>WBZV01000316.1_pt1 | contig 30900 bp, 19 predicted proteins | sample 5204221 | NCBI WGS metagenome assembly WBZV01 (sample SAMN12344360, study PRJNA552823) | activated sludge metagenome | biome: Activated sludge suspended growth; feature: Nitrification reactor; material: Wastewater; isolation source: activated sludge from nitrification reactor of wastewater...
AGACTCAGACGCTTCCGCGACTTCCTTTGTCACGCTGTCGACCGCATCCATGGTGCCGTCCTCAGCATACCCATTCCGCTAACCTCGTGAAAATCGGAAGTACTGACCATACGAAGGCATACCAGGTCATACATGCCGGAATAGCAGCGGTCATTGCTGGTATTCTGTACGGCTGGATGAGCACCACAGCCAGTGGCCCCAGCAATGTGGCGTTGCAGGCGCAGGAGGGCCGGCACGCCAAGCTGGAGCTTAAGTTCAGGCGTGGTGATGATCACCAGGTGCTGGGCTGTCTGGTCATCAATGATGATGCCGCAGTTGACGTGAGGCGACACGTGCAGTATCGATTCTGCCATGATGATACCGAGCGACCCATAACATGTGAAGAACAGGATGGAACCCCTCTCTGGCGCGAAGCGACGCTGACGAGATGGGACACCTGCTTTGTCCGGAGTGTGCGATACTATGTGACTCAGACTTGGACCACAGATGACATGCCAGAGGGCTTTCGCAGCGTGCAGTGGAGAATTGGAAGCAATCCTCAACCCGCGAAAGAGTGCGATGTACCTGAGGAACAGAGTCCCTCATATCTACTCGAGCGCGATGACGGGCTCAACGAGCGCTGGGAGCAGGAGTCGTGTCATTGTACGGATCCGCGACCTTACCAATGCGTGTTCTTCCATGGCCAAGTCATCGCAAGGGAGCCCACTACGCAGCGTTGGATAGATTACTATATTCGATGCCCAGAGGAAAGGCCGACTCAACCCCCAATCCCAACAGCCACGGTGCGCATCACCTACACACCGGAGCCTCGACTGCCCACCATCACCCCGGTTGTCCTGGCGACCAACACCGTGACGCCATCGCCGACGCCATCGCCTGAGCCCACGGCTCGTCCGGAGTGGACCGTGTATCTCGCGGCGCTGGCGGCAGCTGATGGCCTTGGTGAGTCCCCCGCGATCGATCCCTGACCAGACCGACCCGCCAGATGGCGGGACAGGACCTAGCACCGTGGCGGGGCGGGGTGCGCAGCAGCAACCCCTGTAGCCATGCCCCTGACAGGCTTGGTGGCCCTCCCCATCGCCTCCGGGGAACAGACCCGCATGGGCTGCAGCGCCCATCCCCTCCGCCATCCGTCTGTCCGTCGCCCCGCCTCCCCCCCCCCCACGCCACCCCCCTTGCCCCGCCGCCCCGCTTCTGCCATCATCCGCCCCGACGTGTCGCTGCAGAGCCCTGCCGAGGATGCCGCCAGGGGCCGCCTGTCCGTGGGCCCCGTGGGCGAGCGCGCCGGGGCGGGGCGGGGCGGCGGGCCGCGGCCGCCGGCATGGGCCGCCCTGAGCCTCGTCCTCCTCCTCGGCGCCTGGTGGGTGCCCTGGCGCGGCGGCCTCCCGCCCGCGCCCGCCCGGGCGCGCGAGGCCCCGCCCTTGCAGGAGCCCTCGGCCAGCCCCACGCCCCCAGCCACCCCCCTGCCGCCCCTCGAGCGCATCCAAGCCTCCTGCCGCGGCTACGACCCCCTCTTCCTCACCGCCCTGCAGTGGCGTACGGACCGGGCCGGCTATCCCCCCGACCTGCCCGCCTTGGTGGCCTTCGACTTCGGGCTGGGCGGTCTGCCGGAACAGATCACCTTGGCCACGCAGGACCAGCTGGGCACGGTCTACGGCCTGGCCTACGACCGCGAGCGGGCCGTCGCCTACGCCGCCGCCTACCACAAGCGGGGGGCGGCCTTCGGGCCCGGCGGGCCGGGCGGCGTCTACGCCGTCGATGTGGCCGCCGGGCGGACGCGGCTCCTGGCGCAGCTCCCCGCCGGCCCCGACCGCCACGACTTCCGCCAGGACGCCGACGCCGCCGCCATGGACTGGGTCAGCCGCAGCAGCCTGGCCGACCTCACCCTGGACGACAGCGGCCAGCAGCTCTTCGTCAGCAACCTGACCGACGGCCGCATCTACCGCCTGTCCACCGCTGACGGCAAGGTCCTGGGCAGCTTCCTCAACGGCGGCGCCCTGACCGACTGGCGCCGCAACGCCCGCCTCTTCGCCCTGGCCTGGCAGGAGGGCTGGCTCTACCACGGCGTGGTGGACATGCGCGAGAGCTTCAACGTGCCCGGCGAGCTCAAGGCCTACGTCTTCCGCTCGCGGGCCGACGGCGCGGAGCTGGGCCAGGTGGCGTCCTTCAGCCTGAACTACGGGCGCCGGCCCTATGGCTGGGCCAGCTGGGCCAACGCCACCAACTTCATCAGCAGCAGTCGCTGGCAGGAGGGCTATACCGTGGGCCAGCCCGGCGCCCTCCTGGCCGGCCTGATGCCGCGCGCCGACGGCAGCTTCCTGTTGGGCCTGCGCGACCGCACCGTGGACCTGGCGCCCTCCCTCTACCGCGTGCCCGGCCGCGACGTGGGCGCCGGGGACCTCCTGGGCATCGTGCCCGGCAGCCCTGACTGGCTGCTCTCCGGCGGCAGCGACCCCTACGAGGACCTCCCCTTCGGCGCCGTGGACGAGGCGATGTTCGGGGCCTTCGCCCCCATGCCCGGGAACATCGAGCAGACCGTCTCCACCAGCCGCAGCGCGTTGCTCCGCGAGGACGTGGGGGCCCTGCGCAGCTTCGACCGCAGCGGAGGCCTCGCCCACGCCGTGCAGCTGCGCCGCCTGGGCACCTTCGACGCCGCCGACGAGGGCCCCAACGGCTTGGGGGACCTGGTGGCCCTCTGCCCCCCCGAGGGCGCGCCCGAGGTGTCCGTGCCCACCGCCACCGCCGTGGTGGCCACCGCCACCGCCGGCGCCGCCGCCACCCAGACCGCCGTCGCCCTCATGCCCACCTCCGTGGCCCAGCCCACGCCCCTGGACTTCGACCGCGTCATCGCCGACGCCTGCCCCAGCCGCAACCCCTACGCCGCCACCGTCTGCTTCCCCCAATGGGCCTACCTGGGCCAGAACACCGCCACCATCGTGGGTTTCCGGGATACCGTGGCCAATGCGCCGCAGTACGGCCTGGCCTATGCCGACCAGGTGGGCTCCGTCTGGGGCCTGGCCTACGGCGGGCGGCAGCACACCCTGTATGCCGCCGCCTTCCTCAAGCGCATGGTGCCCTTCGGGCCCGGGGGCCCAGGGGCCGTCTACGCCATCGACATCCCCAGCGGCCAGGTCAGGACCTTCGCGCGGGTGCCGGACGCCGGCGGGGACCCGCACAACCTGCAGCTGGGCACGGACGACGGCCGGGTGGCGCTCTTCGTCGGCCTGATGAGCCTGGGAGACCTGGACCTGAGCGAGGACGAGTCCGAGCTCTATGTCTTCAACCTGAAGGACCAGCAGATCTACCGCTACGCCACCGCGGACGGCCAGGCCCTGGGCGTCATCCCGATGGGCGCCCACGATCAGCCCTGGGCCGCCGACGCCCGCCCCTTCGCCCTCAAGTTCTACCGCGGGCGCCTCTACCAGGGCCTGGTGCATTCGGCCTACACCGGCCAGAAGCGGGACGATCTGGTGGCCTACGTCTATTCCAGCCTGCCGGACGGCGCGGACCTGCGGCTGGAGGCCGCCGTGCCCCTCGGCTACCCGCGCGGCAAGGCCACCCTGCCGGGCACCGTCCAGTTCCCCGTCCCGCAGGATGTCCCCCTGGACTGGCTGCCCTGGATCCGCGGCTACCAGACCCTGATGCCCGGCCGCCTGCAGATGGCCGTCTATCCCCAGCCCTGGCTGGTGGACTTGGAGGTGGACGACGCGGGCAACCTGGTCCTGGGCCTGCACGACCGCATGGCCGACATGTCCAGCGCCAACCAGTTCATCAGCAACCAGGTGGAGAAGCCCGCCCTGGGGCTGGGCGACGTCATCCGGATCCCCGTCCTGCCCGGCGGCGGCTGGGACGGCGCGGCCGCCCAGCCGGACCACTTCCAGCGGCCGCAGGGCTCGCAGGCCGATCGCGGCCACGTGGGCGGCCTGGCCCGCCTGCGCTTCCACGACGACCTCCTGGCCAACTTCCTGCGCCTCCTCCCGGTGGGCGCGGTGCCCCTCCCCGGCCAGGCCTCGGCCTCCAACGTGCTGGAAAGCATGCTCTGGTACGATGCCGCCGGCAACCTGCTGGCCCAGGAGGACGTCTGCGTCCAGCCCCTCCTGCACCCGCAGCGCCCCTTCATCCCCCCGCCGCCGCCGCTCGGTGATGCCGCTCAGCGGTTCCGTTCGGCGCGGCCCCAGGCCCCCCAGCATTCGGAATGGGTGCCGGGCAAGGGCATGGGCGACGTGGAGGTCCTCTGCGGCCCCACCAGCACCCCGCCGCCCACGCCCCTGATCTCGCCCACGCCCTCCGTCACGCCCACCCGCACGCCCTCGCCCACGCGGACGCGCACGCCCTCGGCCACGCCTACCCGCACCCGCACGCCCACCGCCACGCCCTCGCCCCTGCCCACGCGCGACTCCCGCGTGATCTACCTGCCCCTCTTGGTGGGCGAGCGCTGCGACCCCGGCCGCCAGCGCATCGACGTGCTGCTGGTCATGGACGCCTCCACCTCGATGCGCTTCGCGACGCGGGCCGGGCGGCCCAAGATCGCCGCGGCGCAGGAGGCGGCGCGGCGCTTCCTCGGGCGCCTGGGCCTGCCGGAGGACCAGGCCGGGCTGGTGGCCTTCAACGCCTCGGCCACGGTGCTCAGCCGGCTGAGCGGCGACCGGGCTGCCCTGCTGGCGGCGGTCGACAGCATCCAGTTGGCCGAGTTCACCCGCATCCACCTGGGCATGGACCTGGCGCGGGAGCTGGTGCTGGCCGGCGAGCACAAGGGAGCCAACCTGCCGGCCATCGTCCTGCTCACCGACGGCCGCTCCAACCCCGACCCCAGCCAGATGGCCCTGGACGCCGCGGCTCGGGCCAAGGCGGCGGGCATCCGCGTCTTCACCGTCGGCCTGGGCCAGGACGTGGAGCAGGATGTGCTCCGGGCCATGGCCAGCCGCCCCGAGGACTTCTTCTACGCCCCCGACGGCGAGGACCTGGGCGCCATCTACGACGCCATCGCGGTGGCCATCCCCTGCCCCATCCGGGGGTGGTGGCCGGAGGTGGCAGGCGACCCCGGGCGCTAGGCTGCCAGGGGCGGGCATCGCCTATCATTCAGGGCTTCGCCTTTCGACTTCCTCCATTCCCGTCCGGCCGAGGTCCGCCCCCCATGCACAACGCCATCGTCAAGATCCCCGCGCCGCGCAACGAGCCCATCCTGGCCTACGCGCCCGGTTCGCCGGAGCGGGCCGCCCTGCGGCGGCGGCTGACCGCCATGCGCGGCGAGGACATCGAGGTGCCTCTGGTCATCGGCGGCCGGGAGGTCCGCACCGGGGACCTGGCCGAGATCCGGGCGCCGCATGAGACCGCGCTCCGCCTGGGGCGCTTCCATCGCGGGGGCGCCGCCCAGGCCCAGGAGGCCATCCAGAGCAGCCTGGCCGCGCGGGCCGAGTGGGCGCGCATGCCCTGGGAGGCGCGGGCCGCCGTCTTCCTCAAGGCCGCGGACCTCCTGGCCGGCCCCTGGCGCGACACCATCAACGCCGCCACCATGCTGGGGCAGAGCAAGAACGCCTTCCAGTCGGAGATCGACGCCGCCTGCGAGCTGATCGACTTCTTCCGCTTCAACGTCCATTACGCGGCCCAGATCTACCAGGACCAGCCCCTCTCGCCGCCCGGCAACTGGAACCAGGTCAGCTACCGGCCCTTGGAGGGCTTCGTCTTCGCCGTGCCGCCCTTCAACTTCACCTCCATCTCCGGCAACCTGCCCACCGCCCCGGTGATCATGGGCAACGTGGCCCTCTGGAAGCCCGCCTCCACCGCCGTCCTGTCCTCCTACCTCATCTACAAGCTGCTGGAGGAGGCCGGCCTGCCCGCCGGGGTCATCAACTTCCTGCCCGGCTCGGGCGCCGCCATCGGGGATCCGGTCTTCGCCAGCGAGCACCTGGCGGGCCTGCACTTCACCGGCTCCACCGAGACCTTCCAGCACATGTGGCGGGTGATGGCCGGCAACCTGGGCCATTACCGCGGCTACCCGCGCATCGTCGGCGAGACCGGGGGCAAGGACTTCGTGCTGGCCCATCCGTCGGCCGACGTGGACGCCCTGGCCGTGGCCCTGGTGCGCGGCGCCTTCGAGTACCAGGGGCAGAAATGCTCCGCCGCCAGCCGGGCCTACATCCCCCAGAGCCTCTGGCCGGCCGTCCAGGAGCGCATGCAGGCCATGCTGGCGGAGATCCGCATGGGCTCTGTGGAGGACTTCGGCAACTTCGTCAACGCCGTCATCGACCGGGCCTCCTTCCAGAAGATCAGCGGCTACATCGAGCATGCGCGGCAGGCCGCGGGGGTGCGCATCGTCGCCGGCGGCGGGGCCGACGACCGCGAGGGCTGGTTCATTCAGCCCACGGTCATCCAGGCCGAGGATCCCGGTTACCAGAGCCTCTGCGAGGAGATCTTCGGGCCTGTGCTCTCGGTGCACGTCTTCGACGACGCCCGCCTGGACCAGGTGCCGGCCATGATCGACCGCGGCTCGCCCTACGCCCTCACCGGGGCCATCTTCGCCCAGGACCGGGCGGCCATCGTCCGCCTGAGCGAGGCCCTGGAGGACGCCGCCGGCAACTTCTACATCAACGACAAGCCCACCGGGGCCGTGGTGGGCCAGCAGCCCTTCGGCGGCGCCCGGGCCTCCGGCACCAACGACAAGGCCGGCAGCTACCTCAACCTGGTGCGCTGGGTCTCGGCCCGGGCCATCAAGGAGACCTTCGTCCCGCCGCGCGACTACCGCTACCCCTTCCTGGCCTCGGACCAGGCATGAGCGGCGCGGGCCGCCCCTCGCTGGAGGACGAAGTCAAGTACCGCCTGCGGCCGGGCCGGGCCGCGGACTGGCCCGAGGCCTGGCGCCTGCCGGCCGGCTACGTCCTGCGCGCGGCCGGCGGCTGGTCGGCCGAGGAGGTCTACCTGGACAGCCCCGCCCTGGACCTCCTGCGGCGGGGCGCCGCCTGCCGCCTGCGCCTGCTGCCGGGCCAGGTCCTGGCAGCCCTCAAGACCCAGGGCCAGGTGTCGGGGGCCCGCCACCGGCGCCAGGAGCTGGAGCTGCCCCTGCCCGGCCCCCGCCTGGACCCTGCCGCCTGGCCGGCGGAGCTGTGCGAGGCCCTGGCCGAGCTGCTGGCCGCCCCCGATTCCGGACGCCCCGCCCTGCCCCGCCGCCTGCGGCCCCTGGCGGCCCTCGGGCATCAGCGCCGGCTGTGGGACGTGGTGGCGGCGGCGGGGACGGAGGTGGCGGCGCGGGGCGGGGCGGAGGGCGAGTCCGGGGTGGCCAGCGTGGATGGGGCGGATGGCGAGGTCGGGGCGGACGGGTCCGCTGCGGCGGGCACGGCGACTGCGGGTGGCTCGGTCCTGGCCCAGCTGGCCATCGATCGGGTCTGGCTGCGCGCGCCGCGGCGGCGGGGCCTCCTGGCGGGGGCCGGCCAGCCCTTGGCCCTGGTCGAGGAGCTGGAGCTGGAGCGCGGGGCCGCCGATGCCAAGGCCTGGCGCGCCCTGCGCAAGGCCCTGGACCGCGCGCCGGGCCTGGGGCCGCAGAAGCGCAACAAGCTGGAGCGGGCCCTCAGGGCCGCCGCAGAGGCCAGGCCGGACGAGGCGCCGCCGGGCGGGCGGCGCGCCACCCTTGCGCCGGCAGGCGCCGTCGGGACAGCCGAGGCAGCCGAGGCGGCCGTCGAAGCGCCCCCCGGCCTGCACCCGGACCTGCCCGCCGGCCCCGCCGTCCGCCTGATCCTGCGCCGCCCCCTCCTGGACCTGGCCCTGGCCGAGGCGGCCCTCCGCCCCCATGCCGGCGTCGAGGCCGTGCACCGCTGCCGGGTGGTGGCCCGGCGCCTGGCCGGCCTGCTGCGCCTCTTCCGGCCCCTCCTCCCCCGCAGCCTGGGACGGGGCCGCGTCTGGCTGGCGCTCCGGGACCTGCGCCGCGACCTGGGGGCCGTCCGCGACCGCGACATCGCCCTGGAGCAGTTGGCCGCCTGGACGAGGGCGGATGGGGCGGGGGACGCCACCCCCCACCCCGATCTCGCCGCGGCGCTCGCCCGCCTGGAGGCCGCCTGGGCCGCCGAGCGCCAGGCCGCGGCCGTCGCTCTCCTGGCACGGTTGGACGGCCCCGCGCAGGGCCGCCTCTACCGCCGCCTCCGGCGCTGGACCGACCTGGATCGGACGGCGGCGGCGGCGCGGCCGGGCGAGCGGTCGCTCGGCTCCCGGCTGCCGGAGCTGCTCGCGCCGCGCCTGGCGGCGCTCGCCGAGGGGCTGGCGGCCCTGGATGCCGACGAGGCTGAGGCCGGCGGCCTCCTGGAAACGCCGGCCGCGACCCTCCACGAGCTGCGCATCCGCGGCAAGGGCCTGCGCGATGCCCTTCGGCCCTTCCGCCCCTTCCTGCCGCCGGCCGCGGCGCAGGACCTGGCGGCCCTGGAGGCGGCGGTGGACCACCTGGGCCTCCTGCAGGACGGCGCGGCCTCGGGCCTACTGCTGCAGGAGGCCGGCCTGCCGGCGGAGGTCCTGGCCCCGCTGCTGGCCGCCCTGGCCGCCGATGACCGCCGGCTCAGGGCCGAGCTCTCCCCTCACCTGGATGCCCTGCGCGACCCGGGCCGCGCGGCCCGCCTGCTGGAGGCCTGGACATGACGGCTCAAGCGGCAGCGGGCGGCATGCGCGCCTTCATCGACCTGGGCACCAACTCGGTGCGCCTCTCCATCGTGCGCTTCCAGGCGGGGCAGCCGCCCCAGGTCCTGGCGGCGCGCAAGGAGACGGTGCGCCTGGGCGAGGGCGAGTTCGGCACGGGGCTGCTGCAGCCGGCGGCCATGGCCCGCGCGGCGGCGGTCTGCCGGGAGTTCGCGGAGATGGCGCGGGCGAAGGGCGTGGGGAGCATCACGGCCATCGCCACCTCGGCCACCCGCGACGCCGGGAACCAGGCGGAGTTCCTGGGCCTCCTGCGGCGCGAGGCGGGCCTGGAGGTGGAGGTGGTCAGCGGCCGCGAGGAGGCCCGCCTGATCTACCGCGGCGTGGCCGGGGGCCTGAACCTGGGCCGGCAGCGGGCCTTCTTCATCGACATCGGCGGCGGCAGCACCGAGCTGATCGTGGGCGACCAGCACGAGGCCTTCTTCCTGGACTCGCTCAAGCTGGGCGCCATCCGCCTGAGCAGCCTCTTCTTCCGGCCCGACGAGACGGGCCCGGTGTCCGACGACCGCTACGCCCTGATCCGGCATCACGTGGAGGGGGCGGCCGTGCGGGCCGTCGCCGAGCTGCGCGCGCTGGGCCCCGTCCTGGCGGTGGGCAGCTCGGGCAGCATCGAGAACCTGGCGGACATGGCTGTCCGGCGCGAGCTGGGGCGCCCCTGGGCGCGCTCGGACTCGGTCAGCCTGCCTTCCCTGCGCGCCCTGATCAGCCATCTGCGCAGCCTGGACCTGGAGAAGCGCCGCCAGGTGCCGGGCATGAACGCGGCGCGCGCGGACCTGATCATCGCCGGAGCGGCCATCCTGGAGACCTTGCTGGAGCTGGCGGGACTGGAGTCCTTCCAGGTCTCGGAGCGCGGCCTGCGCGACGGCCTGATCGCCGATGCCCAGGGGGAGCAGGCGGGCGAGGCCTACGGCCGGCTCTCGGTGCGCGAGCGATCCGTCCTGGAGCTGGGCCGGGCCTGCGGCATCGACCTCCGCCACCATCGGCAGGTGGCGCGCCTGGCCCTGGGGCTCTTCGACAGCGCCCGGTCCTTGGGCCTGCATCGCCTGGACGACCAGGCCCGCGAGCTGTTGGAGCATGCGGCCATGCTGCACGATGTGGGCACCTTCCTCTCCTACAGCCGCCACCAGCAGCACAGCCATTACCTGATCGCCAACGCCGAACTGCTGGGCTTCAACCAGCGCGAGACGGCCATCGTCGCCGCCCTGGCCCGCTTCCACCGCCGCGGCTTCCCGGCCGCCGACCAGCCGGAGCTGGCGGGCCTGGACGAGGCCAGCCGCCTCCTGGTCCAGCAGGCGGCCCTCTGCCTCCGCCTGGCCGAACGCCTGGACCGCAGCCATGCGGGACGGGTGGCCGATGCCCGCTTCGCGGCCGGCGACGGCAGGGGCATCCGTCTCCACGTCCGCCCTGCCGGCCCCGAGGGCTGCCAACTGGAGCTCTGGGGCCTGGCGGGCCAGGAGCGGGGGTTTGAGCGGGTGTTCGGGCGGGGGTTGGTGGTGGTGGTGGATGAGGGGGCGGGCAGCGGCGGCGGCGAAGCACGCTGACGATCCGTCACCCGCCCGCTTTCAGACGGCAAGACCGACTGGCCGTCGCTCCGAATGCTCGTCAGGTGGGCCGGACTCGCTGATTGGCGGTTCAGCGCGTTGCGTGCTGATCATCGCCTGCAGCGCGCGTGACCTGGTGCGGTAGAAGGCGATGACCCAGCCGCGCTGGAAGTCGGGGAACTGGAGCGAGCCCTTGTCGGCGCGCGCGAGGATCTCCTGCAGCGGCGTCTTGGTGCTGTCGAAACTGGCGCCGATCATCTGCGTGTGCCTCCTTCTCTCGACCACGGGCCTCCCGGCGGCCAGTCCCCTGCGAGGCCATGGCCCGAGCGAATCGTCTCGCTCACCGGCCCGAGGAACGCGATGATTCGCTCGCCGATCGTGTCGAATTGCGCGGGCGGCGGCACCAGCACCGCGCCGGCGGCCAGATAGTTCCGCCAGCGGGATGCCAGCTCGGGTGCCTGATAGAAAGCCGTTGTGAGGACGCGCGGCGCTTCGCTGCTCCAGGGCGTTCCGCGCCGTTCGAAGCAGGCGGCGACCGCGCGTTGCAGGTTCAAGCCGTCGAACGCGAACGCGCCGGCGAGTGCCCAGATGTCATGGAAGTCCTTCATCCGGCTGTTCTGCGTGTCGAGCTTGACCATGGCCTCGAACTTCTCGGCGACGGTCAGCTCCCGCCGGTAGGCGCGCAGTCGAGGCGGCGGCAGTGTGGAGAGCATCGTCGGGTAGGTGATCTCATCCGGGTCGACCGCTACCGCGTCGCCCACTCCGATATCAAGCTGCACCGCGATGCGGGCCTTGCCGAGGAATGCTCGGAAGCGGGCGCGCCTGCCGGAGTACTCTTCCTCCGGTCGGATCGTCTCGATCGCCAGTTCGGAGAGATCGAAGCGCAGGCCATCCTCAGGGCAAGGGACGTCGCAGATCTGCGCGACGAGCGCGCGGATCGCCTCGTCGTCCACGACACCTGATGCGAGCAGGTCCACGTCTCGGGTTGCGCGGTAGGGGTCGGGAAGCCACACCGCGAGCAGGCTCGCGCCCTTCAGCAGGCAGCGGTCCCGGGCCGCCGAGGCGCCGAGGCGGTACAGAAACCGCTCGGCGGCGAAACGCGCGAGCGTCCGCTCGAACTCCTCGCCGCTCTGCTTGGCCTGGTTCAGCAGTCGGGCCCGAACGGACGTGGTGACGTCGGGACTCATATCGACCTCAGGTCCAGCGCCGCGCTGAGGCGGCGCGACGGAAGCAACTCCGCTACGCGCGACAGCTCGGCAACCGTCACCTTGCGCTGCCGTAGCGCATCCTGGAGCGCTTCCATCGCGGTCTCGGGCCCCACGAGTCGCTCGAAGCGGAAGCAGTCGACGACCGTGCGGGCGGGCGACGTGATCCGAGCCGGAACGCCCTCGAACTCCGTCGTCTGGACGCCGAAGTTCCAGGCCGGGCCGCTGAAGCGGACGATGCGCAGCCGAAGCTCCGTCATGCGCGGTGCGCGGGCCTTGTGCGGAATGGCGAGCCAGACTTCGGCCGGCGCCTGGGTGCCAAGACCGTGGACACGCAGGGCCGAGAGCAGGCAGACGATGCTGTTCGGCACGCGCGCGCAGGCCATGGCGAGCGAGTAGTTCTCGGTGGGCTCGGCGTCCGCGATCCGGTAGAGGCCGCGAGCGACGCGCTCGACACTCCCGGACCGCACCAGAGCCGGAAGTTGGTCGCGGGTCAGGCCAGCGGCCTCGAGCTGCAGGGGGCGGAAGAACCCCGAGACGCCGGCAGTTCGGAGCCGGCCAAGGGGGCTGTTCTCCATTGCCTGACTCATTTTGTCGGCACATGACATCGGCATGCCGACAGTATGCGTTGTTCGACGCGCCTGGGTCAACTCAATATGCCGGCAGGGACGCAGGTCTGCCGGCACTCTGCGCAATCACTCCGCTCGGCCACCCGTCACCTCCGCCAGCACCCGCATGATGTCGCCCTCGATGGTCCGGATGTCGGCTTCGATCTCCTCACGGGGATGCGGCTGACGACGACGTCTTCATCCTTTCCGTCCTTCGTCATCACTCGGGTCTCGCCGTCCTTGAACTCGGACAGAGTTCTGAGGATGTCTTGCGAACGATCGAACGGGATCTTGCGGTGCTTTTCGCCAAGGCTCTTGCGAATCGGGATCCAGAACGGTAAGCGTTCACCTGGGCTGGTCGGCGACGGGCAGGAGCGACGGAGCTGAGGAGCCAAGAAGGACCATAGCGCACACACGCCAGCCATTCCGGAGATTGAGAAGGCCGAAGCATATTGGGATCCCCAGGATCCCGAACTCCAGGGAGAAGGTGCTGTGATAGCGGAGCACGATGAACTTGATCACGGAAGGGATGCCGCTAGATGGATGTACGCTACGGCTCGTAGAGCTGAAGGAGTCTTCATGGATTCGGCCACTATTCACCTCAGGCTAACGGCTCAAGCTCAATGGCTTGGCCCCAAATGTAGAGCATATGATGGAATGCCGGTCTAGCCAAGTCCACTGGAGCGCATTGTCTGGCATACTATTTACTCCCACCCTTCAATTAAACACCATAAGATATATGTGCCGATAAGTGTGCCAATTGGAAAATCAAAAAACATCAAGATTCCTATAATAATGCCTACGGTCCTACCCCAGTTCTTGTGTTCCCAAATTGCTATCCCAATCTTAAAATACAGAAGTGAGAAGAATGCAGTGAACAGGAGCAAAAGTGAGATATTGCGCGGGAGAGTATTCTCAGAAAGAATGGAAATACCTATTGCCACTACACTAAGAGTGAAAAGAATTACCTGTAGAGCGGCAAAAAACAGAAACACATGGCTAGCTTTTTCATAGGGTTTCAATTGATATCTCATATTGCCTAACTACTACTTATCCGGACCCGCATAACAGCCCAGCCCAGCCGCATCCCACCACACCCGTGGCCGCCTGCGGCCCTCCAGGCACCCAACCCTGAAACGCTGCCATCGCGCTCATCGGTCCCAGTATACCACGGCCGATCAACCCCCTCCCACCGCTTCTCGTCCCGCCGCGCATCGAAACGCCTCGCCCGGGGTTAGGGTGATTAGAACGGTCGATGCCGCACCGGCCGGCTCGCTCGTTCGAGCGTCGTGACCCGCCCCATCCCATCCTTGGAAGCAAGCACAGCCATGGCAACCCTGATCACCGCCCTGCTGACCCTCTGGCGCAACCTGGTATGTGGATGGACGGTCGCGCTGGCCGAGCCGGCAGGTTGGGAAGCCTGGCGCGGCGACTCGATGGCCGCTGGCCCGGGGCCGATGCGGGTGGGCATGGTCCAGAACCCCGGCCAGGTCCGCACCCTGGCGCCTCGCGGCACCGGCCGGGCTGGCGTCCCGAAGCGCGCGAACGTCGGCCTGAGCGGTGTTGAGCGGAAGCGGTTCTGGGGCGCCGGGCACCCCTATGACCCGCTGGCCCTGCCCCTGTGCCCGGTGGGTTGACGCCCCCGGCCACGCCTTCGGGGCTCCTGGCGCCAGATCGCCAGCCTGCAGGACCCCGGCGGCAGGCAAGCAAGAACGACCAGAAGCGGCGGCCCTTCAGCCATGAGGGGCCGCCGCTCTTCATGGCGGGACGGGGCGGATGGGCCGGAAGGGGGCCAAAGTCATAGCTGTACTTGGGTCAGGTCAGCCTATGACTCAGGTGACGTACCCTGGGGACCTGATTCAGATACACCTATGCGTTGGGTCAAGTCCGCAGGGGACCTCACCCAAGTCATAGGCGGACTTGACCCAAGTCCCCTTCGGACTTGCATGCCTGTCGGATCCGCTGGAATTGGGCACTATCCGAAAGTCGTAGTGGGAAGAGCCAGCGCTCACCTGTCCACCAAGCCGGGGGAACTCCAGCAAGGTAATGGCACCTCACCCCACCCCACCAGGATCAACGCCGCACGCCAGCCGCATTCCCCCCTGGTTGTTGCGCTCGCCGGGGGCCAGGGGGCCGCGGAAGGCGGCGTGCGAGGTGGCCTGGACCGAGGCCCAGGCGCCGCCGCGGCTGACCCGCAGGACGTCGTCGGGGCGGTCGGGGTCCTCGCGGCCGTCGGCCGGGTGGTAGGGGTAGGCGTGTTCCGGCGCCACGCGGTCGCGGCCGAAGGCGCTGGAAGTCCATTCGTAGGCATTGCCGGTGAGGTCCTGCAGGCCCTCGGGCGAGTCGCCGCCGGGGAACACGCCGACCGGCGTGGTGCCCCGGATGTGGGTGTCGTGGGTGTTGGCCCGACCGGGATCCCAGGCGCCCTCGAAGGCGTAGGGCCGGCCGGAGGCTCCGCGCGCGGCCACCTCCCATTCCGCCTCGGTGGGCAGGCGCAGCGGCAGGCCGGATAGGGACGACAGCCAGGCGCAGTAGGCCCGGGCCTCGTACCAGCAGATGCCCACCACGGGCTGGGACGGGTGGTTGAAGCGCGGGTCGTTCCACGAGCGGGGCGCGGTGAAGCGCTCGCCCGGGTAGGTCTGGCGCAGGTGGGCCTCCAGCGCGTCGGCGCTCATCGCCAGGCGCTGCAGCCAGCGTTCGTGGTCCGCCGGGCGGATGGTGCCCTGCCCCAGGAGCTGGTCCAGGAGGTCCGGCTCGGCGGCGAAGCGGCCCAGCCAGTAGCGCTGGCCGGCCCGGATGCCGTCGGCCGTGGACTCGCCGCGCCGCCAGGCCTCGGCCGCCGCGCCGTGCCAGTGGCAGGGGTCGTCGTAGCCGCCGGCGGCTGCGAAGTGAGCCCACTCGGCGTTGGTCACCGGACGGCGGGCCAGCCAGAAGGGCTGGACGCCCACACGGTGCGCCGGCGACTGGGCGACCGAATGCCCGCCCACGAAGGTGATGGGCTCGTCCAGGCCCATCGGGTAGACGCCGCCGGGGATGGCCGCGAACTCGGGCAGGAGGGCGGCGCCATCCGGACCGGGGCAGGGCCGCAGCCGCGGGTCGCCCAGCTCGCCCAGGGCGCGCGCGGCGGCGATGCGGGCGCGCAGGTCGGCCTGCGGATCGCCGGACCGCGCCATCAGGTCCGCGCGCAGGGCGTCCAGGCGCGCGGTCGGAAGGCGGGTGGCGAGGCCTAGCTCGGCGGCGCAGCGCCCGGCCAGCGGCAGGTTGGGCCCCTGCAAGGCGGCGACAAAGGCGTCGCCGTCCTCGGCCATGGAGGCGGCCAGAATGGTCGTCTCCTCCCAGCCCGACGCCGGCGGCGGCGGCAGGGGGTCCGCCGGCGCGATGCGCGCGACCATGGCCTCGATGGACGGCTCGACGTCGCCCGAGCGCCAGGGCGCGCGCACCCGCTCCGGGTCGGGCCGCCCCGCCAGGACGCGCGCGGCGAAGTACTCCTGCAGCAGCTGGTGCATGAACATGAGTTCGTCCGTGACCAGGTCCTCGTCCAGCACCGCCAGCGCCGCCCCGGCCTGGACGATCGCCTCCGCCTCGTCGCAGGCCAAGAGGTCCAGGGCGTCGTCCAGGTCCAGCCGTGCTTGGGCGCGCTCGCCGTCGGGGCGGCCGTCCTGCATGCCGAAGGCCAGCCGCCCCAGGGCGGGCACCAGGCTGCCCCGTTCCGGCAGGTCCGTCTCGCCGCGCCACTGCCAGTGGGCCACGCGGCGGCGGTCCCGCGCGTCCAGGAGGGGGCCGGCCTCGAAGAGCGGGTGGCCGCGCTCCACCTCCCTCCGCAGGGCGTGGCGGATGAAGCCGGTGAAGAGCGCCGCGCGCCCGCTCGGCATGGCGCCGGTGGCTTCGACCTGCGCCGTCAGGAGGGACAGGAAGTAGGGGCTGCGCAGGAGGTCCAGGTGCCGGCCGCCCCTCAGGGCCGGCCAGACCTCGCGCCAGCGGGCGGGGCTGTGGAGCCGCAGGAAGTCCTGTACCTGCGCGTCGGACAGGGGCTCGATGCGCAGCTGCGGCACCCGCAAGGCGGGCGAGGAAAGCGGCTGGCTGTAGTCCAAGCTGCGGCAGGAGAAGACGACCCGCGTGCCGGGCCGGCGCTCGGCGAGCCGCTGGACCCAGCGGCGCCAGCGCGCTGTCCAGTCCGCCAGCTCGCGCTCGTCGGCGGCCGGCATCTCGTTGAGTGCGTCCAGGAGGAAGACCATCCGGCCCTGGTCGATCAGCGCCTCCAGGCCGGGCAGGTCGGGCGCGCGCTCACGCCACAGTTTGGCCAGCCACTCGGCCGGGTCGCCGCCCTCGAACTGGCTGAGCTGGGCCAGGATGGTCAGCCGCGCCCCAGGCTCGCCCCGCAGCGCCTCCGCTGCCCGGTCGAGCTCGTAGCGCCGGAGCAGGGTGCTCTTGCCCGCGCCGGGCGGGCCCAACAGCACCAGGGCCGGGTCGTCCACGGCCTCCAGCACGGCACGCAGATCGGCGTGGGCCTGCGGGGCGGGCTGCCAGCGGCCCATCACCGCCTCCTCGCCCTTGTCCAAGAGCAGGGTCAGGCCCACGAATCGGCCGTCGACACGGTACTGCGGCTGGCTCCACTCGGCCACTCGCCCCAAGCGGTACGCGTCCAGGCCGGCGGGCCGATGCCGGGCGGCGGCACGCACCTGGTCGGCGGTCAGCACCACCGAGCCGTCGCCACGGATGGCGCCGCGCAGCGCCTCGAGCGTCTCGTCGACGCTCCGCTCCACCACCACGCCGGCGTCGACGCGCGACGGGTCCGCCGCGGCGTCGGCGGCCGGGTCGACCACCACGATGCGGTCGCTGGCTCCCAGTTCGCCCGCCGTGCGCAGGCCGCGGCTCACCTCAGGGAGGCCCGCCACCAGGAGCTGGGTGATGCGCTCGGCGTGCCTCAGGTCCTTGAGGCGATGCTCGCCCAGGTCCCGGGCGGTGAGGCCGGCCGGGACCTCGCCGCCCGGCAGGGCCGCCAAGGTCGCGGCGGAGACCAGCAGCTGGCCGCCGTTCGCCGCCGCCTCGACGCGCGCGGCGCGGTTGACCGCCGGGCCGAAGAAGTCGCCATCGCGCTCGACGGCCGGCCCGGTGTGGAGGCCCATCCGGACGCGCAAGGGGCCGTCCTCGCCCAGGGCGGCCCAGTCGTCCGCATGCAGGACCCGCTGACCCTCCGCCGCCGCCTCGACGGCCGCCCGCGCGTCGTCGAACACAGCGCAGAACGCATCGCCCACCGTCTTGAAGACCCGTCCGCCCCGCCCCTCGATGGCCGCCCGCAGCAGCGCGTCGTGCCGCTCCAGCGCCCGCTGCATGGCCAGCCGGTCCCGCTCCCACAGCCGCGTGGAGCCCTCGATGTCGGTGAAGAGGAAGGTCTTGGCGTCCACGGACGCCGACTTCCGGGCCGCTGGACCCGCTCCTTCCGCCCTGCTCTGGTCCGCCGGCATGCCTCGCTCCACGTGTTGCCAAGAAGGTCGATCCGCGTCGGCCGACGGGGCCCAGGGCCACCGTTGATTGGGTCGGCCACCGCGATTGTGGCCCGCTGATCATACGCCGACCCGGCAACCACAGGGGGGTTGCCAGCAGGGCAATCGCATCAAGCGTTGGACGCCCACGACCACCCGGCGACTGAAGTCACGGGCGACTTGAGGCCAAGTCCACTGGCGTGGACTGTCGGAGGCGCTGGATCCCCATGAAGGCCGCTCGAGCTTGCTGGCGACTCGATGCCCAGTGGCGCCAACATGGTAACCACCTGAACGAGCGCGCCGATGAGAAAGGAGACCGCGGCAGTTGAAAGACGATCGCCAGATGATCGGCGGGAGAGGGCCACGAGAGCAATCAGGAGAACTACCAGTGGAAGATAGAAGAAGCCGACCGACCATGCACCGAGAATCGAGAAGGCAAGCAAGGCGCCCGCCATGCCGGCAATGAAGGATGTTCGGCGGGGGCGGCCCCTGAGGACGAGAGCGACGACGATGCCAGGGAGGAGGACCACTTCGATGAGATACAAGGCGGGGAAAGGCCACATCTCTTGGTTGACGGCGATGAGGAGCCATAGGCGGAGGGTAACGACCGTTGTCGGCCGGGGTTATGGTGATTGGAGCGGTCGATGACGCTCCGGCCAGCACCCAGACGAGGGGCCACCGCTCTTCCTGTCGGGACGGGGCGGATGGGCCGGAAGGGGGGCGAAGTCATAGCTGTACTTGGGCCAAGTCAGCCTATGACCTGAGTGAGGTACCCTGCGGACTTGCGTGCTTGTTGCAGGGGCTCAGCCAGGGGATTATCCGAACGTCGTGGTCGCAGCCCGCAAGCTGTTACGATCCCGTCAGCGCAAACACCATGTCCGTCACCTCCCGCCGGAAGGCCTCGTTCTCGACGAACTGCTTGTAGACCTGCGTGTCGTCGCGGAGCAGCATCTGCATCACCCGGCCGAGCGCCGCGTCGTGCTCCATGCGAGCCGTGTGCGGGGTGTTGGCCTTGGCGTTCTGGTAGGCGGCGTCGGCGGCAACCTTGGGGGCGATGTCCTCCACGATACGCCGCGCCACGCGGTCGCTGTCGCCGAAGAGGGTGCCGAACTGCTCGTTGAAGCGCTTGAGGATGTTGCTCAGGCGGTCGAACTCGGGCTCGGGCTTGCGCCCCCCGCCATCGGTCGGCACGGGCGCGATCTCGGCGTCCTCGTCCGCCAGCGCGATCTTCAGCGCCGCCCTCTTCTCCACGCGGTAGCTGTCCATGTCGATGGCTTCGAGGATGCCCTTGGCGAGATCCTCCTCCCTGGGCGCCGGCAGCTTGGGGGTGAGCAGGTCCAGGAAGATGGACAGCTTCTCCCACTCGGCGTTCTTGTAGGGGATCACCGAGGAGAGGAAGGCATAGGTGCGGCAGAAGGCCTTGGCCTTGCCCTTGAAGTCCACCTGCTCGTCCTCGTCGAGTTGTTCCACATAGGCCGCCACGCAGGCATCGAGGATGGGGTCGAGCTCCGCGCGGTCGACCCCGGCCAGGAACTTCTCGACCACCGCCTGCACCTGCTCGGGCGCATAGACCTGCGCCGCATCCAGCGCCGCCTGCAGGTCGTGCAGCTTGTTGGGGTCCGTTTCTTCGGCGAGGAGCGTCGTGCGGTAGTAGTCCTGGAAGGCCAGCGCCACGCCCTCGCTGTTGTTCTGGAAGTCCAGCACGAAGCAGTCGTGCTTCTTGGGGTGCGCGCGGTTGAGCCGCGAGAGGGTCTGCACGGCCTTGATCCCCGAGAGCGGCTTGTCCACGTACATCGTGTGCAGGAGCGGCTCGTCGTAGCCGGTCTGGAACTTGTCGGCGCAGATGAGGAAGCGGTACGGGTCTTCCTGGATCTTGTCGGCGATGTCGCCGCTCGGGAAACCGTTGAGCGACGCCTCGCTGACCTTGCCGCCGCCGTAGTCGTGCTCGCCGGAGAACGCGACGATGGCCTGGTAGGGGCTCTTGCGCTCGGCGAGGTAGGCCTTGAAGGCGTGGAAGTACTGGATGGCGCGCTCGATGCCGCTCGTGATCACCATGGCCCGCGCCTCGCCGCCGATCTTGTCCGCCGCCACCACCTGCTCGTGGAAGTGGTCGATCATGATCTCGGCCTTGAGGCGGATGGCGTGGTCGTTGCTCTCCACGTAGCGGCGCAGCTTCTTCCTGGCCTTCTTGGTGTCGAACTCGGGGTCGCCTTCCACCTTGGCCACCAGCTTGTAGTAGCTGTCCACCGGCGTGTAGGCCCTCAGCACGTCCAGGATGAAGCCTTCCTGGACGGCCTGCTTCATGGTGTAGCTGTGGAAGGGCCGGTGCTTGACCTTGCCCTCGCCGTCGGGGGGCAGCGGCTCGCCGAACATCTCCAACGTCTTGTGCTTGGGGGTGGCGGTGAAGGCGAAGTAGCTGGCGTTGGTCAGCATCTTGCGCGCGGCCATGCGCCGCTCGAGCGCCGCGTTCACCGTGTCCTCGGGATCGGCCTCCGCCTCCGCGGATCCGTCGCCGGTAGTCTTGCCCCTCAGCGCCTCGCTCATGGCGGCCGAGGTCTTGCCGCCCTGGCTGGAATGCGCTTCATCGATGATGATCGCAAAGGTCCTGCCGGCTTCGCCGGCGATCTCGTCGAGGATGACGGGGAACTTCTGCACCGTGGAGACGATGATCTTCTTGCCCTGCTCGATGAACCGGCGCAGATCGCCCGAGCGCTCGGCGTGGCCGACGGTGGCGCCCACCTGCATGAACTGCTTGATGGTGGCCTGGATCTGGCTGTCGAGGATGCGGCGGTCGGTGACGACGATGACCGAGCTGAAGATCTCCTTGCCGTCGCGCTTGAGGCCGATCAGCTGGTGCGCGAGCCAGGCGATGGAGTTCGACTTGCCGCTGCCGGCCGAGTGCTGGATGAGGTAGCGCGTGCCGGCGCCATGCGCGCGAACATGCTCAAGGGCCTGGTGCACCAGCCGCAGCTGGTGGTAGCGCGGCCAGACCTGCTTGCGCTTCTTCCTGCCGCTGCGTGGGTCCTTCTCCTCCACGATCTGGGCGTAGTTCTCCAGGATGTCGGTCAGCCCGCGCGGCGTCAGCACCTCGCGCCACAGGTAGTCGGTCTTGATGCCCTCTGGGTTGGGCGGGTTGCCGGCGCCGTCGTGGTGGCCCTTGTTGAAGGGCAGGAACCACGAGCCCTTGCCCTTGAGCTCGGTGCACATCCGCACCTCGCTGTCGTCCACCGCGAAGTGCACGACGCAGCGGCCGAAGGCGAACAGCGGCTCGCGGGGGTCGCGGTCGCGCCGGTACTGCTCCACGGCGTCGGCGACAGTCTGCTTGGTGAGGCTGTTCTTCAGCTCGAAGGTGGCCACGGGCAGGCCGTTGACGAAGAGGCCGAGATCGAGCGCGCGGCGGGTCTGGTCGTTGCTGTAGGCCAGCTGGCGCGACACCGAGAAGCGGTTCCGGGCGTGCAGCTCCACGGCCCGGGCGTTCTCCGGCGAGGGCGTGCCGTAGAAGAGCTGCAGGTGGTGCGCCTCGTGGGAGACGCCCCTGCGGAGCACGTCGATCACGCCGCGCTTGCCGATCTCGTCGGAGAGGCGCTTGAGGAACTTCCGCCGCGTGGGGGTGTCGGTGCCAAGGCCGAGCGCCTCGGCCGCCTTGGGCTGGGTCAGCTCCAGGAAGCCCCGAAGCTGGACGAGATCGACACAGAAGCCGCGGTCGTAATGCTTGGGGTCGCCCAGCAGCCAGCCGCTGCCGCCCGCGACGGGCACGTCGAAGCCGGTGGGCGTGTGCGGCGGCACGAGCAGGTCGGTGCGGCCGGTCATGGCGCGGACGATGAGGCCCTCGAGGCCCTTTTCGGTGATGTCGGTGGTCATGGGGCTATCCAGAGGTCGGTCATCATGCGGCTTCCGCCCAGCCACGGCGGGTGCGGGGCGGGCGTTGTGGCTTCCGGCTGGGCGTCCTTTACTAGATCCTTTACTAGATCCTTTACTAGGACAACGGAGTTCCACGTGTTTTAGTAATGGCTTCGGTCCCGCTTCGTACCCATTGGGGATGACCGCGCGAGCCACGATTGTCGATCTTGCCCGACTGGCGAAGGCTCTGCAGAAGGTTATTGATCCTCCTCAGCTTCTGCTCCGCGGTGAGCCGATCCGGGAGTTTGGGGAGCAACAACTGATCCACGTCCTTGCGGCTCACTGGGCCGTGCGTCTCTAGGAGCGCCAAGATGAGGTCCAGGTAATACTGCTTGTCCAGGCCCCGCTCCCGGATGTGGCGACCGGGCTCGCCGGTCACCTTGGCCAGGGCGCCGGACACGATCGGGTGGGGGTGCCGGCCTTCGACCAGGCCCGCGGCCTTCAAGCGGCGGTGCTCATCCCGTCCGATGGGCAGCCCCTTCTGAACCCGGTCCAGGAGCATGACCTGTTGGAGGTCCAGATCGGTCCGTTCCATGAGCAACTGGGTGTAGCGCTCATCGACGATGCGGCCGATGATGCTCACCGCGACCTGCCCGGCGACGGTCAGGTCATAGTCGGGCATGGGGAAGGAGCGCCGCCGCTGGGTCTCGAACATGCGCTTGATGCCGCCGCCCTGGGTGTCGATGAGGTTGAGCTCGACCATGGCGTGGGCCAGGAAGGCGTTGCGGTAGATGGCCTGCGGCGCGTCCTGGCTGATCACGGTCTCCACGTCGCCGGGCAGGAAGTCGCCGACGTTGGTCACGAGCACGCGGTCGGGGAACTCGACCACCGTGATGCGCCCATGCCGGCGGTAGTCCTGGTGGGCAATGGCGTTGTGCAGGGCCTCCCGGATGACCCAAGGATCATACTGGGTGAACTCGTGTGGGAAGAGCGTCCCGCTGGGCAAGGCGCGCACCATGAGGTTGCGGATGCGCTGCAGGAGGCGATCGCCGGCCAGCAAAAAGGGCGGGTCGATGTGCGCGTAGTCCAGCTCGCGGTTGTCGGCATCTTTCAGGATCCAGGAGATCCTGGCCACCGCCGGAGTCAGCAGGGTGCTCGACTCGCCGCGACCCAGAAGCAGCAGCGCGGCCTGAGTCACGGCGCCCTGCTTCAAGACCCTGGCCTTGTTCAGGAACGTGAGGTCGTCCCAAGCGGCAACCTGGTCGGCCTGGCTCGGATGCTTGACGACGAACTGCTGGCGTGCCTTGGCCACGGCCTGCGGGTCCAGGTCGTCCAGGCCGGCCTGCTCGCAGATCTCGGCGGACCAGTCGGATCCGCGCGTCCAGAGCGCACGCGCCTTCTCGGGCTGCTTGCTGAGCTCGGTCTTGCTGGAGCCCACCCGCACCCAGGCGGTGCCATAGAAGCTGACGGGCTGATCGCGCGCCGGCCCTACCTCGAACAGCAGCACGCGGCCGTCGGGGTGCTCGACGACATGCGCATCGACCCCGGTGTTCGGCCGCAGCCCGGCCATGAGCCAGGGCAACAGGTCCTGACTTCCCTTGCCCTTGCTGGCATACGGATCGAAACGCGTGCCGACAACCTGGTGGCTACCGTTGTCGATGCCGAAGATGAGATAACCGCGGGCCTGGCTGGCCAGACAGGCGGCATTGGCCAAGGCCGACAGGTACTCCCCGAGCGCCTGGGGCTCGCAACGGCTGCGCTTGAACTCGAACCATTCGGTCTCGGTGGGCAGAGCGCGCAGGCGATCTATGAGCGCGACGCGGTCGGCGGCGCTCATGCTTGGGGCTCCTCGTCGACAGCTTCGGTCTCATCGTCGAGGCCGGCGGCTTCCTCGACGGGGTCGAGCGGCGCCTCGTCGGGCAGGCGCGCTGCTGCTTCGCGCACGTCGAGCTTGCCGGTGACGACATCGGCGACGAGGCGGGTGCGGTATTCGCGGAGGAGATCGATCTCGCGGGTGAGGCGGGAGATGGCGGTCTGCAGGCCTCCTGTCGTATCCGCTATGTAACTTACTATGGTGCGCTGTTCTTCCACCGGTGGCTGCAATATCCACATGCGCTTGAGGTGAGTCGGCCCAAAGTGCTCGATTCCGACTCCGGATTTCGCCACCGCAATTTGCTCAGAGAAAGGTCGCGCAGACATGAACAAGCGCAGGTACTCCATGTCGCTGGCGCTCGATTTGGCCCAAAGCCTGATGATGCCAGTATACGGAATTGCCCCGACTACCTCTTTGGTTGCGCGGCGTACAGCACCGGTGCTTCCACTTGCGCTCAAGAGGTAGTCGCCCGGCCTGACCGAAAAGTGCGACCACTTTTCGCGCACCTTTGCTGGCGAAAGATGATTGCAGCCCTTGAGTGACGCGTCTGGCCCAGCGAGGCATGAGATCCGTAAGAGCGGGATACCTGACTCACGGAAGTCCGAGAGCATGATCCCCGGGCCCTCCTGGAAGCCGATACTCGTCTTGAACCGCCGCACCTCCCAATGCGCCGGAATATCCCCAAGCCACGGAACCCCGGACGGCTTGAGCGGCACCGAGGGGTCGAGGCCGCGGGTGACGGCGCGGTGGATGATGGCCTGCTTCTGCTCGTTCAAGAGCGCGATCACCTTCCGCTTCGCCCGGATCGCCCGCTCCAGGCGACCGTTGGCCCAGTCGAGGAAGCGGACGATGGCGGCTTGCTCGGGGGGTGGGGGGAGGGGGACTCTTTGGCTACCAAACATCTCGAAACGGAAGTCTGTTGACCGTTCACGAATCCCCTTTGCCAGCGCAAGTATCCATTGGGATTGCGACATCTGTCTCAACAGATGGGCGTAGTAGGTGGCGCTAACTCCCTGGCGAGGCTGACAGACGCTGTAAACCGGTGTTCCTTTACCGTCGCTATCAGAGACACCAATGGCGCCAGCGAATGCATCCATCCCGTGGATTACCAAGTCACCCTTGCGGATTCCCTGGTAGCCGGAAAAGACAGTTGCCTCCGTGAAGCCACGAAGCCGGCGATTCCGCCGGAGCGTGACCACTCCGTCCCGAAAGCAGGTGACGACCTCATCCTCATCGCGTACAGGTCGATCCATTTTGGTGAACAGCCACTTCGCTCGTTCGCTTGGCCAATGCCCCGGCACCCGCCCCAACCACGGCAGACCCGATTCCTTGTACTCCGGATACGGCTTGAGGTCGGCGATCATTTGGGTGTGCCGGGCGTGGGGGTGGTGATGATGGTTGCAGGGGGGCGGGGCGATGCCTCGGTGGCCGAGGCAGGGTCGGTTGCCCCGCCCTGGGATGTGGAGTGGGCGGCGGCCGCTCCTCCGTTCGCCACGTCGCCGGCTGCCAGCTGCGCGGCACGCCGGCAGATGCCCGTCAGCAGCCCCGTGTCGAACGCCGCCGCCAGCTCGCCCTCACAATAGCGGTCCTTGCGGATGACCGTGGTCAGCAGGCAGGCCAGCTGATCAGGCGTGGCTTGGGCCAGGGCGGCCGGGTCATCGCGAAGCTGGGCCGCTTCGGGCGTTCGGCTCCAAGTGGGCCAATCGCAGTCCTCGCGAACCCAGTTCAGGTCGTTGGCGCAAGTGACGAAGGCGTCCGCGAGGGCAGAGTAGCTGTAATAGGGCATGGTGACCACCCCGTCGATGACCTCACCATCGCCTGACCACTCGCCGAAGCTGCAGTTCGCTGCCTCGAAGCGCGGAACGAAGGCCGCCAGCCCTTCCAGGCGGCCGAGCAGGCTTGAGGTCACGACGTCACCCCCTCCGAGGCCGGCCCAAGCGGCAGCGACCTGTTGGACCTACGATAGGCTTGCTCGGCATGGGTGGGAGTGGCAGGGTACCGTCGTTCGAGGATGCCCGCTTGGACCATAGGCGTGAGGTGGCGCTCGGTCAGCTCCCCCCGATCGGACGCCTGCTCCCCTCGATCCAGCGCTTGCTCCCCCCAATCGGGGGCTTGCTCCCCTCGATCCGCGCCGCGCTCCCCTCGATCCGCCACAGATTCCCCGTGGTTGATGGTCCGATGAGGTCGATCCGGCCGCCCCAGTTTCGGTACCCGCCCGAGCCACGGAAGGCCCGAGTCCTTGTACTCCGCGGAGGGCTTGAGGTCGGCGATCATGCGTCGTCTCCCTCCTGCACCAACATCCACACGCGCTTGAGAGGCAGCTCGGCCTGAATTTCTGCCGGCAGTCTTTCGTAGGTGCGGTAGATGGCTTCCACCAAGTCCCGGCTCTCCCAGAGGCGCACCGTGAAGTGCCCTTGCCGTGCTTCGTTGAGCACCACCTTGTTGAAGCCACCCCAACACACGAGCAAGCCTTGCTCGGCTTTATAGCTCTGCATCGCCCCCTGAAGCGTACGGTAGACGGTGACATCCGCCGGACTGTTCTGCGACTTCACCTGCACGCACAGGCGCGGCGCGTCAAGTCCGAACGGGCCACGCCCGGCGAAGATGTCGATGCCGCCGTCGGGGCCGGGTGGCGAGAGCTTGGTCGACCAACCATCGGCGACCAAGACGGCGTCCACCAGTTTGGCGAGTGCGTGCCCGTGAAAGCGACTCTGGATGTGCGCCACAATCTGGTCGTTGGCCGCAAGGGCGAGGTCATGTCCCTGCGCCTCACCATCGCTGGCGACCGAGTCAGGTTTGGCCGTCTTCCCGAGCGACGGCACGAAGCCAGGATCGTGTTTGCCCGCGAGCACCGCACTGACCCGTTCTTCCGCATTGTTGCGTGTGATCGTGCACACGGTCATGAACGCACCGAAGGAGTGCAGCAGGTCCTGCCCGAATACCGACCGAGGGGCATCAGGGCGAATCCAGTCGACGGGTCGCACATGCCGCATCCGTCCGTCGATCTTCTCGTAGCGATACGGTCCCTTCACCCGACCCAGCGCGACTTGCGAGGTCAACTTGCGCGGCAGGACCACGATATCCCCCGCTTGCATGGCCACGGCAAAGGCCCACAGTTGACCCGCATAGTTGATGGCGGCACGGGGCTTCAGGCCGGGATTCGTGGCCTTGACCACCGCGACAACCGCGTCGTAATCCTGTGCCGCGGCCAACGATGGATACTCGGTGAACCCGATGATGGCGACGCCGTGGTCGAGGGCGTAGTTCTCGTCCTCTCCGTCTCCTCCCGCACGGACCAAGTACACCTTCTGCTTCGTTGCGGTCATCGCACGCCTCCCTTCAAGAGCCCATCCAGCAGCCCCTCCGCCTCCCTCTCGATGGCCAGGATGTCCGCGCTGATCTCCTCGAGGGTGCGCAGCGGCTGGGGCTTGTAGAAATGGCGGGTGAAGCTGATCTCGTAGCCGATCTTGGTCGCGCCCTCCTTGATCCAGGCGTCGGGCGTGTAAGGCAGCACCTCGCGGCGGATGAAGGCCTCGATGCCGCCTTCCTCCAAGAGCGGCACCTGCTCGGTGTCGCGCAGGTCGGCGTCGGGCTCGTACTCGACGATCACCGGCTTGCCGCCCACGGTCGCCTCGAACAAGCCCCGCAGCGGATCGGCCTTGGCCTTGCCGGGCTTGTGCACCTTGGCGATCACCGGCGGCGCCGTCTCCACACGCCAGCTCACCGCTTTCAAGATCTGCTTCGTATCGGCCGCGGGCAGCCTCATGCCGGCCTTGGCGAGCGCGGCGTCGACCCTCTCGCAGAAGAGGTTGTGGTCCTCGTAGAGCGTGTCGCCCAGCGCCGCCCGCAGCATGGTGGCAACCTCCACCAGGCGCCCATCGCGCTCCCAGGTCTTGGGGTCCAGCAGCTTCCTGCGCTTCTTCTCGGGCAGACCCTTCTTCGACGCGCCGCCGTCCTCCTCGTCGCCGTCCTCCTCGTCCCCGCCCCAGTCGGCCAGCCGCTGCTCGAGGGCGGGGGCAATCTTCGAGAACCCGGTGAAGAGGTCGTCACCGAATTCATCGTAGAGCGCCGCGCGGATGTCCTCGTCCCCGGAGGTGAAGTGCAAGGTCTCGATGGCCCTCAGGCTCAACTGGCTGTGCAGGCGCAAGGGGCGCTCCACCGTGACCTTCCAGTAGCCGAAGGCCTCGTTCTGAAAGATCTTGGACTCGGGCGACTCCTGGAAGTCCAGGAAGGTGCGGCCGATGCGCTCGATGTCCTCGGGCGAGAGCTCGCAGTTCTTCTTGCCCAGGTTCTTGCGCAGCGGCTTGAACCACTGGCTGGCGTCGATGAGCTGCACCTGGCCCCTGCGGTGCGCGGGCTTCCGGTTGGAGAGCACCCAGATGTAGGTGGCGATGCCGGTGTTGTAGAAGAGGTTGAGCGGCAGGGCGACGATCGCCTCCAGCCAGTCGTTCTCGATGATCCAGCGGCGGATGTTGCTCTCGCCCTGGCCCGCGTCGCCGGTGAAGAGCGAGGAGCCGTTGTGGACCTCGGCGATGCGGCTGCCGAGCGGCGACCTGCCGTTCATCTTGGAGGCCATGTTGGCCAGGAACAGCATCTGGCCGTCGCTCGAGCGGGTGACCAGCGAGAGTTCCTCCTCGCCGTGCATGACCCTGAAGCGCGGGTCGCGCATCCCCTCCTTGCCGCCCATCGCTTCCAGGTCCTTCTTCCAGCTCTTCCCGTAGGGCGGGTTGGCCAGCATGAAGTCGAACTCCCGGGCCGGGAAGGCGTCGTGGGACAGGGTGGACCACTCGGCGCCGCCGACGATGTGGTCCGCGTTCTCGCCTTCGCCCTTGAGGAGCATGTCCGCCTTGCAGACGGCGTAGGTCTCGGGGTTGATCTCCTGGCCGTAGAGCAGGCTCCTGACCTGTTGCCTGCGCTTGTCGGCGATGGCGGAGAGGGTCTCCTCGGCCACCGTGAGCATGCCGCCCGTGCCGCAAGCGCAGTCGTAGAGCAGGTAGGTGCCGCTCTTGATCTCTGCCTCGATGGGCAGGAAGACGAGGTTCGCCATCAGGCGCACGGCGTCGCGGGGTGTCCAGTGCTCGCCCGCCTCCTCGTTGTTCTCCTCGTTGAACTTGCGGACCAGCTCCTCGAACACCGTCCCCATCGCGTGGTTGTCGATCCCGGCCGGTGAGAGGTCGATCGACGGGTCCAGGAACCTGGCGATGAGCGTGCCCAGCGCGTCGGCCTTCGAGAGCGTGGGCAACTGGTTGCGGAACTTGAAGTTGTCGAGAATGTCCTGGACGTTGGGCGAGAAGCCGTTGAGGTAATCCTCGAAGTCGGCGAGGAGCTGCTGCTGGCTGCCGCGGGACCTGAGGTCGCGGAGCGTGAACTTGGAGGTGTTGTAGAAGGCCTGGCCGGCGGCTGCGCAGAGGGCGGCGCGTTGCTCGGTGATCTGCGCGTTGTCCAGCATCTCCTTCGTCTCGAGGACCTGCTGCTTCGTAGGTTCAAGCACCGCGTCCATGCGGCGGATCACGCACATGGGCAGGATCACGTCGGGGTACTTGCCCCGCTTGAAGAGGTCGCGCAGCACATCGTCCGCAATGCCCCAGATGAACGAGACGATCTTGTTGTGGGTGGCCTGGTCCATGGTCACTGGTCCTTGAGCAGGGTACCCGTGAAGAGGTTGAAGCTCTTGGGCAGCGAGCCCCCCAGCGGCGGGTTGTACGTTTCCACCTCGCGCATGGCCGCGTTTCGGGCCGAGTCTACCACGGCAGATCGACCCATTCAAAGGCACCCCACGACGTATCGCCCCCTGGCCCCTGCCCCCCTCAGCCCTCCTACTCCCCCACCCCCCGCCCATCCTTCCGCCGCACCGCCAGCACCGCGATCTTCGTGCTGTGCGCGAAGGGCGCCGGGTCCGGCAGGTCGCCCGGCACCTGCGTCGTGGCGTAGCCGCGGCAGTCCTCGTCCACCCCGATGGTCTCGGCCAGCTCCAGGTAGCCGTCGGCGCAGACCCGGTCGAGGGTGTCCATGTAGGACCGGCCGCTCAGGTAGAGGGCGTTGTTGACCACCACCAGCCGGCCCCCGTCGGCCACCAGGGGGCGCACCTTGTTGATCAGGGCCAGGCCGCCGTCGGCCAGGTCCGCGCGGCCGCGCGGGCCCTGGGTCAGGTGCGGTGGGTCCAGGATCACCGCGTCAAAGCGCTGCTCCTGGCGGCGCAGGCGGGCGCAGGCATCCCAGAAGTCCGCCTGCAGGAAGTCAGGGCGATGGATGGGCAGGCCGTTGAGCGTGTAGCTGCGCTTGGCCAGGTTCAGGGCCGCGCGGCTGCGGTCCAGCTGCAGCACCTGGGCCGCGCCGCCCGCCAGGGCCGCCAGGCCCAGGCTGCCCGTGTAGGCGAAGCAGTTCAGCACCCGCGCCCCCGCCAGGTGGGCGCGCAGCCAGGCCCTGAGCCGGCGGGTGTCCAGGTAGAGCCCGCAGTCGTGGCCGCCGTCCAGGTCCAGCGCATAGCGCAGGCCCGCCTCGCGCACCCAGTCCTGGGGCCGTTCGCCGAAGAGCAGGCGGCCATGACGCTCGGCGGCGTCGTCGGCCCGCCGCTCCTTCAGCAGGACCGCTTCCAGCCAGGGCAGGGCCTCGCGGTAGAAGGCCAGGGCCGTCGCCCAGGGCGCCGGGGCGGCGGGATCGAGCCGTCCGGGGTCCCCCGAGGGCAGCGACCCCTCCGACAGCGACACTTCCGATAGCGCCCCTTCGGGCAGCGACCCGTCGGACAGCGGCCCCCCCTCCGCTCGACCGTGCCAGTGCAGCACCAAGCTGCGGCCATAGAGGTCGACCACCAGGCCCGGCCAGCCCTCCAGGTGACCGTTGAAGAGCCGGAGCGCCGCCTCGCGCCGCGGGTCGGCCTCCAAGGCGTGGGCGCGCGCCGGGAGGGCCGCCTCCAGGCGCGCGCGCAGGGTCGCGGCTTCGGCCGACGGCTCAGCCGCCGTCGTCATCGTCGCTGTCTTCCGAGCCTTCCCCTTCGGTCGCCTGATCGCCCTGGCCCGCCGCATCCACCCCGGCCCCCGGCTGGGCGTAGAGCGCCGCCGCGCCGTGCTTGTAGGCCAGCTCGCCGCCGCTGTGCCCCGTCCGGGCCATCGCCAGGGCCACCGCGATGGCGCCGACGGTGCCCAGGATGCGGGCCCCGTTGCCCAGGCCGCCGCCCATCAGGCCGCCGGCGGCCAGCACGAAGACGCCCAAGGAAAGGTAGAAGGCGAACTCGGCGCCTTCCTCATGCGCCTCGAAGGCCTCCTCCGACACCCGATCCTCCACCTTGTCCTCCTGCATCTCGCCGGTGCGGGTGGCGGCGAAGGACGACAGGGCCAGGAGGGCGGACAGCAGGACCACCGGCCGCCAGGCGCGCCGCTGGTCGCCGCCGCCGCGCGCCGACCACAGGGCGTAGAGGGCGAAGAGGGGCAGGAAGAGGCCGAAGACGACGGGGAAGTGGACGACCGAAGGGTGTAGCGGTTCGGGAATCAAGGCCGGCTCCTCGCTTCAGGGTGCGGGCAAGGCGATCGGTCGATCGACCGATCGCGCAGATCATAGTCCGCCACCCCCCCACATCCATCGTCCAAAAGTCCCGTAGGGGCGACCGGCAGGTCGCCCAAACGACCGGCGGGTAGGGGCGACCGGCAGGTCGCCCAAACGACCGGCGGGTAGGGGCGACCTGCC
>WBZV01000317.1_pt1 | contig 30826 bp, 27 predicted proteins | sample 5204221 | NCBI WGS metagenome assembly WBZV01 (sample SAMN12344360, study PRJNA552823) | activated sludge metagenome | biome: Activated sludge suspended growth; feature: Nitrification reactor; material: Wastewater; isolation source: activated sludge from nitrification reactor of wastewater...
TCCGCGGGCTGCAGGCCCGACTTTTGGGCTAGCTGCGGACGCGCATTGATGATTTCGGCCTCATCGGCCACGATGCGGGCCGCCTCATCCAGAAGAACATCCTTCACATCCTTACGGGCTTTTTCCGCGGCAAGATCGGCGGCGAGGCTGCGCTCTCCCGTCTGCAGTCCGTCGTCGCGCAGGGCTGCGGCCAGCTTGTCCTTGCCATCAATCTTCTCCCTGGCCTTCAGGCGTGCCTCACGCACCTCCTTTTCCTTGCGCCGTTCAGCCTCGTTGAGGGAAATGGTGCGGGCTTCACGCAGCCGCTTGACCTCGGCGACGTCGTCGAGCAAAGCCTGAAAGCTCTTGTCCTTTGCGATGCGCGCCTGATGCCGGCTCTGCAGGGCCGGCACGACCTCTTTCAAGGTGCCGACCGGCCGAAAGCTGGCGGCGTCAATCTGGGTCCAGGGCAGGGCATTGTCATAGCTGGACTCACCCTGGGCGTCGGGGTCGGCAACCGACGGGAAGCGGATATCGGGCATCACGCCTTTTAGCTGCGTGGTCCCCCCGTTGACCCGGAAAAACTGGGCCACGGTCATTTTCAGATCGCCAAACTTGGGCTTGTCGTTCTTGGCCACATCATCGAGGTTGATCAGGGTCTGCACCGTACCCTTGCCAAAGCTCTGCTCGCCGAGTATAGGGGCACGGCCGTAGTCCTGGAGCGCCGCCGCGAAGATCTCCGAAGCCGAAGCAGAACCCCGGTTGATCAGCACCGCCATCGGGCCGGCCCAGGCTACACCCGGGTTCTCATCGCTCTCCACGCCAATGCGGCCGTCGGGACGGCGCTGCTGAACCACCGGCCCCTTGTCGATGAACAGTCCGGTGAGTTCAACCGCCTCCCGCAGGGAGCCGCCACCGTTGTTGCGCAGATCCACCAACAGGCCGTCGACCTTGTCCTTCTTCAACTCGTCGATCAACCGCACCACATCCCGGCTGGCACTGCGGAAATCCTTGTCACCACGACGCCGTCCTTCGAAATCCTCGTAGAAGGCGGGGAGGGTGATCACACCAATCTTGCGCAGGGCAGGGCCTTCGCCGATCCGGATCACCGACTTGCGGGCCGCCTGCTCCTCGAGCTTGATCTTGTCGCGGACCAGGGTGACCTGCTTGTGCTTGCCGTCCGGGCCGGCCTCGGCGGGGAGGATGTCGAGCACGACACGGGTATCTTTGGCGCCACGGATCAGCTTGACCACCTCATCCACCCGCGCACCGACCACATCCGTAATCGGCCCTTCCGCCTGCCCCACGCCGACGATGCGGTCGCCCACGGCGAGCTTCGCCGACTTGGCGGCGGGGCCACCTGCAACCAGCTCGCGAATGGTGATGTACTCGTCCCGTTCCTGCAGCACGGCGCCGATCCCCACCAGGGAGAGGCGCATGGAGATATCGAAATCGTCGGATGCGCTGCGCCCCAAATAGTTGGTATGGGGCTCGATGGACATGGCATACGCGTTCATGAATATCTGGAACACGTCATCGCTCTTGTTGCGTGCTGACCGGGCCAGATAGTTGTCGTAGCGCTTTTCAAGGGTCTCGCGGATGAGCTTGTCGTCCTTGCCGGCCAGCTTGAGACGCAGCCAATCGTTCTTCACGCGCTTGCGCCACAGGTCGCGGACTTCCGCGTCGTCCTTAGGCCAGGGCGCCTTCTCGCGCATGTAGGGGTAGCTTTCCCGGGTGTCGAATTCGAAACCCTGCTTCAGAACCTCTCTGGCGTGGGTCAGCCGTTCGACAGTGCGTTGCTCGTAACGCTGGAAAATGGCAAACGGGATGGCCAGATTACCCCGCTGGATCGCGTCATCAAGGCGCGTGCGGGCATCCGAAAAGCTGTCGATATCGGCCTGGGTGAAGAACAGCCGCTCCGGGTCGAGCGCCTTGAGATAGCGTTCGAAGATCTTCTCCGACATGGCGTCATCAAGGGGCTGGGTCTTGTAGTGGTAACGTCCCAGTAGCTGAGCGCTCAGGTAAGCCGTCTGGGCATGTTCAACGGTCGGTGCAAGACGGGCGGGGGCAGGCGCCTCCAGCGAGGCGGCAGGTGCGGCAAAAGCGGTTGCCACCAGAGCCCAGATCAACCTTTTGTTCACTCAATCACTCCACGACGTTCATTGATAGCTTGATCCGCCGGAAGCTACATGCTTCCGGCTTCCCAGTCGACAGCTAAATAGTGTGAACGTGCGTCAGAGTTTCCATGCCCGAGTGACAAACGCGCTGCCGCCCGGGCGCGGGTATCCGGGTTCAATCGAACGCAGGCAGACTGGGCTTGGCAACGGGCCGGCCGGCCGCCGCCCAAGTGTCAAATCCACCGGCCAGGGACTGCACGTGCAGATAGCCCATTTCCTGCAGGGAGCGGGCGGCCAGCGCGGCACGGCCTCCGGTCTTGCAGTACAGCACGATCTTCAGATCACGATTGCTCAGCTCGGGGGTTCCCCCGAGCTTGAACTCCAGCATCCCCCGGGAAACGTGAACGGCGCCGGGCAGGTGGCCCGCTGCAAACTCGTCGGCTTCTCTTACATCCAGCAATACATCAGCGTCACGGATTGCCTGCTCGGCCTCATCAAGGGAGACTTCGCGGATGAGGGCCTTGGCGGCCATGACCAGATCGTGGGGCGTTTTCATTGATGTCCTTGATAATTCATGTCGGACAACCGGACGGTTGCCAGAGATTGAATATTAGCAAATAACGATTTGCTGGGCGGCACCAAGGAAGGGAAGTCTTCACGCCGTGCCCCCGGTGTTCCGCAAGATCGTGGACATTCAGCCGGTACCGATGGCGTGGTGTCGCCATGAGACAATCCGGGTTCAGGCACAAAGTTTAGGTGAATTGTTATGTTCTGAAAATTACTGTTTTCAGAAGTTAACATGCATCTCATTTTTCTCCCCTTTCTAATTGTTATTTAAGAAAAACAAGCTCTGTAAAATGTCTCAAACCCGCACACCCGCCGTCTATATGCGCGGCGGTACGAGTAAAGGCGTGTTCTTCCTGTCCCAGGATCTGCCTACGGATCCCCGACAGCGTGATGACCTGCTGCTGCGAGTGATCGGCAGTCCGGACCGCTATGGAAAGCACATTGACGGGATGGGGGGCGCGACTTCAAGCACCAGCAAAGTCGTTATCGTGGCCCCGTCGTCCAGGCCTGACTGTGACGTCGACTACCTCTTTGGCGCGGTCTCAGTCGTTCAGCCGGTGATCGACTGGTCGGGCAATTGTGGCAACCTGAGTGCGGCCGTTGGTCCGTTCGCGATCCACACCGGCCTCATCGCTGCGCCGGCTAACGGCATGGCGATGGTCCGGATCTGGCAGGCCAACGTCGGACGTAGGATCCTAGCCCACGTGCCGATGCGTAACGGAGACGTGCAGGAAACCGGGGATTTCGACCTGGACGGAGTGAGTTTTCCGGGAGCGGAGATACGCCTGGAGTTTCTGGATCCCGCCGCGGCAGAGCAGCTATTTCCGGCGGGCAATCCCATGGATACGCTTTCCGTGCCGGGCATCGGCTCCATTGCCGCAACCCTCATCGACGCGGGTAATCCAACAATTTTCATTGACGCAGGCATCCTTGGCCTGACGGGTACGGAGCTGCCCTCCCTCGTCAATCAGGACGCCGATCTGCTGGCACGCGCTGAAGTGATTCGCGCCACAGGCGCCGTGGCCATGGGTCTGGCCGGCAGCATTGAGGAGGCAAGCGCCCTGCGGCCCCATACACCCAAGCTCGCCTTCGTTTCTCCACCGGCTGACTATGTCGCGTCCGATGGCCGTCCGGTGGCCCGTGACGCCATTCATCTGGTGGCGCGGATCTTTTCCATGGGCCAGTTGCACCATGCGATGACAGGTACCGGAGCCGTGGCGTTGGCCGCAGCGGCAGCAATTCCGGGCACGGTGGTCCACGAGGTGAGCACGCCGGTTAAGAACGGTCCGCTCTGTTTCGGACACCCCTCAGGGGTCTTGCAGGTTGGCGCCGAGACCCGCACGGCTGGAAACCGCTGGATCATTGACCGAGTGATTATGAGCCGTTCGGCGCGCATCCTCATGGAGGGCTGGGTTAGGACGCCTACAGCCTCCTGAGCGCGGGTCTGCCCCCTGCCCCGCTTCAACCCTTTTTCTTCAGCATGCCCAGCTCTGCCAGGGCTTCGGCCAGCGTCGCCTCGGCCCGCTGGGCGCGTGCGGTTTCGGCAAGCCGGACTTCCTCGACTGCGCGGGCCCGCGCCTCGGCGGCTGCCACGGCAGACTCCTTGCCGTGGGCGGCCTCGCTGGCAGTCTTGAGTTGGGCCTGCAGGCGTTCGATCCGCCCTTCGGCCGCTGCAAGAGAGGTTTCCACCTGGCGCGCCCGCGAGACAGCCTCCCGCAGGGCAGCCTTGGCCTCTTCGGTCTGCTCCCGCTGCCGGGCTTCCCGTTCTTCGCGATTGGCCAACTGCTGGCGCATGGCGGTGATTTCGGCGAGCTTTTCCTGACGGGCCTGATCAATCTGCTTCATCAGCAGTTCGCGATCAAGGGCGCTGCGATCCTGCTCCTCCTTCAAGGAGGCGTTGTAGCGGTCACGGTCATTTTGCAGCAGGCGGCTGAGGCGTTCGGACTCGGCGGCAAACTTCAGCTCCCGGGTCTCCGCACTTTCCTCAAGCTGCCTTACCCTGCTTTCAAGACCTTCCCGCTGACGCAGGAACTCGAGCGCCTGGCTACGCAGGTCGGCAATGCTGCCGTCCCGGGTCTGCACCCCCTGGTTGAGGGTGTCGATCTGGATGGCAGCCTGGGCCGCTTCAGATTCAAGCTGGGCAACCCGATCGACGGCCGTCTGCAGGCGCGACCGCATGGCTTCCTGCTCCTGCTCCAGCACCTGACGCTGGCTGGCAAAGACCTGGTCGGCATGTTGCAGGGCAAGGGACCACACCTTGGCCATCAGCCCATCGGTGGACGACACCAGCTCATCGGGCATGCCCGGCACGCTACGCTGGCGAAAGAAGGCAGCGCCGGTGTCCCGGCGCCACTGGTCGATATAGCGCTGGACGATCTCGCTCGAGCCCTTGTTGCCAAGCTCCGCATAGACCAGGTTGAAGGACGGGTTCTCACCCATCGAAAGCAGCTGGAAGCAGATCTGCTCCACAGCCTCAAAGGTGACGCTACTGCTGCGTGCCATCTGATCACCCCTCGCTCGCCGGAATTGCACAAAAGTGTGTCGCGAGAACCATACCATACGTGTACGGTCGTAATCCGTATCGTTTGACACGGATCTAGCATTCCGCTTCCCGTTTTGGGTGCAGCGCCGGAAACCCTGTCAGTCGCTCTTCTTGTTCTTGTCTGTCCACTGCAGGCGTTGCTTCTGGGCCTCTTCATGCCAGCGCTCTTCCTCCTCGTGGATGTAACGCTGGGTGGTGCGGGCATCGGTATGTCGAGCGTCCTTCTGCACAAAGCGTTCATCGATGCCGCTGTCGAGCTTGGCGGTGATGCCCGTGTGTCGCCCCCAGTGGGCCGATGCGGCACGCAGCTTTTCCTTCTTGTGCTCGGCGTCATCCGGTAGCAGATCGGCCGCCGAATTGAAGATCTTCTTCAGGATCTGATTGAGGCGGCGCGCAGTGATCGGACTTCCGTTCTTCACCGACACCAGCAGCGGCGTCATGTCGTCCCGGCGCGGCACGGCGGTCAGACCCAGATACTTGCGGTAGCGGATCAAGGCCTGAAGCATGTCATCCGCCACGGGCACTTTGGCTTTCTTGCCGCCCTTCCCCACCACGTGCCACCACCACAGGCCCCGCTCCTCCCGGAAGCTGTTCATGCGGTGGCTTTCCAGCTCACCCGCACGGGGGGCCAGCATGTATAGCGTTGCAGCAATGAAACGCGCCCGCTCGTACTCGTCGCGCCCCCGCTCCTCATCCTTTGGCATGGCCTCAATGGCGTCCGTCACCGCCTGCCACATCTGCGGGTCGAGAAAACGCTCGATCTTCTCAACCTCTTCCGTGCTGGCCACGGCCCGCAGGGGGCCGCCCACCTCGGCAGACATCTTGCGCCGACGCTGGCGGATCAACCCCAGCGGGTTCCCGAGCAGGTAACCGGCATCCACCAGGTAACTCATCAGGGAATTGATGGCGGCCATTGCCGTCAGTACAGCGCTCTCGCTGAGGGGGCCGACAAAGGGCCGCCAACGCTCCGTAATGCGTTCGGCCTTGGGGCCGCACCACAAAGCCGCAGGCTGGGGATCGGCAAGAAAGTTCAGATAGCCCTCGAAGTCCTGGCGGTTGAGACTGGACAGGGGCTTGCCGCAGTCGATCAATGACCAGAGCAACAGCCTCTCGCACTCCCGCTGGTAAATGCGATAGGTGCCGGGCGAGCGGTCGTACTCGGTCAGGAAGCAGCGGATTGCGTCAGCGTCCGTGTCGGCAGTGATCTGCAGGCGGGCCGGATCGGCCCGGTTCACCCCATTTCTCCCGTCCAGATCGGGAGGGATGGTCAGCTCGTCCAGGGGACGGACCGGTACAGGCCCTTGCGGGACGGAGAGCGCTCTGGTGTCGGGATTCTTCGCCTTCATGGGCGGCAGTTTACCCGCCAGACAGGGATTTTGATTTGGCAGGGCTTGCCACGCACGGACAACTGTATACAATTACAGTTACCGAAGAGCGGGCCAGGAACTGCACAAACGAGACCTGGCAGCGAGATGTTTCAGCCCTTGTCCGGATCAAATCGTTCAGAAAAGGAGTCAATCATGGAAAGCCTCATCTGCCGCACCCTGATGCTGAGTGGTCTCATCGTTGGCGTGCTCCTGGCCGGAGGCCAAGGCGGCCAGGCGCTTGTTCCGGCCATCCTGGCCCTTGTCGGCGTGGCCGTCTTCAGGCGGATCGCTCCTTCCCTGCCATGGCGTTTCGGCCACGGGCGCCATTACTGATTCGCCGAATCACTTGGCAGGCCACACCTTGGTGCGGTGGTTATTTGCCGGCACCGGCACCGCGGGCTTTGCGTGAAGCCTGGATCAGCCCGGCAATATCGGTGTTGCGGTTCTTGAGGGCCCAGCTCTCGGCGGTTTCGTTCTGATCGTTCTTCGAGTCCAGATCCACACCGGCCTTGAGCAGACGCACCACGACTTCCTCATGACCGTTGCGGGCAGCAAACATCAGCGGTGTGGTGTGGTTGGGGGCCTTCGCATTGGGGTTTGCGCCCTTCGCCAGCAACTGCTCCACCACCGCCAGACGGCCCTCGAAGGCCGCATACAGAAGCGGGTTCCAGCCATCGTGGTCATAGTCGGCACCGGCGGCAAGCAGCAACTGCACAACGTCCGAATACCCTTTCAGGCTGGCAAGCATGATCGCACTGTCACCTGCCCCGTTACGGGCGTTGAGCTTGATGCCACGCTGCTTGACAAGAGCCTCGACCACGCGCGCCTGGTCCTCCCGGGCAGCAAGAATGAGCAGGCTGTTGCCATTCTGATCAGTGGAGTTGATGTCCATGCCCTGGGACACCATCCGGGTGACGGCGGCGGCATCCCCCATCTTGGCCGCGTTAAGTAGATCATCAAGCGACGCTGCGGCAAGCGGCATGGACAACTGCAGGCCCACGAAAAGGGTCAGGAGGGTTCGATACGGGGGGCGAAAGATCCTTGCAACGGGCTTCATGGGGGGGTCGCATCCTTGAACAATCGAAAGAAATTGCGGCTCGTGGCCTCGGCGACACTTGCCAGGCTTTCACCGCGCGCATCGGCAACGGCCTGCGCCACGTGGCGGACGTAGGCGGGCTGATTGGTCTTCCCCCGGAAAGGCATCGGGGCAAGGTAAGGGGCATCGGTTTCCACGAGCAGGCGGTCTGAAGGAACAAAGCGAGCCACATCACGCAGGGCTTCGGCATTCTTGAAACTGACGATCCCGGAGAACGAGATATGAAAGCCCAGGTCCAGCGCATCCGCGGCCACTTCACGGGTCTCGGTGAAGCAATGCATCACGCCGCCGGCCTGATCGGCACCCTCCTCCCGCATCAGGCGCAGGGTATCGGCGGCCGAGTCCCGGGTGTGGATAATCAAGGGCTTGGCGCAGCGCCGGGCGGCGCGGATGTGGGTCCGGAAACGAGCACGCTGCCATTCGGGAGCGTCCTTGTGCCAGTAGTAGTCCAGCCCCGTTTCGCCAATGGCCACCACTTTGGGATGGGCTGCGAGTGCAAGCAGCCTAGCCTCGTCGGGCTCCTCACAATCGGCGTTGTCGGGGTGCACGCCCACCGACGCAAACAGATTGGCGTGGCGCTCGGCCAGGCCAATGACGGCGGGCAGGGTCTCAAGTTTCACGCTGACGCAAAGGGCGTGGGTCACGCCATTCTCGATCATGCGCTCGAGAACATCCGCTTCATTTTCGATCAGGTCAGGAAAATCCAGATGGCAGTGGGAATCAACAAGCATTGAGTGGGCGCGATGTGCCTAGATGGTATGGGTTGGACGGGATGAGCCCAGGTGGCCTGCCAGAATGTGCTCGATCTGATTGCGCAGCACCTGCCCTGCTTCATCCCCTCCGAACTGGACACCAATGCCCTGGGTCTTGTTCCCCTGCGCACCGGCAGGTGTGATCCAGGCTACGGTACCGGCCACCGGATGCTTGGTGGAGTCGTCCATGATCTGCAGGATCATGAAAATCTCGTCACCAAGTTTGTAAGTCCGGGCGGTAGGAACAAACAAGCCCCCGTTCTTGATGAACGGCATGTAGGCCGCGTACAGCGCCGACTTGGAGCTGATGTTCAGGGACAGGACGCTGGGGCGCGTCGCCATCGGTCGTCTTGCAGATTCGTTCATTTACGTACCGCCGACGCGGTCGCCTGAAGGCTCCGGGCGTACCGCAATAGCATGTCTTCCAGAAATAACCGGGCGTTGAGAGGATGCTGCGCGACCCGGCGCGACTGTGTGATTTCATTGTAGCAGCCCAGGGCTGCGTCCACGGTCAAGCGCCCGGCGAGATCCCGGAGCACCCCCTCGCGATCGGGGAAGAAGCGCACCGGGCCACCCAGCCGCACGCTGACCAGATCGGCAACCCAGCGTTGCATCCAGCTCACCAGGGTTGGCATGTCAAAGCCACTGGCGAGCGCGTCCTTGCCCTTCAACCAGTTCTCCCATTCCCCCGCCAGGCGCAGGACAGCACCTTGAGAGACGGCCGCGATGTCGTCGGCAAAGCGCCGCCGTGCCGCCGCGCCGCCACCTTCAGCCAGTGCAGCCGCCGCCAGTGGCATTCCGCCGCAGAAGGCCAGTAATGCAGCCACCTCCGGAAGACTCCTGTCGGCGAGCCAGCGCGCAGCCTGCTCCCGTGGAGGGCGCGGGAAGGCCCAGGTCTGGCAGCGGCTCCGAATGGTTGGCAGCAGGCGCTTGGGCGCGCTGGAGATCAGCAGGAACAAGGCATTGGTTGTGGGCTCCTCAAGCAGTTTCAGGAGCGCATTGGCGGTAAAGGGATTCATCGCCTCGGCGGGATCGACGATCACCACCCGCTGGCTGCCCCGGTGCCCGCCCGTGGTCAGGGCCTGCTGCAGGGAACGGATCTGGTCGATGACGATCTGCCGGCTGGCTGCCTTGCCACCTTCGGCCTTCTCGGCGGGTGCATCGGACCGCTCCTCCTGGTCTGCCTCGGGAATGACCCGCAACAGGTCCGGATGATTGCCCGCCATGCGCCATTGGCAGTCTTCGCAGTGCCCGCAGGCATGTCCGGTGGGGTCAGGCTGAAGGCACAGGATCCGTGCCGCCAGGGCTTCGGCAAAGACCCGCTTTCCGCCTCCCGCCGGGCCTGAGAACAGCAAGGCGTGGGGCAGGCGTCCCGCGCACTCGAGCGCCCGGCTCCATAGACCGGAATGCCATTCAAAAATCATTGAAAACAGATCTCTACAATGATTTGTTCAAGTTCTTTACGAATCTCATCCGGTGTCTGAGCCGCGTCGATGACCTTGATTCTTGCCGGATCGGCAGCGGCGCGACGCAGGTAGGCCGCACGAACCCGCTCGAAGAAGTCCGCCTGCTCGCTCTCGAAACGATCCGGGGCCTGCCCTGCACCGGCAAGCCGGCGGGCCGCCACCTGGGGATCGAGATCAAAAATCAGGGTCAGATCCGGCTGCAGGTGGGGATGAACCCATTTTTCAAGGGCTGCAAAGCGCTTCTCGTCCAGCCCCCTCCCCCCCACCTGGTAGGCGTAGGTGGCGTCGGTGAAACGATCCGACACCACCCATGCCCCGGCGGCCAGCGCTGGCTGGATGCGAGCCGCAAGGTGCTCCCGGCGGGCGGCAAACATCAGCAGGGCCTCGGTTTCAAGATGCATGGGTTCATGCAGAAGCAGCTCCCGGAGCTTTTCACCCAACGGTGTGCCACCGGGTTCGCGGGTCTGCACGACGGGAATGCCCCGGGACTGGATCAGGGCGACGGCGGCGGCGGTCTGGCTGCTCTTGCCGGCACCGTCAATGCCTTCGAAGGTGATGAAGCGGGATTTCACGGCTGTTGTTTCCGGATATAGCGGGCGACGGCCCGGTTGTGTTCGGCCAGGGTTCGGGAAAAGGCACTGGAACCGTCACCCCGGGCCACGAAATAAAGATACTCGGTGCTCGGCGGGTTGAGCACGGCACGCAGCGCAGCGACCCCCGGCATGGCGATCGGGGTGGGCGGCAGGCCGGGGCGAGTGTATGTGTTATATGGCGTATCGGTCACAAGATCGCGCTTGCGCAGATCACCGTCAAACGCCGGTCCGATACCGTAGATCACGGTCGGGTCGGTCTGCAAGAGCATGCCACCGCGCAGACGGTTCACAAACACCGAGGCGATCAGCGGCCTGTCGGCTGCCCGGCCGGTCTCCTTCTCCACGATGGAGGCCAGGACCAGGGCTTCATAGGCGGTCTGGTAGGGCAGTCCCTCGGCACGCTGCGCCCATTCCCGTTGCAGGATTCTCTGTTGCTGGCGATGGGCCCGCCGGAGCAGATCCACATCACTGCTGCGACGGGCGAAAAGATAGGTATCAGGAAAGAACAAGCCTTCCGGGTGAGTGGCGTCCGCACCAATACGGGCCAGCACCTCGCCGTCTGAAAGGCCCGCACTGTCATGGCGCAGATCCGGATGACGATCAAGCGCTGCACGGAACTGCCGGAAACTCCAGCCCTCGATGAGCGCAAGCTCGGCCTGGGTAGTGTCACCGCGGGTCAGCTTGTCGAGCAGCAACAGCGGTGTGACGCCCGCTTCGACTTCGTAGCTGCCCGCCTTGATGCCATTGGCCTGGCGCGTAACCCGGGCCAGCATGACCAGCGCAAAGGGCCAGGTATCGATGCCCGCGTCGGTCAACTGCCGGGCCACCTGGCGCATGCCCGATCCTGGCTCGACGGTGAAGTCCAGCGGACTTTGTCGTAAACCCACCGGAGTGTAGGCAAACCAAACAAACAGGCCGAGCAGGGCGACGACGCCCGCAAGCGCAAGGGCAAACACACGAAAAAACAGGCGCTTCATCGGGGAACTTGGCGCTTCCGGGAGGAACGAAAGAGGTGAAGAAAGGAGGAAGATCCGGCAAAGACCGGGGGCTTGATTCTTGCTTCGATTGAATGGCCAGCCCCCGCGCGGCAACGCCCTATAATAGCGCAAACCGCTTCAAGACTCGTTTTTGCGACAGGACACGACTGATGAATGCAACTTGGCAATCCCATCTCGGCGCCAACGGCGCGAAGTTTTCGGACAACTCCGTCAAGTTCAATGACGATGAGCGGCAGGATGTGACGCTCGCAGCCCAGGGAACCGTGCTGGTGCCCCTCGTGCACCTCGGTGCGATCCGTGCCACCGGCGAGGACGCCAGCGTCTTCCTGCACAACCTGTTCTCCAACGACGTGAAAAAGCTCGGCCCCAACGAGGCCCAGTTGACCAGCTTCAATACGGCCAAGGGCCGCATGCTCGCCAGCATCATCCTGTGGCGGGAGGCCGGTGATTACCTGCTGACCCTGTCTGCCGACATCCACGCGGCCACGCTGAAGAAACTGTCCATGTTCGTGCTGCGCTCCAAGGTGCGCCTGATGGACGACAGCGGCGATAGCGTCCTGATCGGGCTCGCCGGGCCCCAGGCCGGTGCGGCCCTTGAGGCTGCCGGGCTGCACATTCCGGGCGCGCCCCGGGCAACGGCATCGGGCCTGGCCACGGTGGTGCGTCTGGATGGCGCCCGTTTCCTCGTGTCGGCACCGATCTCGGAAGCCGTGGGCCTATGGGACAAGTTCGTGGCCGCCGGTGCCGCCCCGGCCGGCACGGCCGCATGGTCCTGGCTGGACATCTGCCAGGGCCTGCCCACTGTCACCCTGCCGGTTCAGGAAGAATTCGTCGCCCAGATGCTCAACTTCGATCTGATCGGCGGCGTCAGCTTCAACAAGGGCTGCTATCCGGGCCAGGAGATCGTCGCCCGCACCCACTACCTCGGCAAGCTGAAGAAGCGCATGTTCCGCGTGCATACCGATGCCACCGAACTGCCGGCAACGGGCACCGACGTCTATTCCCCCGAGTTTGGTGAGCAGTCGGCGGGCAAGGTCGTGATCGCGGCGCCGGCCCCCGATGGTGGCTTCGATGCCCTGGTGGTATTGCAGACATCCAGTGCCGAATCCACCGAGGTACATCTCGGCACACCGGACGGTGCCCCGGTCAGCTTTCTCCCCCTGCCCTACGCCCTCTCCTGAGAAAGTGACTTGAGCCCCTCCCACTACTACATCTACTACCCGGTCCGGATGGGCATGGAGGCCGATCTGGCCCGGGAACTCTACAACCTGCAGGCCGAGATCCAGGCTCACACCGGGGTGGCTGGGCGCTTTCTGCGCAAGGCCGATGACCCCTGGACCTGGATGGAGATCTACGAAGACGTGATCGACTTCCCGGCCTTCGATACCGTGCTGGCACAAGCCGTGGCGCGGCACGGGATCGAGCGCTTCCTCGAAGCAGGCGGCCATCGCCACATCGAACGTTTCGTCGCATGTGCCTGATCCTTCTGGCCTGGCGAGCCCACCCCGATTACCCCTTGGTCGTGGCCGCCAACCGGGACGAGTTCTTTGCACGTCCGGCGGCGGAAGCCGGCTGGTGGCAGGATCGTCCGGGCGTCTTCGCCGGCCGTGACCGGGAGGCGGGCGGCACCTGGCTCGGCCTGAGCCGCAGTGGCCGTTTTGCCGGCCTGACCAACTTCCGTGATCCCGCCCGTCAGCGGCCCGATGCCCCCTCCCGCGGGGCACTGGTGGCCGACTTTCTCGCGGGTGAGGAATCCACCGATGCGGCCCTCGCCCGCCTCACGCAGGAAGGCCCGCGCTACAACGGCTTCAACCTGCTGCTCAGCGATGGGGACAGCCTGGGCATCTACGAGAGCGAGAGTGGCAGCGCCCGACGCCTCGAGCCGGGCCTCTACGCCCTGTCCAACCACCTCCTCGACACCCCCTGGCCGAAGGTTCTCGCCGGCAAATCACGCCTCGCCCGCGCCCTGCGGGCCTTGCCCGACGACACGCCGCTGGCCGAGCTCCTGCGCGACGACCGCCCTGCGGCCGATGCCGAATTGCCCCGCACCGGCGTGAGCCTGGCTTGGGAACGCATGCTCTCCAGCGCCTTCATCCGCGCCCCGGGCTACGGCACCCGCTGCTCCACCGTGATCCGCCGCGACCGTTACGGCTGGACCCACGTGGTCGAATCCACCTGGAACCCCGTGGGGATCGAGAGTGGCCGCGTCGTGGACAGCTTCCAGGTCGCCCGGGCCTGATCCGGGCGCCTATAATCCGCCCCTTGTTTCCCCCGCAGCACGCTCGCGCATGACCGCCTCCAGCCCCTTTCAAGCCCTTCTCCCCGCCCTTGATGCCTTCAGCCGGGCCAAGCCCGGCCAGCGCCTCGACCTGCCGCCCGTCGCCGGCTCCGGTGACGCCCTGGCCATTGCCCGGCTGGCCGGGGGAAAGCGCATGCTGGTGGTGGTCACCGCCAACCCCATCGACGCCCAGCGCCTCTCCGACGAGATCGCCTGGCTGGCCCCCGGCCTGCGCACCCACCTGCTGCCCGACTGGGAGACCCTGCCCTACGACAGCTTCTCGCCCCACCAGGACCTGATCTCCGAGCGCTTGTCCACGCTCTACGCCATCAGCCGCGGCGAAGCCGACATCGCCCTGGTGCCCGCCTCCACGGCCCTTTACCGGCTGGCCCCTCCGGCTTTCCTGGCCGCCTACACCTTCTTTCTGAAGCAGGGCGAAAAGCTCGACGTGGACCGCCTGCGCGCGCAGATGACGGTGGCCGGCTACGCCCACGTCACCCAAGTGATGTCGCCGGGTGAATACAGCGTGCGCGGCGGGCTGGTGGACCTCTACCCCATGGGCGCCGCCCTGCCCTACCGCATCGACCTGTTCGACGAGGAAGTGGAGAGCATCAAGACCTTCGACCCCGACACCCAGCGCACCGTCTTCCCGGTGAAGGAAGTGCGCCTGCTGCCGGCGCGGGAATTCCCCATGGACGAAACCGGGCGCACCCGCTTCCGCGGCCGTTTCCGGGAAACCTTCGAGGGGGATCCGTCCCGCTGCATGGTTTACAAGGATGTCTCCAACGGCATCGCCCCGGCCGGCATCGAGTACTACCTGCCCCTGTTCTTCGACGAGACCGCCACCCTCTTCGACTACCTGCCCGACAGCGCCCCCATCCTGCTGCACCGGGACGTCCCCGGCGCCATCGAGGCCTTCTGGAAGGACGCCCGCAGCCGCCATCAGCTCCTCGGCGGTGACAAGACCCGGCCCATCCTCCCGCCGGAACAGCTCTTCCTGTCGGACGAAGCCTTCTTCGTCGCCCTGAAGGAACGCATCCGCCTGAGCCTGCCTGTCTCGCCCCTGGGCGGCCCGGTCGAGCCCCTTCCCGATATCGCCGTCGAACGCAAGGCCAGCGACCCGCTGCATCGCTTCAAAGCCTTCTGCGCCGGCTTTTCGGGCCGGGTGCTGGTGCTGGCCGAATCCGCCGGGCGCCAGCAGACCATCGCCGAGTATTTTGCCGAGTACGCCCTCAAGCCCGCCGCCAACGCCGATTTCGACGCCTTCCTGGCCGGCGATGCACGCCTGGCCCTGGGCACCGGCCCCCTGGCCGCCGGCTTCGTGCTGCCCGAGGCGGGCTTCGCCGTGGTCACCGAGTCCGAGCTCTACGCCGCCACCGCCCGCACCCGCACCCGTCGCGACAGCCGCAAGGCCGCCACCATGGAAGGCTGGCTGCGCGACCTGTCGGAGCTCAAACCCAACGACCCGGTGGTGCACTCCAGCCACGGCATCGGCCGCTACATGGGCCTGGTGCACATGGACCTGGGCGAGGGCGACACCGAGTTCCTGCACCTGGAGTACGCCAACGGCGACAAGCTCTACGTGCCCGTGTCCCAGCTCCACGTCATCACCCGCTACGCCGGCGCCGACCCGGAGGCCGTGCATCTGCACACCCTCGGCTCCGGCCAGTGGGAAAAAGCCAAGAAGAAGGCTGCCCAGCAGGTGCGCGACACCGCCGCCGAGCTGCTGGCCCTGTATGCCCAGCGCGCCGCCCGCAAGGGCCACCAGTTCGACTTCAAGCAGCACGACCTGGAAGCCTTCGCCGACGGCTTCGGCTTCGAGGAGACCCCCGACCAGATGGCCGCCATCGATGCCGTGGTGGCCGACATGAAATCCGGCAAGCCCATGGACCGCCTGGTGTGCGGCGACGTGGGCTTCGGCAAGACCGAGGTGGCCCTGCGCGCCGCCTTCATCGCCGTGGCCGACGGCAAGCAGGTGGTGGTGCTGTGCCCCACCACCCTGCTGGCCGAACAGCACTACCAGACCTTCGCCGACCGCTTTGCCGACTGGCCGATCAAGGTGGCCGAGCTGTCCCGTTTCAAGAGCGCCAAGGAGCAGGCCGAGGCCATCCAGCAGCTCGGCGAGGGCAAGGTGGACATCCTCATCGGCACCCATCGCCTGCTGCAGAAGGACGTCACCTTCAAGCGCCTGGGCCTGGTCATCATCGACGAGGAGCACCGTTTTGGCGTGCGCCAGAAGGAAGCCCTGAAGGCCCTGCGCAGCGAGGTGGACATCCTCACCCTCACCGCCACCCCCATCCCCCGCACCCTGGGCCTGGCCCTGGAAGGCCTGCGCGAGTTCTCGGTGATCGCCACGGCGCCGCAGAAGCGCCTGGCCATCAAAACCTTCGTGCAGCGCTTCAGCAAGGGCATCATCCGCGAGGCGGTGATCCGGGAGTTCAAGCGCGGCGGGCAGGTGTACTTCCTGCACAACGAGGTCGAGACCATCGAGAACGTGCGCGAATCCCTGGAGGAGCTGGTGCCCGAGGCGCGCATCGTGATCGGCCACGGCCAGCTCCCCGAGCGCGAGCTGGAGCGGGTGATGCGCGACTTCACCACCCAGCGGGCCAACCTGCTGCTGTGCACGACCATCATCGAGACCGGCATCAACATCCCCACGGCCAACACCATCATCATCAACCGGGCCGACCGCTTCGGCCTGGCCCAGCTGCACCAGCTACGCGGCCGGGTCGGGCGCTCCCACCACCAGGCCTACGCCTACCTGCTCACCGACGCCAACGCCAAGCCCACCGCCCAGGCCCAGAAGCGCCTGGAGGCCATCACCATGATGGAAGAGCTGGGCTCCGGCTTCTACCTGGCCATGCAGGATCTGGAAATCCGCGGCGCCGGCGAGGTGCTCGGCGAAAACCAGTCCGGCGAGATCCAGCAGGTAGGGGTGAGCCTCTACACCGAGATGCTCAAGCGCGCCGTGCGCGACCTGCAGCAAGGCAAGGAGCCCGACCTCAGCCAGCCCCTGGAGGTGGTCTCGGAGATCAACCTCCACGCCCCCGCCCTGCTCCCCAGCGACTACTGCAGCGACGTCCAGGAGCGCCTGACCCTCTACAAGCGCCTGGCCAACTGCGAGAGTGACGACGACCTGCAGGCCCTGCAGGAAGAGCTTATCGACCGCTTCGGCGAGATGCCGGCCCAGACCCGCACCCTGCTCGAGACCCACCGCCTGCGCATGCTGGTCAAGCCCTACGGCGTGGCCAAGATGGACGCCTCCGAGAGCCAGATCAGCATCCAGTTCGGGCAGAACGCCCCCATCGACCCGGTGAAGGTGATCATGCTGATCCAGAAGGACCGGAGCGTGAAGATGTCCGGCCCGGACAAACTCGTACGCAAGCTCGCCACCCCCGATCTGAAGACGCGGGTGGCGGCGGTGAAGGAGCTGCTGGAGGCGGTGAAGGCCTGATTACCGGATCGGCTGGTACTTCCTGATCTTGACCAGTACTGCCTCAGCCATCGTGGCGATCTCCGGCGGTTCGGAGGCGAGTACGCCATCATCGGCGCCCGCTGCCACCCGCAAGGCCAGAGAGAGAGGTTTCAGGAAGTCGGCGTAGGGGCTTTCTTCCATCAGCCCGGCAAGCGCCGGGCCCAGGCCGATCTGGTGGCACTCCGCCGCTTGCTCCACCAGCAGATCAAACTGCAACCGTGCGCCTTCGCTTGCCGGCGCAGCGAGTTCCTCCAGCGCGACGCATGCCTCTTCCCGCTTGCCGAGCCAGAGCTGGGCCTGCAACTCAAGATCGGAGTGAGATCTGCTCGCCATGGATATGCGATCCAGCGCGTCGCGATAGCACCTTGCGGCCTCGTCCGTGCGCCCCAGCAACGCCAACAATCGGGCCAGATTGGCTATCGCGTAGGGGTCATCCCTATCTAGCTGCATCGCGGTCTGATAGGCCGTTTCAGCCTCGCTGTAGCGTTGAAGGTGATCTTGTAGCAGATTGCCAAGTCCGTTCCACGGTACGGCACTCTTCTCGTCCAATTCGATGGCCTTGCGGTAGGCGGCTTCGGCTTCGACGTAGCGCTCAAGGTGAGCCTGCAGCAGCTTGCCGAGATTGTTCCACGGCAAGGCGTACTTATCGTCCAGTTCGATGGCCTTGCGGTAGGCCGTTTCAGCCTCGCTGTAGCGTTGAAGGTGATTTTGCAGCAGGTAGCCGAGTCCGTTCCACGGCTGGGCAGCCTTCTCGTCCAGTTCGATGGCCTTGCGGTAGGCGGCTTCGGCTTCGGCGTAGCGTTGAAGGTGAGCTTGCAGCAGGTTGCCGAGGTTGTTCCACGGCGCGGCATACTTCTCGTCCAGTTCGATGGCCTTGCGGATAACCCTCTCGACACACACATCAGCATGCTTCCCGCTAAGCAAGTTCATCGCGAATCGGCAGCTCTGCGCGTCATCACCGAAGCAGGCAACGATCTGCCGTTCGGCCAGCCTGGAGTCCGGACAATCGGGAAAGAAATCGCCGTTGAAGGTGGCGCCCAGTAAGGCTTTCGCAGCCGCTGGCGACGCCTCGCTGGCGAGCGCTTGTGCCTCTTCGAGAAAAACCTTGCGCAACTCGTAATACTGAAATGCACTCAGGCCGGCGGCGGCGTCTGCAACCCTTTCCTTTTCTGCCAGACTCAAGGACAGCGAGCCCTTCACCGCCGCAATCCACCCATCCATCTCGTCCAGCGGCACATGGGGACACTTCCGCAAACCGTCATCCAGCGCATTGAAGCGGACCAGGTAGTCTTCGGCGGTGACGAACTCCTTCTCGTCTCCATCGATCTCAAACAGCTCGCGGATGGCTTCGCGGGTATCACCGCTAATCTTACGGGCGGCGGAGAAGACCGACCACTCCAGGCGGTAGCGATCCCGGTGGCCTTCCGGCAGCGCGAAGGCCAGGGCGCGGGCGTACTCGAGGCTGCCCTGATCGCCGCGCCCGCCGCCCAGGTATTCGCAGCGCCCGCGAGCCTGGCCCACCAGTTCGTCGGCGCTGAACCACAGGCGCATGAACTCCACCAGCCAGGTGAGGCGCTGGCGCAGGCGGCGCGACGAATAGCGCATCAGATACCACACGTTGAAGAAGCGCTCGGCGATCTGGTAGGCATTGCGGGCAGCGCCAGCGTGGCGGACCTTTTCGATCAGGCCTTCCGTTTCGAGCCGGCTGAGCTGACCGCTGACGGTGGTCACCGGTAGGCTGGCCGCATCAGCCAGGATGCGGGCGGTGGCGGGCGCCCAGTGTTCCATGAGGTGAGCCAGCAGCTTGCGGGGCTGCTCGGCCAGGCTCTCCATGCGCGCTTTGTAGAGGGGCGTCATTACGTCGAGCAAGCCCCGCAGATCGCTATGGACATTTCCGTCGCCCGCGACGGCAAAGAGGTCGTAGAGCATGACCGTGGTGCGCGGATTACCGCCGGTCATGGCGCGCAGGGCCTTCAGGCGTTCGGGGCGGGCGTCGAGGGCGCGGGCCATCTCGGCGGTTGCGGCATCGCCCCGCAGCCCTTTCATGCCGAAGCTGCCGGCCAGGGCCAGCATGGCCTCGCGCATGTGGGTCACCGAAAGGGGGCGCAGCTCGACGAGCTGAAAGAAGTCGTGAAAGGCATCCTGGTACTGGTGCTGGGCTTCGAGGGCCTGGTAGCTGGCGCCGAGCCAGAAGATGCCTTTTTCGTGGGACAAGGTCTTGCGCAAACGCCACAGGGGCGTGGCGCCAGCGTCGCGGATGCTCACGCCCTTGCGGTCGCTGCGCAGGCTGCCGCCACCGGCCAGGCCGGCGAGCAGCAGGTCGGTGCTGTCGATGAGCAGAAGCACGCGCTGCTGGTGACGGGCGATCCAGTCGGTGAGCAGCTTGAGAGCGGCATCTTCCCGGGCGTCGACAACCAGGGCGTCGATGCTGGCGATGGCGGCATCGAGCCGGGCCAGTTCGGCTGGCGATGCGCCCCGCTGTTCCAAGGCATCGGCCAGCGAATCGAGCACGTTACGCCAGAACTCGGTGAGCGTGCTGACGGTGTATTGCTCTTCCGGAAAGCTCAGGGCCAGCCAGCCCCGGGACAGTTCATCGTCGTCCCTTACAGCCAGGGCAACCCGCCGCAACAGGGTGCTCTTGCCCATGCCCCGGTGGCCGGTGATGAGAATATGCTGGGGCACCGAGTCGGTCCGGCTGGCCCGCACCGCGTCGACCAGGCGTTCAAGCTCGGGCTTTCTGACGACGAAAATCGCCCGCAGCTCGTCATCGCCCCACAGGTGGGGGTTGTATTTGACGGTGCTGCTCAGGGGAATCTCGGGCGAGCGTGTGAGCGTGGGCGATGGCTCAGCGGGCATGATTGCGTTTCCAGTAATCGCGCAACAGGAAGGACAGGAAGCGGATGCGCTCGCTCCCGGCATCCAGGTAGCCGTCCTCCTCCAGCAGCAGCATCGCATCGTCCACCCGTTCGGCGCAGATGTCCGGGTCGGCCTCAAGGCGCTGCAGACGGGCAAGCAGTTGGCGGCGGCTCAACCCCTCGTCAGCTTTGGCGACGGCGGCGAGGATGGCCATTGTGAAGCCCAGTTTCGGCTCGCCCAGATCGCGCTCAAGACGCTGGTGCCAGTGGATGAAGCGCGAGCGCGTGGCAAGCAGCCTGTCGTAGGCATCATCTACATCAGACTGCTGGATCTGGCGCTCGGCGCCGCCGGCCTCCTCAAGGCGATCCCGGGCGGCTTCGATGGTGGTGACGAGCAGCAGGTTCAGATAGAACGGAGACAGCCAGCCAATCCGCTGGCACAGATAGTCAAGACTGCGGTCCACCGGCGTCCAACCCTCCCGACGGGCTTCTTCAGTCAGCATCGCCAGGGCTGCGGCCGGTTTGAAGGGCTTCAGGCGGAAGTCATGGCAGTCATTGAAACGTGTGTTCAGCCGGTGGCGCGCCAACAAGGCGTTGAGCCCGATGGAGCCTGAGAAGAGGAAGCGGCAGGCCAGCCCGGATTGCTGGCGCCAGGCACGCAACCAGCCCAGCAATCGTTCGGCATCGGCAGGGTCGCGCACGAGGAGCTTCTCTAGATATACCGAGAACTCGTCAATCAGCACCAAGAGCGGTACCCCGCTCATGCGCTTCTGCAGATTCAGCGCGGTGCTCCGCCAGGGTGTATCCGGAATGGCCTGCAGTTCCAGCCCGCCTCCGAGCCCACCGGGTAGCTTGACCTCCACTTTCCGAAAACGTGCCAACAACCCTGAAACCTGGGTCCCCACCGTCTTCAGATAACCACTGATGGTTTCGTCGGGAAACGCCCTGTCGAGTTCCGCAACAAATCCGTCGACGGTGTCGATGCCCTCCACATCGATCAGCCTTGCGAGCATGCCCTTCTCCGTTGCCTCCTCGGCGAGGCGCTGCAGCAGGGATGTCTTGCCCAAACGCCGCGGGCCGCTCAGGACGATATGGTTGCCTTCGAGGTAGCGCCACAGGTCTTCCCGTTCGCTAACTCTGTCGAAAAAATCTTCACCGTCGGCCTTGTTGCCAAGCTTGATAGGCACGTGATTACTCCCTGCATCGACTGAACGCAGAGAGTATTAATTCATTTTTGAATTAATACAAGAGTGAATTAAGAACTGACAGCTAGCTGCCAAACAACTCTTGAGACGTCCGTCGAGCCCATCAGGAGCCCTCCGATTGCCGCAGCATGCCGGCCAGCAGTTGCTGCAGCAGCGCCGTTTCGAAGGGCTTGTCGCAGATGCCGGACACACCCGCCTCCTGTACCGCCGCCAGACGGCTTTCGTTGGATTCGCTGGTGACCATCAGAATGGGCACCTCCTGCTGCCAGCTCCGGGTGCGCACGTACTCCACGAACTCCCGGCCATCCATCTCCGGCATGTTGTAGTCGGTCACGATCAGATCCACCATCGTATCGGCCAGCAGCGCTGCCGCCTCGCGGCCATTGCTGGCCTCGATGAAGTTGCGCAGCCCCAGGTTTTCCAGCACCCGGCGGATGAAGCGCCGGGCGTTGGGACTGTCATCCACCAGCAGCACCCGGATCGAATCCAGATCGAACTCGTTCTCCAGCACATGGCTGGTGCCCAGCAGGTCGAGGGTACGGCTGATCGCCCGGGACAGCTGGGCGGCGGTGAAGGGTTTGGGGAGAATGCCGCAGGCACCGGACTGACGCACCGGCTCGAGGGCCTGGGGCCGGGTTTCGCTGGAGATCAGCAGAAACGGCACCTCGGCCAGGCGCCCTTCGGCGCGCATCGCCTCGACCAGCTCGGTACCTGTGCCATCGGGAAGGTACAGGGCCGACAAGATCAGATCGGGCGCACGACGCAGCATGGTGTCGAGCGCCTCTGCAACGGTCGCCACATGTTCCACCTGGTGCAGTCCGATCTCATCGCACTCGGCACGGATGATTTTGGCCTGCACGGCGGAGGGTTCCACCAGTACGGCACGAAGTGTCTGAAAACGTGAGTCGCCTGCCATATCGCTTACCTGCTCTTAAGCACCATGCAGGGTTAGCGAACACAAACGAAAAAGCTTGAGGAACTTATGCGCCCTACCGCCCGATACGGGCCGAGTCAGCGGGCCTTGCGCCCCGCCAGCGCCTTCTGGCGCAGCCACCAAGCGCCGAGGGCACTGCCCGGATGGCGCAATGCCATTGCCTCCAGCACCATGTTGCCTGTCGCCAGCAGCAGGAACAGATAGATCAGATCAGCCCACCATGTGTTCAGATGGATCAATCCGAACATGACCGCCAATTGAAACAGCGCAAACGCCAATCCCTTGATCCCGGCTGCAGCGAACCCCTGCCCCCGGCTCCGTAGCTGGATGAGCATTGCCCAACAGGCAGGCAGAACCGTCAAGACCGCACATACCAACATCCGCATCGTCCTTCCATCTTGCGCGACGCACTTGACCGGGGGCTCGGTCGGCCCAGACAAGGCGATCGCCTGATCCGCCCCGAGCTCACCTGCACAACGGGTATGGCCCCTGATGGCGTCGCGCGGCCTCAGGCCCGCCGGCCCGTTCTTGCGCTTACTCCCGCGACTTGACGCCCACCTCAAGCCGTAACGGCTGACTCACATGGAGTCGAAACCGGCCGCGTCCTGTTTTTTCGATGGCGATGGATGGGCACCGTTCGGAAAGCCTGCGTTGCAGGAGGATCAGGCGGGCATCCAGATTGTCCGTCACATCCGGAAGCCCCAACGCACAATCGAGGCGTAACTCGCGGTTGGTGAAATCGATACGTCCCGAATCGACGTATTCGCGTAACAACTTCCAGATGATCGCACCGGCAACGCCCTTGATCAGATAGTCGTTGTCTACAAACACGCTATGGTCGGCGGGAAAATGACGGACGTGCATGGGCACGTCCGGGGATGGGGTGGGCTGATGGACGGGCGATGGGATGCCGACTGGCTCAGTGACCAGTTCAGCATTACAGCTAACGTGGTTCATGCACAAGGCCATCTGACTGGCCAGGATCATCAGCGCGTCTTCATCTTCGAAGGTGAACCGCTGTTCCTGCTCGCTTTCCACCAGCAGGACGCCCAAAAGCCGATCCCCGAGCAGGAAAGGGACGGCAAGCTGACTGCCCGCCTCCGCCAGCCCCGGAAAGGGGATCTCGGTCTCCAGCTCGTCCCCATCGGCGACAAAACGCTCGCGGGTAGCGTGACTGTACCGGTATTCCTGTAGCGCATAGCCGATCCGGATCGGCGTCCGCTCTCCGGCCACGACACCGACGATCCCTTCGCCAAAACGCACCTCGGAGCCAATCCCTGACTGAGGGTATCCGCGGCTTGCGACGGTAAACAGGCGTTTCCCATCCGGGTCCGGGACCAACAGCATGGCGTAGTCGATCTTCCAGTGCCGCTCCAGGCCGTCCAGACACACTTCCAGCAGACGCTCCAGGTCGGAGCAGGCGCCGAGTTGCGCCAGCGTCATTCGCAATCCGGAAAGAAGCCCTGTCCGGGGCTGGGCGGGCGCGGGCTCGTAGCCCGGCACCACGTCCACCGCCAATACCCGGTAGATATCCGCACCCAACAGGCGGAACACTTTACTCATGCCCGAATGGGAAGCAATGGCCGCGATGCGGGCTTTCATGTATTCGAAAGTCGGGCCGGATGTCTCGGTTCTCACATACGCAACCTTGAGGTTGTAATGCGCCGCCGCAACCGGATCGACAACTTCCACCACCGCACGTCCGTTGTGCAGGATGTTTTCGTGCGTCCTGTTGAAGAACTGGTAGGACAAGGCCACATGCTCGTCGTCGAGATAATGCACATGGGACAGCTTGGCGACGTTGGGCATACCGTCGGCACCACAGGTGGCGATGGCGGACGGAACTGCGCCCTCAAAGCAGTGGCGCAGCATATGCAATGCGATGGTCACGACCTCGGCTCCAGACGGGTACCAGCCTTGGGGCCCGGTGTCTGCTCAAAGACGGCGACGGGTGTGAACACCACGGCGGTCGCCTCGGTCGAGGACGAGGCCATGATCAGATTGGAAAAGTAGTCCGGAAAACCGAGGGCCAGGGACTCCGCCGCAAAAGCACGTCCGGCCGCACGCATCCGCTCCCACTCGTCCAGTTCGAGTTGGCGCAGTCGCGCCCGCTCTCCCTTGAGCTGCAAGGTTTCGTGCGTCAATGGCCGGCAAAACACCACCGCGACGGGTGCGCCGTTGGCCAGATCACGAAGCAGCGGATCTGTCCGCGAGCGCGACACGAATACCACCACCTCACGCCGGTCCGGCGACACAAGACAGCCGTGACATCGGGAGAGGGAAGGAAAGCCATCCTTGTCGCGCGAGGCCATGTTGATGGCCACAGGACCAAGGAGAAACTCGGCCTGTACGGCATTCAGCAGGGGAGGCGCGACTATCGGTAGCGACATCGTGCGAACGAAACCAAGATGACCTGGGGAGAGGTCTCGAATTTTACACGCAGTCCATTCATGTCCTTGCCGGATGTTTCAACGGCACTTACTAAGTTTTTAGCAGTTCGCTACTGAACACTTAGTAACACGCTGTTTTGTCGAGGACTAATCTGCCAACTGAAGACTCCATCCTGATTGAACCTCCGACAAAGGACATCCACCATGACATATCACACCCTTGCCGTTGCCATGCTTTCGTCGTTTGCGATGCTCGCATCCGGTGCCGTTTCCGCAGCACCCAACCAGGCTACCCGTAGCGTCGAACGCGGCAAATACCTGGTCCAGGTGAGCGGCTGCAACGACTGCCATACCCCGGGCTACATGCAAATGGAAGGCAAAGTCCCGGAAAGCGCCTGGCTGACGGGCAGCCCGGTTGGGTTCCAAGGGCCGTGGGGCACCACCTACCCGGTCAACCTCCGGCGCTACATGGAAGACAAGAGCGAAGCGCAGTGGATCGCCAAAGCCCGTCAACCCACGCGCCCGCCCATGCCCTGGTTCAACCTCCGTCAGATGTCCGACAAGGATCTGAAAGCGATCTACCACTACGTGCGTGCCTTGGGGCCCGCTGGCGAGCCGGCGCCGGCTGCCGTGGCGCCTGGGCAGCCGGTCGAAACGCCCTACGTGGAGTTCGTGCCGAAGAACCTGCCAGCCGTCAAGCAGGCCAGCCGCTAGGAAGGGCTCCGCTCATCTGAGCGCGCCGGTCAAGTGCTGCCAAGGCGTGGTCGGCGCAAATCTGTCTCTCGACAGTCGAGCGTGCTTTCAGACAGTCGAAGGATGGCGTGACTGATGCCTCGGTTGCAGGCTCAAGCTAAGGAAAAAGCGCGGCCTCATCGGCCCCACTGATATCGTCGATCAGCCTGTCCCCGTCGCCGGGTTGGGCGTGCTTCACGTAGCGACCGGGCACGGTGGGGTTCGCGGGGTAGGTTCGGCCATCAAACTGCAGCTCGACATCGCGGCCACGCGCCCCACCTCCGCCGGTATGGACGATCAGATTGCGCCAACCGGCCGACTTTGCCCGTGCAACACGAATCGGCAGACGTGTCACCGACGTTTGCGCCACGCGCACATAGCCGGTGGAAACCGGTCTGAAGACGTGCAGCCCACAGCCTGCCGTCCCACAGACCATGGGGCCGATCAGGTAGACCAGGATCTCGGGCCTGCCATCGTCATCAAGATCAACCCGGCTTGTCAGGTAACGCAGCGCGTTACCCACGTCGTCCTTTCGGATGGTCTGCACGATCTCCGCTGGCAAGGCGTCGGCTGCCTGAAGGGCCGCCGAGATCGGCATCAAGCCAAGAGCACACATCAGGGGCATCAACATTTGTTGCCCAGGCTTCAAATCAGCCATCTGGTCCTCAAGAATGGGAAAGCAGCCGTGGAACACGCGATGCGCGTCGATCTGGCGACACTTACCCGTGTATCACGCGTCTGATGAATCATAGCTGAGCGACGGCGAAGCATGCTTTCGACAGCAGCTAGGCATTGTTGCCAATACGGCATGAGGCCACAGGATTGGACATCTTCCCGTCTTGCTTTTATATTTAAACAACTGGTTAATTAACCAAACACGAAATCAATGGACCCACTCAGCCGCACATTTGCAGCCCTGGCTGACCCGACGAGACGGGCCATCCTGGCGCGCCTCTCCGAAGGCGAGGCCAATGTCACCGATCTCGCTCAGCCCTTCCTGCAGGACATGAGCCTGCCCGCCGTCACCAAGCATTTGAAGGTGCTGGAGAACGCGGGTCTCGTCAGCAAGGGTCGCAACGCGCAATGGCGTCCCTGCCGGCTCAACGGCGAGCCCTTGCGTGAGGCGGTGAGCTGGATGGAGCAGCATCGCGTCGCCTGGGAGGAGCAGCTCGACCGTCTAGGCGCCTACCTCAACTCGAAGACCGAAGGAAGCCCACATGGCCTCAAGAAATAAGTCCAACGTAATTTCACTGACCCGCATTTACCACGCGCCGCTGCAGGCGGTGTGGGATGCCTGGGCAATTCCCGAGGAAGTGGCACAGTGGTGGGGGCCGCGCGGCTTCACAATCACCACCCATGGGCGCGACCTGCGCACCGGCGGATATTGGCACTACACCATGCATGGGCCGGATGGCACAGAGTACGAGAACACCACGCAATACCTGGAGGTCGTGCCCTTGCAGCGGATGGTCTACGACCATGGCGGACACAAGGACCGCCCTCCACTTTTCCGCGTGACCATGCTGCTCTCCGAGCACGCTGGGCGCACGCAGCTCGACCTGAGCTTTGCACTGGCCACACCGGAGATCGCGGAAGAGATGCGCGGCTTCATCAAGAAGGCCGGCGGCGAAGGCACCTGGGACCGCCTCGCGGAGCACCTTGCCGTGAGGTGCACGGGCAAGGAACAGTTCTTCATTGCGCGCAGCTTCGATGCCGGCATAGAGCGCGTGTTCGAGATGTGGACCGATCCCGAACACTTGGCCGCCTGGATGCCGCCTGCCGGCGCCACCATGCACTTCCTGCGCGCAGATCCCCGGGTGGGCGGCTCGTCGCTGTATGCGATGACCTTCCCCGATGGTGCTGTGATGCACGGGCTCATCACCTACCTCGCCATCGAGAAACCGGTGCTGATCACCTATACGCAGCAGTTCTGCGATGAGCAGGAGCGTGTGATACGACCGCCCTTCTTCAAGGACTGGCCGCTGACCATGCACTCGACGATCGAATTCGCCGCCGAAAGCCCTGAGCGCACGCGCGTGACAGTGCGCTGGCAGCCCCAGGAGGCCACTGACGCCGACCTTGCCGAGTTCGTGAAACAGCGCGGAGGGATGACCATGGGCTGGACTGGAAGCTTCGACAAGCTGGAAGCCGCCCTGGGATGAACGAATGGGGGAATGGCCGGTTCGCCTGATACCGGCCAATGTATCGCCAACAACCGGCCTCTCCCGAACGCTTGATCAGCGCCCCTGGAGTTCAAGCACAATCGGCAAACAGGCACTTGAAAAGAAGGCCGCGACGCACCGCCGGGCCTATCTTCTGGCATTGCCCGGCCGCTTGTCCGGCGACGGCCGTCACTCCCACTCGATCGTCGCCGGCGGCTTGCCGCTGATGTCGTACACCACCCGGTTGATACCCCGCACTTCGTTGATGATGCGGTTGCTCACCTTGCCCAGCAGGCTGTGGGGCAGCTCGGCCCAGTGGGCGGTCATGAAGTCCTGGGTCTGCACGGCGCGCAGGGCCACCACGTATTCGTAGGTGCGGCCGTCGCCCATCACCCCCACGCTCTTCACCGGCAGGAACACGGCAAAGGCCTGGCTGGTCTTGTCGTACCAGTCGGCGGCACGCAGCTCGTCGATGAAGATGGCGTCGGCGCGGCGCAGCAGGTCGGCGTAGTCCTTCTTCACCTCACCCAGGATGCGCACCCCCAGGCCGGGGCCGGGGAAGGGATGGCGATAGACCATCTCGTGGGGCAGGCCGAGGGCGATGCCCAGCTCGCGGACTTCGTCCTTGAACAGCTCGCGCAGGGGCTCCAGCAGCTTGAGGTTGAGGGTGTCCGGCAGGCCGCCCACGTTGTGGTGGCTCTTGATGGCGTGGGCCTTGCCGGTCTTGGCGCCGGCCGATTCGATCACGTCCGGGTAGATGGTGCCCTGGGCCAGCCACTTTGCGCTGGGCAGCTTGGCCGCCTCGGCCTGGAAGACCTCGACGAACTCGCGGCCGATGATCTTGCGCTTGGCCTCCGGGTCGGACACACCCGTCAGATGCCCCATGAACTGCTCGGTGGCATCCACGTGGATCACTTTGACGCCCAGGTTGCGGGCAAACATCTGCATGACCATCTCGCCTTCATTGAGGCGCAGCAGGCCGTTGTCCACGAACACACAGGTGAGCTGACTGCCGATGGCCTTGTGCAGGAGCGCCGCCACCACGGACGAATCGACACCGCCGGACAGGCCGAGGATCACCTCGTCGCTGCCCACCTGGGCACGGACCTTCTCGATGGCCTCATTCACGTAGTCGGGCATGTTCCAGTCGTGCTGGCAGCCGCAGATCTCGTGCACGAAGCGGGCAATCATCTCCTTGCCCTTGATGGTGTGGGTGACTTCCGGGTGGAACTGCACCGCGTAGAACTTGCGCGCCTCGTCGGCCATGGCGGCCAGCGGGGTGGACTCGTTGGAGGCGATCACCTTGAAGCCCGGCGGCAGCTCGGTGACCTTGTCACCGTGGCTCATCCACACATCCAGCAGGCCGTGGCCTTCGTCATTGGTCCGGTCCTGGATGTTGCGGAACAGCTCGGAATGGCCCCGGGCGCGGATCTCGGCGTAGCCGAACTCCCGCTTACCGGAGCTCTCCACCTTGCCACCTAGCTGGGCCGCCATGGTCTGCATGCCGTAGCAGATGCCAAACACCGGCACCCCGATCTCGAACACCGCCATCGGCGCCTTCACCTCGCCCGCCTCGTACACCGAGTTGGGGCCGCCGGACAGGATGATCCCCTCGGGCGCAAAGCTGCGGATGAACTCATCCGACACGTCGTAGGGGTGGATTTCGCAGTACACCTGCTGCTCACGCACACGACGGGCGATGAGCTGGGTGACCTGGGAGCCGAAATCGAGGATCAGGATTTTCTTGTGCACGGCGGAGTCCGTAGGGTGAAAACGGGAAGGCCGGCATTATAGCCCTTGCGCCCGGAGGGCGGGACGCCGTGGGCGGGAGGGCGCCGTCGCGGGTGAAGTCAGCCGGGGCAGAAGACGGATCAACGGAACGTGCCGATGTTTTCAAGAAAAATCGACACGTATTGTTGATGTGTCGTCCGCAACGACATATCCAGCAGAGTCATCTTCGAGCAGCCCTACTGCCGTATTGCCAACCTGGTGGACAAGAAGATCGCTCAACGCCAGGCGGCATCGAGCTACCTCAAGGACTTGGTCAGCATCGGTGTACTGAGAGAGCAGCAGGTCGGCAGGGAAAAGCTGTTCATTCACTCCAGGCTGATGCAGCTCCTCACCCGGGACAGCAATGAGTTTGCCGACTATGCATGATCGCCCTCACGAGGAGCCGGAATCGCCAGCGGCGTACGGGGCGCTTGATTTGGCCCGTTCGACTCCGCGGCACGGCAACATCCCAGCCCCCCAAGTCAGCTCCACACAGCGACGCTCCCCCACCTCCCATGCGACAATCACGCCCAAAACCCACGGTTTGCACGCAGGATCAACCACTTGAACAAGAAATCCGATAAAAAGCCGGCCGTCACGGACGACGTGATCAGCCAGCACACCCCCATGATGCAGCAGTACCTCCGCATCAAGCAGGACCACCCCGACACCCTCCTCTTCTACCGCATGGGCGACTTCTACGAGTTGTTCTTCGAGGACGCAGAGAAGGCGCGGCTGATGGACATCACGCTGACCACCCGCGGCGCATCGGCCGGGCAGCCGATCAAGATGGCCGGGGTGCCGCATCATGCGCTGGAGCAATACCTGGCGCGGCTGGTGAAGCTGGGGGAGTCGGTGGTGATCGCCGAGCAGGTGGGCGACCCGGGGGCGACCAAGGGGCCGATGGAGCGGGCAGTGGCGCGGATCGTCACACCGGGCACGCTCACCGATGCGGCGCTCTTGGATGACAAGGCCGATGCGCCGCTGCTGGCGGTCAATCTGCACCGGGGGGTGCTGGGGCTGGCCTGGCTCAACCTGGCCAACGGGGATTTCCGGGTGCTGGAGTGCGATGCGCCCCAGCTGGCGGCCCAGTTCGAGCGCCTGCGCCCGGCCGAGGTGCTGATTCCCGACGGGCTGCGCCTGCCGTTGCTGGAGCATCTGGCCCCCAGCCTGCGCCGCCTGGCCGACTGGCAGTTTGATGCCGAGACGGCGCGGCGCCTGCTCACCACCTACTTTGGCACCCGCGATCTGGCTGGCTTTGGCGCCGACGAGATGCCGGTGGCCCTGGCCGCGGCGGCGGCCCTGTTTGATTACGCCCGCGCCACCCAGCGCCAGGCCCTGGCCCATATCACGGCGCTGACGGCCGAGCGCGACAGCGCCTTCCTGCGCCTGGACGCGGCCACCCGGCGCAATCTGGAGATCACCGAGACCCTGCGCGGCGAGGCTGCGCCCACCCTGCTTTCCCTGCTCGACACCTGCGCCACCAGCATGGGCTCGCGCTGGCTGCGCCACGCCCTGCACCACCCCCTGCGCGACCGGAGCGCCGCG
>WBZV01000318.1_pt1 | contig 30750 bp, 21 predicted proteins | sample 5204221 | NCBI WGS metagenome assembly WBZV01 (sample SAMN12344360, study PRJNA552823) | activated sludge metagenome | biome: Activated sludge suspended growth; feature: Nitrification reactor; material: Wastewater; isolation source: activated sludge from nitrification reactor of wastewater...
GGCTGGGAGGGGTATAGCCGCCTTGGGCGGCTCACGGTGTTATCAGCGCCTTTGAGGCGCTCATCCAATAAGCCCCCGGCTTTGCCGGGGGTCATTTAACTGCCTTGGATTTCTCGGTTTTTTACCTTGATGTGCGTGAAATTCATCCCGACGTGGAGCGGGAGGAAACAGTGAATGGCTAACTCATAAACATCCATCTCTGCCCGATGATGTGACAATACTGTGGAAGTTGTGAAAAACCAAGAGGACAACAATGCAGTAGGGAAACACAACGCGATGGTTTCACCCACCGGATGAGTACCGTCTCGACGATCCCAAATCCACGGTGGTTTCGTTGACGATCAAGATACCAGCGATGGGGTGCTTCTCACAGTACACTACGATAGTGAGGTCGAAATCGGCGACGTGGTTGCGATATCAGAGGCTGAGTACACATGGGCGCGGGTGGTAGGCTTCAAGCTCTACCACGCTGACCGTGGTGCGTAACAAGGTACCGGCGTACTGTTGTCCCACAGCCCCCTGTGCTTCTCGGCCTTGCACGTCTCTGCTTGGCATCACACCCGAACAGACTGAGGTCATTCACTCTGTTTACGGTCGTGTTGCCGGGTCCAGGCGCGACAGTAGCTTCCTTTACCAAGATCTGTCGGTCTTGACACGACCGCATCGTTGCAGCTAAACAAAAAATTTTGCACCTTCGTCACCCTGCGCGACACTCGCTTGCCCAAACTCATTTTTGACAAATTGCAGGCGAGAGATACCGAATGCTTCACCAAGACCACATTATGAAGAAATTAAAAGGCCAACCGCAAGCCCTTGCGCGTATCGAATATCTCAAGGTGCGGAACTTCCGGGCACTGTGCGAGATGGAGTTCAAGGATCTGACACCACTCACGGTGTTGCTCGGACCCAACGGCAGCGGCAAATCCACGGTATTTGATGTGTTCGCGTTTCTGGCCGACTGTTTCGAACTGGGTTTGCGCCGCGCCTGGGACAAGCGCGGTCGGGCCAAGGAGCTGAAGACGCGCGGCGGCGATGGGCCGGTGGTCATCGAAATCAAGTACCGTGAGCCTGGATACCCGCTTATCACCTATCACTTGGCTGTGGATGAGCGTGGCAGTGCACCCATGGTCGTTGAGGAATGGCTACAGTGGCGTCGGGGTTCGAGCGGTAAACCCTTTCGCTTTCTGGACTACCGGGAGGGTCGCGGCCGGGCTGCCAGCGGTGAGAAGCCGGACGAGCAGGACAAGCGTATCGAGATTCCACTGAAATCGGCCGATTTGCTGGCGGTCAACGCCCTTGGCCAGTTCGCCGAACATCCCCGCGTGGCGGCCTTGCGCGATTTCATCACCGGCTGGTACGTCTCGTACCTGTCGGCCGACAGCGCCCGTGGCCAGCCTGAAGCCGGACCTCAGGAACGGCTGACCAAGACCGGCGACAACCTGGCCAATGTCATCCAATACCTGGCCGAGCAACACGGTGATCGCCTCGCGCACATCTTCGAGATTTTGCGTCGTCGGGTGCCGCGCATCGAACGGGTGCTGGCGGAGACCATGCCCGACGGCAGGCTGTTGCTCCAGATCAAGGACGCGCCGTTTAGCCAACCGGTGTTGGCGCGCTTTGCATCAGACGGCACCTTGAAAATGTTGGCGTATCTGGTGCTGCTGTACGATCCGGCGCCGCCGCCGTTTATCGGTATTGAGGAACCCGAAAATTTCCTGCATCCGCGCTTGTTGCCCGAACTGGCCGAAGAATGCCGCGCTGCCACCGACCGTACCCAGTTCCTGGTTACGACGCATTCACCGTTCTTCCTCAACACCCTGCGACCCGAGGAAGTGCGGGTTCTGTGGCGAGACGAGCAGGGTTACACACGGACGGACCGCGCCAGCGACCTGACCGGGGTGCGCGCCTTTGTCGAGCATGGCGCATTGCTTGGGGACCTCTGGATGGAAGGACAACTGGGCGTGGGCGACCCGCTGGTTAATCAGGGAGCACCCACCCGCCTACAAACGAGGCGTTGAGCGTGACCGCCGCTCATCTGGTCGTGCTGGTCGAGGAGCCTTCGATGGAAGCGTTTCTGCGCGCCTTGTTGCCGCGGCGGCTGCCCCTGGACCGAACCTTCGAAGTGCATCCATTCCAGGGCAAGAGCGACCTCCTGAGCAAGTTGGAGGCGCGGCTGCGCGGCTATGCCGTTTGGTTGCCGGATGATTGGCGCATCGTGGTCGTCGTCGACCGTGACGACGATGATTGTCGAGAACTCAAGCAACGGCTCGAAGACATCGCCACGCGAGCCAGCTTGCGCACGCGAACCCACGTCGACGCTGCGCAGTGGCAGGTTGTTAATCGCATCGCCATTGAAGAACTTGAAGCCTGGTACTTCGGTGACTGGGCCGCTGTACGAGCAGCGTATCCACGCGCACCGGCTAGCATCCCGAATCGGCAGGGCTTCCGCAATTCCGACACCGTCGCCGGCGGCACCTGGGAAGCATTCGAGCGCGTCATGCAGAAGTACGGCTACTTCAAGGGCGGGCTCGCCAAGCTGGAAGCAGCGCACGCTATCGGTACGCACATGGAGCCCTCGCGCAGCGAGTCCAAGAGCTTCCAGGTGTTCTGGAGTGTCCTCAGTGAATCGGTAGTGTGAGCAGCCAAAGTTGTAGCGAATGCACCGTCAAGCAAGCCGCGTGTACCGGGTTGGAATCCGCCACCTGGCTCATCGCCCACAGCCCGGAGATTGCGCCAGACCCGCCCGCCATCGAGCAACGTGACTCCAGCAAAGTAGTGCGGTGCAACACAGTCTTCATCTCAGCGTAAAGTTGTGGAAAACTAAAAAGACAACAACGCAATAGGGAGATGCACCGTGATGGTCCCACAAGCCGATGTCCCGTCCGCCGACGTCCTGATCGTCACCGCCACCCGAGTCGAGAGCAAGGCGGTCCTCGACGCTTTCGCCGAGCTGACCGGCCAGCCCGCCCGCATCGTGACCATGAATCGCCGCGCCTATCGCGATCTCGGCGCGGTGGGCGGAACGCGGGCGTTTCTGGCGCTGACCGAAATGGGTTCGGGCGGCTTGGGCGGCTCGCAGCAGGCCGTGCAAAAAGGCATCGAAGCGCTACATCCTGGCGCGGTGCTCCTGGTGGGCATCGCCTTCGGCATGGACGAGAAGAAGCAACGGATCGGCGATATCCTGATCTCGCAACAGCTTCAGCTCTACGACTTGCAGCGGATCGGCAAAGACGAAATCATTTTGCGCGGCGACAAGCCCCATGCATCACCACGGCTGATCGATTATTTCCGCCAGGCCGATTTGGATCGGGACGAGTCTAAAGCCAAAGTCGAGTTCGGTCTGATGCTGTCCGGTGAGAAGCTGGTGGACAACCGCGACTACCGGGAGCAACTCCAGCGGTTGGCGCCGGAAGCCCTCGGTGGCGAGATGGAGGGGGCGGGCCTGTACGTCGCCTGCCAGGACGCCAAGGTGGACTGGATCGTGGTCAAGGCCATCTGCGACTGGGCCGACGGCCACAAGCAGCGCAACAAAATCGCCCGCCAGCGGTCGGCCGCAGGCAACGCCGCCGCGTTCGTGGCGCACGCTCTGCAACGAGCCCCGCTGGAGCGGACGGAGTCGCCGATGGAACGACCTCCCGCAGCGATCCAGAATACCGGTTCCGGCGCAATCGCCATCGAAGGCGGCGTGGCCGCCGGTGCGGGCGGCGTGGCGGTGGGCAGAGACGTACACGGCGGCATTCACGTTCATTCCGCGCCCGCGCCGGCAACGTTTTCGTCGGCTCTGCGCGACGCCTATTTGCGGCGGATCATGGATCGTTGCGGCACCCTGTCCCTGACCGGCATCGACCCGGCCGCCGCCGGGCAACGCGACACCGATCCGCAACTGCGCCTCAACGCGGTGTATACGGCTTTGCTCACTCGTGGTGGCAATTCGGTCTTGGAACAGATTGGCCAACAGCAACGACTGGTACTGCAAGGCGACCCTGGCAGCGGCAAGAGCACCTTCGTCAACTTCGTCGCGCTGTGTCTGGCGGGTGAAGCACTGAAGGACGAACAAGCCAACCTGGACCATCTGACCGCGCCCTTGCCGGATGAGGAAGGCGAGGACGGGAGAAAGCGCCAACTGTGGCGGCACGGCGCGCTGCTGCCGGTGCCGGTGGTGCTACGAGACTTCGCCGCCACGGGATTACCAGCACACGGCGTGGCGACCGCCGAAACCCTGTGGAACTTCATCGCCCAAGAATTGAAAGCGGCCTGTCAGGCCGAATGCGTGGACTGGCTACGGCACGAACTGCGCGAACACGGCGGCTTGCTGCTGCTGGACGGCTTGGACGAAGTGCCCGAAGCCGAGCAACGCCGAGAGCAGGTCAAGCGGGCGGTCGAAGCGTTCGCGCAAAGCTTCGGCAACTGCCGGGTGCTGGTCACCAGCCGCACCTACGCCTACCAGAACCAGGGCTGGCGGTTGCAAGGCTTCGCCGAAGCCACGCTCGCCCCCTTTTCCGATGGCCAAATCCGCCGCTTCGTCGCCCGCTGGTATGAGCTGACCGCCGACCTGGGGCGCTTGCCCAAAGCGGAAGCCGCCGGACGGGCGGAACTGCTCAAACGGGCGATTTTCAGCCGGCCCACCCTGCACGAACTCGCCCAGCGCCCGCTGCTGCTAACCTTGATGGCCAGCCTGCACGCCTGGCACAGCGGCGACCTGCCGGAAAAGCGGGAAGCGTTGTACGCCGAAACGGTCAATCTGCTGCTCAACCGCTGGGAACAACGCCTGATCCAACGCGAAGCCCAAGGCCAGTACCGGTTGATCCAGCCCAGCCTGGCCGAATACCTGAAAACCGACAAAGACCAGGTGCGCACGGTGCTGGAAGCGCTGGCCTTCGAGGTGCATCGCGCGCAGCCCGATTTGGCCGGCACGGCGGACATCGCCGAGAAAGACTTGGTCTACCGGCTCTTCGATCTGCGCAACAATCCCGCCGCCAACCCCAAGCGGCTGGTGGAATACCTCCGGGATCGCGCCGGGTTGCTGTACCCGCGCGGCGTCGGCGTCTACACCTTTCCTCACCGCAGCTTTCAGGAATACCTCGCCGCCTGTCACCTGACCGACGAAGACTACCCGGATCGAATCGCCGAACTGACCCGCGCCGAACCCAACCGCTGGCGGGAAGTGGCGCTGCTGGCAGGTGCTAAAGCTGCGCGCGGCACCGCCGCCGGCCCGTGGCAACTGGTGGACACCCTGTGCTTCCACAAACCGGCCGATCCCGCCGTCGAACCCGCCGACACTTGGGGCGCCCAGATCGCCGCCCAAGCCCTGATCGAGACTGCCAACCTTGCCAAGGTCAGCCCCGCCAACCAGCATAAGCTGGCGCGCGTCCAACAGTGGCTGGTGAAGCTGATGCGCGACGAGCGACTGCCCGCCACCGAACGCGCCTTGGCCGGCGACAACTTGGCCGCCCTGGGCGATCCGCGTTTCGACGCCGGGCATTGGCATCTACCCGACGAGCCGTTGTTCGGCTTCATCGAAATTCCCTCCGGTTCCTGCAAGATGGGGGATACGCTCGACCAGGTTTCACTGCCGGATTACTATCTTGCGCGCTGGCCGGTGACGGTGATGCAGTTCGCCGCCTTCGTGGGAGCCAGCGGCCACAAACTAGTAAACCCCAATTGCTTGAAGAGGATCGCCAACCATCCGATAGTCCACGTAACTTGGCACGATGCGATGGTGTATTGCCACTGGCTAAACGAGCAATTGCGGAAATTCGCCCACGAACGACTGGCTGCGGAAAAACCGCTGTCCGAGTCCGAATGCCGATTCTGGCAAGGGCTGGCCGATGGTTCCCTGGGGGTCGAGTTGCCCTCGGAGGCGGAGTGGGAAAAAGCAGCGCGCGGCAACGACGGCCGGATTTATCCTTGGGGGTACAAACCCGACCCCAATCGCGCCAACTACGTCGATACCAGACTCAATACGACCAGCGCGGTGGGCTGTTTCCCGGGCGGCGCCGGCCCTTACGGTTGCGAGGAGACGAGCGGCAATGTCTGGGAATGGACCCGCAGTCTGCTTGGCAACTATCCCTATCCCCAGGAAGACTCGAAGCGTCAAGCGCGGGAAGACCCAACGGCCTCCGGCCGCCGGGTGCTGCGGGGCGGCGCGTTCCACGGTGATTCGAGCGTCGCACGCTGCGCCTTCCGCTTCGACGCCGAGCCCGACTCCCGCTACGACGCCAGCGGGTTTCGGGTGGTGGTGTCCCCATCGGTTTTCTCTGATCGATGAAAACTCTGATCTCTGGTGGGCCGGCGGGTTGGCCGCGAGGTGAAAAAAGATCGTTGTGAAGCGGCGTCATCGTGGTCATACTTTTGGTATGAAAACGGCGATCTCCCTACCCGACGACATCTTTCTCGCCGCCGAGCGACAGGCCAAGCGGACGCGGAAAACCCGCAGCCAGCTCTACGCCGAAGCCTTGGCCGAATACCTGGCGCGCCATGCCCCGGACGAGGTGACCGAGGCCATGAACCGGGTCGTCGAACGGCTCGACGAGCCCCGGCCCGATCTGTTGCTGGCAACGGCCGCGCGCCGGATATTCGAGCGTGCCGAGTGGTAGAGATCCGGCAAGGGGAGGTCTGGTGGGCGGAGTTGCCGGAGCCCGCCGGGTCTGGCCCCGGCTTGCGCCGACCGGTGGTCGTCGTTCAGGGCAATCCTCTGAACCGGAGCCGTATCGCCACGGTTGTTTGTGTGCCGTTGACCAGCAATCTGGTCTGGGCCGACGCACCGGGGAACACGTTGATCTCCGCCAAGACCGCTGGCCTGCCCAAGGACTCGGTGGCCAATGCCTCGCAGATCGTCGCCCTTGATCGGACCTTTCTGACTGACCGGGTCGGACGGCTCCCGCCAAAACTGTTCGCGCAGATTCTCCAAGGCATCGATGTCGTGCTCGGTCGATGATCCGGTAGGGGTGGCAAGTCGGGTTTTCTACACGAAGCGGAGGAGTTCGAGATGGACATTGCAACCGTGGCGGCAGAAGTGACAGGCGCACTGGTTCCGGCGTTGCCGTTTTTGGTGAAAGCCGGCGAGAAAGGCGCCGAAGTGCTCGGACAGCAGTTGGGCGCGGGCGTGTGGGAAACCGCCAAGGCGTTGTGGCATAGGCTGCGGCCGGCGGTCGAGGCCAGTCCGACGGCGACGGCGGCGGTTCAGGATGTGGTTGCTGCTCCCGAAGACACGGACGCTCAAGGCGCTTTGCGGTTGCAACTCAAAAAGCTACTGGCGGCCGATCAAGGCTTGCTCGCCGGGCTGGCACAAGTGCTGGAAGCGGCCGGCCATCCCCAACACTATCAAGCGGCTAACTTTGGTGACGGCGCCGTCGCCCAAGGTCAGGGTGCGGTGGCCGCCGGCAAAGGCGGGGTCGCCGTCGGCGGCGACGTACACGGCGGTGTGCGAATCGGCGGGACCGAATTTATCGGGACGATGATCGAGAAAGAGTGAAGGATTCGTCTTCGTCGCCAAATCATGCCGACATTTTTTCAGAAGCTGATCGCCCGAATCGTCGAACCACGCGGCGACAGGATGCAAGCCCCTCAGGCAGCGCAGCCAGCACCTCGCGAAATCAATAAGGCCGAGGTTCACGGCTCGGGTGCTATTGTCCAAGGCGACGGCGCTGTCGCGGCGGGGGCAGGTGGTGTGGGGGTCGCCGGCAATTACACCGGTGCGATCAACACCGGCTTGCAGATCGTCAACCATTACCACGCCGCCAGCGACCAGCGCCTGAGCAAAGAGCAGATCGCGCAGCAGGTCACGGGTTACCTGCGCTGGCTGCAAGCGCGCACGGAGAACATCGAACTGCGCGGCATCGAGCGGGCGGGCGGGGCGCCGGTGGTGTTGCTGCCGCTGGAGACGGCCTACGTGCCGCTGCGCGCAAAATGGATGGGGTGGGGCGGTGCGGATATCGCCTTGAACCAGGTGCTGGGGTCGGGCAATCGCCTGGTCATCATCGGCGGACCGGGTTCCGGCAAAACGACGGTGCTGCTGCACATGGCCTGGGCGCTTGCCTCTTCGCTGCTCAGCGGACAACCCGATCCGGCGCGTTCGCGTCTCGGCCCTCTAATGAAGCCGATCGAACTCGATAAGGAAGGCAAGCCGCTCCCGCCCCAGGAATGCAAACCAAACGAACTGCCGCTACCCATCTTCGTGCCGCTGGCCTCCTTCGCGCGTTACCGCCGCAACCTGGCGAGCAACGCCCCGGCGCGCGAGCGGACCTTGGCCTATTTCATCTCACATCACTTGATCAGCAAGCAAGCCAGCTCCGATCTGCCCGTCGACTTCTTCGTGCAACTGCTCAAGGATGGCCAGGACGTGCTCCTGCTGTTGGACGGGCTGGACGAAGTGGCCAACGAGAACGAACGTGCCGAAGTACGTCAGTCAGTAGAAGAATTGATAGGAGGACGCGAGGCCCTGCGCGTTGTGGTCACCTGCCGCACCATCGCCTACCGCAGCGGACGCACGGCGTTGGGCGCAAATTTCCGCGAGATCGCCGTGCAGCCGCTCGACTTCGAGCGGCACATCGCGCCGATGGTGCGCCAAGCCTACGCCTGCATTTACCCGCCGCCCGACGAGGCCTTGTGCACCGAGCGCGCGGGCGACTTACTGGGTGGCATTCAGCGGCTGGAAGCAGAACGCCGCACGCGACTGGGCAATCAGGCCGAGGCGCTGGTGGACAGCCCGCTCCTGGTGCGGCTGTTATTGATCGTGCACTTCAAAAACCGCAAGTTGCCCGACGAGCGCGCCGAGCTGTTCGACAAGGCCATCAACGCGCTGCTGCAAGTGGACTACGGGCGCGAAGAGAGCGATATCCGCGAACTGTCGATGGATTGGAAGCTGTATCGCGACATGGCGCAGCATCTCGCTTTCCACATGCATCAGCAAGGACGCGACCAGGGCCGCGAGATCGAGGAGATGGCGCTGAAAGCGGCTTTGCGTCAGGAAGAAGAGTTCAAGCCGCACATCGACGGCTTCCTCGGCCACGCCCGCCAGCGTGGCAGCGTGCTGGAAGAGCGCGACGGCGCGTATCGCTTCATTCATTTGGCCCTTCAGGAATTCTTGGTCGCGCGCTACCTGCGGGAGGTGATCGGTGGAGAAGGTCGTGAGGCTATCCTCGCCTTCCTTAACGGTCGGCTGGATGATCCTTGGTGGCGCGAACCCATCCTGCTATTGGTCGGCTACATGGCCATCAATGCCACCAAATCAGCACGGGATTTCATCGGCGCACTGGCCCGAGCGGGTAGCCAACCGAACGCGCAATTTTCCTCTGCTGAGTTAGCAGGCACAGCGGCGCTGGAATGGCGCGACAGCGGCGAGCCGGTCCGAGCGGATTGCGCCCGGCGCATCGTGGCCTTATTGAGCGATTCGGAGGCATCGACAGCATCCAAGCCAATCCTGCGCGCTCGCGCAGGTGACACCCTCGCGCGATTGGGCGATCCGCGCTTCGACGCTGAACACTGGCATCTACCCGCCGAACCGCTGTTTGGGTTCATCGAGATTCCCGCCGGTCCTTTTGTGATGGGCAGCGTTAAGCTGCGTGACGTGCTGGCATACATCAACGAATTGCCGCAGCACGAACTGAACCTACCCGGTTATTATCTGGCGCGCTGGCCAGTGACGGTGGCGCAGTTCGCCGCTTTCGTGCAGGACAGTGGCCGCGCCGCAGACCCAAATAGCCTGAAGGGGACTGCCAACCATCCGGTGAGGTGGCTGCGCTGGGACGACACAATAGCGTACTGCCGCTGGCTGAACGAGCAGTTACGCAAACTCGCCCCGGAACGACTGGCCACGACAAACCCTTTACCAGAGCCTGAACGCCGGTTCTGGCGAGGACTGACCGAGGGCTCCTTGGGCATCGGCGTACCATCGGAAGCGGAATGGGAAAAAGCGGCGCGCGGCGACGACGGCCGGGTTTATCCCTGGGGAAACGAGCCCGATCCCAACCGCGCCAACTACGACAGGACCGGACTCGGTGCGACCAGTGCCGTGGGTTGTTTTTCCGGCGGCGCCAGCCCTTATGGCTGCGAGGAGATGAGTGGCAACGTCTGGGAGTGGACGCGCAGTCTGGTTGACGGCTACCCCTATCCGCCAGAAAGCCTAAAGCGACAGGCACGAGAAGACCCCGCAGCCCAAGGCCGCCGGGTGCTGCGGGGCGGCGCGTTCCACTACAATGCGAGGGACGCGCGCTGCGCCGTCCGCGACGGCCTCGGTCCCGGCTTCCGCGACGCCTACTACGGTTTTCGGGTGGTGGTATCCCCATTCTTCTCTGATCGACGGAACCTCTGATCTCTGGTCGCGGCCGGTTTGGGTGTCTATGCTCGATGCCGGTTCGCACTCCACGGCCTTTTCAGTCCGCTCCATCCGCCGCTCCGACAGCTGCTCTTGATATCCGCTCCGACGGCCACCCCGCCAGTATCCGACCGACTTCGATGAGTACCGCCGACAGCGGCTGGTCATCGTCGTCGGATAATCCCGCGCCCAGTTCGGCGGTGGCCAGTTTCAAGCGAGCAGCAAAGGAATCGTCCAAGGGCTGAGGGGTCTCGCCGTCTGGCATGTCCAGCGCAAAATCGAGGCTGGCGATCACCGCGCGGTCGGTACCGACATCCTCGCCATTCGGACCGACGATTCGGGCTTCCTCATAGGTTCCCAGGCTCAAGACATACGGCTCGTCGTCCCGCATGGGATCGTAGCAGTACAAGCCAGCGTTGATCCCACTCCCGGTGCGGGGATCGATGTGCATCCAGGTCACGGATTCGCCCGGTCGCAGGGGCGGATCGATTCGCAGGTAGCGGCACACCTGGGCTAGAGACAGGCGGCTGTGCAACAATTCGGCGGCGATGGGCATGATTTTAATAACCTCCAGGGGTCAGGGCCGCGACCCGGCGCGGCGGCTCGTCGGCCACCACGGTGGCCGCCGTGGAAATCTCCGCCGCCGGTACGGGAGGCGATTCGGCATCCGGGCGATCCCTGTCCTCCGCTGCATCGACAGTGGTATCAGCCAGTTGGTTGTACCAATCCCGGTAATCGCTGGCGACATACCAGGATTTGAACTGGCCAAGCACCGCCAACGCGCTGGGCAGGGCACTTTCGGGAATCGTGCCCTCCAAGGCGATCCGATTGCCTTCCAAGGGAATATCGAGAATTTGCCAGCGCGCATCGTGGAGCAGAGGTCCGTTGCGGTTGTGGGCACCCGGTACGATCAGGTTTACCGCGCCGTCCTTCAACATCAGGACGAAGTCGATACCACGCTTGAAGCGTTCCGGCCGACCACCGGTGTCACTGGACACCAACAGCGTGCCGGAATCGTCGCGATGGTCCTCGACGAAACGTTGCAGATGTTCGACCGTGCGTAACAAGACCGGTTTTGAGGTGAGCTGTTGCAAGGTCACGTCGATGTGCAGCAGCACGCCGCGCTCGCGAGTGCCCTCCGCCGTGGTATAGATCACCGGCCGACCCAGATCGTCGTGGGCCGCCATTTGGAGCGCGGCGTAGAGATTACCGACCAACAAATGGCGCCGATGGGTCTGGATGCCGGCCTCGGCAGCATCGAGCGCAGCCAGCAACCGGTCGCGGTCGTTTGGATCATGCGAAAGGGTGTAATCACCCTTCAACAAGGTATGCAGGGTGAGGGGTTTCAAGCGTTCTTCGCCCGGACACGCCACGGCAAGCTCGTAGTGACCCGCCAGATGCAGGGCATCGCGACCCGGCGCATGCACACGGACCACCAGCCCCTCGCGGCGTTCCCATGCGTCATCCTGATCGGCCTCATCGACCCCGATCCGTTGCGGTACCGGCGCCTTCCAACTCACAACCGCACCCGGCGCGACCGTCGAGACGAAGGCCTGCAGGTGATCGAACTGACGGGCGGTACGCTGAGCTGGGTTGTCGTTCTCGGGCGCTGCCAAGGCGTCCTGGAGAGTCGGAAATCCCGCATAGCGGCCGGCGGGCTGGATGGCTTGCATCAGTCGCGTCTGACGGATCGTCGCCAGTGCGCCCATCACCAGCGCCGGTTGCCAACCGGTCACATGTTGAGCGCACGCCTGCTGCACGGTGGCGGCTCGCAGCGGTTGGCGAGCTTCCGTGTATTCTACGGTGATGAAATCGATGGGCGCATGAAAGGGGCTATCAGCCTCGTTCGCGCCGCCGGCAGTCTGCTCGAAGCGATCACGGGCCACCTCGCGGGCCTGCCAGTCGCATTCGGCGGTGCGCAGGGGGTGGATGCCCTGGCTTTTCAGTTCGTCGAATCGCGCGCGGTACAGGCCGGCCAGTTCTTCCAGAACGGTCTCCTGCTCGGCCACCGGCAACAGCATAATCCGCGAGGTGAGACGGTTGATGTACCACTCGGGTGTGCCATCGCGATCCTCGCTGAGTTCGGCGGATAGCCGGGCTGCCTGAAAGGGATTTTGCGTCACCCAGCGCCGGGCGATCTGATTGCCCAAGGGATTGAGCAAATCCGGCACGTTCTTGGCCAAGGCCGCGTTATCCTGGTTGCTGGTAGTGTTGGCCGAGAGCTGGCGCAGTTTGGCATTTTGCATCGCAATCAACCGCACCTCGCCGGGCAACTCGGTGGAGGCCGTCACCACGGTCGGGGTGGCACACTGACCCCGGCGGTTGATGCGTCCCCAGAATTGGATGCGTTCGGCCACGTTTTGCGGGATTTGCAACTCGAACATCGAACGGGGGGCCGCACTCCAGCCGGGAACATCGTTGCGCGCATGCGCGCTCAAGCCGGTCGAACCGGAGCGGGTGACGATCAACCCTTGATAGACGTCACTGTTGAAGCAAAACACGGTATCGACCCGGTTTTCCGGCGGCCGGGGCCGGACGCACAAGACACGCGCCTCGTTCTGCTCCACCCACTCGACTTGAAAAGACCGGCCGGACAGTTCCCCGAGCCGATAACCGCGGGCCTGCAAAGCGAGGCGCACGTCGTCCAGCGGCGACAACGATAGGTCCGGGAACACCGCGATGTCCTGTGCGATCCCTTTGGCCATGTCGAGCAATTGCGGATGGCAAATGCGCTGTCGTGTGGTGTTGCCGTAGCGGTCGCGCACGGTGTAGACCTGCATGCGATCCAACACCCGCTGTAAGGCATCGCGAAACGTCATGGCCGGAATTATCACACTTGCAAAGGAAGGATCGGCGGCACGGGCAGCGGATACCGTCGGGATGTCTGCATCCTCATCTGTGGCGTTCTCGTCGTCCGCCGTGAGGGCCGCGTCGAACTGTTGAGTCACGATCTCTTTCAACAGCGTTTCCAGGGTGTTTTCTACCACGAACACCGGTTTGCGTCCCGCCTCGATCTCGCGCGCGCCGAACTCGATGGCCTGATCGACCTTCAGCGCCAGCATGAACAGGCGATTGAGCTGATAGAGTCGGGAACCGAAGTTCATCGTTTGCAAACCGGCCCGGTTACCTTGGCGTTCCTTGTCCGTGCCGCGCTCCTCGCGGTGTTCGTTCAACCGCTGGTTTTCCTGGGAAATGAAGGCCTCGATGTCGCCACCCAGCCAGGCCATCTTTTCCAGAATCGAAGCCAGCCGGTCGGCCAGTTCCCGATTGCGTACCACGCGCGCGGTGTCCGGTTCAGTGTAAAATATAATGTTGGACAGATCGTGCTCGCGCCGGATCAGCACACCGTCCTCGGCTAGCATCTGCGAGAATGCCTCCTGCAACGGCGCACCCCCTTGGCGCAGCAGGAAGCCGATGTCGTCTTGGCGGAACAGCGCCGGCAACACCGAGGCATACACGGACAGATTATCCGGGCGCTTGGCGTAGGTGGCACTGGAAAACACGGCCGGCCGCCCACTCGCTTCCAGCAGCCGTTTCACATTGACGGACGTGTTCGAGTCACCGCTGGCGTTGTGCGATTCGTCGACGATCAGTTGTGCGCCGGTCGTCTTGGCGATCCGGCACAGCCAATCGATCTTGAGCGATCCGCTTTGACACATCTGTGAGTAGGTCGCCAAGACCAGGTTGACGCCGGGCGGCAAAGTCTCCGCCATCATCGCCCGCCGGAGATCGGCTGCGCGGCTGGCCGGCCGCAACACCGTTCCGCGCTCGGTATCCTTGATCGGAGTGTCGGCATTGACGATCAAGGGTACGATGTCCCGCTGAACGCCGATGTGGCGCAGATCGCGATAGAAATCCGAAAATAGGTTGGGTTTTTCGGTCAGGAAGATTACCGGTCGACCTTGCTGCCACGCTCGCACGCCAATGCCCGCCCCATGTCCACCGCCCGCAAAGATGCCACCGCTCTCCATCGTCTCCTGATGGAACGCTTCCCCAAAGCGTTCCCGAAGCGCTACGACGACCTTCTCCCGCTCAAGCTCGACATCGACACGGACATCCGCGAGCGGCTGATCCGACAAGGCGAGCCGGTGGACCCGGACCTGCTGCGCAGGGTGCTGGCCAACCACGTCGGGCGGGCCGGCTATCTGCTGGCGCTGATCCACCGGCGCGACGGGCGGCGATACGATTTGGACGGGAACCCGGCCGGCGAGGTGGACGCCCTGGCCCGCAGCGAGGCGGTCCGATTGCTGGGCGAGCACCAGCGGCGGCAGCGGGACGCCTCCGACCGCCACCGGCAGCACAGGGCGATGGAGAAGCAGCAACGACGGGCCAAGGCCGAGCGGATCGCCGAGCGGGCACGGCGGGCGGCGGAGAAGCAGCGGCGGCGCGAGGAGCACGAGCGCAACCGGCAGCGGGGCATCGAGCGGCGGGCGGCCGAAGCGCGGGCGAAGGAAGCACGCGAAGCGGCCCGGCGCGGCGAGAAACCGCCCTTGCCGACGGTCATCCACAAGAAGCGGCGCTGGGTCGATCCGAAGGATCGGAAGGAATAGCCGACTTGCTCACCGACCGGCGGGACCTGCCCGCCCGCGCTTCTCGCCCCCTCCGGGCGCTTCGCGCGCGGTCTGGCCGGCCCCGCCCTCGCCTCGACCGGCCCGCTCGTCTTGCCGGAGCTCGGGACCTAGGGCCAGACGAAAGCCGAGGCGGTCGTGGCGGTTGCCGGGCTCGAGGTGGTAGCGGTACGCGGAGCGCGCGTAGCGACCGTGGCTGAACCAGGAACCGCCCCGCAGGACGCGCCTCTCGCCGGTTTCAGGGCCGGTGGGATCGGCCACCGGACCCTTGGGATAGTCTCCGTACCAGTCCTGGCACCATTCCCAGACGTTGCCGTGCATCTCGTACAGCCCCCAGGGATTGGCCGGCAGCGAGGCCACCTCGACGGTTTCGCCGCGAGACAGCCCTTTCTTGCTGCCGCGATAGGGATAGTTGCCGTCGTAGTTCACCTGCTCCGGCGTGATGTCCTCACCGAACGAGAAGGGCGTGGTCGTTCCGGCCCGGCAGGCGTATTCCCATTCGGCCTCGGTCGGCAGCCGCGCCTCCAGCCCCGGCACCACGCCGTTGAGCCGCACGACGAATTGTTGTGCATCGTCCCAGCTCACGGTTTCCACCGGCCGCCGTTCGCCCTCAAACGAACTGGGATTTTGCCCCATCACCGCCTGCCACAGCGCCTGGGTGCAGGCGCTCTCCGCCAGCCAGAAGCCACGGGTCAACATCACTTCGTGCTGAAGTTCGTCATTCTCACGCGCGTGTTCGTTCTCCGGTGAGCCCATCAGAAACCGTCCCGGCGGCAGCCAGCGGAAGGCTTGGCGCACGCCCCGGTAGGTCAAGGACTGCCACAAGCCGTAAGGGTCTTCGCCCCAGTCGCTGGCCCAGGGGGCGGGAAAGCGCTCCGGCGCGGGACCGGGCGGCGGGGTGGGGGACGGGTTCTTCACACCTGCTCCCTGCCGGATTTCGAAGAAGGTGGCCGACCGGCGAGCGTTCGAGAGGCATCCGCTCTCCCTACTAGCACGCCAGCGGCCGTTCGCTTTTTGCCTGCCGGGCGGCAGGACGGGATGGGGGTCTGGTCCATGGGGCGGCATCCACCACCCCGTCGAGCTAGGGCCAGACGAAAGCCGATGTTGTCGTTGCGGTTGCCGGGCTCGTTGTGGTTGCGGTACGCGGAGCGCGCGTTGCGACCGTTGTTGATCCAGGAACCGCCCCGCAGGACGCGCCTCTCGCCGGTTTCGACCTCCACCCTTACACCTCCGGCGCAGGATGACGCGCCAGTTCGTTGCGCCGCCAGTTGCGACCGTCCGCATGGAGGGTGATGGCGCGCACGGCATCATAACCCCGTTGCAGGGTCAGCGCATCGATCCGCCCCTCGCGCCAGGCCGCTTCCCACGCGGCGCGGCGCTCCTGGTAACGTTTCCGCCGTCGCGCGCTCAGACGCAGCGCGCCGGGAAGCACGCGGTAGCCGCAGAAGCCGACCCCGTGGCGGGAACGGTTGATTTGGCTGGGTTCTTTCAGCCGCAGCAGGCGCTCCCGGCCCAGCCAATCGTCGGCCGCCGCCAGGGTTTCCCGCGCCTGCTCCCGACTGTCGCACCACCAGAGAATGTCGTCCATGTAGCGCACCTCGGCGCGCGCGCCGAGTTTTTCCAGCAACAGGCGATCCAGGCCGTCCAGATAATAGTTGGCGAAGTACTGCGAGGTCAGGGAGCCGATGGGCAAGCCTTTGCCGGGCGCGGTCTCGTGGCCGGCGACGATGCGCCGCAATAAGTCCATGAATCCCGTTCCCTTGAAACGCCGGTCCAGCACATCGAACAGGCGCGCGTGGTCGATGTGGGCGAAGTAGCCGCTGATATCGACCTTCACGTACCAGGGAAAACGTTGCAGGGCGGCTTGCGCGGCCTGGACTGCCGCCAGCGTTCCCTTGTCCGGACGGCAGGCGTAGCTGGTGGCGGTCATGGCCCGCTCCAGCACCGGACCGGCGTGGAGCATAACGGCGTGATGCAAGACCCGGTCGGCGAAGCAGGCGGCGTGAATGACGCGCGGCTTGGGGTCGCGGATGCGGAAGCAGCGGTGTTCGCCGCGCGGGGCGCGGCCGACCACGATGTCCTCGGCCAAAACCGCCAGATGCGCTTCGAGCCGGTCGAGAAAGGCGCGCACCACGGGCCGTTCGCGTTTGCCGCGCGCGGCGCGGGCCGTCGCTTCCATCAGGTTGGGGATGGCAGCCACCTCGGCCAGTTCAATCCGCACCCGGCGCACGGTCCTTTTCCTCGGTCGCGGTGGTTTTTAGCGAGTCGGCCAGCGCTTTTAGGAAAGCGGCGGCGTACTTCTCCACCCGGCTCTTGCCGACGCCCTCGATGGCGGCCAAATCTGCAATGGTGCGCGCCTTGGTCCGCACCATGGCCGCCAGTTGTTCGTTGGTGAACAGGGCGTAAGCGGGCACGCCCTCCGCTTCGGCCAACTCCTTGCGCAGCGTCCGCAGGGCGACGAACGCGGCGAAGTCGCGCTCGTCGAAAACTTCGCGATAATCGATCTTGGCCTTCTCCGGCCGGCCGGGAGCACTCGTGGGGTCCGAGGCGGGCGCACCGTCCCGATAGGCGACGGAAAACGCCCAGAAGCTGTTGCCGCCGTCGGCGACGAACTGGCGATCCACCGCCACGATGCGCCGCTCGGCCAGGAACCGGTTCAGGATTTCGGTTTCGGCGGCTGGGTCTCGGGCGAGAATGTGGAAAAAGCGATATTTCATGTCGGCGCTCCGCTGGCTATTTGCGCCCGGCGGGACCTGCCCGCCCGCGCTTCTCGCGCCCGCCGGGCGCTCCGCGCGCGGTCTGGCCGGCCCCGCCCTCGCCTCGACCGGCTCGCTCGTCTTGCCGGAGCTCGGGACCTAGGGCCAGACGAAAGCCGATGCTGACGAAGCGGTTGCCGGGCTCGATGCCGTGGCGGAACGCGGAGCGCGCGCTGCGACCGATGAAGAACCAGGAACCGCCCCGCAGGACGCGCCCCTCGCCGGTATCCGGGCCGGTGGGATCGACCACCGAACCCTCGGGATAGTTGCCGTTCCAATCCTGGCACCATTCCCAGACGTTGCCGTGCATTTCGTACAGCCCCCAGGGATTGGCCGGCAACGAGGCGACTTCGACGGTTTTTCCGCGAGACCGCCCTTTCTTGCCACCGCGATAGGGATACTTGCCGTCGTAGTTCACCTGGTCCGGCGTGATGTCCTCGCCGAACGAGAACGGAGTGGTCGTTCCGGCCCGGCAGGCGTATTCCCATTCGGCTTCGGTCGGCAGCCGCGCTGCCAGTCCCGGCACCGCGCCGTTGAGCTGCGCGATGAAATCCTGCACCTCGTTCCAGCTCACCTGCTCCACCGGCCGCCGTTCACCCTTAAACGAACTGGGATTTTGCCCCATCACCGCCTGCCACAGGGCCTGAGTGCAGGCGGTCTCGGCCAGCCAGAATCCTCGGGTCAACATCACCTCGTGCCGAAGTTCGTTACTGAATCGGTCATGCTCGTCTTCCGGCGAACCCATCAAAAACCGACCGGGCCAGATCCAGCGCACGCGCTGGGCGACGCCACGGACGTTGAAGGCGGCAAAGATGCCGTAGCGATCCATGCCAGCTTGATCGGCCCAGGCCGGCACGCGCAAACCTTCCGCGCGCCAAGCCCGAAACGTCGGCTCATCGACGAAAAATCCTTCCTCCAATTCGACCGCGCCCAATTCCCGGCCATCCGGGTACAACCAGCGCGCGCGGCCCGGATTCCACCAGTAAGCCCGCCGTTCGCCGTGTCCGTCGCGAAAGCCGACGAAAAGACCGTCGCCGTCCCGACCGAGGGTGTGCGCCCAAGCCGGGCGTGAAAACGGTTCGATCACCAACTCGTCGCTGTCGGTCGTCAGCCGGTAACCGGTCTCGTTGACCGGCAGGCCGGCACTATCCTCCAGCGGCTGGCTGGCATCGGCCGCCCCCGGCCGGCCCTCGTTGAACTGCATCATCGGGCGGCGAGTGGCAAAATCCGCGATGGGGCTGCCGCTGGCGTAGGCGCGCTCCGCGCGGGCGGCGGCTTCGACCTCGAACCGCTCCCCGCGCTGGACCAGGCGCCAGGTCTGGGGCTGCTCCGGGTAGCTCAGGGCGGCCAGCGCGCGATGGATGTCGAGTCCGGCGGGCAGTTCCCCGCCTGCGTCCGCGACCTCCGGGTTAGCCAGCACCCAAAGCGCCTCGGAACGCGGGCTGTGGTCCCAGGCAGCTGGGTGCATCCGCCGCCCGCGCCGGTTGACCCAGGCGCGCAGGAAACGGACCTGCTCCGCCGTGGCATCGTGCTCTCGCGCCTGTTCCAGCGCGACGGCCACCCGATCCAGAAAAGCCTCGACCTCCGGATCGGTGCGGCCTTCCATTGCGGCGTACAAGGCGCGTTCCTCCATCCGCACGGCCCAGGAAACCTCGCGTTGCTGGGCGCGGATCAGGTTCCAGGCCAGACGGCGAGCATCGGAATCCTGTTCTCGAAAAGCCTCCCGCAAAGTTTCGACGGTCCGGCCATCGCCCGGCAACAAGGCGAAATCGCCGGGGCGGAAGGCGGGGTGGAGCCAGGCCGCTGCCTCGCTGCCCACGTCCGCTTGCTCCACCGGCAAGGCGTGACGCAGATGGCGCAACAGGGCCGGGGTGATGCCGATGCAGGCGGAGAGTAGAGTCAACAACAGCTTGGCGCCCGTATCCCGGCCCGCTTCCTCGCCGATGTTCGCCGCCTGCGCCGGCCAAGGACGCGGTCCCGTGGGGCGCGGCGGAACGCGGGCGGCGCGGTCCAACACGACCGGGAAGAACAGCCCGGCCAGGGTCGGATTCCACCAGCGAGCAGGGCAGGGTGTCAGCGCCACCGGCAGGATGCCGCGCGCCGCCAGACGGTGGCCAAGGCTCGCCCACGGCCGCCATTGCTCCTCCGTGCCGAGACAACCCAGATCGCCGGTGATCAGCACTGGCGTTCCCGGTGGTGGCGGAACGTAGGGCTGGTGCGCTCCCCAGCCCTTGCCTTCCCAGCGCTGCACCGGCCCGGCCGGGCCTTGGGTCAGGCACAGGATGTCGAGGCCAGTTGCGCCGCGCAGCCGAGGCAGCGCGGTTTTGAGGGCGTTGAAGTCGTTCCAGAACGGGTAAAGGCGCGGGTGCAGGTCGAGGATCAACTGGCCTTGCGGCGCCCAGTGCAGGCCCTTGAGACGCGGCAAGCGCCGCAGGGGCCGGCGGCGGGCGACGACCGCCACCAGCCGCCGCAGGTCGATCCGATGGCGTTCGGCTTGTTCCCCCATGGCGGCGCGCAGGAACGGCCAGAGGCGCGGCCAGGGCATCAACGGCGGACTTGGCCCTAGGAGAACTACTGGCTCTTCTTCGTCCGGCAGGGGCAAAACCTCGACCGGTGACGGCGGAGATGGCGGCGTTAGGGCGCGGCGTTCCACCAGTCGGTAATGGCGGTAGCGGATGCCTTCGGCGGTTGAGGCGGGGGACGCGGCTGGAGGACCGACTCTACCGGTGAAGGACGCGACGACATCCTGCTTGGTGGCGGGCTCCGGTTCTTCCCGGTAGCCGAGCGCTTCGGCGACCCGCCGAAAACGGTCCTCGTCCAGCGCGACACACCAGCGGATCAAATCCGCCCGGCCCACGTCGGCGCGGCACGTCATGCGCCCGTGGTCCCGGCTTTGTCAAGGGCGAAGCGAGCGATGCGCTGGAACAAGTCTATCTGGGCCGCCTCGTCGGGGCCACGAGCGTTCCTCAGGGCGCGCAGGATGTCCAGATACTCGGCTTGGCCCGGCGCGGGGCGTCCCAGCTCGCGCGCCTTGGCGCGATCCTTGACCAATTGTTCGGCCACCAAAGTGCGAACCTCCTTGGTGCAATCCTCGCCGAAGTGCTCCCCGCCCCGTTTGACCAGCCAAGCCACCAGTTCGGCCGAGTTGTTCGGCAGTTGCAGGTTCAATACCAGGCAGCGGCGCAGAAAGGCGGCGGGGAGTTCGCGTTCCTCGTTGGTGGTGATCACCACCAACGGCGGCGGGATGCCCGCGCGCAAGCCCACGGTCGCATCCAACCACGGCACCGGAAAGGCACCGTTGCCGAGCGTTTCCAACAAGCTATTGGGAAGGTCCGCCTCGGCCTTGTCGATCTCGTCGATCAGCAACACGCTGCCCTGCTCCGGTCGCCACCCATCGGGTTTGGTCGGCGGATTGGCCTTGCACAGGCTGTATCGAGTGACCTGATCCTGGGCGGACCGCCAGTCGAACGTCCACCAGAGAGAGCCGGGGATCAGGAAGCGGCGCGGGTCGAGGCGTTCCTGGGGAGTCAACTCGGAAGGCACCGAGGCGAGTACTTGCGCCTCACCCAGGCGGGCGACGGCGTCGTATTCCCATTGCAGGTCCTGGGCTTCGCTGCGCGAATGAACCACCGTAGCGACAAACAGCCGGCCCAGCGCTTGAGCCGCCGCCCTCGCCAACTGACTCTTGCCCGCGCCGGGTTCGCCCCGCACCAGCAGAGGGCGCTCGGCGGCGAGCGCGGCCAGCACGGCATCGGCGCTCTGCTGGTCGAACAGATGCACCGAGGCGGGCCAGGTGCCGCAAGCAGGCAGAGAAATGGGTGCGTTAATGGGAAGGTCGGGGATCATGACAGGTCCTTGATCGCGTGCAAACAACTCAAAATGCAGACGGCGAGATCGCTTGCCAGCATTACGAAGATACCGGGGTCGGCGGTCGCATTACTATCAATGACGATGAGATGAATCTGGGGAATGGCTTTATAGATAGCCTGGAGCGTAGTGTTGAAATTGAAGGTGCTGTCCATGTCGAAACGATCAATGACCAGCCGCAAGCGCCGATTTTCCATCGCGAGTTGGCGGTTGAGCCAGGCACGAAGGTCATCGATTTTTGCTGGTGGTAGTTTGGATGGGGCTGGTTCGATGTAAATTTTCTGGTAGACCTGACGCCAGATGAAATCCACAGTTCGGGTTAAGTCCAATCGTCTAGGGTCGTCGAAGCCAATTTCCTCAAAACATTTGGGCGTGATGTCATCCTTTCCGAAATCGAAACGACTCGGCTCCATGGTGAACTCAGCCTTGCCGCGTCGCCAACAGGCCGTGAGCACTTCCAGGCAAGGATTGCGTCCCAGCGGAATGCGAAAAGCGACACCGTCGAACCAGCCTCGTACCAGTCGAGCATCTTCCTGATCGTGGCCGTCCGTGACGGTGGTCACCACCATCCAGCCCAGGATGTCCAGCGCGCACTGGCGCAACAGTTCGATATCCTTCTGGCGACGGGGGAGCTGCTTCAGGGCAATTTCGAAAGTATTCATGGCATTAGAAAAATCACCATCCGGCGCGCACAGCCATTTTGCGAGCGCCGCCGATTCGGTTGCGTCAACTTGCGGTTGTTTGGCGAGCGTAGTACGCAGCACGGGAATCAAATCGAAAAGTTCGGTGATCGCAGTGATAGCTTTGGGATGAATAGAGTCCGCCGCGCGCTTCCGTTCAGGTTTCCGATCTAGACTGCGTTCGCCAGTGGCTTGGGCATCATCGTCTTGGGCGATAGTGTTCGAACCATATCGGTTGTGACCTCGATCCACAGCGGTTATGCGGTTCGACGGGTCGCCGATGATAACGGTAGCCCCTGGCGCGGCGCGGACAGTAATGGGTTGATTGACCATCGAGACGTTGCCAGCGTCGCCACCCACGGCGACCCCTTTTGCACCGGCAGCCACTGCGCCTGGTCCTTGGGCAATGGCGCCCGCTCCTTTGATCGCGGCCTGTGCGCTGGTCTGTTCGACGGCTCCCACCCGCGTGCTGCTCAAGGTCTTTGATCCGCTTCCATGATCTGGTGAAGTTTCGCTGGAATCTTCCGGCTCGCCTCGATTCGTCGAAGATAGATCAAACTTAGCCTCGCCATCCGGGCAGCCCGGCTGGTTGCGGTCGATGGTCCAGGCGTTGCGAGTGTGCAAGCGGTACAGAACCTTGATGCGGCGTGGCCGAAGATGGAGTTCGATCCACTGGAAAGCGTTCGGATACTGGCTGTTTTCGTAGACGCAGCCGGCGGCTAGTTCCAGGCAGGCACGGTTTGGGTCCGGTGGGACGACTCGCTCGGTTTGAGGAAAGTGCAGATGGCCGCGCAGCAACAGGTCGCAGTGCTGGTGAATCGTCGAGCGGGTTTCGTGAACGTCGAATTCGGCACAGTAGTCCCAGGGGTGGTGGAGTAGCGCCAAACGCCAATCGGCTTTCTTGGCGTCTTGATCACGAACCGTCTGATTAATTTGGTAACGCCCCAGCAACAAGCGACCGCGATCTTCTTCGCCACACGCCATCCAGGCGGAGTTGAGCCCGGCGACGTGCAGGCGGACCCCACGGATTTCGATGGATCGCCGCCACCAAGGCAGCAGTTGTGCCTCACCCAGCCAATCACTGAAGAACTGCAGGTAGGCGGCATGGCGTTTCAGCAATACGTCGCGTTGTCCGGCATCGCCGAGGACTTTGGCGAGTTGATTTTGATCTCTAGCAGCCAACAAGTTCTTTTGGACAGCCTCGGCTACAAAATCCACTTTTTTGCGATCCACATCGTGGTTGCCAGGCACCAGCAATAGCCGGCTGTGAGGAAAATCCTTCGGTAGCGCCGGCCAAAGTTGCTCGTCCAGCCAACTTCGGGCTAGTTGATATTCTTCGGCCACACCCGCAAAGGCCAAATCGCCGGTGATCATTACCAGGTCGGGGACATACCCTTTATTCCCTTCTTCAGCGATGAATTCAGCCAAGTCACGTAATACCGGGTCCGCATCCCAAGCCTTGTCAGCTTTGAAATGGATATCAGACAGATGCAGGATACGGATCGGTCGGTCGTCGTTAGGCGTGGGCATCGGCGCGGAACCTCCCAGTTCAGCGTGAAAAACGTGCGTTACAAGACGAGAAGCTGCACGATCAGCGACATGCGATACAGTGTTCGCACATTTAAGGGACACAATATGCAAGTCGTCAACATCCGCCGACTCAAGAATAGCCCCGCCACCGCCTTGCGCGGCGCCAAGAAGGCGAACAAGTTGGGATTGCCCGATCCCGACGCTGTGGGTATAGCACTGGCGGTTTCGCTGTTTTGGAATGGTGCCGTTTCCGCCGGATTCGCCGCGCGGACGGTTAGTAAACCGCTGCTGGAAATGCTGGCGTTGCTATCGAGCCTTGGCGTCTCGCTTGCCAGCGGCGCGGCGGATGGCCACGATGACATGGACACCGCCTGGCAGTGGCTCGATCAAACGTCCTCATTCCCGACGCTGGATCACTGATCGCGCTGTCCCGCATCGGCACGCTGGACCGTGTTCGACAACGTGAGAGTTTCTTCCGAAGTGCGTACTGAGGTGTTACCGACGGCGAATGATTCCGGCAAGGCCAATCTCGCCGCCGCCCATGTCGGGATTCCTCGGCACGCATTCGTTTAACCCACCGGCCACGGGCGGACGTACACCACGTTGGGCTTGGGCAGGGTCGCCGCGAAGGGATTGAACAAGGCCGAAGGCGTGGCCACCTCCTCGGCGGTCGGCACCCGGAACACCGGCTGACCGAGCGGGGCGCCGTAATCGATCTGGATCGACTGCAAGGCCGTTAAATCCCGCACGTACATGATCTGAGCGGCGGGCCGGTTGCCGTCCGGAGCCGGACGACCGGGGAGGGTCGCCACGATCGCGCGCAAATGGGCAAATTCCGGTTCGGTCAGCAACCGTTGGAGCAGTTCGGGATGCTGGCTGATTTCGTCGAAACGCAACGCGGCGTTTTGCGGCGGCTCCGGCGCACCGGCCTCGGCCAGATACTGCCGGGTATAGTCTTGTATCCGCTCGGCGATCGCGCGGGCGCAATACATACGGTTCAGCCACAGCACATCAACCGCCGGCACCCGCTCGGCGGGCAATTGGCGGCTGGCCTGCTGGACCCGATCGAATGCGGCGAACACCCGCGCGCCGATCCCGTAATAGCCCTGCTGTTGCGCCCGTTGCAGCGCCTGCCCCAGCCAACGCGGTGCATTGATACCATAAAACAAAGTGACGCCGCCGGCAGGCAACCGCAGGGTGACATTGGGCAAGGGCGCATCGGGTAGCGGGACCTCGACCGGCGGTGGCGTGTTCGCCGGGAGAAAGAGCCCCGTCAATAAGGTCGGCGCAAAGGGCCGCAACGGTAACGCGTCGGAAGAGGGTTCGGCCATGCGCTCGATACCACGTTGAATAGACGAACAAACCAATTTTTTTCAGTATAATAACAAAACAAACACCCAATGAACACGCACCTGGATCGATCCGATGGCGCCCCTTCTCGTTCCCGACCCCGCTACCTTGCATCTCGATTTGGATGATCGCCCCGTCTGCGGGCAAGACCTGCTGTTTCTGCAACAATGGTACAAGCTCTCGCGGACCGACATGTGTTACCTGTTGGGCCTGACCGACATGAAATGGTGCCATTACACGAACCCTCGGCACGTCCAGGAGCCGCTGGGCGATCCGGCCGTCTCGCTGCTGGTGTGGGTGTTGGCGCACTATCCCGAAACGGTCTTTCTGCCGAGCTTTCCCACTGCTGCCGAGGTGTATCCGCTCTACGAACGACTGGCCGGGCAAAGCGCCCAACGCACGCGGGGTAGCGATCGTCCCTATTTGGGCCGCACGGCGTTCAGCCTGTTGCTTGGGCGGGAGATCGGCAGCGCCAGCCGCTGGCTGTCGGAGACCCAACCCGCGACGATCGCCCCCACCGTGGCGCGGCTCCTGTTCGTACTGAAAACTCTTTTGCAAAACCACGGGGTCGCCGGCCTCGACGAATGGGTCGATCAGGCCCAGTTGGAAGCACAGGCGCGCGGTCTCGCGCTTCACGACAAAATGACCTCGTGGTTTCGCGGCGACGGCGAGCAGAAGGTGGCCAATCCCCGCCCACCGGTCCAGCGTAAGCCCGGCACCCGGAAGACAGCGAATCAAGAAACGCAAGAGACCCTCGATTCCGCCGGCGATTCCATCCACCCGACGGTGTAATCGATCACCACCGCTCCAACGACGCTTGCTCGGGAAGACTTGACGACATGGCGATTCCCCTGCCCGACGAACACCAGCTCGAAGACGTGCAAGGCCGTGCGCTGCGCGGCAAGGATTTGTTGTTCTTGCGCCAGTGGCTGGGTCTCAGCATCGCGGACTGCTGCTATTTATTGGGCATGCCGCTGATCCGCTGGCCTTACTACCAACAGCGGCCGGACAGTCTGATTCAGGACGCGGGGGTGGCGATGCTCGCCCGTGCCTTGCTGACCCATCCTGAAGTACATTACCTGCCGCGTTTCCCCACTCCAGCAGAGATATTGCCCGCCTATCGGCGCGCCCTGGCGCAAAGCAGTCGGGCACTGGCCGACCCGGACACGGCATTGGGTTTGCTGTTGGGCCGCGATCGCACCAGTGCGAAGCGCTGGCTCAACGGCACCGGTCAGCGTCAAGTCCCGCCGCCGGTCAGCCGGCTGTTGTTGGCGCTGCAAACCCTCTTGCTCCATCATGGGGTGCCGGGCTTCGAGGCGCTGGTCGACCGCGCGGCCTTCGAGGCAGCGGCTCGTGGCATCGACTTGTTCGCCCCCGCGACGACCACCTGGGCGCGCCGGGCACCGTACCGACCGCGCAAGCCCGACGCCGCCCGACCAGGCCGCCCACCCCGCACACCGCGCCTGGAACCGGACTCGGCGGAACTCGAAGCGGACCCCGTAGCAGGGACACCCTGGTGGACGGCGGCAACACCGCCGCCGGAACCCGTTGCTGAGGAACGCCGCCCGGCGGTGCTGCCGCTACTGGCCCGCCGCCCCATGACCCGGCGAGACGTCCGGGCGCTCCAGTCTCACCTGAATCTGCCCTTATTCGATCTGTGCTACTTATTGGGCCATCCCCTCCAGGGCTGGGAGGCCGGTGCCTGGGACGACGACCGGCTGTTGCCGGATCCGGCACTGGCGTTGTTGGTGTGGGGGCTGACCCATGTTCTCGCAGTGTCGTACGTGCCAGCGTTCCCGACCGCTGCCGAGGTAGTCGCCCGTTATCGTGCGCTCGCCAGCTCCCATGCCGCCGACTGGCCGATGCGCCAACCGGCGACCAGCAGCAGGACGTTCAGCCTCCTGGTGGGGCGGGAAGTCAAAACCGCGCCTCGCTGGTGGTCGCCCGCGCGGCCTGAACCGGTTCCGCCGCTCTTGCGCCGCGTCCTGTCGGTCCTCGATACGCTGCTGGAGCGTCACAGTTCGGCTGGTTTGGAGGCCTGGATCGCCCGCGCGAATCTCGAAGCGGCCGCCCGTGGCGTGGACCTGCAAACGGCGACCGTCTGGGCCCGGCCGACCGGGTCAGTACAAGTGGCGTCCGCCATCGAGGCGGGTACCGACGCTGCCTTCACCGCCTGGCTGGACGGCTTGGCGATACGCCCGGTCTGTGGCCACGATCTGCGGGTACTTCAGGAACGGCTGGGACTGACCCCGCTGGAGGCCGCCTATCAGCTCGGCCTGCACGTTCCCAAATACCGAGCGTACCTCGATCCGCCCGATCGGTTACTCGACGACCCGGCATTGTCCCTGCTGGTGTGGGCCTTGCTGACGTATCCCGAAACGCGGTTTCTCGCCACCTTCCCGACCCCCGCCGACGTGTATCCGCTGTTTCGGGACACCGCTGCCCGCTGCGGGACCGCCGCACCGTTCCTGAGCCAATACCGCTCGGGTACCGCCGCATTCGGCGTCTTGCTCGGACGGTCGCCCCACCGCATGACGCGCTGGCAAGCCGGCTCCGCTCCGCAGCCGGCGCAACCGGTGGTCGTCCGCTTGCTGGCCGTGCTGCGGGAGCTGTTGCAGCGCTTCGATGGTCCGGGTCTCGACGCCTGGGTCGAACAGGTCGGGATCGAGGCCACCGCGCGCGGTCTCGATCCCACGTACCTGCCGTCGTGGGAGCAAAAGCCCGCAGCCGCCGCGTCCGCAGCCAAGACCGCTGCGCTCAACCAACCCCCAACCGCGCCCCGTGCGGCCAGTCGGCCTCGAAAGTAGCGGTCCGTTGAAGACGCTTGAACCAAGGCGTCCAGCGGGCGGCTACGGTCCACGGTGAACGTCAGGCTGAATTACCACCCTCCCACGACGAAGCCGGCCCAGTAGTAGGGGTCGCGGCTCTGGGCAATCAGCGTCCGCTGGGCGGCAGCTAGGGCGGCGGCGTGGCCTTCAAGCCGATGGTCGTAGAAGGTTTGCATCAATTGTTTGGTCTCGGGATCGGGCACCGGCCACAGGCTGGAGACGACGGCGCGGGCGCCGGCGCTGATGAAGCCGTTGGCGAGGCTGACGACTTCGTCACCGCTGAGCTGGGTGCCCAGGCCGGTTTCGCAGGCCGACAGCACCACCAGGGGGGCGGCGTCCAGGCGCAGGCCAGTGACGTCGCTGTAGGTCAAATCACCGTCGCTGAGCCGCAAGCGGGTGCGGTCGGGGGTGGAGGCCTGACCGTGCACAGCCAAGTGTAGGATGCGCCCACTCAGATCCTGGCCGAGCAGGCGATCGCGCCGGGCCTGATCGTGCAGGTAGATGTCCGGTTTGGAGAAGTGTTGGGCAATTGCCTGAGCTTCGGCGGCGGCCTCGGGGAGAGGTGCGTCGGGGGTGGCGTCGGCCAAGGCAACCAGGTGCGGGACGGTAGCGGATGTGGCAGGGGGTAGAGCGGTCAGCAGCGAAGCGGAAGATAGAGTGCTCAACCGAAACCGCTGGATCAGAAAGCCGCCGTCCCAGGGTAGGGCGGCGAAGGGCAACCGGTGCAGCGGGCCATTCGGTACGAGTAGCAGGTGCTGGACCTCGCCGAGGTGCGGGCGAAGCGGTTCGAGCAGGACGGCGCTCAGGTTTCGGGCCAGTTCGGCGGCTCGCCCAGCGGGACCAACAGCCGGCGCGGCATCTGGGGTAAGGGTGAATCCACGCTTCGCCGCCGACAGTTGCAGCAGTTCGCGATAGCGGTCGATGGTGTCGCGCAACTGGCGGCGGCCGACGCCCAACGGGATCACCTGCAACTGTGTGGCAGAAGCGACGAAAGCCCAGCCCTGATCATCGAGCAGCAGGTATTGCACGAGCCGCTGGTCGGGGTGGAGTCGAGACTGCAAGCGGCTGAGCTCTTGCGGTTCGGCGCCGTACAGCGCGGCGAGATCTGGATGCTCGGCTTTGAGGGCATGCATGAAGTCGGTCAGGGCTTGCCGGGCCTGGGCGCGCTGCGCTTGGATGTCGGCGAGTTTCCGCTGGGCCTCGTCGGGATCGTCGGCGAGTTTCCGCTGGGCCTCGTCGGGATCGGCTGCGGCCACTTTCCCGGTATCGTTTCCGGTCAACAGACGCCAGGCAGCCCGCTGGACGGCCTGTTCGGCGGCATCTTGATCCCCTGCCAGTTGCTGGAGCCGGTTCTGCAAGTCCCACAGGCGTTGGATGGTGCGCTGACGATCGTTGGTGGCCCCGCCGAGCCCGGGCGGCACCACCTGTTGCTTGAGTAGCCATTGTTCGGTGAGATGTTGCGCCAAGGCGACGTCACCCTCGCCCAGGGCGGCGCGCAGCCGGCTCTCCAGCGCCTTCAGCTCTGCTTCCTGGCCCAGGCGACTGGTGGGAGCGGTCTGTTTGGCCAGCTTGAGGGATTCTTCGGCCAAAGCTTTGCTCTCCTGGTCCAGCAAGGTCGCTTGAAACCCGCTGATCACTTGTTGTACCTCTTGGCCGGTGGCCTCGGTAATCCAGCCGAGCTGCTGTTCCTGGGTGCGGACCTTGGTGGCGGCGTACAGCGCTTCGATGCCTGCCTGCCGTTGGCCCAGTTCTCCCAGCAGGATACCTTTCAGGGCCAGGGTTTGGCTCCAAAAAGGCAGTTTGGAAACTCGATATTCAACACCGGCCAGACGAGGTAGCAGTTCGTGTTCAAGCTGGTTGATGACAACGCGCGCCTGTTCAGATCGGCCAGCTTGTTTCAGCGCCTCGGCCTCGATCCAACCCAACATGATCTGGGGAGCGATTTCGTGGGCAGGTAGCCGGGATCGGGCGCGTTCGATCCAAGCCAGTGCGGCGTCGTTGCGGCCTTGTTCCTGGTGCAGTCGAGCGACGAACAAGGCTAGGTAGGGGTTGGCGTCCACCGCCTCGTCACTCGAGTTGGCTCTCAGCGCGGCAAAGTCGTTCTCCAGCACTGTGTCGGGCACCACCTGCCTGTTGTCTCGCTGCCACAGTTGGCCTAGGGTCTCGAGTTTGAACGAGTATGTGATTCCCGTCGTGCTAAGGTGGATTATCTCCAGAACCATGCGAGTGTAGGGAATACGGGATAGCAGGAAAGTCAGTTTATCCAAGCCATAGCCACGCAGGGTGGTTGCCACTCTATTGTCTGCTAATCCTAAAGGGGCAGAGGTTACCAAAGCTTCAATAGTATCATCTGGATCTGCACTTCTCTTCAAGTTAGCGATCAACAGCTCCACTGCTCTGGGATCCTTCGATTTACCCAGTGACCACATTGCCTTGGTGATAGTCTCTCCATAAGAATCATCACTGCTCAAAATGGCGATCAGGGAGTCAGCTACTCGAAGATCTTCGAATTGACCAAGTGCATCGACTACAGTGTCAGTACCTTCTGACGCACCCGTTCCACTTCCTGACTGCCCAGCATCAAACGATTCGTCAACTACTTTAAATACTGTCTCCGCGCTAAATTGGTCTGTAACTTGCTCAAAGATTGTTTCCTGTAGGTCGGCCAATAACGGTTCCACCGCCCGGGGGTCCCGTAATTCGCCTAGTGCGGAGGCGGCGGCGTTATGAGCTGATCCATGTAGGGCGGCGATCAGCGGTTCCACCGCCCTGGGGTCCCGTAATTCGCCTAGTGCGGAGGCGGCGGCGTCACGCACTGACTCATCCTCGTCTTTTAGGGCGGCGATCAGCGGTTCC
>WBZV01000319.1_pt1 | contig 30679 bp, 27 predicted proteins | sample 5204221 | NCBI WGS metagenome assembly WBZV01 (sample SAMN12344360, study PRJNA552823) | activated sludge metagenome | biome: Activated sludge suspended growth; feature: Nitrification reactor; material: Wastewater; isolation source: activated sludge from nitrification reactor of wastewater...
CGTGGCCGGCAACGAACTCGTCCTGAACGGAGCAGGCTTGCGCACCCGCTTCATGCTCAAGGTTTACACCATCGGTCTGTACCTGCCCAAACGCAGCGAGAGCCCTGTCAGCGCCATCACCGGGGCCGGTGCAAAACGCATCCAGATCATCACCCTGCGTGACCTCAGTGCCGAAGACTTCGCCAATGCCCTGATTGACGGGGTCCGGAAAAATCACGGTGACGCCGATCTGGCCAGCCTGCAAGGCCGCCTGGATGAGTTCCGCACGACCTTGCTCGGGATACGCGCCGCCCCCAACGGCACCCAGGTCCGCATCGACTGGCTGCCCGCCAGTGGCACGCGGCTTTCCATCGGCAATGAAACGCGCGGCAAGGACATTCCCGGCGAGGACTTCTTTCGCGCCCTCCTGCGTATCTGGATTGGCGACAAACCCGTTGATGAGGACTTGAAGAACGCGCTGCTGGGCAAGCGCTGACGCACTTGCGGCAAGGCTGGCGGCAGGCGCAGAATTGCCCCATGTATTTGCGCCCCGCCACGGCTTCTCCGGCAATGCCAACCATCGGACTTTCCCTCGTCATGCCCGCTCCATTTGGGAAACTGGGCATCCGCGTTTCGGACGAGTTTATCCACGACATCGTATTTCTCCCCGCCGAGCATCCGCTCAGCGGGCCGGACCATGCCCTTGCGGAAATAGCCGGGCGGCAGATCCAGCGCTATCTGGCCGATCCCGACGCCCCCTTCGATTTGCCGCTCGCCTTGCGGGGCACCCGATTCCGCCGTCGCATCTGGGCCGCCATCGGCCTTATTCCGCGCGGGCGCACCCTCACCTACGGGGAGCTTGCGAGAAATGTGGAAAGCGTTCCCCGCGCGGTCGGCCAGGCCTGTGGCGACAATCCGTTTCCATTGATCATCCCCTGCCATCGAGTCGTTGCCCGGCACGGCCCCGGCGGTTTCGCCCACGAAAGGGGCGGCTACCTGCTCAGCGCAAAGCACTGGCTATTGCGGCATGAAGACGCCCACCCCTCCGGCAATCAAGCGCCTCTGCCGGGACTCTTCCAAGTTCAGGACGACTGAGAGCAACGCGTCCGATTGCGGCCTATTCCCCCTCCTGCCACTACTGCCATGTCACGCCCAGACCAGACTGCACCTGAAACCCAGGCCACCCGTTTCCTCCGTCAGCATCACACGGCCTTTTCCACGCATCTATACGCCTATGAAGAGCACGGCGGCACAAAGGTCTCGGCCCGCGAATTGAATGTCCCGGAGCACGCCGTCGTGAAAACCCTGGTGATGGAGGACGAATCCCGCCAGGCCTTGATCGTATTGATGCACGGCGACAGAAAGGTATCGACCAAGGAACTCGCCAGGCAGATCGGGCGCAAGCACATCAGCCCCTGCGATCCCGCCACAGCCCAGCGCCACACCGGTTATCAGGTCGGCGGAACATCGCCCTTCGGGACGCGCAAGGCTCTCCCCGTATTCATGGAAAGGAGCATCCTCGATCTGTCACTCATATACATCAATGGCGGAAAACGGGGATTTCTTGTCGGGGTTCACCCTCATGACATCCTCCAGAACCTTAAGCCAGGCCTGGTGACGGTAGCCCTGGAATGAATTGGAACGAAAAACACTTTCCAAATCTTCGGTCTATAGTGGCAGAATAAATGGCGAAATTAAGGCCGAACCAATCCGGCCGATTTCACGGCATGACCAACACAATCTCTGCCGCCACTACACACCCAAGGAAACAGCACCATGGAACTCTCCACCCTCTCCCTCTCCGAATTGCGGAAACTTCAATCCAAGGTCGAAACTGAAATCCGCCGTCGCTCGGACACGGCCAAGAAAGATTTGCTGAAGCGGATGCAGAAGCTCGCTGCCGAGCATGGCATGAGCCTCAATGAAGTGATTGGACAGGAAGCTGCCGAAAAGCCCGCTTCCGCTCCGCGCAAGATTACAGTCAAGCCCGCCGCAAAAAAGGCGGCCAAGCCGGCTTCGGTGATCAAGTTCCGTCACCCGGAAAACACCGCCATCGGCTGGACCGGCCACGGCCGCAAACCTCAATGGGTCATTGACTGGCTGGCTGCCGGCAAGCCCCTGGACGCGCTGCGTGCCGACGCTGCCACCGCGGCCTGAGAACGCGCCGCTGCAGGCCTGCCAATTCAGCGAGGCAGACCTGCAGTGGGTGCATGTTCGGGTGGCTCGGCACCATCTCGCCCCCGCTCAATGAATACACCCACCCGCCGGACGTCCTTCATCACACCGATTTTGGCAATGGCAAGCTTCACCCAGGGCGCGCGGAATTCTTCAAAGAGCAATCTGACGATGAATTCGCCGAGCGTTTCAATCAGATTGAACTGACGCTTACCCAGTTCTTCCCGAATGCGCTCAATGACCTTCGCATAGTCAATCGTATCCGCGATATCGTCATGTTCGGCAGCCGCATCGGGCACACCAAAGGTCAGATTCAACTCCAGCGTCTGCTCGGTAACCCGCTCCCGCGGATATATGCCCACTCGGGACTTGACCCGCAGTGCTTCGATAAAAATGAAATCCATCGTCCGTCCCGGCTAAAATCGCGCCCATTCTAGCTCGCGCCACCATAAAAGCATGCAACTTGCGCTCCTGCTCGCCGCCGCCTATCTGATCGGCTCCATTCCCTTTGCCGTCGTCGTCAGCCGGCTCTTCGGCATGGCCGATCCACGCACTTACGGCTCGGGCAACCCCGGTGCCACCAATGTACTGCGCAGCGGCAACAAACTTGCAGCCATCCTCACCCTCGTTGGCGACGGCCTCAAAGGCTGGCTGGCCGTCTTCCTCGCAGAGCAGATTGCCCCGGCGGCAGGCCTCGGCCAGATTGCCGTTCCCGCCGCCGCCCTGGCAGCCTTTCTTGGCCATCTCTTTCCGGTGTTTCTCGGCTTTCGTGGCGGCAAGGGCGTTGCGACGGCAGCGGGCGTTCTCTTCGGCGCCAGTGGGTGGCTCGGGCTCGCCACCATGGGGGTCTGGCTCGGCATTGCGTTCGCCACCCGCTACTCATCCCTGGCCGCCCTCTGCGCGGCCCTGGCAGCCCCCGGCCTGGCGTTCCTGCTCGGGCTCGCTCCGTACTGGGTGCTGTCATCCAGCATCATGTCGCTGCTGCTGATCTGGCGCCACAAGGACAACATCAAGCGCCTGCTTGCCGGCCAGGAGAGCCGGATCGGCGGCAAGAAAACGGGAGCCTGAAAGGGCTTTCAGACGGCAGGCGGTCGAGGCGCCGCGATGTCCATCAGGCTCCATCGCGGCCGCACCGCAAACTTGCCGCGACCCTCCCCTCCCCGCTCGCCCGCCATGAAACGCAGGGCGCCGGCAAACGCAATCATGGCGCCATTGTCGGTGCAGAGTTCCATCTCGGGGTAGAAGACCTTCGCCCTGCGCCGAGCGGCCGCCTCATCAAGGGCTGCACGGAGTGCCAGATTGGCTCCGACCCCACCGGCCACCACCAACTGCCGAAGGCCGGTGTGTCGGAGCGCTGCCATGGACTTGGCCACCAGCACTTCCACCGCAGCCGCCTGGAACTCGGCAGCCAGATCAGCCTTGTCCGCTTCGCCGAAGCCTTCCGCCCCGGCCGTCGTCAGCACGGCCGTCTTGAGCCCACTGAAACTGAAGTCGAAATCCTTGCTATGCAGCATCGGCCGCGGCAACTTGAAGCGCCCGGGCGTGCCGCTCAGCGCGAGCCGGGCCAGGGCCGGGCCGCCGGGATAGGGCAGGCCGATCAACTTGGCGGTCTTGTCGAAGGCCTCGCCGGCCGCGTCATCCACGGTCTCTCCGAGCAGGGCGTAATCGCCAACCCCGGCAACATGCATCAACTGGGTATGCCCGCCCGAGACCAGCAGGGCCACGAAAGGGAATGCAGGCGGGGTGGCCGACAGCAGCGGCGACAGCAGATGCCCTTCCAGATGATGCACCGGCAGGGCGGGCACCCCCAGGGCCACGCCAAGCGCCTCGGCCACGCTCGAGCCGACAAGAAGGGCACCCGCCAAACCAGGGCCCGCCGTATAGGCGATACCCTCGATATCGGTCACGGCCAGCCCGGTGGCCTCCAGCACCTCTGCCAGCAGCAAGGGCAGACGGCGGATGTGGTCACGGGAGGCCAGCTCAGGCACCACCCCCCCGTAGGCTGCATGGAGGTCGATCTGGGAATGCAGGCGATGCCCGAGCAGGCCCCGCTCCGTATCGTAGATGGCGACCCCCGTCTCATCACAGGAGGATTCAATACCCAGAACGCGCATGGCACTTCCGCAGAAAAATCAGCATTTTACCTTGGTGCTGCCAACAAAGCGAAAAGTGGACTTGGTAGACCCGGGCGACTTGGTTATACTCGTCGTTTTTCCGTCCAAAGAATTTTCGAGGAAGCACGCAATGCCGGGTATTCGCGTCAAAGAAAACGAGCCGTTTGAAGTTGCCATCCGCCGCTTCAAGCGCACCATTGAAAAAGTGGGCCTGCTGCCTGAGCTTCGCTCCCGCGAGTTCTACGAGAAGCCCACTGCCGAGCGCAAGCGCAAGCTCGCCGCCGCAGTGAAGCGTCATCACAAGCGCCTGCGCAGCCAGACCCTGCCCCCGAAGATGTACTAAGCGACACCCCAGTACACGCTTCCCGACCGCCACGCGATACGCGCTATTTTGCGCGAGCGCGTGGCGTTTGTGCTTTTCCGTCGCACCCTGCAAGCCCGACGACGCCAACCCCATCGCCAAGGAACTCCGTCCATGTCACTCAAGGTTCAAATCTCCGACGACATGAAGGCTGCCATGCGCGCCAAGGACAGCGCACGCCTGTCCGCCCTGCGCCTGCTGCTGGCAGCCATCAAACAGCGCGAGGTGGATGACCGGATCGAACTGGACGACGCCGCAGTCGTCGCCGTGGTAGACAAAATGCTCAAGCAGCGCCGGGACTCCGTCGCCCAGTACGAGGCCGCCCAGCGCTTCGACCTGGCCAGCGCCGAGCGCTTCGAGATCGATGTACTGACTGCCTACAAGCCTGCCGGCCTGAGTACCGAACAGATCACCATCATCATCGACACGGCTGTCGCCACCACAGGTGCCAGCACCCCGGCCGACATGGGCAAGCTGATGGCGGCGATCAAGCCCCAGCTCGCCGGCAAGGCCGACATGACTGAGGTTTCCAGACTGGTCAAATCACGGCTCGGCAACTAGGATTCATGGGGATGGCGCCCCTGCGCGCCGCCCGGACATCATGATTCCGCAATCCTTCATCCAGGATCTTCTCGCCCGCGTCGATATCGTCGAGGTCATCGAACGCTACCTGCCGCTCAAGAAGGGCGGGGCAAACTATTTTGCCTGCTGCCCCTTTCACGGCGAGAAGTCCGCATCGTTCTCGGTGAGCCCCACCAAGCAGTTCTATCACTGCTTCGGCTGCGGGGTGCACGGCAGCGCGATCAGCTTCCTGATGGAATACAACGGCCTTGGTTTCATCGACGCAGTGAAGGAGCTTGCCAGCACGGTGGGCATGGAAGTCCCGGAAGACGACTTCACCCCCAATCGCGACCGGGCCCGGGAGCAATCCCTCACCGAAATCATGGCCCAGGCGGCCCGCTTCTATAAGGAACAGCTCAAGCGCAGCCCGGTGGCCATCGATTATCTCAAGGGCCGTGGCCTGACCGGCGAAGTCGCCGCCCGCTACGGCCTGGGCTACGCGCCGGAAGGCTGGCAGGCCCTGCAGGCTGCCTTTGCCGATTACAACGCCGCCCAGCTACTCGAATGCGGCCTGGTGCTCGAGAACGAACAGAACCGCCGCTACGACCGCTTTCGTGACCGCATCATGTTTCCCATCCAGGACCAGCGCGGCAATGTCATCGGTTTTGGCGGCCGGGTGCTGGGCAAGGGCGAACCGAAATACCTGAACTCCCCCGAGACACCGATCTTCGAGAAGGGGCGCGAACTCTACGGCCTGGTCCAGGCACGCCAGGCGGTGCGTGAGCAGGAATGCGTGCTCGTCGTCGAAGGCTACATGGATGTGGTCGGCCTTGCCCAGTTCGGGGTAGGCAATGCGGTCGCGACCCTTGGCACGGCCGCCACGCCCCACCACATCCAGAAGCTCCTGCGCCTCACCGATCGGGTCGTGTTCTGCTTTGACGGTGATGCAGCCGGCCGCCGCGCCGCCGGCCGTGCCCTGGAAGTAAGCCTCGAACACCTGGCCGACAACAAGACCCTCAGCTTCCTCTTCCTGCCTGAAGAGCACGACCCGGACAGTTTCGTCCGCGCCGAAGGCCCCGACGCCTTCCGCGCCGCCATGACCCGCGCCCAGCCCCTGGCCGACTTCCTGCTGGCCGAACTCCGCAAGGACATCGACCTGGGCACGGCCGAAGGCTGCGCCCGGCTGATCCACGAAGCCAAACCCCCGGTCACCCGCATCGCCGCCCCGCTGCTACGCCTGCAGGTCATCAAGATGCTCGCGGAAGCCGCCGGCTTCACCCAGGCGGAAGTCGAGCAGGCCTTCGGCCTGAAACCCGCCAGCACAGCCCGGCGCTTCGATCCGCCAGCTTCGGAAGGCGACTTCACCGGATCCGACGGGCGCTTTCGCGGACGTCGCAATTTCGGCAGGGATCTCCCCCGTCTCACGCCCCGACAGGCGCCGTCAAATCCGGTCGAGACCCTGCTCAAACTCGTGATCCAGCACCCCGTATGGACGGCCCGCCTGCCCATCGACCTGCTCCCCCACGACACCCCGGAGGGCCTGGCCCTGATTGCCATGACCGACGCCATGAGCGTTGGCGAACTGCCCACCCACGGGGTCGGAGCACTGCTTGAACATTACCGCGACACCCCCCACGCGCCGGTGCTTGCGAGAATTTCCGGCCAACTGGCCGACGCCCCCCTTGACGAAGCAATGCTGGAACCCCAGTTCAACGACACGCTCTACAAACTTGAGTCCGTGCTGGTTGAGAAGGAAATCACAGCCCTGAATACCCGAGCCCGTGAGAGCGGGCTTGAACCCACAGCACGCAGAAGACTTGCAGAACTGTTGTCGCTAAAAGAGAAGCTCAAAACCCGAGCCAAAGCATCGGATTCGTAATATAATTTTCGGTTTCGCGAAATTCGCCTGCCGAGACTTGGTGTGCGTAGCAATACGAACCAACCAGCGAACCAACCAGCGAACCAACCAGCGAACCAACCAGCGAACACGCCGGAACAAGTCACACACCAACAACTCGGACGACCAATCGAGGACAGTCATGACCACGGAAAAGCCCAAACAACCGCGCAAAGCGCCTGCCAAGCCGCGAGCAGCGAAGGTCAAGGACAAACTCGCCCCGATGATCGCCGAGGCGCCCTCGGCGGAAGAGGCGGAAGTTCGCCGCACCCGGCTCAAGACCCTGATCGCCCTCGGCAAGGAGCGGGGCTACCTCACCTACGCCGAGATCAACGACCACCTGCCCGACGACCTCGTGGACGCCGAGCAGATCGAGTCCATCATCACCACCTTCAACGACATGGGTATCCAGGTCTTCGACGTGGCTCCGGCCGCTGAAGACCTCCTCATGTCCGAAGTTGCCCCCACCGTGGTGGATGACGAACAGGCCGAAGCCGAAGCCGAGCAGACCCTCTCGGCCGTCGACTCGGAATTCGGCCGCACCACCGACCCGGTGCGCATGTACATGCGCGAGATGGGCACGGTCGAACTCCTCACCCGCGAAGGCGAAATCGAGATCGCCAAACGCATCGAGGAAGGCCTGAAGCACATGATCCAGGCGATCTCCGCCTGCCCGACGACCATTGCCGAGATCCTCGACGCCGCCGACCGGATCGGTCGCGACGAGATGCGCATCGACGAACTCATCGACGGCCTGATCGACCCGAATGCGGTCGAAGCCATTGAAGAGCTTGCCGAAAGCGACGACCTTGAAGTGGACGAAGCCGACGAAGCCGACGAAGAGGAAGACGATGGCGGCGCCGGCGCCCAGTCGGCCTCCCTGATCAAGCTCAAGGCGGACGCCCTGGAACGCTTCACCACCCTGCGCGGCCTCTACGACAAGATGGCCGTCGCCCTCCAGAAGAAGGGCTACCAGGACAAGACCTACATGAAGCTCCAGGAGCAGGTCTCCAACGAGCTCATGAACATCCGTTTCACGGCACGCACCACCGAACGCCTGTGCGACGCCGTGCGCCACATGGTGGATCAGGCCCGCAGCCACGAACGCAAGATCCTGAGCCTGTGCGTCGACAAGGCCGGCATGCCGCGGCAGCACTTCATCAAGAGTTTCCCGGGCAACGAAACCAACCTGGACTGGCTGAAGGCCGAAATCTCCGCCGGCCCGGGCAATGCACCGGTGATGATCCGCATGCAGCCGGCCATTCTCGAAGAGCAGCAGAAGCTCATTGACCTCCAGGCCCGCATCGGCATCCCCCTGAAGGAACTCAAGGACATCAACAAACAGATGTCCACCGGCGAAGCCAAGGCCCGCCGCGCCAAGCGCGAGATGACCGAGGCCAACCTGCGCCTGGTGATCTCCATTGCCAAGAAATACACCAACCGCGGTCTGCAGTTCCTCGACCTGATCCAGGAAGGCAACATCGGCCTGATGAAGGCCGTGGACAAGTTCGAATACCGCCGTGGCTACAAATTCTCCACCTACGCCACCTGGTGGATCCGTCAGGCCATCACCCGCTCCATCGCCGATCAGGCCCGCACCATCCGCATCCCGGTGCACATGATCGAGACGATCAACAAGATGAACCGGATCTCCCGCCAGATCCTGCAGGAGACCGGTAACGAGCCCGATCCTGCGACCCTGGCCGAGAAGATGGAAATGCCCGAGGAGAAGATCCGCAAGATCCTCAAGATCTCCAAGGAACCCATCTCCATGGAGACCCCGATCGGCGATGACGACGATTCGCACCTGGGTGATTTCATCGAGGACAACGCCACCCTGGCCCCGGCCGAGGCAGCCCTGTATTCCAGCCTGCGTGACGCCACCAAGGAAGTCCTCGACTCCCTCACCCCGCGGGAAGCCAAGGTTCTGCGCATGCGCTTCGGTATCGAGATGAACACCGACCACACGCTGGAAGAAGTCGGCAAGCAGTTCGACGTCACCCGCGAGCGCATCCGCCAGATCGAAGCCAAGGCCCTGCGCAAGCTGCGCCACCCCAGCCGTTCCGAGCGGCTGCGCAGCTTCCTCGACAACGAGGCCTGACCTCACGGGCCGTCCCACCATGGTGGGGCGGCCCGCTGCGTTCCCCTTTCGGGCCCATAGCTCAGTTGGTTAGAGCAGGCGACTCATAATCGCTTGGTCGCGGGTTCAAGTCCTGCTGGGCCCACCAAAAGCATCAAGCACTCAGGCCAGCCTCACAAGGGCTGGCCCGAGTGCTTTGCAGATCGGCGTGTCGCAGCCTTTCTCCGGAGCAAGCCCCGCCGTCTTCAAAAATAAACCAGCAAGCCCACAGAGAATTCACGGACTCCGCCCGAGCCCTGCCAATCAGCGCGTAGTGCCAGATCGCGCTTCAGGGTGTATTGCTGGGCCAATGCCCAGCGCGTCTCTTCCGAGCGCTCGCCCCATCGATAGGCTGTCCGGGTGACGCGCGCGGAGAGCTTCCAGCCCACACCCGGCTCGGCAATCAGACCGGCGCTGACACCCGGGCCGGTACGCCCTGGCTGATCGGCCGCGTGTTCGGCCACCAGCCCCGGAAGCGCGAACCACAGGCCGCGCCACGGCCAGCGGGTTTCGGTGCTGAAGCCCGCCCACGCGTCGGCCCTGAACGCCATGCAGTCGTTGCAGCCCGGCCGGGGGGAGGGCACCCATCCCGCATGGGCCCGCCAGGCGGGGCGCAGCAGCAGGGGGTTGAATGGGGGGAGCGATTCGATGGAGATCAGGGTCAGCGCATTCAGGCGTGTATTTCCGGTTTCCGGCCGGTGCCGAACGGATGCACTGAGGAGCTCGATTCCAGCTTCGGGCGCATAACCCGCATCGGCTTCGAGCAGATCGTGGAAGCTCGCCCGTGCGTTGAACTCGATGAAACCCTGGCCGCCCCGCTGCCCCAGGGCAAGGCCTGCACGATGGGAAGCATGCCCAAGCTCCGGACGGCCGGCGAAGGGCGCGATCTCGAAGCGGGATGCACGCTGACCGAGCGCACTGCGGGCGGAGAGCAGCCTGTGCACACCCTCATCCGGAGGCACGTCAGCCTCGCCCTGCCCGGCCATCATGCCGCCCCGCTGACGCAGATCCAGCGCCAGTTCAAGGAGCAAGGCCTGCCTCTCGGAAGGGAGCACCCGAAAGGCCTGCGCCTCCACATGCCCGACATCATCATGCAGGGCGCGAGCCTGCGCCCTTTCCGGGGCACTGAGCGCTGAGTAGCGCCGCCGGATTGCACTGCCCCGCGCAGGACGCGGCGTGACGGCGCCGACCAGCCCGGGCTCGCTGCTGAGCAGGCGCAGCACATCCGCCGGCGCCACCCACAGGACAAAGCGGCTGGACAGATCCCGTGACGGATCGGCCACTTCCAGCAAAGTCAGCAATTGCCAGGCGCAATTCTCGGTAAAGAAGAAGTAGTCGAAGCGAACCCCGCGCAACTCCCACAGATGGGCGATGAGCCGCGCCATCTGATCCGCGTTGAAGTTCAGCCGGTACTCCCAGATGTCACGATTCTCGATATCACTGTAATTGCGTACCAGGCGGTCGTAGGACTGCAGCTCGAAATAGCCGCTGAAGCCACCCGACACGCCCTTTATTCCGTACATCAGGCCCTTGCTGCCACGATCATCGGCCGCATAGCCGACGGCATAGGCAAGCAGAGGGGTGCTGCCGGACCCGCCGCGCCGATCGAGGCGCAGCAAGGTATGGCCGAAAAGCGAAGCGGGATTGTTCAGGTAGGCGGAAGTAAAGACCAGGGTGGCCGCTTCCGCCTCCAGCTCGCCCTTCCAGCGCAAGTAGGCGGCACAGGGCCGGGCCGGCAAACGCCCGGAGTCAAAATCGAGCGCCTGGCGCAGCCATTCGTAGCGCGCCACGAAGGCGCACTGGGCCGGCTGCGGATCGGCCCCCACCGGGTCATCGGAAAAAAAGGCCGCCAGGGTCGCGGCCAGCTCGGCAGCCGGATCGGTCTTACCCCCCGGCGCGAGGAAGAAGCGCGGATCGTCCGCATCGCTCATCACCTCGCTGCCCGAACCGTTGCGGCGGTAATGCAGGAGGACGCGCCACTCCCGGTGATCGGCTAGACGCGACTCCGCCGCCCGGCGCTGCAGGTCGGCGAGATAGTCAACATCGGCCCGCGCTCCCGACATCCAGAGCAGCACACCGATGGCAAGCAACGCGCCGGCGCGCACCGCCGCCGGCACCCGGGCAGGCTCAGTTCAGCGCAACACGCTCGGCAAAGCGCGGGTCAGCACGCATTTCGCGATCAAGCGCTGCCAGCATGTCGGCGGCGCGGGTCTGGGCGCTCGGAAAGAGCCGGGTGAAATTACCCTGTACGAAGGCAAAGAACGCCGGGCGCTGGGCTGTCTCGATCTGCATCAGGCTGGCCAACGAGGAAAGATACTCCCCCTGCCCGACACTGATGTCCCGCTTCAGGTGGTCCAGGTTGTTCTCGGTGAAACGGGCGATGCGCTGTTCGCGGCTCATCAGGGAAGCGCTCTTGGAATCACCGCCACTACTGCTGCTGTGGCTGCTGGAACTCGGATCGATGACCGTGCATGCGGCGGCACTGAGAGCAAGGACGGAAAGGAGGGCGAGCTTGGACAAGGTCTTCATGGTCGTTCGAGCAGGGAGTTGATGGGCCGGCGCAAAGTATCGCCGCCAACGCGAAACGGGTCAATGACGGGCCGGTATTGGCGCGCACCCTGAAGCGGTCGGGGCTGCGGAGATACAATCCCCTGCCCGCCCCCGGGCACACCGCGCAGCAAGAGGCCCATGAGAACGAACCTGCAAGTCCCCTTTGCCGAGAAAGATGAGGCCAAGCGCCTGGGCGCCCGCTGGGATGCCACGAAGCGCGTCTGGTACGTGCAGAACATGACCGATCCGGCCGCCTTCAAGCGCTGGCTGCCGGACCCCGAAAGCCCTGCACCGGGGCCCGGCGGAGTCACGGCAAGCAAGCCTGCCAGCACGGCCTCGACCGTCAGAAGAGGGTCGCGCTTCTTTGAACTCTCCTGTGACTGCCTGCCCTGGATCGGCTGCGCCACCTGCCAGCGGGAGGTGGAGGCCCGGGGCTGGCAAGCGCCAGCCTGATAAGGCCACCCGTTTTTATGGAATTCGGGTACGCGCATCTGTCATTTTCGTCAGATTTGTGTGAATTTCTTCCTAAAGTCAGCTTACGAAGTGCCGTTTCTGCCGCCATGTCCTGAATAACGCGGCCCCCGCCCCTGGCTGCCCGGACAACAGCCGGGATACGCGCGGACATCGCACGCATCCCCATCGGGAAGCTCTTTCAGGAAGAAGAAAAATGTCCATCTCGCAACGCCTGTATCTCTTGGTCGGAACAGCACTCATGAGTCTGCTCGTTCTGACCGCCATCAACTACGTGCAGATGAACCAGGTGTACGAAGAAACGAACTTCGGCAACATCAACGTGGTGCCCAGCATCGAGGTCCTGAACAAGGTCGTCACCGATTTTGGCCGCCTGCGGGTCCGGGTCTATCGGCATGCTCTGGCCAGCGTGGAAGAGAAGGCCGAAATCGAGAAGACCATCATCGACAGCCAGACCCGGATTGACGAACAACTGAAGCGCTACGAAGGCTTCATCGCCAACGCCGAGGACCAGCGCCTGCTCGACGAGGAGCGCAAGGCCGCGACCCACCTTTACCAGCAGATCAGCGACGCCCTGGTGATATCCCGGGCCAATCGCTTCGAGGACACCCGGGCGGCGCTGGCAAAGGTTGCCCCCCATTCCAACAAGTTCATCGAACATGTGGAAGCCCACATGAAGTTCAACGAGGAACTGGGCAAGACCAGCGCAGAGCATGCAGCCCAGGTCAAGGACCGGGCTACCTGGATCGGGGTCGGCATCCTCATCATCGCCGCATTGATCATGCTGGGCTTAAGTTTCGCCACCACCCGTGCCATCAGCCAGCGCCTTACGGAAGCCAACCAGATCGCGGCCCGCATCGCCTCCGGCGACCTGGCAACCCAGCCGGCCCGGAGCGGCGCAAAGGACGAGATCGGCACCCTCCTCGCCTCCCTCGAAACCATGCGTACCGAACTCGCCAGAACCATCGGCGAAATCGTGACCAACTCCAATAACGTGGCCGTGTCCGCTGGCCAGTTGTCGAGCGCGGCCCAGCAGGTTTCCGTCAGCAGCGAACAGCAATCCAGTTCCACGTCGGCCGCCGCCGCCGCGGTTGAGGAACTTACCGTCAGCATTGACCACGTCGGCTCCAGTGCCGACGACGCCAGCGCCCGTGCCACCGAGGCCGGCAACCAGGCTGTGTCCAGCGGCAAAGGCGTGGACGCCGCCACGGAGCGGATCAGCCGGGTCGCCGAGCAGGTGGAGACCACCGCCGGACAGATGCAGGTTCTCTCCGATCAAGTCCAGCAGATCGACAAGATCACCGTGGTCATCCGCGAAGTGGCCGACCAGACCAATCTGCTGGCCCTCAACGCCGCCATCGAAGCCGCCCGGGCCGGCGAACAGGGCCGTGGCTTTGCCGTGGTGGCCGACGAGGTTCGCAAGCTCGCCGAGCGCACCACCAGCTCGGTACAGGAAATCAGCTCGGTGATCAGCGCGATCCAGCATGGCGCTGCCGGCGCGGTGAGCAGCATGCAATCCAGCCGGGCGCTGGTGGGCGAAGTCGTTGTTGCAGCCAGCAAGGCCAGCGAATCGATGAGCGACATCCGCCATTCTGCCGCCACCATGCAGAGCACCATCGACAGCATCTCCGACGCCCTGCGGGAGCAGCGCGGCGCCTCCACCGATCTCGCCCGCAACGTGGAAGCCATCGCCCAGATGTCGGAGGAAAACTCCGCCGCCATCAACTCGGTGGCCAGCACGGCCCACCGCCTGCTTACCGTGGCCGACAGCCTGAAAGGCAGTGTTTCACGCTTCAGGGTCTGAGTTGACCGCAGCGATCTGCGACACTATGCCGCACCGTCTTGGTGCGCCATCTTGCCGCAGATCAAACGCATCTATTTCAGCGAAGTCTAATGTGGCGCTCTCGAAAAAACGACGGAGCCCACTTCAATGCGTCATCCCGCGCCGTGCCGGCAGCGCCTTCTGCCCCTCGCCCTGCCCCTTGCGATCGCCTGTGCCTTCCCGGCCCACGCAGTAGACACCCTGCGCGAGGTCGTGGTCACGGCCCCGGCCATGGAGGCACCGCTCACCGTCGTCACCGACCCGCGCGCCCCGCGCCAGCCGGTTCCCGCCCACGACGGCGCCGACTACCTGAAGAACATTCCCGGCTTCTCGGTGATCCGCAAGGGCGGCACCGACGGCGACCCGGTGTTCCGCGGCATGGCCGCCTCGCGCCTGGGCATCCTGCTGGACGGTGAGATGATCCTGGGCGGCTGCGGCATGCGCATGGACCCACCCACCGCCTACGTCTTTCCCGAAGCCTTTGATCGCATCACCGTCTTGAAAGGCCCGCAGACGGTCAAATACGGCCCGGGCAACAGCGCCGGGGTGGTGCTCTTCGAACGCACACCCAAGGTCCGCAAGGGCTTCTCCGCCTATGCCGAGGGCAGCCTGCTGGCCGGCAGCTTCGGGCGCAACGACCAGGTCATGGAAGCCGGTGTCGGCAATGAACGCTACTACGGCGAGATCACCGGCACCCATTCCCACAGCCAGGACTACAAGGATGGTTCCGGGCGCCAGGTGCACTCCCGCTACGACCGCTGGAGCGTGAATGGCGCCGTCGGGCTGACCCCGGACGAGAACACCCGTCTCGAACTCAGCTTCGCCAAGAGCGACGGCCACGCCGCCTATGCCGACCGCAGCATGGACGGCACGGCCTTCGACCGGACCAACGTGGGTCTGAAGTTCGAGAAATCCCGCATCAGTCCGCTGCTCGCCAAGCTCGAAGGGCAGATCTACCGCAACTACGTTGACCACGTGATGGACAACTACAGCCTGCGTACCGCCTCCGGCATGAAGATGGTCAGCAATCCCGACCGGGAGACCAAGGGCGGGCGCATCGCCGCGACACTCGACCTGAACCCCCGCAGCACCCTGGAAACCGGCATCGACTTCCAGACCAACGACCACACCCTGCGCAAGGCCAGCGGTGCCGCCGTGGCGGGCTACGACACGCTGGCGCGCACCCCCGACATGCGTTTCCGGACCTGGGGCGTATTTGGCGAACTGACCCACGAACTCAACGCCGCCCATCGCCTGATCGGTGGCGCCCGCCTGGACTGGAGCGAGGCCGAAGACCAACGCAGCGGCAAGAGCACATCGGGACGCAGCGACAAGGACACCCTGAAGGCCGGCTTCCTGCGCTGGGAGAACGCCTTCACCCCCACCACAACCCTTTACGCCGGCCTCGGCCACAGCGAACGGGCCGCCGACTACTGGGAGCGCACCAAGGCACCCGGCGCCACCTCGACCATGATGACCGGCAGCGCCAGCACCTTCTTCCTGAAGCCTGAAAAAACCACCCAGCTCGACACCGGCGCGATCTACACCGCCGGCCCGCTACGTGCCTCGGCCTCCCTGTTCTACGCCAAGCACAAGGACTTCATCCAGATCCGCCAGATCAACGCCTTCGCCACGGACGCGCTCAACATCGACGCCACCACCTACGGACTCGAAGGCGACCTGAGCTATGCCCTGGGGCGTTTCTGGAAAACCTGGGGCACCCTGGCCTGGGTGCATGGGGAGAACGACAGCAGCGGCAAGCCCCTGTCCCAGATCCCGCCCCTGGAAGCGCGCCTTGGCGCCGGCTATGACGACAAGACCTGGAGCGCCGGCGCCCTGCTACGCATGGTGCAGGGCCAGAAACGCTACGACACGGGCTACGGCAACATCGTCGGGCAGGACATCGGGGAATCCGCCGGCTTTGCCATTGTCTCCCTGAACGCCGGTTACCGGCCCGCCAAGGGCTTCCTGGTCACTGCAGGGGTGGACAACCTGTTCGACCGGACCTACGCCGAGTTCATCAGCCGCAGCGGTGCCATGGTCGGGGGATTCGCCCAGACCATCCGTGTGAACGAGCCCGGCCGGACCCTGTGGCTGAAAGCCAACATTGCACTGAACTGAGAGGGTGTGAAGAGATCGTAGCGAACGGTTCGAGTTCGCCCCGAGAAGCGCAGCCGTACAAGGGTACGCTGAGCATCGCAGGGGCGAAATCGGGTCGCGCAGCAGATTTATTCACACAACCGCTAAGGCTGCCTCGCGCCAGAAGCACGACGCTCAGGCCAGCCCGAGCAGACGCAGCTTGCGATACAGCGTCGCCCGGGCCACACCCAGACTACGGGCAGTGGCCGAGACATTGCCACCGTTGCGGGCCATCGCGGCCCGCACGGCCTCAAGTTCGATATCCCGCAGACAGACATCGCCGCCCCTTGCCGTGGCCGAACGGCCGGCTGGCCCGGCCACCTCCATGAGCAATTCTTCGGGCAGATGCTGCAGACCGATCTCGACCTCGCCCTCGGCCAGGGTCAGCGCCAGGCGCAGCACATGGCCAAGCTGGCGGATGTTCCCCGGCCAGCGATAAGACATCAGAACCCGGAGCGCCTCCGCTGACAGTACCGGCCCCCCTTGCCCACCGCGCTCCTGCGCCAGCAGCGCTTCAATCAGGGCTGCCCGATCCCCGCGCTCCCGCAGGGCCGGAAGACACACGCCCACACCCTTGATCCGGTAGTACAAGTCTTCGCGAAAACGCCCCTCCGCCACCAGGGTATCCAGACGACGATGGGTCGCGGCCACAATGCGGGCATCGAAGGGAATCAGCCTGGCCCCCGCCAGACGCGTGAAACAACGCTCCTGCAGGACGCGCAGCAAGCGCCCCTGCAGATCCAGCGGCATGTCCCCGATCTCGTCAAGAAACAGTGTCCCCCCACGCGCCATCTCGAACTTGCCCTGCGCACCACCACGCCGGGCACCGGTGAAGGCGCCGTCTTCATAGCCGAAGAACTCCGACTCGATCAATCCGGCCGGCAAGGATGAGCAGTTGATGGCCACAAACGGGCCGCCCGCGCGGCTGCTGTCCGCATGCAGGCGGCGGGCCAGCACCTCCTTGCCCGTACCGGTCTCACCGTTGATGAGCACCGGAATGTCCCGCTCGAAGGCTCTTCGGGCCACGTGCAGCACATGCCCGGCAACCGGATCCAGCACCCCGTCGCCCGGATCGGCCGTCACGCAGCCACCGGCGGGCACCGCCGAACTCGCGAGGGCGTGGATCCGCTGCACGCCCTCCCTCAGCCTGGCCAGCACCGAACCTGCCCGTGCCGCCTGGAAGCGCGCCTCAAAGCGCAGGCCACCATCACTATGCACAACCGCGCTCTCCAGCCGGCCCGCCAAGGCCCGCCGGAACAAGTCAGGGGGGCAATCGAAAAGCTGCTCGAAGCCGCCTTCCTTCTCGTCGCCCCCCCCCAGCCCAAGGAGTTGACGGGCCGTCTGGTTCGCGCCCAGCAGCCCCCCGTCCTCGTCAAACACCACCAGCCCTTCGAAGGGGGTGCCAAGCAAATCACGCCGGTAGTGAAACCCGAGGGTCAAGGCGCCGCTCATTTCCGCCAGCAGGCCTTTCTCAATCGCGCGGGCCGCCGTGCCAAGCACTTCGAGCAAGGCCAGCGGTTCGCCATCGTTCATCCGTGTCGCGTCCAGCACGCCGGCCAGACGCCCGGACGGATCAAAGAGCGGCACGGCGGCACAGGAGAAGGGTTGAACCTCGTCCAGAAAATGCTCCGCAGCCCGAACCACCACCGGCCGCGCCTCAGCCAGGGCGCTGCCTGGGCCATTGGTTCCCACCGCCGCTTCACTGAGGTTGCGCCCCACCTGAAAAATGCTGTTCAGCACGCGAAACTCGGCGCTGCTTCCGCACACCGCGCTCACCACGACGCCCTGCGTGTCAATGCACGCGAGCGCCCAGCCCCCCTGCCCGAGCGACTGGTGGAGCCTCTCCATTTCCGGGAGGGCGCAGGTGATCAAGGAACGATTCCGCTCCTCGACCAGGGACTTCTCGTGCCGCGCGATGGGATTGAAGACCCGCCGGTCCGCCGTGGCCAGCCCCAACTCACGGGATCGCTCCCAGGAACGGATCACACCTTCCGGCACCAGCCCGACGGGCCGTTTGCCCTCCTCGAAGAAATGTCTCCGGGCCAATTGAACCCGCTTTCCGAATGCCATCACAGATTCACCCATCTTGCAGCCTCCTCCATTCGGCCAATAACAAGCCAGTTTTCTTCCGGGGCTGACTCGTTTCAATACAGCCCCGCCCCGGCGTATCGCCAAAGACACTGAAACAAGAAAACAAACCCTTGATTTTTATGTGTTTTTTATAAGCGTCGAATAGCTGCTGGCAGGCACACCGACTGCTATGGACTTATTACCCTGATCGGAAGACGAATTTCCCGACAGAGGGCGTACCACATTAAATACGTTCAACGACTCAAGTCAATGAGGAGACAAGATGACAAGAAAACCTGAAAGGGGCTGTACCAGGACGTTCGCCCTGGAACAGGCGGGAGGCAGACTGCTGGCATCCACATTGCTGTCCGGCATGCTCATGGCCGGCATCGCCCTGGCCGACCCGGGCGCCAAGGGATCCCGGGAACATGTCGCGGAGGTCACCGGGAAGGTGGACACCCACGCCATCCGGGCCAATGCAGCCCGCGGCGAGAACTGGCCCGCCTATGGCCTCGACCATGCCGAGACCCGCCACAGCCCCCTCTCCGAGATCTCCGCTGACAACGTCGGGCGACTTGGGCTGGTGTGGTCCTACAACCTGGAATCCACCCGCGGCGTCGAGGCCACCCCCCTGGTGGTGGACGGCATCATGTACGTGACCGCCTCGTGGAGCGTGGTACATGCCGTGGACGTCCGTACCGGCAAGCGGCTGTGGTCTTACGACCCGAAGGTGCCCCGGGAAATGGCCTTCAAGGGCTGCTGTGACGTGGTGAACCGAGGCGTCGCCCTGTACAAGGGCAAGGTCTTCGTGGGCACCTTCGACGGCCGCCTGGTGGCCCTTGACGCAGCCACGGGCAAGCCCGTATGGGAGAAGGACACCATCGAGGACCGCAGCCACTCTTACACCGTCACCGGAGCACCGCGGGTCATCAAGGGCAAGGTGATCATCGGCAACGGCGGCGCCGAATACGGCGTGCGCGGCTACATCACCGCCTACGATGCGGAAAGCGGCGATCAGAAATGGCGCTGGTACACGGTCCCCGGCGATCCCGCCAAACCCTTTGAAGACGCCTCAATGGCCAAGGCCGCCAAGACCTGGGACCCGGCCGGCAAATGGTGGATCAACGGTGGTGGCGGGACCGTGTGGAACTCCATGGCCTACGACCCCGAACTCAACCTGATGTATGTGGGCACTGGCAACGGCTCCCCCTGGAACCACCGCAAGCGCAGCCCGGGCGGAGGCGACAATCTCTATCTGGCCTCCGTGGTGGCCCTCAACCCGGACACCGGGAAATATGTCTGGCACTACCAGGAAACCCCCGGCGACAACTGGGACTACACCTCGGTGCAGGACATCATCCTCACCGACCTCCAGATCGAGGGGAAAAAGCGCAAGGTCCTCCTGCACGCCCCGAAAAACGGCTTCTTCTTCGTGATCGACCGGGTAAATGGCAAGTTCATCTCCGCCAAACCCTTCACCGAAGTGAACTGGGCGACGGGCTATGACAAGAAAGGGCGCCCCATCGAAACCCCGGGCGCCCGCTCGCGGGAGGCTTTCGACAGCATACCCGGGCCCTTTGGCGGCCATAACTGGCATGCCATGTCCTTCAATCCGAAGACCGGCCTGGCCTACTTTCCGGTGCAGAACGTCCCCCTTAACCTGGCCGAGGACGCCACCTGGAGCCACAACGCCAGCCTCCCCGGCCAGCCCCAGTCCGGCACAGGATGGAACACCGGCATGCTGATCAACAGCCAGCCCCCCAAGAGCAAGGCCTTCGGTCGCCTGATCGCCTGGGACCCGGTAAAGCAGAAGGAAGTATGGCGCCAGGAATATGCCTCACCCTGGAACGGTGGCACCCTCACCACGGCGGGCAACCTGGTCTTTGCCGGCACTGCCGACGGGCGCTTCGCCGCCTATCGGGCCGACACGGGTGAAAAACGCTGGGAGGCCCCCATCGGCACCGGCATCATCGCCCCGCCGGTCACCTACCAGGTGGATGGACGCCAATATGTCTCCATTGCAGTGGGCTGGGGCGGCGTGTTCGGCCTGATGCAACGCGCCACTGACAAGCAGGATCACGGCCGGGTCTACACCTTTGCCCTGGACGGCTCCGCCCCCCTGCCTGAAGCACGGCCTTACGCCCTCGGTGAGCTGATTTCGGGCGTGAAGTACAACCCTGCCCACATCCCGGAAGGCACCAAGCTCTATGTGAGCCACTGCGTCTTCTGCCACGGCGTCCCCGGGGTGGACAAGGGCGGCAACATTCCCAACCTCGGCTACGTCCCGTCCCGGGACATCGAAAACCTGTCGGACTTTGTCTACAAGGGCCCGTACCTCAAGAAAGGCATGCCCGACTTCACCGGCAAGCTCAGTCTTGATGACGTGGAGAAGATCAAGGCCTTCATCCAGGGCACCGCAGACGCCGTCCGGCCGAAAAAGTAATCCCGCCTCCCTCTTGCCGCAGCCATCCATCCCCTCCCCCCTCCAGGACCGCCGCGGCCTTTTTATTCAGCACCACGCGTTCATTCAATAAGCACCATACGGAGACAAGACCATGACGATGCTTCAATCCGCATTCGGGCGCCCCCGCGCATGCCTGGGCATTGCTGCCCTGACCCTCACCGGCCTGATGGCCGCCACGGCAGCCCATGCCGACGTGCGCCCCGACCCGGGCGACTACACCGGCCTTCCCGCGGGGACCAATCTGCTCCTCGCCTACGCCCAGTTTCCCCGCGCCGACAAGGTCTACGCCAACGGCAACAAGGTGGTGGACAACCTCGACCTGTCGATCAACGCCGGCATCCTGCGTTACGTGCATTTCATGAAGTTGGGCGACTACATCATCGACCCCCAGATCATCCTGCCCTTCGGCAGCCAGAAGATCGGCCTGTCGGACAGCAAGACCAGCGGCATCGGCGACCTGATCTTCGGTGGCACCCTGTGGACCATCGCCGATCTGGCTCGCGGCGAGCATCTGGGCTGGTCGGTGTTCTTCACCGCCCCCACCGGTGGCGACAAGAACCAGGGCTTCGCCCTCAGCAACAACCGCTGGGCCACCGACCTTCAGGTGGGCTACATCCGCAAGCTGAGCAACAACTGGACCATCGATCTGATCGGCGAAACCGAGTTCTACCAGGACCAACGGGACACCAAGTCGCAGAAAGACCCCCTGCTGCAAGCCCACGGCCACCTGCGCTACCACCTGAGTGACGCCACCTACCTGGCCGCCACCTACCGCCATGCCTGGGGCGCCAAGGAAACCCTCAACGGTGCGGAGATTGCCGGTGCCAAGAACAACGGCACAGCCATGCTGACCTGGGCCTCCTTCGTGGACAAGCAGTGGCAGGTACAACTGCAGTACGTGCGTGACCTGAAGGTCGAGGAAGGCCCCAAGGTCAGCGGCCTGCAAGCCCGCCTGCTCTACGTTTACTAAGACCTTTACCAAGACCCTAAAGCCCTGCTCCCCCACCCGCTCGGGGGAGCAGGCACCCGGCCCTAGCCCACAAGTGCCACCGACTTGATCTGGGCCACCACCGACATCCCCTCGACCAATCCGAGCTGATCCCGGGACAGCCGCGTGATGCGGGCCAGCAAGGGGGCGCCCCCCACCTCCAGGCGCACCAGGCACTGGGCCGGATGGGCCGCGTCACCAAAGCCCAGGATTCGCGCCGGCAAACGGTTGACGATGCTGGAGCGGTTATCGCCGGCAAGGGCAATGCTGACGTCCCGGGCCTGGATCTTGATATGCGCCTTGGCCCCGACGGCAAGCGGCTTGCGGGTCACCTGGATATGACCGCCCGCGAAGCCCAGGCAGGTCAGGTGGTAGGTATCGTCGTGGGACAGCACCGTGGCATCGATGCGCACGGCGGCATCCTCATCGAGGGCCAGGGGGAGATCGAGCCGGGTCAGCAGATCGCGGGTTGGGCCGCTGGCCAGCACCCGGCCCTGCTCCAGCAAGACAAGGTGATCAGCGAGGCGGGCCACCTCATCCGGCGAGTGACTTACATAGAGAACAGGAATCGCCAGTTCGTCGTGCAGGCGCTCCAGGTAAGGCAGGATCTCCTGCTTGCGCTTCGCGTCAAGGGCCGCCAGGGGCTCATCCATGAGCAGCAAGCGCGGGCTGGTGAGCAGGGCCCGGGCAATCGCCACGCGCTGGCGCTCGCCTCCGGACAGGCGCTCCGTGCCCCGTTCCAGCAAATGGCCGATGCCGAGCAGCGCCAGCGCCGCATCCCAGCCCACCTTGCGCTCCGCCGCAGGAATGCGCTTCAGGCCGAACTCCAGGTTGGCCCGCACCGACAGGTGGGCAAACAGGCTGGCCTCCTGGAAGACATAGCCGAGGGCACGCTGATGGGTCGGCAGAAATATCCGGCGGGCATCGTCCTGCCAGCATTCGCCATTGATCTGTACCCGCCCCGCGGCCCGGGCCAGCCCGGCAACACAGCGCAACAGGGTGGTCTTGCCCGAGCCCGACGGACCGAACAGCGCGGTCACGCCCCGCCCGGGCAAGGTCAGATCGGTATCCAGCACGAAATCCGCCAGGGGCAAACGGCAGGCGACCTGAAGATCCGTCATCGCCCGGCCCCCAGCGTATTGCGGACACCACCAACCGAATACAGGACCAGCAGCACCACGAAGGAAAACACCACCAGGCCGGCAGCAAGGCTGTGGGCCTGTCCGTACTCAATGGCCTCCACGTGGTTGTATATCTGTACGGACAGCACCTGAGTCTTGCCGGGGATGTTGCCGCCAATCATGAGCACCACGCCGAATTCGCCAACCGTATGGGCAAAACCCAGCACCGCCGCCGTAATGAAACCTGGACGGGCGAGGGGCAAGGCCACATGGACGAAACTCCCCCACGGCGAGGCTCTCAGGGTGGCGGCCACCTCCAGAGGGCGCGGCCCCATGGCCATGAAGGCGTTCTGGATGGGCTGGACGACAAAGGGCAGGGAGTAGAACACCGATGCCACCACCAGCCCTGCAAACGTAAAGGGCAGGCCGCCCAATCCAAGGCTGCGGGTCAGCATCCCGACCGGGCCTTCGGGCCCCATCACGATCAACAGGTAGAAACCCAGCACCGTCGGCGGCAGCACGATGGGCAAGGCCACCACCGCCCCCACGACATTGCGCAGCCGGGAACGGGTCGTCGCCAGCCACCACGCGACAGGGGTGCCCACCAGCAGCAAGAGCAGGGTGACGATGCAAGCCAGCTCCAGGGTCAGGCGTATCGCCGACCAGTCTTCCGCGCTCAGATACATTGTTCAGAGATCGTAGCCATAGGACTTGATGATATCGGCCGAGGTTCTTGATCTGAGAAAGCCCACCAGGGCCTCGACCGCCGCGTTGCCTTTCCCCTTGGCCAGCACCACTGCATCCTGGCGGATCGGGCTGTGGTACTTCGCCGGCACCAGCCAGTGGGAACCGGCGATGAGTTTGCCGTCCTTGTGGATCTGGGAGAAGGCGATGAATCCCAGCTCGGCGCTGCCCGACACAAGGAACTGCTGGGCCTGGGTAATGCTCTCGCCCGTCACGATTCTGGATTGCAAGGCCTCGGCGAGGCCAAGAACCTTCAGCGTCTCTGTGGCCGCCAGGCCGTAGGGTGCCAGCTTGGGATTGGCAATGGACAGATGCTCGAACTTGCCCGCCTTCAGCACCTCGCCCTTGTCGTCCACGAAGCCCGGCTTTGGTGACCACAGCACCAGCTTGCCGATGGCGTAGGTGAACTGGCTGCCCGCCACCCCGTCGCCCTCCCTCACCAGCCGGGTCGGTGTTTCATCGTCGGCGGCGAGCAGCAACTGGAAGGGGGCTCCCGACTTGATCTGTGCGTAGAACTTGCCGGTCGAGCCAAACACCAGCTGCGCCTTGTGGCCGGTGCTCTTCTCAAACTCGGCGGCGATCTTCTGCATCGGCGCGGTGAAATTGGCAGCGACGGCCACCGAGATCTCCTCGGCACGGGCCGCCAGCGCGGCACCCGCAAGAATGGCGAACAGGGCAACACGACGAAAGACAGGCTTCATGGTCTGGCTCCAGAAGAGTGGGAACAAGGATCAGTCAAAGACGGCCAGGATCACGGAGGTGGCCTGGAACACGGCGCAGGCCATACTGCCCACATGGAGATCCAGGTTGCCGATACTGTCGTGGGTCACCACCGACGTGATGTTGCGGCCGCTGGGCAGGGTGATCGTGACCTCGGAGCTCACCGGCCCCTCGTGGATGGCGGTGACCTCGCCCCACAGGTGATTGCGGGCGGTGGTGCGGGTGTCGCGGTCGGTGATGATCAGCACCGATGGCGCCTTTACGAAGGCATGCACTTCGCGGCCAATGCCCAGTTCCAGATTCTCGGCGCTGGCCCGGGTGATCACCGCCACCACCTCGTTCGCATCATCCAGGCGCACGCGCACCTCGAAACTGACCTCGCCCTCGCGCAGGCCGGACACGGTGCCGACGAACTGATTGCGCGCACTGGTACGCATGGCCATACGGCGCAGCAGGGTCTGGAACTGGTGCACATTGGTCTCGCCCTCGTCACCGAGGCGTGACGACAGGCGGTCGATGGCCTGCTGGTATTCCTGCTCCACCGCCCGATACATGGCGATCACCCGGCGGCCGTAGTCGGTGAGGCTGGTGCCCCCCCCGTGCTTGCCGCCCACCGAGCGCTCGACCAAAGGCGCCTCCGCCAGGTTGTTCATCGCATCCACGGCATCCCACGCCGCCTTGTAGGACAGGGGAACGGCCTTCGCCGCCTGGGAGATGGAGCCATAGCGGTCGATAGCCTCAAGCAGGCGAATCCGGGTATCACCCAGGAAAGTACCGAACTCGGTATCGACTGTCAGCTTTCCGACAAGCTTGTGCTGAACGGGACGTCGGGTAGTCATCAAATCTCCTATATAGAGCCCTACACAACGGCTCGCACTGTACTTCAGCAAATAGCGGGCCACAAATGCTGCGCCGCGCTATGGTTGCGGCTAGCGACCACCCCTACGTAGAGTTCATGCAGCCCCCAATCGAACCAGGAGAGTCAAAATGAAAATCAGTGCCCGAAACGCCTTCGACGGCAGCGTCCAATCCGTCAAACCCGGTGCGATCAATTCCGAAGTAAACATCGCCCTTCCGGGCGGCCTCCAGATCGTGGCCACGGTCACCAACGACAGCGTCTCGGAACTCGGGCTGGTCGCCGGCAAGGCCGTCAAGGCTCTGGTGAAAGCTTCGTCGGTACTGGTTCTGACCGATGGAGCGGGGGTCAAGCTGTCGGCCCGCAACCGCCTCGAAGGCACGGTGACGTCCCTCACCGAAGGCCCGGTCAGCACCGAGGTGGCGATCGGTCTCCCCAATGGCCTGACGGTGTTCGCCACCATCACCCGCGACGGCGCCACGGCCCTCGGCCTGAAAGTCGGCGTCCCCGCAGCCGCCGTGTTCAAGGCCCCATCGGTGATCATCGGCGTCGCTGCCTGAGCACTGGCAATTGCGCCCATCCGTCATACTGACCCTGGCAGACTGAGGCGCAGCGAGGGAGGCATCACGATGCCACCCTCGCCCTTTTGTATGCACAAATATATAGCGAAACGCACCACTTTGACGCATAGGACGAGCTGATCGGCGCATTCACAGGCTTTCGACAAAGGCCAGCAGGGCACTCCGTTCAACCCGACCCATGCGCTCGAAACGCAGCCGGGCGCGGCGCGCCTCCCCGTCGTGCCAAAGGATCGCCTCAGTCAGGTTGCGGGCCCGGCCGTCGTGGAGATATCGCTCCACCTCGGTCACCGTCCGGGTCAAGCCAATGCCCCATAGGGGTGCCGTCCGCCACTCCCGCCCGGAGGCCTGAAAATCCGGACGCCCATCCGCCAGCCCCGGCCCCATGTCGTGGATCAGGAGGTCGGAGTACGGTGCAATGGCGAGCCCCGCCAGACGCGGAAAGCGGGGGTGCGCCGCGGTGTGGAGCTGCGGCCGGTGACAGTTTCCGCAGCCCGCCGCCGCAAACAGCGCTTCTCCCCGGCGCACGGCCGGCGCATCAGGGTTGCGACGCGCCGGCGCTGCCAGATGGGCAAGATAGAACTCCACGTCGTCCAGCTCCGACTCTCCCAGCTCGGGCCGGCCGCCGTCCGGCGCGTTCCGGCAGGCCACCTGGACGGGCTGGCAGTTCTCCTGCGGATGCAGCGGCGAGGTGATCCCGAGATCCCCCAGAAAGGCCCCGGCGATCTGCGCCCGCAGATCCGGCATGTTGGCCTTGTGACCGAAGCGACCGGGCAAACCCCCTGCCAGTCGATTGAGGCGCCCCTTGACGCCGTCCGGGCGGACCTCGGCAGCGAGGGCCTCCAGGCTTGTCACCGACACGGCGTCGAGCAGCCCCATGCCCACCACCTGCTGCCCCACCCGGGGCGACACCCGCACCCGACCCAAGGGGCCATAGCCCAGCTCCTGGAAGGTGATCCGTGGCCGGCGCAGGCGGACGACGGAGCCATCCGCCAGACGTCGGCGGGACTCGACCCAGCTCAGCACGGCACGGCCCTCGGGCCTCACACCGGAAATGCCCTCCTCGTTGAACTGCTCGCCATAGGCCGGATGGGGGCGCACTCCACCCTCCCCTGCCCGGCCCGGCACCGAAAGCCGAAGCAGCATGGACTGCATGCGTTCGCCGGGCAACTCCGGCGGCAGCCCACGCCCATTGCGGGCATGGCAGGAGACGCAGGCGAGACGGTTGTAGAGGGGCCCCAGGCCGTCCACCCGCTCATCCCTCGCCGGCGCCACCACCCAGCTCTGGTTGAACAGGGAGCGCCCGCGAAAGAAGCGCTCCCGCTCCACCTCGTCGAGGCCGCCGACCGGCTGCAGGAAGGCATCCCGCCCGGCATCGGCCCCCGGCGGATCTGCGGCGACGCCCCGTGCCACCGGGAACAGGCAGATGAGGAGCAGCCCCGCGGCGATTCGCCGGATCATGCGCCCCCCAGCAACGCTGCCGCCTTCTCATGGCGAGCCTGGGCCGCGGCGGCCCAGCCCGCCTCCAGTGCGGTGGCCCGGGCCTCCGCTGCCGGATCGTCGCGACGAGTGAAGAAAGCCTGCTGCACGGCCGGGTCGTCTACCTCGGACTCCTTGCACGGAGCGGCGGACAGCAGCGGCCAGACCTTCGCCCAGGTCGCACCATCCGCCGCACGCAGGCGCTGCCACAAGGCCGCCAGCCCGGCATGCGGACGCACCAGGGCCTGCCCGAAGGCCGCAGCCACCGGCGCGGCGCGCCCCCGGCCCAGCGCGTTGTCGTAGCGGTACCCGCCCTGCGCGGCCATCGCGAAGGGGTCGTGATAGCCCGCCGGCAGATTGGCATAGACGGAGGGGCGCACCGGCAACTTGCGGATGTCCGGATGGGTCAGGATGCGCTGCCCGGCCTCCGAGAGCACAAAGCTGACGAAGGCCTTGGCCCCGTCGGGATTGGGGCTACCGGCGGTCACCGCCACATGGGCAGGATTGACGCCCCCCTGGCGGGGATAGACGAAGCAAAGCGGTGCGCCATTGGCGACGGCCGATGCGACAAAGAAGTCGATGGACAGGCCCACCCCCTGACGCCCCGCCCCCAGCTCGTCGGAGACAAAGCTGCCACCCCGCCCGACAAAGCGCGCATTGGCGGCGATGGCGCTCCACAAAGCCCAGCCGGTATCCCATCCATAAGCCTGCAAGGGGATGTCCACCAGCACAGGCGCGAACCCCACCTCCACCGGGTCCGGCACCAGTACGTGGCCCGCGTAGGCGGGCTGCGCCAGGTCGCTCCAGTCTGCTGGCGCGGGCAGGCCGTGGCGGGCCAGGTAGCCGGGATTCACGGCAAAGCCGTAGCCCGCCACTTCCGATGCGGCGAAGTAGCCGTCCGGATCGTCGATCACGCTGCCGCCCACCCGCCCGGGCAGGCCGATCAGGCTGACCGGCATCTTGCGCAGGGCCTGCTCGGCCTTGAGCTGGGCGAAGGTCCGGGGCGAGGCACTCCAGTACACATCCACCCCGCCCTGCCCGGGCTGGCGCAGGTAAGGCAGAGCATCGTGGGGCATGCGCCACACCACTCGCAGGCGGTAGCGGGGCCAGGCCTTCTCGAAGGCCGCCTCGAAGCGCGACACCACGGCGTCGGGATAGGCCGTGAGCACTACCACGTCGCGACGCGCAGCCGCTTCCAGGGGCGCCGTGACGCCCGCCGCCGCCAGGGCGCCGGCGCCGCGGATGAACGCCCGTCGCGAAGGCTTGAAGAAGTCCGACATGACAGCCTCCTCAGAACGTGTAACGGGCATTGGCAAACCACATCCGGCCGGGCATGGGGTAGCCGTCGGCCAGGGCATAGTTGGCATCCAGGATGTTGCTGGCTCCACCTTCGACGGCCACACTGGGCAGCGGTTTGTAGACCACCTTGAGGTTGGCCAGGGCGTAGCCGGAGAGCTTTACGTAGCTCGCCGCATTGCCGCTGCCGTAGGCCACCATACGGCCGCTCTCGGCTTCGGCGGAACCAAGCAGCTCCCAGCGATCGGCCGGCTTCCAACTGGCGTAGGCGAAGATCCGGTTGCGCGGCGTATCGGTGAGCGGCTTGTCGGAACTGCGGTTCTCCCTGTCGAGGTAGGTGTAGTTGCCTCCCACCTGCCAGCCATGCCCGAGATCCTGATCAATCGAAAGCTCGATACCGGCGTGACGGGCCTCGGCGATGTTCTGGAGCTGCGTGCACGAAGTGGCCGCGGACAGGCCGGGCTGGTTGCACAAGGACACCGGAACGATGTTCATGGACTGCATCAGGTTGTCGATACGGCTGTAAAAGATCGCCGCATGCCCGCGGGCGCCGGACCAGGGCCGCCCCTTCAGGCCGACCTCGAGATTGAGGGAGGATTCCGGCTTCAGGTCGGGATTGGGCAGGGCGCCCCCCAGGCGGGCCGAGTAACGGTCCTTGATGGTCGGGAAGCGCGTCTTGCGCGCCGCGCTGGCGTAGGCCTCGTGGCCGCCATCCAGGCTGCGGGCCACCTCGACCAGCCAGTTGCTGCCCGAGGTGGAGCCGACCGGCCAGTAGTACACCTCGCGAGCGTCGCGCTTGTCGTGGCTGAAGCCCAGGCGCATGCGCCAGCGCTCCGATAGCTGGATGCTGTCCTCGACGGCCAGCGAAGTGGTCACATCCCGGTAATTCTTGGTACCACTCAGGCCGTTGTCGGCGTGCTTGTCCTCCTTGTAGTGGACGGCCACTGCCAGGTCATGCCCCTTGAAGGCAAAGCTTGCCAGCTCCACCGAGGCGCCGGTGGTCGTGTCGGCGTACCAGCTCGGAAAGTTGGTGGTGTTCGAGATCGGGGTGGTGTAACGCCCATTGGTGTAGGCGAGGATCTTGTTGTCGTAGTTGTCCTGGTACGCCCGCGCCTTGAGCATATGCTCGCGCCCCAGGGCGATGTTGCCGATGAAGTAGGTGCTCTCCAGATTCCAGTAGGGCCAGCGCCAGAAGCGGCTGTTGGCGCCACCGCCGATGTTCAGGTACTGGCCGGGCGCACTCCCGGCATAGGGCGGATTGCCCTTGCTGCCCTCCTGGCGCACATAGCCCACGGCGTATTCATCGGTGGCGTTCGGCGTCAGTCCGAGCTTGAAGGAAAGACGCGAATCGGAGGAGTGGGAATTCTCCCGGTGTCCACCGTTTTCCAGCAGGTTGCGGGCCGGGTTGGAGGCGCTGGTCGGGATGCTGCCCGGCCGGTAATCGCTGGAGAGGGGGTACCACTTGCGATCGGAATACGTGGCGCCCAGCTAGAAATACCACAGCCCCTGGTTGCTGCCCACATTGACGGCGTAGGTCTGCAACCCCCCACTGCCCACGCCGGCCTTGAGGTCGCCCTCAAGCGAGGTCTTCGGCTTGCGGCTCACCAGGTTGATCGCTCCACCCAGGGTGTTGGGCCCGTAAAGCAAGGACGCCGCGCCCTTGGCGACACGGATCTCGGCTAGGTCGAAGGTGGTGAAACGGCCAAAATCCACGTAACCATCATAGGGCACGTAGGCCGGAATCCCGTCGATGAACAAGGGCACCTGACGCACATCGAATCCACGCAGATAGACGATGTCCTCATTGCGGCTATTGCGGGATAGATTCATCCCCGGCGTAAGGACCACCGCAGCGCCCAGCGTATCCCGGTTGAAACGCCGCAGGTCCTCCACCTTGACCACCGACTCGGCCGGATCGGGAGAGGGCAGCGGGCTGCCCACTACCTCCACGGTACCCAACTCAAACACCCCCTGCGCCGCCCCGGCGCCACCGGCCACTAGCACCGACACCCCACCCAGCACCCACTTATGAATCTGTCGCTTCATCACATCCTCCTGGCACCAGGCAGCGCCTGTATTGATTGCTACATATCGAAAGCCTTCTCGGAAAGGGATTAGCAACCCCCATGCCCACCCCCCGAAGACCTGCGACCACACCGCCCCCGAGCCGCCCCG
>WBZV01000320.1_pt1 | contig 30677 bp, 27 predicted proteins | sample 5204221 | NCBI WGS metagenome assembly WBZV01 (sample SAMN12344360, study PRJNA552823) | activated sludge metagenome | biome: Activated sludge suspended growth; feature: Nitrification reactor; material: Wastewater; isolation source: activated sludge from nitrification reactor of wastewater...
TGATTAGCCCATGACTGTCGCGCCAGCCCGACCAACTGTAAATAATACCTTCGTCGAGCACTTGCGCGCGAAAACAAGCCATCCTTCACAAACCGCCAGCGGCGTGGCGCGACTTCTGGTCCGCCGGGCCGAGGTCGCCGCTGGTCCTTGCGGAACTTCGCGACCGCCATGGAAAAAGTCTTGGCGTAAGCGATCTTGCTGGCCGATGCGGCCGGCCAGCGCCATCTGAGCCCAAAGGCCCTGACTTCGATCGTATCCGGCACCTGATCAGGGCGTTCAGCTTCCCATCTGCGAGAAGGGACCAGCGACATGCCTACGGTCACCACCAACGACGGCATCGAGATCTATTACAAGGACTGGGGCACGGGTCAGCCCATCGTGTTCAGCCACGGCTGGCCGCTGTCGGCGGACGACTGGGATGGGCAGATGCTCTTCTTCCTCGGCAAGGGCTTCCGTCTGATCGCCCACGATCGGCGCGGCCACGGCCGCTCGACCCAGACCGAAGACGGTCATGATTTGGATCATTATGCCGACGACCTCGCGGCGCTGACCGCGCACCTGGATCTGAAGGATGCGGTACACGTTGGCCACTCCACCGGCGGCGGCGAAGTTGTGCGCTACCTCGCACGTCACGGCGAAAGCCGGGTGGCAAAGGCGGCGATCATCTCCGCGGTGCCGCCGTTGATGGTGAAGACGGCGGCCAATCCAGGCGGACTGCCGAAGGAGGTCTTCGACGGGCTGCAGGCGCAGCTTGCCGCCAGCCGGGCCCAATTCTACTACGAGTTGCCGGCGGGACCGTTCTACGGCTTCAACCGACCCGGCGCGACGGCCCTCCCCGGCGTGATCTGGAACTGGTGGCGTCAGGGCATGATGGGCGGTGCCAAGGCGCACTACGACGGCATCGTCGCCTTCTCCCAGACCGACTTTACCGAAGACCTGAAGAAGATCACCGTGCCCGTCTTGGTGATGCACAGCGAAGACGACCAGATCGTCCCTTACGCCGCTTCCGGACCGCTGTCGGCCAAACTGCTGAAGAACGGCATTCTCAAGACCTACAAGGGCTTTCCCCACGGCATGCCGACGACCGAAGCCGACACCATCAACGCCGACCTGCTGGCCTTCATCCAGAGCTAAAACGGGGGGACGCCCGGCGCGAGCGTCTCCCAGCCTGGACGGGCGAGGAGCGTCGGGCTCTGCCTGCCGGCCTGGGCCAACCATCCGGCAGGCTGTCTCGTCGCAGCCTCGTCAGCCGCAACCCAAGCTTTCAATCCCGGGGCGAAACACGCCTGGTGGATCTGGCTTAGCGTTGCCAAAGGTACTTGCTCGCTTCCCGGTGCACGTCCGCTCGGGTGAGGCCGACAGCGGTGAGGCGCGGCGCGGCGAGTTCCCGCAGGTGCCGCCTCTGACTTGGGCGAGCGCACCAGCAGAGCAGAGTTGCGCGAGTTCTCCGGTTCAGCGGAACAGGTAGCCTAAGGGTGCTGGCAAGTGATTGTAGTGTTCGTTCGCGATCAGGATACCGTTCACGATATTGGTGATGGCCAGCAGTGCGAAGCAGATGTGCATGACAGCCACGCGGCAAAGACTTTTGATCCGCGGAGATAGCTTCAATCCCCCCATGCGCCTGGCAGCGAAGCGTTACAGCTCGGGCATAGCCCTGCCGACACCGGCCACGCCGCTTGACGGGCAAGGAGTGCTGGCCTAATTGTCGGAGATCAGGCTCGTCGCTGTCGACGAGCGTTCGCCCAACGGCGAGAGCGTTTGGCGGTTCTCGTCAAGCGCTGAAACCAAGCGGAATAGATCGGCGATGTCGTGTCGAGCGGCAGAAACACCGCTTGGTACGGCTGGGCGATTGATGTGAACACCTGAACGGTCGGGTTTTGCCGATGACCGTCGACGTTAGGCTGGCGAACCTCTGGTGGAATTGTTGAGCGCTGAAATTTCGCCTGATGCGATTGTTGGATTAAGAAAATTGCTGCGGATCGTTCACCATGTGCCGGGGCGGCTGCGCGTCCGGTTCGTGGGTGGGGGTGTGCCAGCTTCGCACATTGGATCACTCCAGGATTTCCGGCAATTCGTCGAGAACCTTCCAGGAGTGGAGCGGTTGCGGATCTCGCCGGCCACGGTTTCGGCAGTCGTCGAATACGATCAAAGGGTCCTGCCTCCGAGCGAGTGGGATAACCTGATCGGCGGCCCGGAACAAGCCGCTCGGCGGGCCTTCAAAGCGCTTACAGCGCGTTCCGAAGCAGGATAGGAGAACAAGACGTGACCGACAAATCGAGCGCAAAGGGGGACCACCACCAGCGTGCGAAACTCGCGCCGGACACCGCTGGCGCGGCACACGAGCAATTGGAGACAGCGCGCGCAGCGGGCGCCGAATCGGCCGGCGGTGGCGCCGTTTGCCATCACGGAGTCCAGCGGAGCCCAGCGCTTCAACTGGTTGGGAAGGAACCCCGGCCGATCCTCCCCAGCGTCGGTACCGTTGTGCAGGCAGGCGCCTTTGGCGCGGCGCTCGGTGGCATGACCACCGGCGTGCTGGAGCTGGCGCGGGTCAAGCGGGGGGAGATCAGCAGCGACGAGGCGCTCCGCAATGTCGTCAAGAGCAGCGCCCAGGGCGCCGCGACCATGGCGGTTGCCACGGTGGCGGCCCAGGTGGTTCGCTCCCATCCGATATTCGGCTTCGTCGCCCTCGCCGCGGCCGGCATCGGGGCGCTTGCCATTCTCGGCGGCGCGAACGCCGGACCCTCGCAGCCTCTGCGTGCGACCAATCTGCCGAGCAAGCCGGCAGCCGGCCCGAAAAAACACTAGCCCAAGTTTTAAAGCACCCGCCCAATCTGGCGCTCGGCCTAATCGAACAAGGAAAACCGGATGAACAATCATGTCACGCCATTCACCCACACCATCACCAGCGGCAACTTCCTTGCAGGATTTGGAGCCGGGGCGGTGGTGACACTCCTGGCGACCAACCCCGCTGTCCAACAGGCGCTGTTCAGGGCGGTCGCGAAAACCTCTCACATGATCGCCGCCGGCTTTGCCGAGGCAAAAGAGCGCTTTCACGACGCGCAGGCGGAAATTCAGCACGAGGCGGCTCAGGAGCCGGAAGCGTCCTAAAGATCAGGCGAAGGCGATGCTCGTCGTTCACGAGCTGCCCGGCAGGATCCGCTTCCGCTGCGACAGCTGCGGCGACAGCCGCCTGCGGGCCGATTTTGCCGAGGCCTTGCCGAATGCGGTGCGGGGGGTGCGCCATGTGCGATCCAGCCCTATGGCGCGCTCCCTGGTTGTCGGATACGACGGATCGGAGGAGACGCGCGCGGCGCTGGTGGGCGTGATCGAGGCGACCCCGGTTGAACACGTGCCCTACCGACCGGAACCGAGGCCAACAGCCAAATACCTGCGCGGGACGCTGATCTCGGCGACCATCCTGCTCGCCGGACGGCTGCTCCCGCCGAATGTGCGGCTGGCGGTGACGTGGCTGATCGTGACGCCGACACTTGTAAAGGGCGCACGCGCGCTGCTCACCAGAGGGCTGTCGGTGGCGGCGCTGGATTCGGCGGCGCTCTCCATCGCGCTGCTGCGCGGTGAAGTCGGAACAGCCGCGGCGACCCTCACGTTGCTCAACCTCGGAAACTATCTCGAGGCGACGACGAGCAAGGCCTCGAACGATCTTCTGCGGCGGATGCTCGCGCTGCCTCCGGCCCGTGCCTGGCTGGAAACCGCCGACGGCAAACTCGAGGAAGTTGCCGCTGACGATCTGCGCGAGCAGGACATCGTCGTCGTCGGGCCCGGCGACATGATTCCCGTCGATGGACAGGTTGTCAGCGGCGCGGCGACGGTGAACCTGGCGTCGATCACCGGCGAGAGCGTGCCGATCGATCGTGAGGCGGGCGCCCGTGTGGTCGCCGGCGGAGTGGTCCAGCAGGGACGTCTGCGTGTTCGCGCGGTGCAGGTCGGTAACGCCACGACAACGGCCCGCATCGCCGAATTCATCAAATCGGCGCTGAACCGGAAACCTGCGATTCAATCCGAGGCGGAGCGATTGGCCGAGCATCGTGTTCTGCTCACCCTCGGCCTAGGCGCGGTCACTTTCATGTTGACGCGGGACCTGAACCGTCTGGCGTCGATCTTTCTTGTGGACTACTCCTGTGCCCTCAAGCTGGGCGCGCCGGTCGCGATCAAGTCGGCGCTCTATCGCGGTGCCAAGTCCGGCATCCTCATCAAGGGCGGTCGCAGCATCGAGGCACTGGCCGAGGTGGATACGGTCGTGTTCGACAAGACCGGCACTCTGACGTTCGGCGATCTCACCGTGACCGACGTCGTGCCTGTCGGCGATCGATGCAGCCCCGACGGGCTGCTGGCATTGCTCGCATCACTTGAGGAGCATACGACGCACCCGGTTGCCGAGGCCATCGTCAAGGAAGCGCAACGCAAGGCCGCTTTCCGCCACATCCATCACGACGAAGTGGCCTTCATCGTCGCTCATGGCCTCATCAGCGAGACCGACGGCAAGCGGATCGTCGTCGGCAGCCGGCATTTTCTGGAAGAGCATGAGCGTGTGCCCTTCGCTCCCTTCGGCACCGATGCGGAACGTCTGGAGGCCGAGGGCAAGCTGCTGCTGTACGCGGCGATCGACGGTGAGCCGGCTGGTATCGTCGGCTTGCGTGACCGTCCCCGTCCGGAGGCGACAGCGGCGATCGCGCGGCTGCGCGATCTCGGGATCCGGACGCTCGTTCTGCTGACCGGGGACCAGGAGGCCAAGTCGCGGGCGCTGGCTCACGACCTGGGTTTCGACATGGTTTTTGCCGACCGTCGTCCAGACGAAAAGGCCATCGTGGTGCGCGACCTTCAGGCTGCCGGCCAAAAGGTTGCCTTCATCGGTGACGGGGTCAATGACGCGCCGGCGTTGATCGCCGCCGACGTGGGTATCGCCATGCCACGCGGCGCCGATTTGACACGGGCCACGGCCGACGTGGTCCTGCTGCGGGATAATTTGTTCGGCGTCATGCAGGCCCGGGCCCTCGCCAGCGAGACAATCGGCCTGATCCAGAGCAACTTCCGCTGGGCAGTTGCGCTGAACACCCTGCTGTTCATCGCCGCGATCACCGGTCGCGCCTCCCCGGTCTTCTCGACCGTCGCTCACAACGGTGTCACCATAGGCACCCTTGTGCGTGCTCTTGTCGCTCCCCAGCGCTCGGAATTGCCGCGCGGCTCCTGAGCCGTGCGATCTTTGGGGTCGGTCCTCCGGGGTCATGTTGCAAGATGTTCCATCGCCGCAATTGGGTGATGACAGTAAGAATGAATCGCAGTAAAAGGGCAGCGCAGTCTAGGTCTGGTTGCGGTGGTGATCATGACGTGCGATGTCCATCATGTGCCAGGGCGTGTCCGCTTTAAAGTTCCCGGCTTGCGCGACGATGAAATGCTGATGGGAGCCTTGTCCGAAGCCCTCGGGGCCTACGACGGTGTTGACCGTGTCGATGTCCGGCCGGCGTCCAACTCCCTGATCGTGCATTACGATCCCTCCCGCGTCGATTGCCGGGAGCTGGCGCGGTCGGTCAACCAGGGGCTCGCGGCCAGTGCTGCGCGGCTGGAAGGCGGTTACCCCAGTTCCGATGCCCGTGCCGCGGCCCTGCGCAACAGACAGGTGCGGGCGGAAGAACTGGTTCTGGGGTCGGTTCGCCATCTGGGCATCGTCTTCGGGCGCACGGCATTCAAGGTTGCCCTTGAGCAAGCGGTAAAGGGCGGCCTGAACTCCCTGATGCGCGTTTCGTAAAGCCCGGGTGACGCGGCACGGCCCCCGGGGGGGGCCCTCGGGGACGGGATCTCGTTTGCGGTTATGGGGGCCAGCCGTTCGCTCGTCTGGCCCCAGCGACAAGCCGCGGTTGACCAAACCCCGATTCATCCCCGCCTGCAACGGCCTTGAGGGGTTAGTGAGACAGGCCTGAGACGTCTGTGCCCCGAGCGAGCTGCACCAGCGGGCGGGACGCGGTATCACGCAGCGTCAACTGCTCGCCGTCGAGGTGGAAAGATCGGACCCCGGCCAGCGCAATGAAAAATTTCTGCTCCTGATCGAGCAGCGCCGGCAGGCACGCTTTCCGCGTCGAGGCCAGCGGGCCGAACGCCATGGCGTCACCGTCAATGCTGACCGGGCCGGTGAAGGAATTGCAGCCCCCGGAGCCGTTGGCGCGGCCGTCGCTGGTGAAATGAAGAGTCGGCTGGCCGGCTCCGACGGCTTCGCCGCCGATCTCCTTGGCCAGCCACGTGCCCTCTAGCAGATCTTCCGGTGGCGGACTGACGGACGGCGACTCTGCCTTCCTGTGGGAAGCCGAGCAGGCGGCGAGGACCAGGGAGATCAGGCAGATAACGCCAAGGCGTGCCTTCGCAGGGCCACGGATTTCGGGTCGGCCAAGGCTGTCGGAATTCGGGTGAACCATCGTGTTCTCACCAAGCGTCGTCCTTGGTTCAACGCAACGTACGCCCCCGCGATCCCGGGGTCGAGTGGCGATGCAAAAATGCCAGCGCGGGGGTGCCGTCAGTCATCTGTCCCCGATCAGCGCCAGCCAGTCGTCCTCGCTCAGCATCCGGACGCCGAGATCGAGCGCCTTTTTCGCTTTCGAACCCGCGTCAGCGCCGGCGACCACGAAGTCCGTTTTTTTCGAGACCGAGCCCGCGACGTTGGCGCCCAGCGACTCGGCGCGCGCCTTCGCCTCGCCGCGGGTCATCTTCGTCAGCGTGCCGGTGAAGACGATGGTCTTTCCGGCGAGCGCGCCGCTGGCATGGGCGGCCCCGGCGAACTCCTCCACCGTCGTCTCCGACAGCAGATCGTCCAGAACGGTGGTGTTGTGCGGCTCTCCGAAGAAGGCGACCAGATCGGCGGCCATCGACGGACCGATTCCGTCGATGGCGTTGAGATCGCGATAGGCGTCGGACGCCGGGTCGGCGGCCTCGCGCATGGCCGTGCGCAACGCGGGGAAGGAGCGGTAGCGGCGCGCCAGCAGCTTTGCCGTTGCCTGCCCGATCTGGCGAATGCCCAGCGCATAGATAAAGCGATCGAGGGGCACGCGTCGTCGCGCTTCGATCGCCGCCAGCAGATTGGCGGTCGAGCGTTCGCCCCAGCCTTCCCGCGTCCGGATCGCGTCGACCCGGTCTTTCATCCGGAAGATGTCGCCCGGGTTGCAGATCAGGCCGTCGGCCCGGAAGGCCTCCAAATGCCGTTCGCCCAGCCCGTCGATGTCGAAGGCGTCGCGCGAGACAAAGTGCTTCAGGCGTTCCACCGCCTGTGCCGGACAGATCAGGCCCCCCGTACAGCGGTTGGCCACAGCGCCTGGCTCGCGCAGGACGGCGCTATCGCATTCCGGACAGGTGCGCGGAAACACGAAGGGCTCGGCTCCTGCCGGCCTGGCGTCCTTCACCACCTCGACAATTTGTGGGATGACGTCACCCGCCCGCTGCACGATCACCGTGTCGCCCTCGCGCACATCCTTGCGCGCAATCTCGTCCTCGTTGTGCAGCGTCGCGCGGGAAACGACGACGCCGCCGACAGTGACAGGCTGAAGCTCCGCCACCGGCGTCAGTGTGCCGGTCCGGCCGACCTGGATGCGAATGGCCTCGAGCCGGGTGCGCGCCTGCTCGGCCGGGAACTTCCGGGCGATCGCCCACCGGGGCGCCCGGCTGACGAAGCCCAGCCGCTCCTGCCAGTCCAGCCGGTTCACTTTGAACACGATCCCGTCGATGTCGTAGGGGAGATCGGCGCGACGGTTCCCCAACTCCTGGCAGAACGCCAGCATCTCGGCCTGGTCCCGGCACAGGCGCGCTTCCGGATTGACCGGAAAGCCCATCTCCTGCAGGCGATCGAGAAACCCCGAGTGCGTCGCGGCGACGGGTTTGCTGACCTCCCCCCACGCATAAGCGAAAAAGCGAAGCGGCCGCGTGGCGGTGATCGCCGGGTCCAGCTGGCGCAGCGAGCCGGCGGCGCCGTTGCGCGGATTGGCGAAGATCTTGCCGCCGGCGGTCCGCTGCCGTTCGTTCAGCGCGAAAAAATCGGCACGGGTCATGTAGATCTCGCCGCGGACCTCGAAGATCTCCGGTGCGCCGGCAATCCGTGCCGGAACGTCGGCCAGCGTGCGAAGGTTCGCCGTGACGTTCTCGCCGGTGAATCCGTCACCTCGGGTGGCGCCCACCACGAAGTGGCCCTTTTCGTAGCGCAGGGCGATCGAAAGCCCGTCGATTTTCGGCTCGGCCATCATTTCGAGCGGCAACGCGGGGTCGTTGCGCAGCTCCCTTAGGAACCGGCGCACCCCCTGCACGAACTCGACCAATTCCGCATCGCTGAACACGTTGCCGAGCGAAAGCATCGGCCGAGCGTGCTCGACCTTGGCGAAACCCGCGGTGGCCGGTGCACCGACCTTGGCGGCGGGGGAGTCGGCACGGCGCAATTGAGGGAAGCGCGCTTCTAGCTCCTCGTTGCGCCGACGCAAACCGTCATAGTCGGCATCACTGACGAGGGGGGCGTCGTCCTGATAATAAGCGCGGTCGTGTTGTTCGATCTCAGCGGCAAGGGCTCTCAGTTCGGCGGCGGCCTCGTCGGCGGTAAGGTCCGCGACCGGCCGGTCGCGCAAGCCCTCGGTCATGGTGCGGAATCTGAAAGCAGGCTCGCCGCTGCCGCGCGCGCTTCCTCGGTCACCTGCGCGCCGGCCAGCATGCGGGCGATCTCCTCGGTGCGTCCGGGAGCGTCCAGAACCTCGACCTTTGTCCGCATGCCGACACCGGCCGAGGATTTGGTGATCCGCCAGTGATGGCCGGCGCGCGCCGCCACCTGCGGCGAGTGCGTCACCACCAGCACCTGGACGTCGTCCGCCAGCCGCGCCAGACGTTCGCCGACCGCCGCAGCCACCGCGCCCCCGACCCCGGAGTCGACTTCATCAAAGATGAGCGTCGGCACCGGATCGGCGGCTGCCAGGACCACTTTGAGGGCCAGGGTAAATCGCGCCAGCTCGCCGCCGGACGCGATGCGGCCAAGCGGGCCGGGCGGCACGCCCGGGTTGGTCGCGACCTCGAAGGAGATGCGATCGCAGCCGTGCGGTCCGCATTCTTCCAGTGCCAGGCCTTCGAGGCGGGTGACGAAGTGCGCCTTGCCAAGCCGCAACGGCGCCAGTTCACGCGCGACGGCCCTGTCGAGCTGCCGGGCGATGGCGTTTCGGCGCTCGCTCAGCGCCGCCGCAGCCTCGCGATAGCGCTTCTCGGCGGCGGCCTCGTCGCGCCGGAGATCGGCGAGCACCGCCTCGCTGTCTTCCAGGCCGGAGACGCGGCGGGCCAGATCGTCGTGCAGGCGGGCCAGGTCGTCGACCGGGACCCCGTGCTTGCGTGACTGCGCGCGCAGCGCGAACAGTCGCTCCTCGATCCCTTCCAGTTGACGCGGGTCGAGATCGGCGTCGGAGAGTGTTTTCTCCAGCAGCGCGTGGGCTTCCATCGCATCCGACAGGGCGCGATCAAGGGCCGCCATCGCGGCGTCGAGCCGCCCCTCGGCCTTTGCCGCCACGCGCTGCAGTCCGCGCAGCGCGGCGCGCAGGGCATCGATGCCGCCGCGCGTCGTGCCACCGGCGAGCTCTCGCGCCGCCTCGTCGATCGCTTGGCTGAGCTTCTCGGCATTCATCAGCAAGGCCCGGCGCTGCGCCAGGTCGCTCTCTTCACCTTGCCGAGGCGCCAGATGGCCGAGTTCCTCAAGCGCGTGGCGGATGAAGTCCTCGTCGCGCCGGGCCTGCTCCAGATCCGCTTCGGCGCCCGCTCGAGCATCCGCCGCCGCCCGCCAGGCACGCCAGGCGCCGGCACAGGCCTCGCCTTCCGCCGTCAGGCCGCCGTAGGCGTCCAGCAGCGCCCTATGAGACCCGGGATCGAGCAGTCGCTGGTTGTCGAACTGCCCGTGGATCTCCACCAGCATCTCTCCCAGCTTGCGCAGCAACGAGACGCTGACCGGCTGGTCGTTCACGAACGCGCGCGAACGCCCGTCGGCCGTGACGATCCGACGCAGGAGCAGCCCGCCTTGGGCATCGGCATCCAGCCCCTGCTCCCGCAACACGTCGAGAGCCGGGTGGCCGGGCTGGACATCGAAGTGGACCGCGACCGCCGCCTGCTCGCGGCCATGTCGCACCAGCTTGGCGTCGGCGCGCGCGCCAAGGCCAAGTCCGAGCGCATCCAGGAGGATTGATTTGCCAGCCCCGGTTTCGCCAGTCAGGGCGCACAGACCGCGGGGAAACTGCAGATCGAGGGCGTCGATCAGCACCACATCACGAATGGCGAGACCGGTCAGCATCGCCGTCGCGCCGTCCGTCATCGGCCCACCGTCACCCTTCTGCCGGTTCCGCGTTGCTTACCGAGCCCCCGGTACGCCATCTCCCGGCTTGTTGCCGCCGACCAGAGTGTAGGCGTCGGCGTACCATTCCGTCTGCGGGAAGTTGTATCCCAGCACCGCGGCCGATTTACGCGCTTCGCCGTCGATTCCCAGTGCCGAGTAGGCCTCCGTCAGGCGCAGGAGCGCTTCTGGCGTATGTGTCGTGCTCTGATATTGATCGACCACCGCCTTGAAGCGGTTGATCGCAGCAAGATAATAGCCGCGCTTCAGATAATAGCGACCCACCACCATCTCTTTGCCGGCAAGGTGATCGTTGCACAGGTCGATCTTCAGCCGGGCGTCGCGCGCGTACTCGGTGTCGGGAAAACGGGCAACCACTTCTTCGAAGACCTTCTTCGCCTGCTCTGTCATCTCCTGGTCACGGTGGATGTCGGAAATCCGCTCGTAATAGCTGAGGCCTTTTAAATAGTAGGCGTAGGGCACATCGGGATTGGCCGGATGCAGCTCGATGAAGCGGTCGGCCGCGGCCACGGCTTCGTCGTATTCGTTGGCGCGATAGTGTGAATAGGCGGCCATCAGCTGGGCCTTGGTCGCCCAACTGGAATAGGGGTGTTGCCTTTCCACTTCGTCAAACAGCTTCGCCGCTTTCTTGTCGTCGCCCGCCTCGAGGTTGTCCATGGCCTCGTTATAGAGAACGTCTACCGGCCGTTCGACATAGGGCTCGTCGGTGCTGCTGCAGGCGTTGAGGAAAAGCAGCCCGCCGAAAAGCAGCGCGCATGCGCCCTGCAGGAGGGGACCAGGCAAAACAGATGGGCAGGACACAAGAGCGCGCGGACGGGTCATCAAGGGCAAACCATCAGGCTAAAACAGGGGGCGACTATAACACGCCACGCCGCGACCGGCGCAAGCCGCCGCAGGCAGGGCCCGGGCAACGAACGCTCGCTCGTCGCCTCGGGATCTCCCGCCCCAAGCCTCAACCGCCGTCTCAGGCCGGCAAGCCGAATCCAGGCCTAGCGCTTCCAGATTGCGTGGTCGATCTCGTCGCCGAGCTCGGGATAGTCGGCACCATGGAAGACCGGCTCGTTGCCAGCCCTGCGCTGCGCGAAATAGTCCCTGGTCAGCTTGACGACCGTGCCCGACAGCAGCACGATGGCGATCAGGTTGATCGTTGCCATCAGCCCCATCGAGGCGTCGGCGGTGTTGAACACCGTGGCCACGCTCTGCAACGCCCCCCACACCACCATCGCCAGTGCCACCAGCCGCAGCACCGTCAACCCGGCGGCATGGCCGTGACCGATATAGATGATTGCGTTCTCGGCGTAGGAGTAGTTGCCGATAATCGAGGTGAAGGCGAAGAAGAAGATGGCGATGGCAACGAAGTACCTGCCGAGAGAGCCGAAGTGCTCCGTTAGCGCAGCCTGGGTGAGCTGCATGCCGGTCGTGCCCGAGCCCGGCTCGAGCGCGCCGGACAGAAGGATCATGATGGCGGTGCAGGTGCAGATGACCAGGGTGTCGATGAACACGCCCAGCGCCTGCACGAACCCCTGCGAGGATGGATGGTGCGGGTCGGGCGTGGCGCAGGCGGCGATGTTGGGAGCCGAGCCCATGCCCGCCTCGTTGGAGAACAGCCCGCGCTTGACCCCGTTGAGCATCGCCGCGGCGACGCCGCCGGTCACGCCGCCTGCGGCCTCCTGCAGCCCGAAGGCGCTGCCGATGATGTGGGCGATCACGCCGGGGACCAGCGTGATGTGGGTGACAACGACATAGAGGGCGAGCAGCAGATAGCCGACCGCCATGAACGGGACGACGAGCTCGGCCACCGCGGCGATCTTCCGCAGGCCGCCGAAAATGATGATGCCGGCGATCGCCGCCAGCACCAGGCCGGTGACCAGCTTCGGTATGCTGAACGCCCCCTCCATCGCCTCGGCGATGGAGTTTGCCTGCACCGCGTTGAAGACGAGGCCGAACGACAGGATGAGGCACACCGAGAAGATCACCCCCGCCCAAGGTGCCTTCAGCCCCTTGGCGATGTAGAAGGCGGGGCCGCCGCGGTACTGGCCGGTATCGTCGGTCACCTTGTACAGCTGGGCGAGCGTGCTCTCGGAATAGGCGGTGGCCATGCCGACGAGCGCAACCATCCACATCCAGAAGATGGCGCCGGGGCCGCCGAGATAAAGCGCGACGGCGACGCCGGCGAGGTTGCCGGTGCCGACCCGCGAGGCGAGGCTGACGGTGAGCGCCTGAAACGGAGAAATGCCGGCGCGATCGGTCCCGCGCGAGCCACGAATCACCCGAAAAAACTCGGGGAAATGAATGAACTGCAGGAAACCGAGGCGCAGGGTGAAATACACACCGACCGCGAGCAGACCATAGATCAGCACATACCCCCAAAAGAGGGTGTTAAGGAAATCGATGACCGCGTCCATGACAATCCCCGCGACTGCTTTTCATTGTGCGCGCCGATCAGTGTAAACTCTAAGGGCGCGTTGTGTCTCACATGACCAGCACCCAATGGCATGCAAGAGCGCTGCCACGGTGCAAAAAGCCGATCATCCCGCGCGCGTTGGATCGGTTCTCTGTGCCCGAACTCCGAGTTGAGCACGGCGTCAGCATCAAAAGCGGGTCACGGGGAACATACCGGCTTTTTTGCTGTTGGGTTGACAGCGGGGTTTTGCTCCTTACCCTTGTGCCGCCAGGGTCGGCCTTCTCCGGGGGTCGCGCTTACAACCAAATCGGTAAAGGGACGACCGGCATGTGTGGTGTTTGTGGCGAAATCACATTCGATAATTCGCCAGCATCTGCCGAATCGGTCGCACGCATGGCTGCGCGCATGCAGCCGCGAGGGCCGGACGCAGGCGGCCTCGTTGCCCAGGGCCGGATCGCTCTCGGTCACCGCCGCCTCAAGATCATCGATCTGAGTGAAAAAGCCCAACAGCCGATGACCGACCCTGAACTCGGGCTTTCGGTTGTCTTCAATGGCTGCATCTACAATTACCAGGAGCTCCGTTCCGAGCTGGAGGGCAAGGGGTATCGCTTCTTCTCTCACGGCGATACGGAGGTCATCCTAAAGGCCTATCACGCCTGGGGCACGGCATTCGTAGACCGCTTGCAGGGCATGTTCGCGATTGCGCTCGCTGAGCGCGATACCGGTCGTCTCGTGCTGGCCCGCGACCGGCTCGGCATCAAGCCGCTGTATCTTGCCAGCAGCACCGACGGCAAACGGCTTCGCTTTGCTTCGTCGTTGCCGGCCCTGCTCGCGGCTGGGGACGTGGACACGACGATCGACGATGCGGCGCTTCACTTCTACATGACGTTTCACGCCGTCGTCCCGCCGCCGCGGACCATGCTCGCCGGCATTCAAAAGCTGCCGCCCGCCACGGTCACCACGATCGAGGCGGACGGAAGACGGACGGATCGGACCTACTGGACGCTGAACTTCGTGCCGCATTCCGACGATGTCGGAGTCTCGCCCGGGGAATGGCAGGAGCGGGTTCTGTCCATGCTGCGCCTCGCCGTCCGCCGACGCATGGTGGCCGACGTTCCGGTGGGCGTTCTGCTATCGGGCGGGCTGGATTCCAGCCTGATCGTGGGCCTCCTGGCCGAGGAAGGCCAGACGGGCCTACGCACCTTTTCGGTCGGTTTCGAGGAAGTCGCGGGCGAAAAGGGCGATGAATTTCAGTATTCGGATCTGGTTGCTGAGCGTTTCGGGACCATTCACGAAAAGAACTTGGTCTCGTCACCCCAGCTTCTCGCGGCGCTGCCAGCGGTCGTTGCCGCGATGTCGGAGCCGATGGTCAGCTACGACAACGTCGGCTTCTTTCTGCTTTCGCAGGCGGTTGCCCGGCATGTGAAGGTGGTGCAAAGCGGGCAGGGCGCCGACGAAACATTCGCCGGCTACCACTGGTATCCGCCAATGATGCAAAGCAACGATCCGGTCGGGGATTACGCACGCGCCTTCTTTGATCGCGACCACGACGAGTTCGCGCGGGTCATCGAGACAGACCACCTGGACGGGGATCACAGCCGGGAGTTCGTCGCCGGGCAATTCGCTCAGCCTGGCGCCGACCGGCCGATCGACAAGGCGCTCCGCCTCGACACGACCGTCATGCTTGTGGATGACCCGGTTAAGCGCGTCGACAACATGACGATGGCCTGGGGACTTGAGGCCCGGGTCCCGTTCCTCGATCATGAACTGGTCGAACTGGCGGCCCGCGTGCCCGCCGAACTCAAGCTTGCCCAGGACGGAAAGGGAATTCTCAAGGATGTCGCCCGCCGGGTGATCCCAGCGGAGGTCATTGACCGACCGAAAGGATACTTTCCGGTGCCAGCGCTGAAGTACATCGAAGGCCCGGTTCTGGAAATGGTTCGCGACGTTCTGACGAGCCTCCCTGCGCGACAGCGCGGCTTGTTCAAACAAGACTACGTCACCACGTTGCTCGCCAATCCGAAGGATCACATCACGCGCCTGCGCGGCTCCAAGCTCTGGCAAATTGCTCTCTTGGAGATGTGGCTGCAAACCAACGCTGTGTAACCGAACCGACCACGAGTGGGGAGTCCGGCCGTGAATACGAAACCTGAATCCACACACCCGTACCTCACCGGTGATCTCGCATCCCGTCCATCCGCATCCAGCGAGTCGCAGCAGGACGTGGCGATCGACTGCGGATGGGGTCGCCTCCATTTCGGCCAGACATTCCAGGACGCCCGCGATCTGGCGCACGCGCTGGAATCGGAAGAGGAGGGGCGACGCGACGTGGCGTTTTACGTCGCCGAGCCGCACGTGCTTCTCGCGCGCGCTCCGTTGTCGCTGTTTCTCGACCCCTCCCACACCTTTCGTCTTTCTCTTGCCGACCCCGTTGCCCCTCCGACTGCGGATCTCATCCGGCCTGCGCGAACGGATAATGACGACGAAGCGGAAATTAACCGCATCTACACCACGCGCGGCATGGTTCCTCTGCGAGAGGGCTACCTGAAGGACCTGGCGGCCGAGAAGAACGGGCCGGTGACGCTGCTTGTCGCGGTCGATCCAGTGGACGATCACATCTGTGGAGTCGTCATGGGGATCGACCACACGATTGCGTTCGGTGATCCGGAGAACGGGTCCAGCCTGTGGGCGCTTGCCGTCGATCCGCAGGCGCATCCGTGCAGTCTTGGACGCGATTTGGCGCTCGCCTTGGCCTCCCGGTTTCGCGCCCGCGGCCGCTCCTTCATGGATCTCTCTGTGTTGTGCGACAACCGCGAAGCGATCGCTCTTTACAAAAAGCTGGGTTTTGCTCAGGTCCCGGTCTTCTGCGTGAAAAAGAAGAACTCGATCAACGAAAAGCTGTTTGTTGGAGAGATGCCCGAGGACAAGCTCAACATTTATGCTCAGATCATCATTGAAGAGGCTCGCAGGCGAGGGATCGGTGTGGAGGTTGAGGACGCAGCCTCCGGACTTTTCAAGCTTGTTCTTGGGGGGCGGGCAATCGCCTGTCGCGAGTCACTCAGCGATCTGACAAGCGCGGTTGCCTTGTCCCGGTGTGACGACAAGGCCTTGACCCGGCGCCTGTTGTCGGTCCAGGGCCTGCGTTGCCCGGATCAGATTGTCGTGACAGACGACAGGAGCGTGTGCGACTTCTTTGGTCGTTACGGGCGCGTGGTCGTCAAGCCCGCCGAAGGAGAGCAGGGTCGTGGCGTACAGGTCGATCTGCGGTCACTCTCAGAGGTACACCGAGCTGTGAAGGAAGCACGGCGGTTGTGCGACACGGTGCTGATCGAGGAGTTCGTTGCCGGTGATGATCTCCGCATCATTGTGATCGACGGAAAGGTTGTCGCGGGGGCGGTGCGTAAGCCTGCGGCCATCGTTGGCGACGGTCGGGGGACGATCACCGATCTGATCGTGCGGCAGAGCCGCCGCCGCGCTGCGGCGACCCGCGGCGAAAGTGCCATTCCCCTCGACGCCGAGACCGAGCGCTGCGTTCGTGCCGGCGGCTATGAGATGGGAGATGTGCTCCCGGCGGGAGAGGTTCTTGCGGTTCGCAAGACCGCCAATCTGCACACCGGCGGCACGATCCACGATGTGACGGTGGCCCTCCACCCGCATCTTCGCGAAACGGCTGAGCGGGCAGCAGCGGTGCTCGACATCCCGGTCGTCGGCTTCGACTTCCTGGTCCCGGATGTGAACGGCCCCGAGTATGTGATCATCGAAGCCAATGAGCGACCGGGGCTGGCGAACCACGAACCGCAACCGACGGCGGAGCGCTTTGTCGATCTCCTGTTTCCGCAGACGCGCAGCGACCGCCGGACCCATCGCGAGGCGGCTCTATGACGGTTATCGTTCCCCCGGCCATTGATCGGGCCTATCTGCTGGAAACGCTTGCGTCGCTTTTGGAAATCCCAAGCCCGACGGGCATGACCGATGCGGCGGTGATGTTCGTCTGCCGGCAACTCGACCAGCTCGGCATCCCCTACAAACTCACGCGCCGCGGCGCCATTCGCGCCGACCTGCGCGGCGTTCAGTACAGTCCCGACCGGGCGATCGTCTCCCACCTGGATACGCTGGGGGCCATGGTGAAGGGCGTCCTGCCGAACGGCCGTCTGCAGGTGGTGCCCATCGGTACCTGGTCGGCGCGCTTTGCCGAGGGGGCACGGGGCACCATCTTCACGCCGAACGATCGACGGATCCGTGGAACGTTCCTGCCGCTGAAGGCTTCCGGGCATGTGTTCCACGAGGAAGTGGATACGCAGCCGATCTCTTGGACCAATCTGGAATTCCGCGTCGACGAACGGGTGCACGATCCGGCGGACGTCGCGGCGGTCGGCATTGAGATCGGCGACACCATCGCCATCGATCCGCAGCCGGAATTCAATGACAACGGCTTCATCAATTCTCGCCATCTGGACGACAAGGCGGGAGTCGCCAGCGTTCTTGCGGCCGCCAAGGCGGTGATCGATGCCGGCATCACCTTGCTGATGGACTGCCATCTGCTGTTCACCATCTCGGAGGAAGTCGGTGTCGGCGCATCGCACGTGCTGCACGGGGACGTGGCGGAACTGGTCTCGATCGACAACGGGACCATCGCACCCGGTCAGAACACCTGCGAGTACGGCGTTACGGTGGCCATGCAGGACTCGAGCGGGCCGTTCGACTGGCACCTGACGCGCAGCCTGATCGAGCTGTGCCAGAAGCATGACATTCCGTTCAGCCGCGACGTCTTCCGCTGGTACCGCAGCGACGCCGCCGCCGCGGTCGAGGCCGGCAACGACATCCGCACCGCCCTGCTGTGCTTCGCGCTCGACTCGTCCCACGGCTATGAGAGAACGCACGTGGACTCGATCGAAGCCCTGGCGCGTCTGCTGGCACTCTACATGCAGCGCCCGCCGCTGTTCGCCCGGGACGCGGCCTCCATCGGTCCGGCGGGCGACCTTCCGACCGGGTAGGGGGCACGGCAACAGGCGACGGCCGCGGCCGCGCCATCCCCCGAAGATCGGCGCCTAACCGATTTTCGGCGCCTGCACCCCTCCGGAAACAGGCTTGACGATCGTAGCCCGGATGCAGCGAAGGCGAAATCCGGGATATCTTCGGGCATGGTCAACTATCGCCGTGCGCGCGTCCCCGGTGCCGCCTACTTCTTCACCGTCACCCTGCGGGACCGGCGCAAAAGCACTCTGATCGACCATGCCGATCTGTTGCGCTCGGTGGTCCGCGGCGTTTGGCATGATCGTCGCTTCGGCATCGAAGCCGCTGTCGTCCTGCCCGATCACCTGCATGCGATTTGTACGCTTCCGCCCGGTGACGCCGATTATTCGGGCCGTTGGCGCGCGATCAAGGCGCGCTTCAGCCGGGCGCTGGCCGGTCGCGGCGTCCCGATTGTCCGCAATCGGCGCGGCGAATACGACCTGTGGCAGCGGCGCTTCTGGGAACATTTGATCCGCGACGACGGCGATTTTGCCCGCCACGTCGATTACATCCATTACAATCCGGTGAAGCACGGACTGGTCGCCGATCCGTTTGACTGGAGATGGTCATCGATCCATGCCTTTGCGCGACGCGGCATCGTCAGCCAAGGTTGGTGCGGCTTCGATCAGGACGGCACGTTCGGTGACTGACCAAAGGTTCCCGGATTGCGCTGCGCTCCATCCGGGCTACGGCTTGCTATGAAAGAACGCACGTGGACTCGATCGAAGCCCTGGCGCGTCTGCTGGCGCTCTACATGCAGCGCCCACCGCTGTTCGCCCGCGACGCGGCCTCCATCGGTCCGGCGGGCGACCTTCCGACCGGGTAGGATGCGCCGCAACGGGCCGACAGCCACGACCGCGCGATCGGCCGAAGATCGGCGCCTGGACTATTTCACCCGCATGCGTCCGTCCGGGACTCTTCCGAAGAGCGCCGACATTGTAGCCAGCTGGGGCAGCTGATGTCCGTGGTCCGCCGAATGGGAACCTGTGCCTCAAAATTCCCCTAAAGGCTGTCCGACCTCAGCTGCTTGTCGCCGAAGCGAAGAAAGATGATCTTCTCGTTTACGTACTTGAGTTGAAGCTCCGCACGCAACGACTCACGGAGATTAAAAAGTAGTTCATCCAACGAAGCTTCATCATTTGCCGCGATTGCCTTCGCGAATTCTGAAGCCATCCTTACTTGTGACGGCGAGCCCAAGAGTTGGATATCAGCAATTGCCGACTCAAGTTGATTGCGTTTTGACGCCGGATCAGAAGGATTCGCTGCTCCTTCGAGCCTGCGATATGCCTCAAGCAGATAGCTCACTTGCAACTTTCGCCGTTCATTTGCGACATCGCGGCGAGCAGATAAGAAATGGGCGGTCCACCAGCCCAGAGCGGCGACAATGAATGTAGCAAGGAGCTGCGTGAAAAGTCCCCAGTTCATAAGGCAACCTAACCGCCAGCCTAGCCCGCGTAAACGGGCGTGGGGTGGGTCGAAAACGAAGCAAGCGTAGCAAGTTACCATGCCGCGAAGAGTTCCCCGCTACACGTGATGTGAGCATTCCAGACGCCGGACCGACCGGCACTGAGAGGTCGTTCCGGGATCAACCGGCGGCGTAAATCGCCGGGCGATATCGTGGTTGCGGGATTGGCAGATTTTCTGCGGCGGCAACCTCGATCCAGGCGGCCATTGCCTGCTGAACCTCGGCGAGAGCTTCTTCCGGCGTGTCGCCCATGGCCGAACAACTCTTCAGATCGGGGACGTCGGCGATCCAGCAGCTATCTGCCGCGGACCAGAACAAGTTGATGTGGTAATGGCTCATTCTTCGTCTTCTATCGTCATTCAGCGTAGGGTGAACTGAGCGCAGCGAAGTCCACCATCTTCGTTGCGACCGCCCCGATTGCGTAATGGGTGTTGTTGGTGGGTTTCGCTTCGCTCAACACCACCCTACGCTCCGATGGCGACTTTCTCGGGTTATCACGAGCGCCGCCACGAACGATCTTTGATCTCTGCCTCTGGCACGTCACGCCCGCCCCTGTGTAACGACCGTGGGCCGTCGCGGGACACCCGAGCGCCGCGCGTTGCCTTGACTTCGCTCCTCGCCCCTCATAATGTCCCGATTTCCACCGGTGGTTACGAGCAGGGCCAGGCTGCGGAGAGCGCGCGCTGGCTCTTTTTCGTTGCCAAAGAGCGGGTGAACAAAAGGGACGACGACGCGTGTTCGAGGGTCTGAGCGACCGGCTGAACGGTATCTTCGAGCGCTTGAAAAAGCGCGGCGCGCTGAGCGAGGCGGACGTCGGCGAAGCCTTGCGCGAGGTGCGCATCGCCTTGCTGGAGGCGGACGTCGCCCTGCCGGTGGTGAAGGAGTTCGTCAGCCGCGTCCGCGAGCGCGCCGTGGGCCAGGAGGTGCTGCGCAGCGTTACCCCGGCGCAGATGGTCGTCAAGATCGTTCACGACCATCTCGTCGGGATGCTCAGCGGCGAGGAGGCGGACGAAAAGCTGCGCGCGGGCGAGGGTGCCGGGATCAACCTCGCCGGGCCGCCGCCGGTGGCGGTGTTGCTGGTAGGCCTTCAGGGCTCGGGCAAGACGACGACCGCCGCGAAACTCGCCCATCGTCTGCGCAAGCGGGAAAAGAAGCGGGTGCTGATGGCCTCGCTCGACGTCTATCGCCCGGCGGCGCAGCAGCAGCTTGCCGTGCTCGGCAAGCAGACGGATACGGCCGTGCTCGACATCGTCAGCGGCGAGGCGCCGGTGCCGATCGCCGAGCGGGCGATGGACCACGCGCGGCGTCACGGCTTCGACGTGGTGATCCTGGATACCGCCGGGCGCCTGTCCATCGATGAGAAGATGATGGCCGAGGCGGCGGCGGTGAAGGCGGCAACGGCGCCGGTGGAGACGCTGCTCGTCGCCGATGCTCTGACCGGCCAGGACGCCGTGACGCTGGCGCGGTCATTCAACGAAAAGGTGGGGATCACCGGCATCGTCCTCACCCGCGTGGATGGGGACTCGCGCGGCGGCGCGGCGCTGTCGATGCGGACCGTCAGCGGCTGCCCGATCCGCCTGATGGGTGTGGGAGAGAAGACGGACGCCCTCGAAACCTTTCAGCCGGAGCGGATCGCCGGCCGCATCCTTGGCATGGGCGATGTGGTCGGCCTGGTCGAGCGGGCGGCCGAGGTTATCGAGAAGGAAGATGCCGAGAAGCTGGCGGCGAAGCTGGCCAAGGGCGAGTTCAGCCTCGAGGACATGGCGGCGCAGTTCCGGCAGCTGCGCAAGCTCGGCGACCTGAAGGGCTTGCTTGGCCTGTTGCCGGGAATCGGTAAGATCAAGAAACAGCTCGACGAAGCCAAGGTTGATGACAAAATGATCGCGAGACAGGAAGCGATCATCCTGTCGATGACGCTCGCCGAGCGGCGCAACCCGAAGATTCTGAACGCATCCCGCCGAAGGCGCATTGCCGCCGGTTCGGGGGCGACGGTTCAGGACGTCAACCGTCTTCTGAAGCAGCACCAGCAGATGGCGGCGATGATGAAAAAGGTCGGCAAGTTGGGCAAGCGCGGCCTGTTCGGCGGCGGAGGACTGCCGCCTGGAATGCTGCCCCCAGGGATGCTACCGCCGCGTTGAGGCCCGACCGGCGATCGGTGACACAAGGAAGAGGAACGAGTAACAGCATGAGCGTCAGAATTCGCTTGGCCCGCGGCGGCGCCAAGAAGCGCCCCTTCTACCGGATCGTCGTCGCCGACTCGCGCAGCCCGCGCGACGGTCGGTTCATCGAAGTGCTGGGGACCTATAATCCGATGCTGCAGACGGACCATCCGCAGCGGGTGATGCTGAAGCAGGAGCGGATCCAGCACTGGCTGCAGCATGGCGCAACACCGAGCGACCGCGTCGCCAAGTTTTGCGCGCAGGCTGGGCTGATGGAGGAGCGGGCCCGGACCGAGCAGAGCAAGAAGCCGCAGCCGAAGGCGAAGGCCCAGGAGCGGCTGAAGGCAGCAGCCGAAGCTGCGGAGAAGGCTGCCGAACCGGCAGCCGGCTAGGGTTTCGCGCGGTTGATGGAGCAGCGATGGCGGCGACCGGCAGTCCGGATAGGGAGCGTGTCTGCGTCGGCGAAGTCGGCGCGCCGCACGGGCTGCGCGGGGAGTTCTGCGTGCGCAGCTTCACCGCCGACCCGCGGGCGGTCGCCGGTTACGGTGCGCTGACGACCGATCGCGGTGGCCCACCGCTGCGCCTGTTTGTTGTCGGCGAGAAGAAGGGCGCGCTGATCGTCCGCGCCGACGGCATCGCCAGGCGCGAAGAGGCCGAGGCGTTGCGCGGCTGTCGTCTGTACGTGGAGCGAACGGCTCTCCCCCGGCCGGATGACGACGAATACTATTACGCCGATCTGATCGGGCTTCGGGCTCAGCTAGAAACCGATGGCGGAGAACTGCCAGGGCGCGTATCGGCAGTTCACGATTTTGGCGCGGGGCCGATGCTGGAGATCACCCGCGAAGGTCAGGCGCCGGTGCTGGTGCCCTTCAGTAAGGCCGCCGTCCCGCACGTGGACCTGAGCGGCGGCCATCTCGTGATTGCGGCCATTCCCGGGCTGCTGGCACCGGCGGGGGATGCGGAGCCATGACAGCGCCGACGGCGGGGCCGTGGACGGCGCGCGTCCTGACGATCTTTCCGGAGATGTTTCCTGGCCCGCTGGCCGTTTCACTCGCCGGCCAGGCGCTGACGGCCGGCCGTTGGCGGCTCGAAACCATGGACATTCGGGCATTCGCGCGCGATAAACACAGTTCCGTCGATGATGCGCCGTTCGGCGGCGGGCCTGGCATGGTGATGCGGGCGGACGTCGTCGAGGCGGCAATCGAAGCGGCCATGGATCTGCCGCCGCCGTTGCCTTTGGTCTATCTGACGCCGCGCGGTCGCCGATTCGATCAGGACCGCGCGCGGGAACTCGCGGCCGGCCGGGGTCTGATCGCCATCTGCGGGCGATACGAGGGAGTGGACGAGAGAGTCATCGAGGAGTGGCGGCCGGAGGAGATCAGCATCGGCGATTTCGTGCTGTCCGGCGGCGAGCCGGCTGCGATGGCGCTGATCGACGCCTGCGTGCGGTTATTGCCGGGGGTGCTTGGCGATGAGAGTTCGCTGGTCGAGGAGAGTTTCGAGCGAGGCTTGCTAGAATACCCGCAGTATACCCGCCCGCGCCTGTGGCAGGGCCGGGCCGTACCCGACGTTCTGCTGTCGGGGCACCATGCCCAGGTTGCCGCCTGGCGACGGGCAGAAGCAGAACGGATCACGCGCGAGCGGCGCCCCGACCTTTGGGCGCGGCATATCGCGGTTGCAACCGCCACCCGCCCGGAGCGCGTGGTGCGGCATGATGTTGAGGAGAGCCATGACGATCATTGAGGAACTGGAGAAAGAGCAGGTCGCCGCCTTGACGGCCGCAGGCTCACCGCCATGGTTCGCGCCGGGCGACACCCTGAAAGTCAGGGTCAAGGTGGTCGAAGGCACGCGTGAACGGGTGCAGGCCTTCGAGGGCGTTTGCATCGCGCGACGCAATCGGGGCCTCAATTCGTCCTTTACCGTCCGCAAGATCTCGTATGGCGAGGGCGTCGAGCGGGTCTTCCCGCTTTATTCGCCGACGATCGCCGATATCGAGATCGTCCGACGTGGCGATGTGCGCCGGGCCAAGCTCTATTATCTGCGGTCACGGCGGGGCAAGAGCGCGCGCATCGCCGAAAAGACCGATGGGTACGTCGCCAAGGTGACGGCGCGAGAGCGCGAGGCAGCCCTGCAGGAAAAGCAGGCGGGACGCGCGGCCGCGGCCGCCGCCAAAGCCGAAGGCGCCTGACCGACATTTGGGGGCAGACCTTGATCCCGGCCTGGCTGGCCGGCAAGGAGGATAACGTGGCCAAGCCGCGGACTTTGTTCGACAAGATCTGGCAGTGTCACCTGGTGGAAACACAGGACGACGGGACCTGCCTGCTCTATATCGACCATCATCTCGTGCACGAGGTGACGAGTCCGCAGGCCTTCGAGGGTCTGCGGATGACCGGCCGTGGCGTGCGTCGCCCGGCCGCCACGCTGGCCGTTGCCGACCACAATGTGCCGACCACCGACCGCTCGCACGGTATCGCCGACGAGGAGTCCCGGATCCAGGTGGACACCCTGGCGGCCAACTGCGCCGAGTTCGGCATCGAATACTTCTCGATGGACGACCGCCGCCAGGGCATTGTCCATATCATCGGCCCCGAGCAGGGTTTCACCCTTCCCGGAATGACGATCGTCTGCGGCGACTCGCACACCGCGACACACGGCGCGTTCGGCGCGCTCGCCTTCGGTATCGGCACCTCCGAGGTCGAGCACGTGCTGGCGACGCAGACGTTGCTGCAGAAGCCGGCGAAGAACATGCGGGTGACCATTGAGGGATCTCTGCCGCCGGGTGTCGGCGCCAAGGATCTGATCCTGGCGATCATCGGCGAAATCGGCACCGCCGGCGGCACCGGCCATGTCATCGAGTATGCCGGAGAGGCGATTGCCGGCCTCGGCATGGAAGGGCGGATGACGGTCTGCAACATGACGATCGAGGCCGGCGCGCGCGCAGGACTGATCGCCCCGGACGAGACGACCTTCGCCTACCTCAAGGGCCGGCCGAAGGCGCCCTCCGGCGAGAACTGGGAGCGGGCCGTCGCCTGGTGGCGGACGCTGCCGTCCGACGCGGGGGCCGTTTACGACAAGGAAGTCCGGCTCAAGGCGGCCGGTATTCCGCCGCTCGTGACCTGGGGGACCAGTCCGGAAGACGTCGTGCCGATCACGGGTGCCGTGCCCGATCCGGCGGCGGCGGCGACGGAGAGCAAGCGCCGGGCCATGCAGCGGTCGCTGGACTACATGGGACTGTCGCCGGGCATCCGGATGCAGGACGTGCGCGTCGATCGCGTGTTTATCGGGTCCTGCACCAACGGGCGGATCGAGGACCTGCGCGAGGCGGCGGGCGTGGCGCGCGGCCGCCGGGTGGCCGATGGCGTGGGCGCGATGGTGGTGCCCGGTTCCGGCCTGGTCAAGGCTCAGGCGGAGGAAGAGGGCCTCGACCGGATTTTCCGCGAGGCCGGCTTCGAGTGGCGCGAGCCGGGGTGCTCCATGTGCCTTGCCATGAACGCCGACCGGCTGGAGCCGGGCGAGCGCTGTGCCTCGACCTCGAACCGCAATTTTGAAGGCCGGCAGGGCCGTGGTGGTCGCACCCACCTGATGAGCCCGGCGATGGCCGTCGCTGCTGCCGTGACCGGCCATCTCGCCGACGTGCGCGACCTCGTGCAGCGCTGACATGCCGCAGAGTGTAGCGGCCAATATCAATCCATCTGGACCCTCAAGCGGGCCTGAAAGCGAACGATGCAACCCTTCACCACGCTGACCGGAATCGCCGCGCCGCTGGCGATGATCAACGTCGATACCGACATGATCATCCCCAAGCAGTTCCTGAAGACGATCGCCCGCACCGGCCTCGGCAAGAGCCTGTTCTTCGAGATGCGCTTCGACGATGCCGGCGCCGAGATCCCCGGTTTCGTGCTCAACCGCCCGGCGTATCGCAACGCCTCGATCCTGATCGCCGGAGAGAACTTCGGCTGCGGCAGCTCGCGCGAGCACGCGCCCTGGGCGCTGCTCGACTTCGGCATCCGCTGCGTCATTGCTCCGTCGTTCGCCGACATTTTCTATTCCAACAGCTTCAAGAACGGCATCCTGCTGATCACACTGCCGCAGGAACAGGTGGATGCGCTGATGACGCAGGCCGAGCGCGGCGCCAACGCGCGCTTCACGGTGGATCTCGCCGACCAGGTGATCGAGACGCCGGACGGCGCCCGCATCGGCTTCGAGATCGATCCATTCCGCAAGCACTGCCTGCTCGGCGGCCTCGACGAGATCGGCCTGACCTTGCAGAAATCCGACCGCATCGACGGCTTTGAGGCGCGCCACCGCGCCGAACGCCCCTGGCTTTAGGATCCAGGGGCCGGTCGTCCGCCTCGTGAAGATCAGAACACACAGACGCTCACGAAAGCCCAATCATGGATAACGCAACACGTCATGGATAGCGCAAAGAGCCTGCTCATTCTCGCCGGCGACGGCATCGGGCCTGAGGTGATGAACGAGGTGCTGCGCATCATCGACTGGCTCGAACGCCGCCGTGCCTTGGCCTTCGATGTCAAGCAGGGGCTGGTCGGCGGAGCCTCGATCGACGCCAAGGGCACGCCGCTGAGCGATGAAACGATGGCGCTGGCGCTGGAGGTCGACGCGGTCCTGTTGGGAGCGGTCGGTGGACCGAGATGGGACAGCCTGCCGTTTGAACAGAAGCCGGAGCGCGGCCTGCTGCGGCTGCGCAAGGACATGGCGCTGTTCGCCAACCTGCGCCCGGCGCCGGTGTTCGACGCGCTGGTCGATGCCTCGCCGCTGAAGCCGGAGATCGTGCGCGGCCTCGACATCGTCATCGTCCGCGAGCTGACCGGCGGCGTCTACTTCGGCGAGCCTCGCGGCATCGAAAACCTGGCAGGCGGCGGCCGGCGCGGGGTGAACACGCAAGTGTACACGACGGACGAGATCCTCCGCATTGCCCGCGTGGGCTTCGAGCTGGCCGCGAAGCGGAGCGGACGGGTGTGCTCGGTGGAGAAGTCCAACGTGATGGAGTCCGGCCTGCTGTGGCGCCAGGAGGTGCAGGCGCTGCACGATGCGGAATTCGCGCACATCGAGCTCAGCCATATGTACGCCGACAACTGCGCGATGCAGCTCATCCGCGATCCCCGGCAATTCGATGTCATCGTCACCGACAATCTGTTCGGCGACATGCTGTCCGACGAGGCGGCGATGCTGACCGGATCGCTCGGCATGCTGCCGTCGGCATCCCTGGGCGAAGCCGACGCCAAAGGCCGCAGGCGGGCGCTCTACGAGCCGGTGCACGGCTCGGCGCCGGACATCGCCGGGCGCGGCGTCGCCAACCCGCTTGCCAGCCTGCTCAGCTTCGCCATGTGCCTGCGCTGGTCGTTCAATCTGGCGGAAGAGGCGGACCTGATCGAGGCGGCGGTGACCGGCGTGCTCGGCGGCGGGCTGCGCACGGCAGACATCATGCAGCCCGGCAAAGCGCGCGTCTCGACCCGGGTCATGGGGGAATCGGTCGTCCGCGAACTGGACAAACTCACTGCCTGACGCCGGCCCCTCCCGCCGGAGACCGCCGTGCCCCACCTGATCCTTCTCTTCGCCTTCTGCCTCGTCGCACTGGTCGCCACCTGCGCACTGATCGGGTGAGACCAGCGCTGCCTTGCGCTCGCGGGTTGGCGAGGGGCGATATTCGCCAGGAGGTCGGTTTGTAGCGAGCCAAAGCGGACCCGTTCCGCGTCGGCTGTTCGATCGGGAGCGCCGGGACGCGTAGCCCGGATGGAGCGGAGCGTAATCCGGGATCAACCTCTCCGCGGGACCCTGCGGCATGGTCAATTACCGCCGCGCGCGCGTTCCCGGCGCCACCTACTTCTTTACGGTGACCTTGCGCGACCGGCGCAAGAACATGCTGACCGCGCAGGTGGACCTGCTGCGTTCGGTGATCCGCGATGTTCGGCGGCAGCGACCGTTCGCCATTGACGCCGCCGTTCTCCTACCGGACCATCTGCACACGCTTTGGACCCTGCCGGAAGGTGATGCCGACTTTTCGGGACGCTGGCGGGCGATCAAGGCGGCGTTCAGTCGCGGACTGGTTCGCCGCGGAGTGCCGCTCGTGCGCGACCGGCGCGGCGAATATGATCTCTGGCAGCGCCGCTTCTGGGAACACCTGATCCGCGACGATGACGATTTCGCCCGACACGTCGATTACATTCACCATAACCCGGTGAAGCACGGCCTGGTTGCCAATCCGTTCCACTGGCCCTGGTCGTCGATCCATGCGTATGCGCGCCAGGACCGGATGCGGCGCGGCTGAAGCGGTCGCGAGCAGCTTCCGCGTGAGAAGTCCCGGATTGCGCTCCGCTTCATCCGGGCTACGCTTGCTGGCGTGCGCGGAGGTGCGCTGCACGGGAATCGGAAGGGCTCCGAGGTGATGCCGGCCGACATCGCCTCGGAAAGGCCGGAGGTGGCACTGCTACAAAAACCGTCCGGACCAATGGATGTGGCGTAAAGCATGACGATCCGGCGCGCTAACCTTTTTGTTCCTCGAATTCTTGCAACCAATGATAGGAATTTTATTGACGGCGATTAATAATGATTATAACTTAGCCAAGTCCTCTGGGTGGGGTTTCGGGGACAAGGCGTTTGGATCGGGGGAGTAAGCAGATGATTTCTGTGAAGAATGTCGCAGTAGCGGGCGGCAAAGCCGTACGCGTCTCGCTTCCTGCGAAAGTTGCGTTCGACCTCAAGTCACTCCAAGGCAGCTTGGCGAACCTGGCGGAAGAATTGGGCCATGCGAGATGCTTTTCCGGCGTCAATTGTCTTTTCTCGCTTGAGCGCAACTACGTCGTGGACGAGAACTTGACGCTCAAGGCCCTTCATCAAGTACGCTCCTCGGCTGATGAAGTGGTCCGTTTTAGTGATCCAGACCCCCAGCCGGCGCGCCGTCTCGGGGATCCAGATCCCCAACCAAACCACGGTATTTCCGTCGTGATGTCGTCAAAAGTTGCTTTTAACATCGACAGTGTTGTCGGGCTCGCTGCACGAATTGCGGGCGAGTTGGGTTGCCCAGGCTGCCATTCGGCTTTCGACATTCGCTATCTTCATGAGGCCGAGTTCTTGGCCAACGCCGATGGCCGAGTGCGTGGAATTGCCAGCCTCGGCTAGCGTATCGGATGCTAGGCTAAGAGTCGGCATTACGTACTTTTCGGCGCTCGATCCACTGATCGAGCGCCGCCCTGAACTCTTCGAAGTGCTTGAAATCGAGCCGCAGACCATGTGGCTCGAAGACCCGTTGATGCCTGGTCGCTACCGCATCTTCAAAGAGGTGTGGAAACACGTGGAGCGGCTGCCGGGCGTTAAAACGATCCATAGCGTCGGTGCGCCTGTCGGAGGAGGAATCCGTCCTCATGCGGAACACTTAGCTCTTCTCCGAGAGGCATCACTGCGGATGAACGCTCCATGGGTAAGTGAACATCTCAGCTTTAACGCGACACGAAATTTCAATACTGGTTTCTTCCTTCCACCGCGACAGACACGCGAAGGAATCAGACGGGCAGTCGCTGCGATAAGGGAATTCCAGGCGGCCATGCCTGTCCCCATCGCGGTGGAAACAGGAGTGAACTATTTACGTGCCCGCTCCGATGAATGTTTAGACGGTGAATTCTTTGCATCTGTAGTGGAATCCGCTGATTGCGGTCTGCTCCTCGACTTGCACAACCTCTTTGCCAATGAACAGAATGGGCGCGAGAGCGTCGAAGCGGTTGTCGCCCGGATCCCCGTCGACCGCATATGGGAAGTTCATCTGGCTGGCGGTTTTGAAATGGACGGTTATTGGCTAGATTCCCATTCAGGCGGCATTCCCGACGCCCTGTATGACCTAAGTAAGCGCATTATTCCACAACTTCCAAATCTCAAAGCTCTCGTGTTTGAGATATTTCCGGCCTTTGTGCCGCTTATTGGCTTGGACATGATTCGAGTGCAGATGGAGCGTTTGCAGGAGTTAAGGGAGCTGCACAATAACTCTAGACAGAACATCGCCGAAGCGATGCAAGGACAACCTTCGGCGGGGTATATTCCAGGCGATGGACCTTCTCCAAGCGAGTGGGAGGATGCCTTGGGGGCTTTAGTTGTCGGCCGAGAAGCTAAGGGAGGGCTTGCGTTAGAACTGCGAGAAGATCCGGGAGTACACCTTCTCGAGCGCTTAGTATCAGAATCAAGAGCTTCAGCGCTTATTACTGGATTACGACTTACCTGCCGATTGCTTATGCTTTCGCTGGGTGCAGATTCTATGAATGTTATTTTACAGGACTACTTCAAGAAATCGACGCCTAGGTTATTTACTAGCAGTGAGTCCTTTACTTTTGGCGACTATCTCAGGGAACTGCAATTGCAAGTGCCAGTGCTGTCGAAGGTCCTCGAATACGAAATCGCGGTCTTGCACACACTTCTGTATGACGAAGCGAGAGTCGTTCAATTCGACTATGATCCGGTCCCTCTGCTTCGCGCACTGGCCGAAGGGAGGTTGCCTGAGGCGGAAGGTACCCCCGGGTCATATGAAATCGCGTTGACCTCAGAACTTCGCGACGATGGTCAGGGGCTTGGGCTGGTCAGGTGATGGCGAACGGCCTGAAGCGCTCTGTTGAATCGGACCCCTCGATGGGACCGCTGGGCGGCCCTGTTGCACGAATTCAAGAAATTACAGCGGGTAGCTCGCGTAGGGCGGATTCGAATCGAAGCGCAATCTGCCGCATGCGTGAGTGCGGGTTCTACGCATCCGGCAGGTCACGCTTCGCATTAGACCTGCCCTGCCTCGGTCTCAGCGCGCAGCACAGGGGACATGGACGCGACCTACCGCAAAGTGACCACATCGGTTTCAGCGTCCTCTCCCCTGTGTTGGTGGGTTGTTGGACGGTGTTGTCGCGTGGCAAGAATTGGGTCTTGCGCTGGTGTCGTGGGGACGGTGGCGGCGGTTGTGACGACAAATGACGACATTTGCTGACAGATGCCGTTGCCTTTGCCGGATGAACAGAACAATATCAATGAGTTATGTGATTTATCCGGCGCAGATCGGCTCCCAGCCGGCAGCCCCCCGCGCGCATCCCCGCGAACGGTGTCGTCATTCGTCGTCGATTGGCAGCGGGAGGCCCCGGCGGGGGCAGGGTCGCAAACGACGCGCCTGATGCTGTGGACGGCTCTCCACCCGGCATCGGAGTGCCATAGAGTGGTGACTTCCGAAGTGACCACACTGATGAAGGAGAGCCGCCCGTGGGAGAGGTTACGACGATTGGTCTCGACATCGCC
>WBZV01000321.1_pt1 | contig 30668 bp, 24 predicted proteins | sample 5204221 | NCBI WGS metagenome assembly WBZV01 (sample SAMN12344360, study PRJNA552823) | activated sludge metagenome | biome: Activated sludge suspended growth; feature: Nitrification reactor; material: Wastewater; isolation source: activated sludge from nitrification reactor of wastewater...
ACAGAGCTTCAAAACCCTGTCAAGCATCTTGTTTGTCGAACAACACACCTTCGAAACACAAAACACTTGATGCACACGTAACGAAACACACTTCCCACGCCTCGCTACGCCCCTCATCACCACTTCGGCCCACACTCACTGTGTGCGCCGCAGCGAAGAGAGGCCGAATTATAAAGAAGAATTCGGCCACGTCAACACCATTTCCAGAAAATAGTTGAAGAACCACTATTAGCCGTCAGTAACTCGGCGCGCCTGAGTAGTTTTCGAAGCGCGTAAACTCCCCAAGGAATGTCATCCGAACAGTGCCGGTAGAGCCATTCCGGTGCTTTGAAATGATCAGTTCAGCCATCCCCTTGTCGGGAGAGTCCGGGTTGTAGATCTCATCACGATAAATGAACATGATGATGTCCGCATCCTGCTCGATAGCCCCCGACTCCCGCAGATCCGACGCCACCGGCCGCTTGTTGGGACGCTGCTCAAGACTTCGATTTAGCTGGGACAGCGCGATGATCGGTACGTGCAGCTCCTTTGCCAGGGACTTCACGGAGCGCGAAATCTCGGACAGTTCAGCCGATCGGTTGTCGCTTTCCTTCAGCGAAGTCATCAACTGCAGGTAGTCGATCACGATCAACCCCAGGCGCCCACACTGGCGATGCAGACGCCGGCACCGCGCGCGCAGATCGGTCGGGTTGAGGCCGGGCGTCTCGTCGATAAAGATGGGTGCCTCATGGAGCTTACCCAGGGCATAGGTCAGGCGCTGCCACTCCTCATCCGTCAGCTTCCCTGTCCGAATCTTGTGCTGATCAATCCGGCCGACCGAAGAAAGGAAGCGCGTGGCGAGCTGGGTCCCCGGCATTTCCATCGAGAAGACCGCAACAGGCAAGCCTGCCTCGACAGCGACATTCTCGGCGATGTTAAGGGCCAGCGAAGTTTTCCCCATACCAGGGCGCGCCGCCAGAACGATCATGTCCGAAGGCTGAAGACCAGACGTCTTTTCATCAAGATCGGTCAGACCTGTAGGCACACCCGTGATACCTGCCGGGGAGTCCCGATCATAGAGCTCCTGAATCCGATCCACCACTTGTCCGAGAATCGGCTGGATCGGCACGAACCCGCTGACGGTACGCGCCCCCGCCTCGGCAATCTCGAACACCTTCGCCTCAGCCTCATCCAGCAGGGTCTTGGCATCCTTACCCGAGGGCGTGAGAGCACTGGCCGCAATCTGGTCACCAACGGACACCAGCTTGCGAAGGATAGCCCGTTCCCGAATGATCTCTCCGTAACGCCGGACGTTGGCCGCAGAGGGCGTGCTGTTGGCGATTTCGCCGAGATAGGCAAGGCCACCGACATGCTCGGCCTCGCCGTTCTTTTCCAGCGCCTCGTATACCGTCACGACGTCGGCGGGCTTGCCCAGTTCGATCAGGCGGGCGATCTGACGAAAGATGCGCCGATGGTCATCCCGATAGAAGTCAGCCTCATTGACGACATCCCCGACCCGCTCCCAGACGGTGTTGTCAATCAACAACCCGCCCAATAACGACTGCTCCGCCTCAACGGAGTGCGGCGGCAGCCGCAGGGCGGACATGACGGGATCTTCAGGCAGATTTTGAGATTTACGCATGGGGCATCAGGAATCCGAAACGACCGGGCAATACCCCGGCCTGAAAAACAAAAAAGGCTGCACGAGGCAGCCTTTTTTGACGGAAGGAGTCAAACTCCCTTCGATCAGCTCTCGCCAACCACAGCAACGCTGATGGTAGCAGTCACATCGGTATGCAGGGAGACGACCAGCTGGGTCTCACCGACCACCTTGAGCGGGCCTTCCGGCATGCGCACGGCAGACTTCTCGACGGCAAAGCCCTTGGCCTTCAGTGCGTCAGCAACGTCGGCATTGGTCACAGAGCCAAACAGACGGCCATCGACACCAGCCTTGCGGCTGATGGTAACGGCAGTGCCTTCGAGCTTCTCGCCCTGAGCCTGGGCAACAGCCAGCTGCTCGGCGGCGACACGCTCAAGCTCGGCACGGCGGGCTTCGAACTCAGCCAGGTTGGCGGCATTCGCGCGCTTGGCCTTGCCCTGGGGGATCAGGAAGTTACGGGCGTAGCCGTCCTTGACCTTGACCACATCACCCAGACCACCCAGGTTGACAACCTTGTCCATAAGAATGATTTGCATGCTGTCTCTCCGGGATTACTGGTGCAGATCGGTGTACGGCAGGAGCGCGAGGAAACGCGCACGCTTGATCGCGGTGGATAGCTGACGCTGGTAGCCGGACTTGGTGCCGGTGATGCGTGCCGGCATGATCTTGGCGTTTTCGGTGATGAAATCCTTCAGGATGTCCACATCCTTGTAATCGATTTCTTCGATCTTTTCTGCGCTGAAACGGCAGAACTTGCGACGCTTGAAGAGGCTGCGACCGCCACGGTCGTCCTTACGCTTCATTGCTGGCTTGAATGCCATGATTCGTTCCTTCCAAAAATTCGATCGTATCGATATGCAATACAGGTGTCCTGCTGCGCAGGCTTTTCGCTGCAAGGAAGCCGGTAATCCGGGCGGTGCAACCGAGGCGGGCAGCAGCAAGCAGACTTGCCTTCTCCCCTACCGCAGCAATCGCCAACTCAAGTCCCACTTCACGCGGAACCCCGGCCTCCACCTGCTTCGAGCGGTGCTCAATGCGCCCTGCCAGCACCGGCACACCGCCGGGGGAGTAACGCAGAGCCCCGACTTCGGTCAGGACACCTTCAATCTCAAAACTGTTGCGAACCTGTTCCTGCAACTCAGGCTGCGGGCTGCTGCTCGACGGCCTTGGCCTCTTCGCCAGAAGCGGAAGTCAGGGAGCGAGCCTTTTCTTCCTTCATCATCGGCGACGGGGTGGTGACCGCCTTCTTCATGCGGATGGACAGGTGACGCAGCACGGCATCGTTGAACTTGAAGCCATGCTCCAGCTCGGCGATGGTGGGCTGATCGCACTCGATGTTCATCAGCACGTAGTGAGCCTTGTGGATCTTGTCGATCGGGTAGGCCAGCTGACGACGACCCCAGTCTTCCAGACGATGGATCTGGCCGCCTTGGGTGGTCACGAGGGAACGGTAACGCTCGATCATGGCGGGCACTTGCTCGCTCTGATCAGGGTGAACGATGAAAACGACTTCGTAATGCCGCATGAGATCTCCTTCTGGATCAAAGCCCTCCGTCATGCGAACGGTAGGGCAAGGTAAAAATCCGGACACCCGAGCTGCACATGCAGACGGGCGAGCCGGCAATCATTTCACAACTCGGGATTTAATTCAAGACCTTATGCGCTTCAGCGGCGACAGCCCACCCTGGCGAGGCTGACCTTGGAGCCGTTACTGCGGCCGAGGCGCTCACAGATCCAGGCCGATGTCTCCACCAGGGCCTCCAGGCGGATGCCCGTCTCGACCCCCAGTCCGTCCAGCATGTACACGACATCTTCCGTCGCCACATTGCCGGATGCCCCCGCCGCGTAGGGGCAGCCCCCCAGCCCCGCCACCGAGGCGTCAAAGGTGGCAACCCCCGCCTGCAGGGACGCGTAGATGTTCACCAGCGCCTGACCATAGGTATCGTGATAGTGGCCGGCCAGCTTGTCGATGGGCACCCGGCGGGCAACGGCGTCGAGCATCCGGCGGGTCTTGCCGGGCGTGCCGGTGCCGATGGTGTCCCCCAGGCTGACTTCATAGCAGCCCATGTCGAAGAGCGTCGCCGCCACGCCGGCCACCGCCTCCGGCGCCACTTCGCCTTCGTAAGGGCAGCCCAGCACGCAGGACACGTAGCCGCGCACCCTCACACCCGCCGCCTTCGCTGCCTCCACCACCGGCACAAACCGATCAAGGGATTCCGCGATGGAGCAGTTGATATTCTTCTGACTGAAGGACTCGGACGCCGCACCGAACACCGCGACCTCCTTCGCGCCCGCCGCCAGGGCCGCCTCGAACCCTTTCAGGTTAGGCGTGAGCACCGGGTAGTCCACGCCCGGCAGTCGGGCGATCCGTGCCATCACCTCGGCGTTGTCACCCATCTGCGGGACCCATTTGGGCGACACGAAGGAGGTGGCCTCAATGGCAGGCAAGCCGGCGGCACCCAGCCGGGCGATGAGTTCGACCTTGGTATCGGTACTGACGATCTGCTTTTCGTTCTGCAGGCCATCCCGGGGACCGACTTCAACGATGCGGACACGCTGGGGCAGGTTCATGGCTTCATTCCTTCGATCATGCGGTGGCGGCGTCTTCCAGGCCTAGGGTCTGCTTCATTTTCTCGCGGATCTGGAACTTCTGGATCTTGCCCGTCACCGTCATCGGGAAGCTGTCCACGAAACTGATGTAGCGGGGAATCTTGTAGTGGGCAATCTGCCCCTGACAAAAGGTGCGCACCTCATCCTCGCTCAGGCGTTCGCCCTCGCGCACGATGATCCACGCACACAGCTCCTCGCCGTACTTCTTGTCGGGCACGCCCACCACCTGCACATCCAGGATCTTGGGGTGGCGGTAGAGAAATTCCTCGATCTCCCGCGGATAGATGTTCTCGCCGCCGCGAATCACCATGTCCTTGATGCGTCCGACGATGTTGCAGAAGCCCTCGTCATCAATGATGGCAATGTCGCCCGTGTGCATCCAGCCTGCCCGGTCGATGGCCTCCGCCGTCTTGGCCTCGTCACCCCAGTAGCCGAGCATTACCGAGTAGCCACGGGTACACAGCTCGCCCGGAGTGCCACGAGGCACAATGCGCCCCTCATTGTCGATGATCTTCACCTCGCAATGGGGTTGCGCCCGGCCGACCGTGGACACCCGCCGCTCGACGGGGTCGTCGGTACCACTCTGGAAGCTCACCGGCGAGGTCTCGGTCATGCCGTAGGCGATGGTGACCTCGGTCATGTTCATCCTGTCGATGACGCGCTTCATCACCTTGATGGGGCAAGGGCTGCCAGCCATGATGCCGGTGCGCAGGCTGGACAGATCGAAGCCAGCAAAGTCCGGATGATCCAGCTGGGCGATGAACATGGTCGGCACGCCGTAACTGGCGGAGCACTTTTCCTCCGCCACGGTCTGCAGCACGGCCAGGGGCTCGAACGCCTCCGCCGGGTAGACCATTGTCGCCCCGTGAGTCAGGCAGCCCAGGTTGCCCATCACCATGCCGAAGCAGTGGTAAAGCGGCACCGGAATGCACACCCGGTCACCGGGCACCAGGCGGATCGCCTCGCCCACGAAAAAACCGTTGTTGAGGATGTTGTGATGGGACAAGGTCGCGCCCTTCGGGTTGCCGGTGGTCCCGGAGGTGAACTGGATGTTGATGGGCTCGTCGAACTGCAGCGCCTCGCCAAGCAGCTCGAGCTCGCCCAGTTCGTCTCGAGTCGGTAGGCGCAACAGATCGTCGAAGTTGAGCATGCCCGGCGTGCGCTCGCCCCCCATGCGGATCACCATCTCCAGGCTGGGCAGCCGGTGGGCGCGCAGCAGGCCGGCCTCGCAGTGCCCCAGCTCCGGCGCGAGGTCGGAGAGCATCGCCAGGTAGTCGCTGCTCTTGAATGAAGGAGACAGGACCAGGGCCCGGCAGCCGACCTTGTTGAGGGCATATTCCAGCTCACTGCGCCGATAGGCCGGATTGATGTTCACCAGCACCAGGCCAGCCTTTGCCGTAGCGAACTGGGTCAGCGTCCACTCCAACCGGTTCTGCGACCACATCCCCACCCGATCCCCCGGCACCAGCCCCAGCCGGCGCAGCCCGCAGGCAAGGGAATCAACCTTCAGACGCAGCTCAGCGTAGCTCAGGCGTACCCCCTGATGGCGCACCACCAGGGCCTCCCGCTGCCCGTGGCGGGCACAGGCATCGTCAAAATACCGGCCGATGGTCTGGCCGATCAGAGGCTTGTCCGACGCACCATGGACGTAGCTCAGTTCACTCATGCTGTCTCCTCACACTCGTGTTGTGTGGTTCCGGCTCCGTCTGCGCGGATTGCCGGGGTGTCAGATTGTCGAAGAACACTCCCGCAAGGTCGGATGACCCCGACACCACGGGTATCCCTCAGGCCGGACTCACTTCGAAGTCCACCAGCTCGGCACCGTCGCCCACCTGGTCGCCGACGGCGAAGCGGAAGCCCTTCACCGTGCCGGCAGCCGGCGCCGTGATGGTGTGTTCCATCTTCATGGCCTCAAGGATCAGCAGCGGTGCGCCCTTCTCCACCGTGGCGCCTTCGCTGGCGATCAGGGCGATCACCTTGCCGGGCATGGGAGCCAGCAGGCCACCCTCGGCCCCCCCGCCCTCGCCGCTGTGGTGCAGCGGGTCCACCGCGGCAAACTGCCAGGCACGGCCATGGCCAAACACATGGCGACGCTCGCCCGCCACCACCACCGTAACGGCGGTGCGCAAGCCGTCGAACTCCGCCCGCAGCAGGCCGCGGGGATTGATGCTGCCGCTGACAATGCTGGCGACGCCATCCACCACAATGCGGAAGACCTTGCCCAGGTTCTCGACCTGCAGATGCTTCTGTTCCTCGCCCAGCCGGAAGACCAGGCTACGGGTCGCATCGGCATTGACCCGCCAGCCGTCGCGCAGATGCCAGGGCGACGCCGGCTCCGGATGCCGGCCCGCGCTCTGGGCCGCCCGCTCCTGCTCGCGCAACAACTCGGCCAGGGCTACGGCCAGCCAGGCCTCACGATGGGCTCCGGCCTCTTCCGGAAAGAGATAGTCCTTCTCCCGCTCGATCAGGCCGGTGTCCAGATCGGCGTTGGCAAAGGCCGGGCAGGCGGTGAGGCGCGACAGGAACTCGATATTGTTGGAAACGCCGACCACCCGGTAGTCGGCCAGGGCCTGCAGCATGCGTGCCAGGGCCCTGTCACGATTCACATCCCAGACGATCAGCTTGGCGATCATCGGGTCGTAGAAGGGCGAAATCTCGTCACCCTCCTCCACCCCGGTATCGACGCGCACATGCATGCCCTCTTCCGGCGGCGCCAGGTGCACCAGCCTGCCGGTGGAGGGGAGGAAGCCCCTGGACGGGTCCTCGGCGTAGATGCGTGCTTCCAGCGCATGGCCGTTGATGGCTAGCTGCTCCTGGGCCAGGGGCAGCGGCTCACCGGAGGCCACTCGGAGCTGCCACTCCACCAGGTCGAGCCCGGTGATCATCTCGGTGACCGGGTGCTCCACCTGCAGGCGGGTGTTCATCTCCATGAAGTAGAAGGTGCCATCCTGGTTGGCGATGAACTCCACGGTGCCGGCGCCCACGTAGCCCACGGCCTTGGCCGCATCGACGGCGGCCTTGCCCATGGCGGCGCGGCGCTCGAGTGTCATGCCGGGAGCCGGCGCCTCTTCGAGCACCTTCTGGTGGCGGCGCTGCACCGAACAGTCGCGCTCGAACAGGTACACCACGTTGCCCCGGGTATCGCCAAACACCTGGATCTCGATGTGGCGCGGACGGGTCAGGTACATCTCGACCAGCACGTGATCACTGCCGAAACTGGATGCAGCCTCACGCTTGCAGGAAGCCAGCGCATCGAGAAAGTCCTCGCTCCGCTCAACCAGGCGCATGCCCTTGCCGCCACCGCCGGCGGCGGCTTTGATGAGCACCGGGTAGCCGATGGCATCGGCCTGCACATTGAGGAAGCCAGGCTCCTGGTGATCGCCGTGGTAGCCGGGGGTCAGGGGTACGCCGGCCTTTTCCATCAGCTTCTTGGCCTCGGACTTGGAGCCCATGGCCCGGATCGCCGACACCGGCGGGCCGATGAAGACGATACCGGCCTTATCGCAGGCGTGGCAGAACTCCTCGTTCTCGGAGAGAAAGCCGTAGCCCGGGTGAATGGCCTGGGCGCCGGTCTGCTTCGCCGCGGCGATAATGTTGTCAATGACCAGGTAGCTCTCGCGCGCCGCCGCAGGCCCGATGAATACGGCCTCATCGGCCAGACGTACGTGTCGGGCACCGGCATCGGCCTCGGAATACACCGCAACGGTCTTGATGCCGAGGCGGCGCGCTGTCTTGATGACGCGGCAGGCGATCTCCCCGCGGTTGGCGATCAGGATCTTGTTGAACATTTTGTCTCCCGTACTCTTGTGGTTTCAGACCAGCATCCACGCCGCCGGACGCTTGTCGAGGAAGGCGGCAAGGCCCTCCTTCGCTTCGGGCGTGGCGCGCAGGCTGGCAATGCGGCGGGCGGTATCCTCGACCAGATCGTCACCGACGGGCCGGTCGGCCACGGCACGGATCAGATCCTTGGCGGCGGCCTGGGACTTCGGCCCCCCCTGCAACAGGGCGGTGACGATGTCCTGCACCCGGGCATCGAGCCCGTCCGCCGCGGTCGCCTCGTGGGCCAGGCCCAGCTCGGCAGCGCGGCTGGCGGAGATCCGCTCGGCAGTCTGGAAATAGCGGTGGGCCTGGCGGGCGCCGATGGCACGGATCACATAGGGGCTGATGGCCGAAGGGATGATGCCGAAGCGGACCTCGGAGGTGGCGAACACCGCCCCCTCACCCGCAATGCAGATGTCGCAGGCCGAGGCGAGCCCCATGCCACCGCCCAGGGCCGCCCCGTGCACCCGGGCGATGGTCGGCTTCGTCATCTCGGCCAGGGTGCGCAGCATGCCGGCGAGCTTGCGTGCGTCCTCAATGTTCTCCTCGACGCTGGCGTTGCCGGCGCGCTTCATCCAGTTGAGGTCGGCCCCCGCCGAGAAGCTCTTGCCGCGCCCGGCCAGCACCACCACGCGCACCGTGTCGTCGGCGTCCAGCTGGCGACAGGCCGCGGTGAGTTCGGCGATGAGCTGCTCGTTGAAGGCGTTGTGCACATCAGGGCGGTTCATCCAAAGGGTGGCAACGCCGCCATCGCGGGCGATTTCCAGGGTCTCGTACATGGCGCCCCCTTACATCCGGAACAGGCCGAATTTCGTCGGCTGGATCGGCGCGTTGAGGCTGGCCGACAGGGACAGACCCAGCACGCGGCGGGTCTGGGCCGGGTCCACCACGCCGTCGTCCCACAGACGGGCGGTGGCGTAATACGGATGGCCCTGATCTTCGTACTGCTGGCGGATCGGCGCCTTGAAGGCCTCTTCCTCATCCTTGCTCCAGCTGCCGCCCTTGGCCTCGATCCCCTCCCTGCGCACGGTGGACAGCACGCTGGCCGCCTGCTCGCCACCCATCACCGAGATGCGGCTGTTGGGCCACATCCACAGGAAGCGCGGGCTGTAGGCCCGGCCGCACATGCCGTAGTTGCCGGCGCCGAAGCTGCCGCCGATCAGCACGGTGAGCTTGGGCACCTGGGCGGTTGCGACGGCGGTCACCATCTTGGCGCCATCCTTGGCGATGCCGCCGTTCTCGTACTTGCGGCCGACCATGAAGCCGGTGATGTTCTGCAGGAAGACCAGCGGCACGCCACGCTGGGCGCACAGCTCGATGAAGTGGGCGCCCTTCTGGGCCGACTCGCCGAAGAGGATGCCGTTGTTGGCGACGATACCGATGGGCATGCCATAGAGGTGGGCAAAGCCGGTGACCAGGGTGGTGCCGTAGCGCGCCTTGAACTCGTCGAAGCGCGAGCCATCGACGATGCGGGCGATCACCTCGCGCACGTCGTAGGGCTTGCGGGTGTCGGTGGGGATCACGCCGTAGATCTCGGCGGGATCGTAAAGGGGCTCCTCCGCGTCGAGCAGCTTCAGCCCGACCGGCTTGGTCCGGTTGAGGGTGCCGACAATGCGCCGGGCGATGAAGAGCGCGTGGGTGTCGTTCTCGGCCAGGTGGTCGGCCACGCCGGAGACGCGGGTGTGCACGTCGCCGCCGCCCAGGTCTTCGGCCGTCACCACCTCGCCGGTGGCCGCCTTCACCAGCGGCGGGCCGCCCAGGAAGATGGTGCCCTGGTTCTTGACGATGATGGTCTCGTCGCTCATGGCCGGCACGTAGGCGCCGCCGGCAGTGCATGAGCCCATCACCACGGCGATCTGGGGAATGCCCAGGGCTGACATGTTGGCCTGGTTGAAGAAGATGCGCCCAAAGTGGTCCCGGTCGGGGAAGACCTCGTCCTGCTTGGGCAGGAAGGCGCCACCGGAATCCACCAGGTAGATGCACGGCAAACGGTTTTCCTGGGCGATCTCCTGGGCGCGCAGGTGCTTCTTCACCGTCATCGGGTAATAGGTGCCGCCCTTCACGGTGGCATCGTTGGCCACGATCATGCACTCGGTGCCATTGACCCGGCCGATGCCGGTGATCACCCCAGCCGAGGGCGCATCGTTGTCGTACATCCCGTAGGCGGCCAGCTGGCCGAGTTCGAGAAAGCCGGTGCCGGGATCAAGCAGATGATCGACCCGGTCGCGGGGCAGCAGCTTGCCACGGGCCACATGCTTGGCCCGGGCCGCCTCACCACCGCCGAGAGACACCCGCGCAGCCTTCTCGCGCAGGTCGGCCACGATCTTGCCCATCTCGGCCGCGTTGGCCTGGAACTCGGGCGATCGCGGGTTGATGCTGGATTTGATGACGCTCATGTCGGCTTCCTTGCTCAGGCCGTTTCGGAGAACAGCTCACGACCGATCAGCATGCGACGGATCTCGCTGGTGCCGGCCCCGATCTCGTAGAGCTTGGCATCGCGCCACAGGCGGCCGACCGAGTACTCGTTGGTATAGCCCACACCGCCCAGGGTCTGGATGGCTTCGCCGGCCATCCAGGTGGCCTTCTCGGCGGAATACAGGATGGCGCCGGCGGCGTCCTTGCGCAGGGTGCGCGAGTGATCGGTGCGTTCACAGGCCTGACCCACCGCATACACATAGGCACGGGTGGCCATCCATGTGGAATACATATCGGCCAGCTTGCCCTGCATTAGCTGGAACTCGCCGATGCTCTGGCCAAACTGCTTGCGGTCGTGGAGGTAGGGCACGACTTCGTCCATGCACGCCGCCATGATGCCCAGCGGGCCACCGCACAGCACGGCGCGCTCGTAGTCGAGGCCGCTCATCAGCACCTTGACGCCATTGCCCACGCCACCCAGCACGTTCTCCTCGGGCACCTCCACATCGTCGAAGAACAGCGGGAAGGTGTTGGAACCGCGCATGCCCAGCTTGTCCAGGTGGGTGCCATGGGTGAAGCCCTTCATGCCCTTCTCGATGATGAAGGCGGTCATGCCCTTGGGGCCGGCCTCGATGTCGGTCTTGGCATACACGACCAGGGTGTCGGCGTCGCCGCCGTTGGTGATCCACATCTTGGCGCCGTTGAGCACATAGCGGTCACCCGTCTTGTCGGCGCGCAGCTTCATGCTCACCACGTCGGAGCCGGCGTTGGGCTCGCTCATGGCCAGGGCGCCCACGTGGTCGCCGGAGATCAGCTTGGGCAGGTATTTCTGCTTCTGGGCCTCCGTGCCATTGCGGCGGATCTGGTTGACGCACAGGTTGGAGTGGGCGCCGTAGGACAGGCCGACCGAGGCGGAGGCGCGGGAGACCTCTTCCAGGGCGATGATGTGCGCCAGATAGCCCATGTTGGTACCACCATATTCCTCGGGCGCGGTCATGCCGTGCAGGCCCAGGTCACCGAGCTTCTTCCACAGATCGGCGGGGAATTCATTCACCCGGTCGATCTCGGCCGCGCGGGGCGCGATCTCCTTGGCCGCGAAGGCCTGGATGGTGTCGCGCAGGGCTTCAATGGTTTCGCCGAGGTGGAAATCGAGGCTGGGTACGTTCATGGTTTGTCTCCTCCGGAAGATGGGTATGGCGGGACCGGACTTGGCAGTCCCTGTCGACACGCGGCAGGTTACGTGCGCCGGCACGGTGCCGGGCGCCATCGTGGTTGCAGATCGTGCCACGACGAGGCGCCCCGGACGATAGAATTTACGGGCCATGGAAAATCCTGCCCCCGACACCCGCCTGCCCGGCCTATCCCGCGCTGCAACACCGATCGCCTTCATTGAGGCCATCCTCGCCGGGTACCGCCGCTACGGTGCAGACCCGGCCAACGCCCTGGCCCGTGCCGGCATCAGCCCGGCCCTGCTCGGACACCCCGAAGCGCGGGTGACAGCCAGCCAGATGGAGATCATGTCGGGGGCGGCCATGCAGGAGCTCGACGACGAGGCCCTGGGCTGGTTCTCCCGGCGCCTGCCCTGGGGCAGCTACGGCATGCTGTGCCGCGCGTCCATCACCTCGCCCGATCTGGGGGTGGCCCTCAAGCGCTGGTGCCGCCACCACCGCCTGCTGACCAACGACATCGAACTGCACCTTGCAGTCACCGGCGACGAGGCCCGTTTCACCCTCATCCCCGGCCGCGATCTGGGCGAGCTGCGCGAGTTCTGTCTGGTCACCCTGCTGCGCTACGTGCTGGGCTATGCCTGCTGGGCCATCGACTCACGCATCCCCCTGCAGGAGACGCGCTTCCCCTTCCCGCCGCCGCCCCACGCCGAGACCTACCCCCTGCTCTTTCCCGGCCCGGTGCACTTCAACGCAGACGCGGCAGGATTCAGCTTTGACGCCCGTTACCTCACGCTGCCCATCCGCCGCGACGAAGCCGCCCTGCGCACCATGCTCCAGCGCGCCCTGCCCCTTACCGTGCTGCAGTACCGGCGCGACCGCCTGCTCGTCGAGGGCGTGCGCCACTTTCTGCGCAGCCCCGACAAACAGGGCGCCACCGCCGAGCGGGTTGCCGAGCACCTGCATGTTTCCGTCCGCACCCTGCACCGGCAACTCAAGGAGGAAGGCTCCTCCCTGCAGCAGATCAAGGACGATACCCGCCGCGACCATGCCATCGCCCTCCTCGACCGCAGCCGCAAGTCGGTCAAGCAGATCTCAGCCCTGGTCGGCTTCGCCAACGAGAAGAGCTTTACTCGCGCCTTCCGCACCTGGACCGGCCTGCCACCCCAAGCCTGGCGGGAGAGAAACCACGCCCCCCACCCGGCCCCGGAGGGAATCCCCCTGGCAAAGAGGTCGACCTGACGCCCAGGCATCATCCAACTGCAACTTTTCTGCAATCACGGAAGCCGACGGGCGCTGCTAAGGTCTGCCACGACAATCCACTCATGGAGGCTTCCCCATGGTTTTCTTCGAACTTTTTTCCAACGCCCCCGACATCATCAAGGTCAATGCCGGTGCCGCGCTCTTTCGCGAAGGTGAAGACGGCACCACCCTGTATGTACTGACCATCGGCACCGCCGAAGTGATGATAGGGAACCGGGTCGTGGAAACACTCCAGCCGGGCAACATCATTGGGGAAATGGCCCTGGTGGACCCTGCCCCCCGGGCAGCCAGCGTGATCGCCGTCACCGACTGCGAGTTCGTCGAGGTGGACGACAAGCGCTTCAATTACCTCGTCCAGCAAACCCCGTTCTTTGCCCTCAAGGTCATGCGCGTCCTGTCCGAACGCCTGCGGACAACTTCCGCAATGCTGCCGATCATCGAGGACGTATAAAGATCTCACGGAAGGAGTGAGGTCGAGCGGCACAGTGAGTATCCTCACCAGCTCACAGTTCCGACATTCAAGTTAAGTGCGTCACAGCCACCCGGGAGCCCATCGGCTACCATACCGGACGCATACCATTTGAATTTTCCCCACGTCCTCCAGGAGCGTCCGTGCCCCTCTCTCCAATCCCGTTCCGGCATGCGGGTATCGCGGCCCTGCTCATCGCGATCACCATCAACTCGGTCCATGCCGCACCTGACGCAGACCCCGTCCTCACCCTCGCCGAAGGGCACCTGCGCCTTGAGGCTCGCCTGAGAAAGATGGGTATCGGTGCCGACAAGCCTTTCTCCATGCCCGCGTCGATCGACACGGCGAGACAGATCAAGAAGGCCACGCAGGGCAGCGAACGCATTGCCCGCCCCGGACAAGTCGTTGGTCTGGTGGTCCGCTTCCGCTCTCCCGACGTGCAAGCCCTGTCGGCCCGCAATGCTCCGCCGCCCGATGCCCTTGTCGCCCAGCTCAACAGCGTCGCAGGCGGCGAGCTGAGCTACCAACGTGCCATGTCCATGGGCTTTCATGTATTCCGCTTCGCCACGCCAAAGCCCCTGAGCGAGGCCGGAGCCATCCTGGAACGGCTCCGCGCCCTGCCGGAAATCGAGCAGGTGACCGAGGATCTGCGCACCTCCCGCGACCTCACACCCAACGACGTCGCCTTCCCCACACAATGGAACATGCAGTCGGTGTACACCTACGGCGGTGCCGCCAACCTCCCCTCCGCCTGGACGATGACGACCGGATCCGCCAGCACGGTGGTGGCCGTGATCGACACCGGCATCACCGCCCACCCCGAATTCCAGTCCCGCATCCTGCCGGGCTATGACTTCATTTCTGACCCCGTGAACGCGAACGACGGCAACGGACGGGATTCCGACGCCAGCGACCCTGGCGACTGGACGGCCAAGCACGAATGCGGCTATGGCGAGCCGGCCTATACGTCAAGCTGGCACGGCACCCACGTGACCGGCATCATCGCTGCCGCCGGCAACAACTGGTCGGGCATGGCGGGCGTCAACTGGAGAACCCGCATTCTTCCGGTGCGGGTGCTGGGCAAATGCGGCGGCAGCGTATCCGACATCATCGATGGCATGCTGTGGGCCGTTGGACTGGAGGTACCCGGTGTGCCCACCAACCCCAACCCTGCCCAGGTGCTCAACCTGAGCCTGGGCGGCTGGAGCCCCAGCGGTTGCACATCGGCCTATGAAGAAGCCCTCAACCGGGTGCGGGCCACCGGCGCACTGGTGGTGGCCGCCGCAGGCAACGACGATAACGAATCCGCCTATGTGGTTCCCGCGGCTTGTGAAGGCGTGATGACCGTCGGCGCCATCGACCACGACGGCTATCGGGCCAGCTACAGCAACTACAGCGTGGTCAATGCGGTGAGTGTCTCCGCTCCCGGCGGTGACATCAGCTACTACGGTACCGACGGCTCGGGCATCTACTCGACGGTCAACTCTGGAACCAAAGGCCCCGTGGCCAGCAGCTATGCGTACTACCAGGGCACCAGCATGGCCGCACCTCATGTGTCGGGCATTGCGGCCCTTGCCCTGGCCCAGGATCCTCAGATCAGCCCGGAACTGCTGTATTACTCCATCTATCTGTCCAGTCACGATTTTCCTCGGGACTCCATCTGCAGCAGCTATGCCGAGACCTACCTCCTGTGCGGTGCCGGGATCGCCGATGCCTACCAGACCCTGTTGACGGTCATGGGCCTGCAGCCCTATCTGCTGGTCACCGAGTACTACAACGTGGACATCCGGCACTATTTCCGTACCGGCGCGCGCAGCGATTCCGCCTTTATCCTGGCGGGGAATGCCGGCAAGGGCTGGCGCGACACCTACGACTACTTCCTCGCCTGGCGAGATGCGTCCAGCGGCGCCCAGGCGGTATGCCGCTTCTACGCCAAGGGTCCGAATTCCCACTTCTTCACTGCCGATGCCAAGGAGTGCGAAGACGTCAAGGGCTACCCGGGATGGGTATACGAAGGCATCGCCTACTACATGAAGGTCCCGAAAAACGGCGTCTGCCCCTCGGACAGCGTGCCGGTTCACCGCCTCTACAACAACCGCTTCATCTTCAACGATTCCAACCATCGCTTCACCACCGACATGGACGTGGTCACCCGGATGACCCAAACCGGATGGATCTACGAGGGTGTCAAGATGTGCGGAGGTGGGGGCTGAACGGCAGCCCCGTATTCAGGGTAACGACGCCCCGCCGCGGCGGGCGTCCGGCGACAGCCACCGGAGCAGGAGTGCGAAGAAGGGCTCTGCAGCCACGGGCTTTCCGATATGGTCGTCCATGCCGGCCTCGATGCACGCCAGCCGGTCCTGCTCGAAGGCATTGGCCGTCAGGGCCACGATGGGCGTGCGCGGCCTGCCCGGCAGCGCACGTATCGCCCGCGCCGCCTCGAAACCATTCATCCGTGGCATCTGCAGATCCATCAGAATAAGGTCGTAGACGTTCCGCTCTGCCAGCGCCACGGCCTGGGCGCCGTCCTCGGCCAGATCCACCTCCAGGCCGGCAATCCGCAGCAACTCACGGGACACCTCCTGATTGATCGGCTCGTCCTCCACCAGCAGGATTCGGGCACCCGTGCCTATCCTGCGCAACATGTCCTCGGCCACGTCACCCCCCTCCACGGACATGGCCGGGGAGTCCGCAACAAGCAGGTGCACCGTGAACCAGAAGAGGCTCCCGGCCCCCGGCACACTCTCGACGCCAATGGTCCCTCCCATCAGTTGCGTCAGGCGCTTGCTGATGGCAAGCCCGAGCCCCGTGCCGCCATACTTCCGCGTCGTCGAATTGTCGGATTGCTCGAAGGCCAGGAACAGACGTTTCCGGTCCTCCGCGGGAATCCCGATCCCGGTATCGCGCACCTCGAAGCGCAGCATCACGCTGCGCCCCTCTTCCTCGGGGGGCAGCACCCGCACCGTGACGCCTCCCTGGTGGGTGAACTTGACGGCATTGCTGACAAGGTTGAGCAGTATCTGGCCGAGGCGCACCGGATCCCCGACGAAGCCTTGCTCCGCCAGCGCCGGGGGAACGTCCACCGTCAGGCCGAGACCTTTGGCGGTGGCCGCCGGCGTCATCAAGCCCGTCAGGGTGTCAAGCACATCCCGCAGGGTGAAGTCCACGGACTCAAGGGTCAGGCGCTCGGCTTCGATCTTCGAGATGTCGAGGATGTCGTTGATCACCGCCAGCAGGTGATCGGATGCCTGCTTCACCTTCTGCAGCTGGTCAATCTGCTTCACATCCGTTGCCCGCCTCAGGGCCAGATCGGTCATCCCCATGATGCCATTCAGGGGGGTGCGCAGTTCGTGGCTCATGTTGGCCAGGAAGGCGCTCTTGGCCCGGCTCGCGCTTTCGGCCACCTCCTTGGCGATGGAGAGGGCAGCCGTGCGCTCGACGACCAAGTCCTCCAGGTGCTGGCGGTGCAGGGCCAGCTCCGCATCAAGGTGCTTGCGTTCAGTGATATCCCGGGCCGAGCCCACGGTACCGATGACCTTCCCGTCCTCATTGACGAAGGGCGCCTTTCTCACATCCAGCACCACGGGTCTCCCGCGAATGCTCCCGCTCTCCTCGAAAATGCAGGGCTGATCCTTCTCGAGGGTGGTGGCATCGGTCTCCTGACAAAGCTCGCCGAAGGTATGCCAGTGGGGATCATCCGGCTGGCGGGAGCGCTCCCGCAGGGCAAAGTAGGTATCGGTTCGGCCCACGGGCTCGGAGGTATCCACCGCACACAGCAAATGGCGGCACACGGCCTGATTGGCAAACAGGTAACGCCCTTCCAGATCCTTCGCCCAGATCAGATCGGGCACGTTGTCACACATCAGCCGCAACATCGCAGCCAGCTTGGCCGACCGCTCGGTCGAATCCGCCAGTTCCGCAGTACGTAGCGCAATGCGCTCCTCAAGGGCGCGCTCCGATGCCTCGAGGGTCTCCCGGGCCAGCCGCTCGGCCTTCAAGGCCTCGGTCTGAGCCTGCTCCTTGTCACGGCGCAGGACATGGATGCGACTGGCCAGGGCAAAGGAAAACAGGAGCATCTCCAGCGCCGATCCGATCTGCATGCCGTAAGAGGTGATCGGGTTGGTCGGCAGCCAGTTGAGGGTCCGCAGGGAAAGCATGGCCACCCCCAGGAGCAGGAGCGTCCAGGCCACCAGGAAGATGCGTGCCCCCGGCTGGCCGCGACGCAAGGCGAGGATGCCGGCGACCACCGCCACGCATGAGAAGGCCGTCCCCACCAGGGCGGTGGCCACGCCCCCGGGCCGATACGCATGGACCACCGGAATCAGACCCGCAACAATGAAGCCGATCTGCAAAATGCGGATCAAGCGGTCAAGTCCCGGCGCGGTCTGCGCCGTCTGGAGGAACTGCCGGGTGAACACCGCACCAAAGAAACCCGTCAGGCAAAACCCCAGGGGCAGCGCCACATTGCCCCAGGCCGGAAACTGCGGCCACAGGAACTGGTTACCCAGGCCAAGCATGGAGAGCTGGGCCACGCCCATGGACACGACGCAGGCCACATAGACCAGGTAGATCCGCTCTCGCAGGGCGGAATACAGCAGCAGGTTGTACATGCCGAGGGCCAGCAGCATGCCGAAGTACAGGGCCAGAACCCCATACACCTTCTGGTCGTTCTCGTGCAGCGCCCGGGGTTCCCAAACGGTCAGCGGCAGGGTCAGGCTCCCTCCCGAACTCACCCGCAGATAGACCGTTTTCCCGCCCCCCGGCTCGACGGACAGCGGAAACACCAGGTTGCGATGCGGGAACGGGCGCGCACCGTGGGGCATCAGATCCCCCGCCCGTAGATGCGCGGCGACACCGCCCTCCACGGCGAAGAAATCGACCGAATCGAGGGACGGGTAGGCCAGCTCGATCAGCCAGCTCCGGGCTGTGTTGGCCTCCGCCGACACGTTTAGGCGTAGCCAGTAGGTGGATGCGGAGTAACCGAAATTCAGGTCACTGCTGCCCTTCACCGGTGCAAAGCGGCGGGCCGTTTCCGGCTGTTGCACCTGATCCAGCGTCAGGCTGCCGGAAGGGTCTTCCAGCACCTCCAGGTAGGGCCGCAAGGACAGACAGCGGGTATCGGCGGTGAGAGCAACGGAGCTTGAGGCATGCACAAATCCGGAAAGGGCGGCCAGCGCCAGCAGCGCCATCAACAGTCGAACAACCCGCATCCCGTTCCTTTGCAAAAAATCAGTCTTGGCGCACACCCATGCGCGTCAGCACCACATGGTGCCACAAGCCCAATCCGGCCACACTCCCGCACCTGGCCCGCCGCGTCACGCCCGGTACCGCGCCAGCGCGAGCCCCGCCACGTCGATATCGGGCTCCCGGCCCGACAGCAGATCCGCCAGAACCCGCCCCGTACCGGCCGCCATCGTCCATCCCAGCGTGCCGTGGCCGGTGGCCAGATACAAGTTAGTGTAGGGCGTTGCGCCGATGATGGGGGTGCCGTCGGGGGTCATGGGCCGCAGGCCGGTCCAGAAGCGGGCACGCTCCAGGTCGCCCCCTGCACCGAAGAGATCCCGCACCACATGCGCCAGGGTACGCCGGCGTGCGGGACGCAGGGCCAGGCTGAATCCCGCCAGTTCGGCGGTGCCCCCCACCCGGATGCGGTCCCCCAGGCGCGTCACGGCCACCTTGTGGGTTTCATCCATCACGGTGGATTCGGGCGCCCCCGCCGGATCGACGATGGGCAGGGTCAGGGAGTAACCCTTCACCGGGTAGATCGGGAGCTGCAAGCCCAGGGGCCTGAGGAGGGCGGGCGAATGGCTGCCCAGGGCAACCAGGTAGGCATCGCCGCTGACCCGCCCGGCCCCGGTCACGACGCCACGCACCCGCCCCCCTTCGTGGAGCAGGCCCTGGATCGACTCGCCATGACGGAACTCGACCCCCAGGCCAGCGGCCAGGGCCGCCAGGCGGCAGGTGAACACGTAGCAGTCGCCGGTCTCATCACCGGGCAGCCACAAACCGCCCGCCACCTTCTCGCGTACCCGGGCCAGTGCGGGTTCCCGGGCGACGCAGCCGTCCCGGTCGAGCAACGCATGGGGCACGCCGAATTGATCCAGCACGCCCATATCGGTGAAGGCGTCATCCACCTGTCTGGCGGTACGGAATAGCTGCAGGGTGCCCCGCGTCCGCTCGTCATAGCTTATCCCCGTCTCGTCACGCAACGCGCGCAGGCAGTCCCGGCTGTACTCGGCGAGCGCCAGCATGCGCCCCTTGTTGCGCCCATAGGCCACAGCATTGCAGTTATCCAGAAGCTGCCCCATCCACAACCAAAGGGCCGGGTCGGGCCGAGGCCACAGCACCAGGGGGCGATGCCGCATCAACATCCATTTGAGCGCCTTGACCAGCAGGCCGGGCGAAGCCCAGGGGGCCGAATAGCCGGGCGAGACTTCACCCGCATTGGCGAAACTCGTTTCCAGCGCCACCCCCTCACGGCGCTCGAGCACCACCACCTCATGCCCGGCGCGGGCCAGGAAGTAGGCACAGCTCACACCGATCACGCCACCACCGAGTACGATGACCTTCATGATTTGCCACCCCTTGTAGGAAACACGCCACACCTTCCCTGCAAGCAAACCCGGGGCCAGCTAGAACGGCGCCGGCCCGCCCCCTCTCCCCATCACCCCTGGTACGCTGCCGGCCATGCCCCTGCGCCAACGATTCCTTGAACTGCAGGCCGCCCTGAACACCCACCAGGCACTCTGGCGCCCATCGCCGTTCTACATCCGCCACCCCGACTGGTTCGGGCAATGGCCGGAACTGGCCGACGCCGCCCTCCGACTAGACGAGGACACCCTCACCGGGCTTGGCGAAGACCCGGCGGCATTGCAGGCCTGGCTCGCACCGCGGCTACCCGTCGCCGCACATCTGGACGCCCTGTGTGCGCTTGCGCCCCTGCAAGTGCGCGCCCTGCCGCCCACCGGCCCCCATTTCGACTGGGAGATCCCCCTGCGCAAGCGCGAGCAGATCGACGCCTTCGCGGCCCATGGCCCGGCCAACCCTGCCCCGCTGCTGGAGTGGTGCGCAGGCAAGGGCCACCTGGGGCGACGCCTGGCCCTCACCGACGGCCAGCCGGTGAGTTCCCTCGAAATCGACCCGACCCTGTGCGCCCATGTCCAGCGCCTCGCCACCCGGGCCGGCATTGCCCAGACCGTTCTGTGCGCCGACGCCCTCGAGACCGCAGCCCGCCAGCACGTGCGCGACCACAGCGTGCTGGCCCTGCACGCCTGCGGCGAACTGCATCGCACCCTGGTTCGCCACGCCGCCAGCGACGGCGCCCACAGCTATCGCATCGCCCCCTGCTGCTATTACCGGGGTGCCGGACACGGCTACGCCCCCCTCAATCGCGACGCCGATCTACCCCTGGATGGCAGCATCCTGCGCCTGGCCGTCACCGAAACCGTCACCGCCCCCCAGCGCATACGCCGGCGCCTGGCCCGCGACCAGGCGTGGAAGCTGGGCTTCACCGCCCTGCGCAACGCCATCCAGGGCGAAGGAATACGGCCCTTCCGGCCGGTCCCGTCCACCTGGCTGTCGGGCAACTTCGAAGACTATTGCGCGCACCTGGCCACGCGCGAAGGCCTGCCCCTGCCCGGGCAGGTGGACTGGGCGCACTGGCAGGCCGTCGGCGAGCAGCGCCGCAGCGAAGTGCGCCGCCTGGAACTGGTCCGTCACGCCTTTCGCCGCGCCCTGGAAATGTGGCTGGTACTGGACCTCGCCCTGGGCCTCGAGGAAGCCGGCTTCACGGCCACGGTCGGCACCTTCTGCCCACGCACCCTGACCCCGCGCAACCTGATGGTGCTGGCCGAACGCTGAGGCCCGGCCTGCCGCTTGCAGAAGCCCTGTCGGCATGGTGTGATTCAGGCAACGACCACGCCCCGGCCCGCCATGTCCGCTTCCCGTGTCTGTGCCCTGCTTCTGGCGACGAGCCTGCTGTCCGGCTGCGCAGCGCAGCCTTCATGGCCAAAGCCCCCCACCGGGAATGCGCAAGCCCCCCATCCGGAGAGCCCCTTCACCGAGATCGAAAACCGCATCGCCACCCACCATGGCGCCGACCGCTCGGGCTTCGATCTGCTCGAACGCAACGACCGGGCCCTGCAGTGGCGCCTCACCCTGATCGACTCGGCCCGCCACAGTATCGACCTGCAGTACTACGTGTGGTTCGGCGACCAGGTGGGCAGGCTGATCATGTACCGGGTGCTGGATGCCGCCGACCGGGGTGTCAATGTGCGCATCCTCTTCGATGACCTGAACACCATGCTCCGCGACATGACCCACGTGGAACTGCGCGACAGCCTGCTGGCCCGCATTGACCGCCATCCCAATATCGAGATCCGGGTCTTCAACGCCTGGCAGGAGCGCTCCCTCTTCGGCCGCATGTTCGGCGTGGCGACCGACTTCGAACGCCTGAACCGACGCATGCACAACAAGCAGATGATCGTCGACAACCGGGCGGCAATCATCGGCGGACGCAATCTCGGCGACGAGTACTTCGGCCTCAACCCGGCGTTCAACTTCCACGATCTGGACGTGCTCGGTGTCGGCCCGGTGGCCCGCCAGGCCAGCCAGGTATTCGACCGATACTGGAACAGCGACTGGGTACGCCGGATTCCCAAGGGGGAAGCCGGCGACCAACCCGGCCCCGACGACGAGCTGGGCGCCATGGCCCGGGCCGAACTGCTGCGCCACCCCAGCCTGCAAGCCCTCAATGCCGCCGGCACGGACTGGCGCACTCCCCTGGCCGGGCTCAGCGCGACGCTTTCGGCCGGCGCCAGCCAGGTCCACACCGACTCCCCCTCCCGCGCCCCGGATGTCCGCAACCACACGCCGGAAGCCTTCCGGGCGCTGATGCGCTCCGCCCGTCGCGAAGTTTTGATCACCAACGCCTACATCATCCCCGACAGCCACTTCATGGACGACCTGCGCGAACTGGGCCAGCGCGGCGTAGGGGTGCGCATCCTGACCAACTCCCTGGCCTCCCACGATGTACCGGCGGTGAACAGCCACTATCAAACCTGGCGCGAGCCCATCCTGGCCACCGGCGCGCGCCTCCACGAGTTGCGCGCCGATGCCGCCGTACAGGGCGAGATTGTTGACCTGCCCCCCCTGCGCGCGGGGTTCGTGGGCCTGCACACCAAGGCCATGGTGATTGATCGGGAACGGGCCTTCATCGGCTCCATGAACCTTGATCCGCGCTCGGAGATCCTCAATTCGGAGATGGGCGTGATCATCGACAGCGCCCCCCTGGCGGAGAAGCTCGCCCGCCGCATGGAACGGGACATGGGCCCGGCCAATAGCTGGGAAGTGACCCGCGACACGGAAGGGCTGCTGCGCTGGCGCAGTGAGGCCGGCGAACTCACCCGCCAGCCGGCCCGCAGCCTGTGGCAACGGATCGAAAACCTGGTCTTCAGGTTCTTTCCCGCCAACCTGTACTGAAGGGCTTCCTGCATGAAGATCCCACGCCCCTTCGTCCAGGCCTGCCTGCTCGGCGCCCTCCTCCTTGCCGGCTGCACCGGTTTCGCCCCCCAGCCCGGCCCCGGCGCGGAGCCGGAGCCGGGTGCAGGCTATCGCCTCCTCACCACCCCCTTCATCGCCCTCGGCGACACCCAGGAGCATGTCTCCACCGGCTACCCGCTGCATGACAACGACAGCGCCGTGGATGCCTACGTGGAAGTGGCCCAACGCCCGCCCGAGCAGACCCTGTTCGGGCGTCGCCTGATGGAATGGGCCCTGCACAGCCATCCCGACGCCCCCTTCATCCACCTCGGCGATGTCATGGACCTCTCCTGCCGCATCGAAGCCGGGCGCATGACGCGCATCTTCCGGGGTGCCCCCCGGCCCGGCGCGATCCTGCCCGGCAATCACGACGGACTGATGTTCGGCATCTATTCCTACAACCTCCTTGAAGCGGAGTTCGACCCCGACGCCCTGCGCTGGAACAAGGCCTGCCGGCGCGGAGCGGCCCCCGACGATGCCCGCCACAAGACCGAGCACGAAGCCTTCACCAAGCGCGACTTCATTGCCCTCTATATCAGCGAGCACGCCCGGCAAACCGCCGACCATCCCGGGCTCAACCCGCCCCCCGCGGCGGGCACCCACGTGGCCAGCTGGCGCAACACCGACCCCCGGGCCTTTCTCACCGGCATCGAGGCCAAACTCCTGGATGGCATCGCCTATGCCGACTCCTACCTCGCCCAGCGCATCCGGCTGCCCCGCGCCCCCGAGGCCGACCGGGACGTGATCCTGATCGGCCTCGACACCAACCAGGCCGGTCCCCTGGTCAGCACCTGGGACACCCTGATGGGTCGCAGCCCGGGAAGCACCGGGCACATCCACCCCGACCAGATCGCCGCCATCGCCCACTGGGTCGATGAAGCCGTCGCCCGGGGCGACATGGTCATCTTCGCCGGCCATCACAACTGGCGCGCCCTCGGCTTGCCGTCGCGCATCATGCTGCGCACCCTGATGAACCGCCTCGACCACCCCCTGGTCTATCTGTCCGCCCACACCCACCGGGGCTTCTGGGCAGAGCACCGGACCCTGGCCCACCGGCCTCTCCTGGAGATGAACGTCAGCTCCCTGTCGGACTGGCCCCTGGCCTACCGCCGCATCACTTTCGCCTATGACGACAAGGCCCGGCGCCTGCGGGTCAAGGCCGACCTCCTGCCCCGCGGCCCCCAGCCCAATGCCTCCTACGCCGACCTTCTGTCCGCCTGGGAAGCACAGACCTGCAGCGCATCGGGCATTCCGCTGCGACACATCCTGGACGAGGACATGGCCCTCGTGCAACAACAGCGCAGTGCCCGCGGCACGCTCGTGGAATGGCTGGTGCAATACCTGGCACCGGTCTGCGAAGGCTGCGAACAATCCCTGTACATGCACGCCCAGGCCTACCAGGATGAACTGCTGCGCACCCTCGAGCAGGTCGGCAAGGATCTCGGACCGGACACCCACGCGCTGCGCACCCTGGCACTGCCTCCCTGGTGCCCCGGCACGGACTACGAGGCCTGCATCCACAGCCTGCTGGCAGAGCGTCGGGAAGGCCTCCAGGCCAACGTCGAACTGTTCCGGCGCAAGGCCAGCCTGGTGGCCCTGCTCAACGACCATCTGGACGAACTCGACAGCCACCGGGCCAAGGCCTACATGACCTGCCGGGCCGTGCAGGCCGCCAAGCTCGACTTCGACGCCACCGACGACGCCCACAATTTCGACCGGGGCGAAGCCAAACGCCGGGCCGAGCAGTTCTTCCGCATCGAAGCCAGTGTGGGCATGGACTGAAACCCGCCCCAACGGAGAACAACACCCAAATGAAAACCACCCTGCCCGCCGCCAGCGAGGTGCTCGCCTTCTGGTTCCACGAGACCGTGCCGCGCCAGTGGTGGCAGCGCGACGACAGCTTCGACGGGATGATCGCCACCCGCTTTGGTGCCCTGCACGAAGCCGCCGCCCACTGCGAACTCCACCCTTGGCGGGCAACGCCAAGCGGACGGCTGGCGGAGATCATCGTGCTCGACCAGTTCTCCCGCAATCTGCACCGCGACCAGCCCGCGCCTTCGCCTGCGACGCTCAGGCCCTGGCCCTGGCCCAGGTGGCCGTGGCTGCCGGTGCCGACCAGCCCCTGCCACCGGTGCAACGCGCCTTCCTGTACATGCCCTACATGCACAGCGAATCCCCCGCCATCCACCAAATTGCCGTGACCCTGTTCAGCCAGCCCGGCATGGAGGGCAACCTGGACTTCGAACTGCGCCACAAGGCCATCATCGACCGCTTCGGACGCTACCCCCACCGCAACGCCATCCTTGGCCGCCCGTCCACGGCCGAGGAAGTCGCCTTTCTGCAGACGCCGGGCTCGTCATTCTGAAGCCGGGGCACACCCCCTAGCCGGGAATCTCGGCCTCCACCAACTGGGCCAGCAGGATCAGCGACTCCTGCCAGCCGAGGTGGCACGACTCCGGAGGAATGACGCCCGGAATCCCCTCCTGCACCACCACCAGCTCGGTGCCGCAGGACACCGCCCGCAGGCTCACGGTGGTGCGCATCTCGCCGGACAGGTTCGGGTCGTCAAAGGCGTCGGAGTAGGAAATCCGCGCCCCCGGCTGCAGCTCCAGGTAGGTGCCGCCGAACGCGTGGCTGTGCCCGCTCGCGAAATGGGTGAAGGACATCCGGTATTTGCCGCCCACCCGCGCATCCATCTCATGCACCTGGGCGGTGTACCCATGGGGCGGCAGCCACTTGACCATCGCGGCAGGGTCGAGGAAGGCACGGTAGATGCGTTCCGGGGGGGCGCGCAGAACGCGCTGCAGGGTGACGGTATGGGTCGCGGTCATGATGCTTTCCTGAAAAGAGAGGACGTCCCTCTCAAGATACGACGATCGAACAGGGTGGGAATCGACAATCGCCCCCGCCGCGGGCGCACAGCCCCTCAGGCCCCGCCTGAATCGTGCCGCGCCACCAAGCCCATCAGACGTGTCCGCCGGCTGGCCAGGAAGGCCGCGAAGATGAGCAGCACCACCCCTTCGAGGATCATCGTCCGCCCCGGCCCGATGGCGCTGGCGATGAAGCCGGCCAGCAGCCCGCCCAGGGCATCGAAACCAAACCGCGCCGACGTGAAGAAGGACACGATACGCCCGCGCAACCGATCCGGCGCCATGCTCTGGAGCAGCATGTTGATCCCCACATTGCACACCGAGATCCCAAAGCCCAGGATCACCATGGCCCCCATGGCCACCGGCAGCAGGCGCGTCCAGCCAAAGGCCAGCAGCGCCACGGCACTGAGCGCCGTCCCCAGGGTGGTGGCCCCGATCAGGCCCGGCACCGAGCGGCGGGTGGCCAGAAACACCGTGGAACCGAAGGCCCCGCAGCCGGCCGCCCCCCACAGCAGCCCCAGGGTGCGCGCATCCCCGGCGAACACCTCCGCGGCAAACACCGGCAGCAGCACCGCATAGGCCGAAGCCGTCAGATTGAGGGCCATCAGCACAATGATGAGCATGCGCACCGTCCAGGTGTGCCAGGCATAGGCCAGCCCCTCCTTGAACACATCCCCCACCGTGCCCTGGGCACGGGGCATGGCCGGCAACTTCACCGACGCCACCGCCACAAACAGGGCAACGAAGCTCAGGGCATTCAGGGCAAAGCAGGCCGCCTCCGAGGTCAGGCCCAGCAGCAGCCCCGCCACCGGCGGGCCGACGAAGCGACCGGTATTGAAGAGCATGGCGTTGAGCGCCAGGGCATTGGGCAGATCTTCCCGGCGCTCCACGAACACACTGATCAGGGACTGACGCAGAGGCGTGTCGAAGCTGTTGAGCACCCCCAGCAAAAGCGCCATAGTCACCAGCAGGCCCGGCCCCACCCAGCCCATCCAGGTGAGCCCCGCCAGCACCAGCGCCTGGGCGGCGAGCAAGCCCTGCACCCGCAGCAACCACCGGCGCTTGTCGTGCTTGTCGATCCACGCCCCGGCCAGCGGCCCCACCAGCAACTGGGGAATCAACGCCGCAAAGGCCGTGACCCCCAGCAGGGCCGCCGAACCGGTGATGCGATAGACCAGCCAGGCCATGGCCACCTGCTGAATCCACGAGCCGAGGATGGACACGGCCTGGCCGAAGAAATACAGTCGAAAGCTGCGATGTTCGAGCGCCCGCAGGGGGCCGGGCAGCCGGCGGGTGGAAGGGTCGATGCTGAGCATGCCTCTATGTATCACAGGGCAGGGATTCCGACAGGCCGCACGCACGAACTGCAAAACAATTGGCTTAAACTACTCCCCCCAGAACCGAACGCGGAGCAACCCAGTGCAATACGGCGATTACAGCAGCGACGCCCTGATGACCATCACCAACCGGCCCGACCTCGTCTTCGTGCGTGGCGAAGGCAGCTGGCTCCATGACCACAATGGCAAGGCCTACCTGGACTTCATCCAGGGCTGGGCGGTCAATTGCCTGGGGCACTGCCCGCCCCAGATCCGCGACGCCCTGGTGGCCCAGGCCGGCACCCTGCTCAACCCCAGCCCGGCCTTCTACAATGGCCCGATGATCGAGCTGGCCGGCATCCTCACCGCCAACTCGGTGTTCGACCGGGTGTTCTTTGCCAACACCGGCGCCGAAGCCAACGAGGGGGCCATCAAGCTCGCCCGCAAGTGGGGCCAGGTGCACAAGGGCGGCGCCTACGAGATCATCACCTTCGACCACAGCTTCCACGGCCGCACCCTGGCCACCATGTCGGCCTCCGGCAAGCCCGGTTGGGACACCCTGTTTGCCCCCCAGGTGCCGGGCTTCCCCAAGGCAGACCTGAACGACATCGAATCGGTGAAGGCCCTGATCAACGAGCGCACCGTGGCGGTGATGCTGGAGCCCGTGCAGGGTGAAGGCGGCGTCATCCCCGCCGACCCGGCCTTCCTGCAAGCCCTGCGCGCGCTCACCCGCGAACGCGGCCTGCTCTTGATCGTCGACGAAGTGCAGTCCGGCATCGGCCGCACCGGCACCCTGTTTGCCCATACCCAGGCCGGCATCGAGCCCGACATCATGACCCTGGGCAAGGGCATCGGCGGCGGCGTGCCCCTGGCCGCCCTCCTCGCCCGCGAGGATGTGTGCTGCTTCGTGCCCGGCGACCAGGGCGGCACCTACAACGGCAACCCGCTGATGACCGCCGTGGGCGTGGCCGTGCTGCGCACCCTGCTGGCCGACGGCTTCCTGGCCGGCGTGCGCGCCCGCGGTGAATATCTCTCCAGCCGCCTGCTGGAACTCTCCGCCCGCCACAGCCTGGGTGGCGAACGGGGCAGCGGCCTGCTGCGCGCCCTCATCCTCGACAGCGACCGCGGCCCGGCCCTGGTCAAGGCCGCGCTGGAACAAGCCCCGGTGGGCCTGCTCCTCAACGCCCCCCGCCCCAACCTGCTGCGCTTCATGCCGGCGCTCAACGTGAGCGAAGGCGAGATCGACCAGATGATCGGGATGCTGGACGCGCTGCTGGGGCAGTAAGTACCCCAGCGGGCGCCTCCCCGCGCCCGCCGACCGAGTACAGAGGTCGCCATGGATCGGAACACCTTCGAAGCCCGCCTTCGCGACGAAGGCTTCTGCCAGACCGTGATCGTCGAACGGGAGGCCAATGGCCGGCTCGACCTGCACACCCACCCCTTCGAGGCCCTGGCCCTGATCCTGGCCGGGGAGATCCGCATCGACGTGGATGGCGAGAGCCGGCTGTATCGGGTGGGGGAGGTCTTTCACCTGGTGGCCGAGCAGCCCCATTCGGAGCGCTACGGACCGGAGGGCGTGCGGTATCGGGTTGGGCGGCGCTGAAGACAAGCCCGCGACAATGGGCCTATATCGGGCGCCCGCATCCCCCCGCCCCGCACCGTGAGCAGCAGCCGATAGGTTTGCCACCGGACCGCGGGTATCGGCACGCTGCCCCTGGTGATGTGGTGAGCGGCCTGCGAGCCGTGATCGGATACCTGATTGAGGTCGGTCAAAGGCGTCAAGCCAAACTCAGATCGCAGAAAAGCACAACGCCCCTTGCGGGGCGTTGTGCTGAAATTTGGCGGAGAGGGCGGGATTCGAACCCGCGTCAGGGTATTACCCTGAACACGCTTTCCAGGCGTGCGACTTAAACCGCTCATCCACCTCTCCAAGTGGAGGCGGCACTATATATCAAGATTTTAAAAAGTCAAAGCCTGTTTTCGGTTTCGAGGGTTTTTCTGCCCTGATCGGGCATCCGGACGAAGTCCACGAGGGCTTGCACCTCCAGTGGAGGTGGCGGCGTGAGCAGGCTGACGATGGCGATGACCATGAAGCCCAGGGGTACGCCGAAGACGCCGCAGGAGATGGGGTGGATGTCGAACCAGGCGTCGCCCATGCTGCCGCCGAAGAAGGGGTGGGTGCGGACGATGTAATACAGGGTGACACCCAGCCCCGCCAGCATCCCGGCCACGGCGCCCCATTTGTTGGCGCGCTTCCAGAAGATGCCCAGCACCAGGGCCGGGAAGAAGGCCGAGGCGGCGATGGAGAAGGCCAACCCGACCATGAACAGGATGCTGTCCGGGCGCAGGGAGGCCACCCAGGCGGCCACCACCGCCACCACCAGTAGCTGGGACTTGGTGATGACCAGGCGGCGCTGGGTGGAGGCCTGGGGATTGACCATCTTGTAATAGAGGTCGTGGGACAGGGCGTGGGAGATGGTCAGCAGCAGGCCGTCGGCGGTGGACAGGGCCGCCGCCAGCCCGCCCGCCGCCACCAGGCCCGACACCACGTAGGGCAGGCCGGCAATCTCGGGGATGATGAGCAGGATGGCGTCGCTGTTGATGGTGAGTTCGGCCAGTTGCAGGATGCCGTCGCCGTTGATGTCCTCGATCTTGACCAGCCCGACCTTGCCCCAGGATGCCACCCAGCCGGGCAGGCTGCCGATGTCGGTGCCGATGAGGTTGCTGTACACCTCCCACTTGGCGAATACCGCGTAGGCGGGGGCGGTGACATAGAGCAGGAAGATGAAGAACAGGGACCAGAACACCGAGCGCCGTGCCTCGCGCACGCTGGGCGTGGTGTAGTAGCGCATCAGGATGTGGGGCAGCGCTGCGGTGCCGACCATCAGCACGAAGGTGAGGGCCAGGAAGTTGTTGCGGGCGCTGTCCTTGGCGGCCTGGTCGGTACCGGGGTGGGCTTCGGCGTGGGGGGGCGGATTGACGGAGCGGGACAGGCTGTCCTGGCGGGCGCGCTCCCATTTGATCCGGGCTTCGTCAGGCGTGCGCGGCAGATCCCGCAGGGTGCGTTCGGCGGCGGCGATCTCCCGGGCGGGGGCGCCCTGGGTGCGCAGTTCGGTGACCCGCTCCACCTGCCCGATGCGTTCCGCAACGAGGGCGTCGGGCAGGTCGGCGATCTTGCGGGCGTACTCGTCGGCCCGGTAGCGGTATTGCAGACGAACCTCGTTCTCCCGCGGCTCGGAGAACAGCTCCAGCTCCTTGACCCCCAGATCCCGCAACACCTCGCCATACACTGCCTGGGGGACGGGAACACCCGTGACCTTGTAGGAGAGGATGGCCACCGGTACCAGGTAGGCGATGATGAGGATGAGGTATTGGGCCACCTGGGTCCAGGTGACGGCGCGCATACCCCCCAGGAAGGAACACACCAGGATGCCCGCCAGGCCGACGAAAACGCCGATCTCGAACTCGATGCCGATGAAGCGGCTGGTGATCAGGCCCACGCCGTAGATCTGGGCGACCACGTAGACAAAGCTGGCCAGCACGCCGGCGAAGACGCCCACC
>WBZV01000322.1_pt1 | contig 30642 bp, 30 predicted proteins | sample 5204221 | NCBI WGS metagenome assembly WBZV01 (sample SAMN12344360, study PRJNA552823) | activated sludge metagenome | biome: Activated sludge suspended growth; feature: Nitrification reactor; material: Wastewater; isolation source: activated sludge from nitrification reactor of wastewater...
CATGTGGATTGAGTCGATCCGACGACCGGTCATCGGGGTCGCGCTACTGGCGGTGCTGCCGGTCCCGGACGTTGGGGCGTTCGACACGAACCCCGCCGCGATCGCGACGCCAGCCACCGACCGGGCGGCCGATACCGCGTCCCGCCCCACGGTGACCGCTGGCGAAACACTCACCCCCTTACCGACCCTCGATGAGCTGCAAGGGTGGCGACCCGCCTTACGAGGCCCAGTCGAGAACCCCGAACCGGCCTTGCGGGAACGGGCGGTGCGGGAAACCGGCCTGCAAGTCGGCAGTCAGACGGCCTTGGCACGAATTTCCCGTGATCAGAACGCCACGGTGGAAACCGTTGCCGCGTGGCTGGACGAGATTTACCGCTTCGATCAGCTCTTGATGGAAAAGGGACTGGTGTTGCCACCGATCGTGATCGAGGCGCGTCGCCACGCCGAGGTCGATGGTGCCCGGCTCGCCCAGATCGAGCAGTCCTACAAAATGATCGAAACCGCGCAAGTGGTGGCCGCGCCCCCGACGTGGCGGGATTTTCTGATGGCCCCGGATTATCCCCCGCCCGTGAAACCGGAAGGGGCGTTGTTGCCGCAAAACGCGGCGGAGGAACGGGTGTGGGCGGAGGCGGTGCGCCAGGGCTGGACCCAAGGCGAACAACAAGCCGAACTGGCGTTCAAGGCCCGCGTGGGCGAGCTGCATCGGGCCTTTCTGGGCCGAGTCCGCTATCTCGTGTTGCTGGAACGCGGCCTGGTCACCGCCCCCGCCACGCGGGTCTCCCGGCGCGGCGTCAAACTGGATCGCCACGAACTGCTGATCGGTCGCACCGAAGTCACCTTGTCCCGGTTTCCCCGGTTCCGAGGTCCCACTCGCAAGGGCCGACTGCCGTGGAACGCCCTGCCGGAGGTGTTGACGACCTACGACGATGGCGGTTCGGTGCAATAGGCGTGAGCAAGGAGTGAGCATGACCCCTGATCGTGAGCGCTCCATGGGTTCGGGTGACTGGCCGCCGTTGCCGATCCGGATGACCCAAGCGGATTTGGATGCTTGTTTATTGGCTGCCGCGCGCCACGGCGTGACCGATTTGCATGTGCAAGCGCTGCGTCCCTTGATCGTCAATCGGGAAGGTATGCTCTATCCGGTGGCGGAGCGGCGCTTGGAACTCAGTGAAGCGCAAGAATTGGCGAGCCGGGTGTTGGGTGCCCATGTTCCCGCGACGCTGGGTCGAGGCGAGGACGTGGATGGCGACTACTCGATGGTGGCCGACGGCCAACGGTTTCGCTTTCGCGTCAACGCGACCGCGATCCAGATCGATGATCAGACCGGTACCCACCTGACCTTTCGGATTCATCCCAACTTGCCGCCCCCGCTGGCGGATTTGGCCGTGCCGCCCGCGCTGCAAGCGGTGTTGCTGGGGGTGCGCAAGGGCTTGGTGTTGGTGACCGGACCGACCGGCAGCGGCAAGACCACTTTGTTGGCGGCGACGATCCGGCGGATTCTGGAAGATCCGGAACGCCATGACGTGGTGCTGACGGTCGAGAGTCCCATCGAGTTTCTTTATGACGAGGTGGCGATTCAGAACAGTGTCGTCGCGCAGTCGCAAATCGGCCGGCATCTGCCGTCCTGGCCGCGCGCGGTGCGCAACGGCTTGCGGCGCGGACCCACCACCTTGCTGATTGGCGAATCCCGCGACAACGAGACCATGGCGGCCACGTTGGAGGCGTGTCTGACCGGTCATTTGACCTTCACCACCCTGCACACCACCGGCGTGCCCGCCACCGTGTCGCGCATGGTGCGGATGTTCCCCGAGGGACAACGCGATACCGCTTACGCCGACCTGATCGAAGCCACCCAATTGATCGTGTCGCAACGGCTGTTGCCGGGGGCCGAGGGCCGGCGGGTGGCGGTGCGGGAATGGCTGGCGTTGGACGTGAACCTGAAAACGGCGTTGCTGGATTTACCGCCGGACAAGACCAGCAACACTTTACGCACCTTTGTGCAGACCAGTGGCCAGTCCTTCAAGACCGATGCCGATCAACTGTTGCGGGAGGGGCGGATCACCGGGGCGGTGCACGCCGAGTTTTTGAGGAGTTACGCGGCATGAGCGACGATTCCAAGACGCCCTGGTGCTACACCGCCCACTACCCGAAAGCCTTTTGGGTCTTGGATGCGCGTTTGGCTTGGCCCCTGTTGCTTTGGCTCCTGCACATGGCGTGGTGGACCTTCGCCGTGGCGGTCGCCGCGTGTCTGCTGGGAGCCGTTCTCGCGCGGGTGGCGATGCCACCGGCCATGGCGTGGCGCCGTCTGAAAGCTGCCTTGCGGGGCGGGCCGTGTCCGCCGCGCCGTCCCCGACGGTTGTTTCTCCGCTAGGGCGATTGCCATGCGTCGTCGTTGGTATGGTGGCGGACTGGCGGTGCTGCTGGCGGTTCCCGCGATCGGCTGGACCGAGCACTCATGGTTGGACGCCGAGGTCCAGGCCCAGGAGGCGCGCTGGGCCGCTCAGCAAGGCCACCGGGCGGCGGGCAGCCGTCGAACGGCACGGTTCAGCAACCGTGTGGCTTCTCATCCACGAAAACCGGTGTTGGCCGCCGCTCCCCGGCCGTCATCGTCCCTTCCACGGCCACGCCGTGTCCCCTCGTCCCGTGCCAGTTCCGAAACCGACGTGGCTCGTCTGATTCTCCGCAATGCCCAACGTCATGGGGTTGATCCTTTGTTGATCAAGGCGGTGATCCTGGCCGAATCCGCCGGCCGCCGTTGGGCCATCAGCCCCGCCGGCGCCCAAGGATTGATGCAGTTGATGCCGGGCACCGCCGCCCGCTTCGGGGTGACCCACCCTTACGATCCGGCTCAGAACATCGCTGGTGGAACCCGCTATCTGCGGTGGTTACTGGATCGCTTTAACGGGAATGTAACATTGGCTTTGGCCGGTTACAATGCGGGTGAGGGTAAGGTGGATCGATACGGTGGAGTCCCACCGTATCGGGAAACGCGAGATTACGTCAGAAAAGTACAATCAACCCATCAATGGTTGCATCAAACGGTTGCTGAAAAAATTGTACGGGAGTCATGGTAATGACATCAGAATTATTAAAGCATGAGCCTTATTCGATTCTGGTAGCGCACCATGAAGATGAGATTCGCACTCGTCTCAGAAAGACGCTGAGAGAAACCGGTTATCATCAAATTGCTATCGCTCAAAGCGGACGAAACACGATTAATCGCTTGTTACGGGATAGTTATCATCTGCTAATTATTCCCCTTGAATTACCAGACCTTAATTGCTGGCAACTTCTACGCATGATTGAAACGGGTGCGTTCTGTTCACCGCGACTGCCCGTACTGATCGTCTGCGACGCCAACCAGATTCCTTTGGCCGAACCTCTAACACGCGAACACCATGCCCGATTGTTAGCGCTGGAGGCATGGATACAGTTACCAAGTGTGGTCTCCGCCTGTATCAGTGGACCCAAGAAGCCCACCGTATTAATCATTGAGGATCACTTAGGTACAGCCCAACTCATTGAGCTGAATTTAAAAACCGACTTTGCGGTTGAAATCACCTTGACCGGCGAAGAAGGGTTGAGCACATGGCAAGCCAAGCAGCACGACCTAGTTCTGCTGGATTTGATGCTGCCGAACATGAACGGATTGGAGGTGCTTCAACGCATCAAAGCCGAAAAATCTAGTCAGATTGTCGCAATTATTACCGCCCGTTCGGAGCAAAAAACTCATCAGGCCTTGATGTTGGCTGGCGCGGCGGCTTTTTTATCGAAACCCATCGATCTCCGCCAACTACCTGCCTTCTGTGAACGGATTCTGCTCTATGGCGCTTATTTGAATTTGCGAGCTTTACAGAATCGCCAGCAAGAACGAGATCAAACGATTAATCAACGCGTTCAAGCTGCTCATTTCTTATTGGAGTCAGGCCAAGCGGGCATGGCGGCTCAACACCTCAAACGCGCAATCGCTGTGCAACCAGGCAAACTACTTGGAGATGATGAGTGGGCCACTCTGCTCACCGAATTTGTGTAGCTCCATTGGAAGGGGGGATTGAGGCCACATGAACACCGCCCGACAATTACCTATTGTCCTCCTGCTGGCGACCCACGCCGTATTTGCCGAGGAAGATCTCGAAGCCATTTATGGCACCGAGGAACAGGGCAGCGAGGAAATCATCAGCCTAGCCACGGGTTACAGCCAACCCCTCGTGCGTGCCCCAGCCATCGCGACCGTGATCACGGCGGAAGAGATTGAAAAGCGAGGGGCCTTGACCCTCGCAGACGCATTGATCAGCGTCCCTGGCCTCCTGGTATCCACCGCGCGCGGGCTGAGCGATGTGTTCGTCATTCGAGGATTATTCCGGGAATTCAACGCCCAGGTGCTGCTGCTGATCGATGGCTTCCCGATCAACGACACGGTCTACGGTGGCCGACCGCAAGCTTGGTCCATGCCGGTCCACGATATCGCCCGGATTGAAATCATGCGAGGGCCTGGTTCGGCGCTCTACGGCGCCGACGCGATCGCCGGGGTCATCAACGTGATCACAAAAACCGCTGGGTCTGTTCAGGGTGTTGAGATGGGCGCCTATGCCGGCCGCTTCGACACTTATGGTGGCTGGTTTCTTGGCGGCGACCGTTGGGAGGATATCGACCTGGCCCTGTATCTGGAAGCGGGAACCACCTCGGGATACCAGAAAATCATCGGCGCGGACGATCAGACCCGCCTGGATCACCTGCTGGGCACGACGGCCTCCCGGGCGCCGGGTGCTCTCAACACGCAACGAGATGATCTCAATGCCCGCCTCAGTCTCAAGGGAGCACGATGGCAATTCCAGGCTGGCTATCAGGGGTTCCTGAACGTGGGCACGGGTGTGGGAACCACCCTGGCCCTTGATCCCGACGGCGATTTTAGTGTCGAGCTGATCAACGCCGATTTCACATACCACCTGCTCAACAGCGACGTTTGGACGGTCGAGGCCCAGTTCAGCTATCTCGGCACCACTACTCGCGCCAACCTCACTCCCTATCCGCCCGGCGCCTTCGCCGGTCTCTTCCCCGCCGGAGTCCAGGACAGGTTTCAGTTTCGCATCGACCAGGAACGTGCCGGTCTGACCGCAATGTACGAGGGCATCCGAAATCACCGCGTCCGCATGGGTGCGGGCATCAACGCCGCCGCCGTGAGCGATGTGGAAGAACAACGCAACTTTGTGACCGGACCCAACGGGATTCCTCTCCCTGCTGGCCGGCTGACCGATGTCAGGGCGCTGGGCGAACCGCTATTCATCTCCGAGCAAGACCGAACCGATCTTTATGGATTCCTGCAGGACGAATGGCGATTCGCGTCGGATTGGACCCTGACGGCCGGCGTTCGGATCGATCATTACTCGGACTTCGGCACCACTGTCAACCCCCGACTGTCGCTGGTCTGGAATGTGTCGCCCCGCCTGACCGCGAAGCTGCTGTACGGGCGGGCCTTTCGCGCTCCCTCGTTCACCGAGCTGTACAGCAATAACGCCGCGCTAATCGGTAATTCTGATCTCAAACCGGAGACGATCAACACGGTGGAGCTGGGGCTGACCCAGCACTGGAACCCTCGGCTATGGACCGGGATCAACCTCTTCGCATACGACCTGGACCAGCACATTCGCGGCGAGCGCAACTCGAATACACCGGCGGAACCCAGCCGGGTGGTCAACGCCGCTGGAATCCGGGGGTATGGCCTGGAACTCGAAGCCGGCTACCAACTCACCCCGGCGTTGAATCTGGCCGCAAATTACGCATTCCAAACCGCCGAGGATCAGGCGTTCGACGCCAGTCCGGGACTGGCACCCGAACAACAGGGGTACGGCGAACTCAACTGGCGGATCACGCCCGATTGGTCGCTGAACACCTACCTGAAATGGGTCGGCGAGCGGGCGCGACCGCCCGGTGATGAGCGGGATGCCCTGGACGACTACACCCTGGTCGGAGCCACCTTGCGCCGCACCGCGCCGAACGGCGATTGGGATGTGCGGTTCTCGGTCCAAAACCTGTTGAATACGGATGCCCGGGAACCGAGCCTCTATCCAGCTTCTCTCCCCGATGACATTCCGCTACCCGGCCGCAGCTTCACGATGCAGTGGCGTTGGAGGTTTCAATGAACACCATTCCCGGCCCACGCGGTTGGCCCCTGCTGGGATCGCTACCCGACCTGGCGCGGGATTTACCCAAATTCTGGACCGACTTAGCGTCCCGCCACGGGACCGTCACTACTTTCCGGTCGGGAACGGAAACCTGCCATCTGGTAAGCGATCCCGCGCTTGTTGGCGATTTCTTCCAGCATGACATCCAAAGTTACTACAAGGGTAAACATACCCAACATCTGGCATCCGTGTTGGGTGAGGGACTCGCTCTGCTCAATGGTCCACCCTGGAAGCAGCGACGGCAACTGCTCCAATCCGCGTTCGATCGGCCCGCGGTTGCACGCTGGCTCGATATCGTGATCGCGGCCTGTGCATCTTATGTCCCGGTCTGGGATGAAGCCGCCGCTCACGGTCGACCAGTGGAAATGATGGCTGACATGTTTCGCCTCACGCAAACGATCATTGTCCGCATCTTGTTCGGACGGTCGGTTCAGCATGAAGTCACCACCTCGATTCTCGGCGCGGTCGATACGCTCAACAGCAATATGTTGCGTCATCTCCTACGTGAAATGGTGCTGGGCGGCTGGCTGAATCGCTGGCCGCTACCGAGCACGCGTCGTTTCCATGCGGCCCTTGCGACTCTTCATGCCACCATTGATGAACTGATTGCACGTCAGGGTGAGGGCGAGCAGGACAAGGATGCGCTCATCACGTTTCTCAGTAACGCCCGGGATGAACAGACCGGCACGCGGCTCGCCGCCGCGCAAATTCGCAACGAACTCATCAATCTTTTCCTCGCTGGCCAAGAGACCACCGCCGTGGCGCTCGCGTGGATCATCCACCACCTCACGACGCAGCCGGACTGGATGGAACGGATCGCGGCCGAAGCTGATCGCGTTTTGGGTGGCCAAGCCCCGCAGATTGGCGACCTCTCCCGGCTAGTGATCACCCACCGGGTGATCAACGAATCATTACGGCTGACACCACCGATCTACGGGATCGGACGCCGGACCTCGATCGATGTGGAATTGGGGAGTTGGCGCATCCCGGCGGAATCGGTGGTGATTGTCAGTCCGTATGTCTTGCACCGGCATCCGGCCTATTGGGAAGCCCCGACGTGTTTCGACCCCGACCGCTTTTCCCTCGGTCACCACATGTCCCCTCGCCCTCGCTACACCTATTTCCCGTTTGGCGGTGGTCCCCGCCGTTGTCCTGGGCGACATCTGGCCATGATGGAAATGTTGACGATCATCGCCCAACTTGCGCGGCGATATCGACTGCATGATGTGTCTGGCTCGCGAGTGGTCCCGAAAAGCGGAATCACTTTGCGTCCGTACCCCGAGGTTCTGGTGCGCCTGAGCCGACGTTGAACTGCGGAGCGATCGGCAGCGGGATGCTCACTCGAAAGCAAGACCCCTGACCCAGGGTGCTGGTTACGGTGATGGTCCCCCCGAGCAGATGGCAGACATTTCGGGTGATCGCCAACCCTAACCCCGTTCCGCCATAACGACGCGTGTCGCTCATGTCCACTTGACGAAACGGCTCGAAAATAAGGTCGAGCTGGTCGGCGGGAATGCCGATACCCGAATCCGTGACCTCGATGATTAAGCAATCCACCATGCTCCGTACTTCCAGCAACACCGCTCCCTCTCGGGTAAATTTACAGGCGTTGTCCAACAGGTTGCGGATGATTTGCCGCGTCTTGTCGCCGTCGAGTTCCACGCGTTCGACGCCCTCGCAGATCACGTCCACGCGATTGTGATTGCGAGCGGCGAGCAGTTTCAGCACGGCGACCACCTCGTCCACCAAGGGGTGCAGATCGATCCATTCCAGCACGACATCGCGTTTACCCGCTTCGAGGGCAGCCAATTCGAGCACTTGATTGATGCGGTACAAGAGTTCGTCGGACGCATGGAGCACGATCCCGAAATACTCGGCCAGCGTATCGAGAATCATCGGGTCGGCATCCCCTTCCAAAAACTTTAACTGCTTTTCACTCTCTTGGGTGTACCCGATGATGGATTGAAGTGGCGTGCGCATCTCGTGAGACATGGCAGCCAAAAAGGCGGATTTGTACCGGTCGGCGATCAGCGCCAGATCCCGCGCCGCACGGAGTTCTTGCGTTCGCAGCAGCACTTCGGATTCCAGCACGGCTTGGTGCCGGTCCAGTCGTTCCAACAGCGCGTTGAAGACCCGGCCGATCTCACGGGTCTCCGCCGGACCCGCGACGTCGGCGCGCACGCGAGTGCCTCCATATTGTATCCGCCGCATCACATCGGCCAGGCTGTTGAGCGGCTCGGTAAGGCGACGCAGAAAATAGTGGAGACCGACGCCGATGAGCACCGCCAACGCCAGTGCGATCACCCCGTTCAGAACGAACAGCCAGCCCCGCAGTTGAGCCAGGGGCGCCTTGCGCCAAGCAACCGCAACGTATCCGAGTAATTGTGGCCGAGTTCTGGTCACCACCGGTAACGCATCATCGGTCCCCGTGCGGACTGGCACGACGAAATACCAACAATCGCGATCCTCATGGATCGGCGCGACTCGCATCGGTTCTTGGCTCGACAGCGGCGCGAGCGGCCAACGGCCCGCGCCGGGGGACACCACCCATATTTCGGCGTCGGGCTTGAGCAACGCGGCTTGGCGCACCCCAGGAAAAGTCGCGATTTGGGCAACCCGCTCCAATGCTGACGCCGGCGATTCCAGAAACACCAACCGGCTCTCATTGGCCAATTGCCTGGTCACTTCGCCAAGGAGCGTCACTAACAGGGACTCCAGACGCCAAGCCAACCAGCCGCTGGAGACCAAGAAGATCGTCAGGGCAAGGCACAACAGCCCCATGTTGGATAAAATCATCAGCTGGCGTTGAAAGCTACACGCCTCGAACACCTGCTGGATCGACGTTCGTCCTTTCACCATACCGGTAACACCAGATCAAATTTCCGCTCGGTGTTCCGATGAATGTCCAAGTCGAGATGCGCGGCGATTTTGAGATTGAGCGCACGCTTGACCGCGCGCAAGACTTCGATGCTGGATGGGGTATTCGGAGTTCGTAACGCGAGGGAGGCCAGTTCCGCCAACCGACGCCCCAACGCGATGTGGTCGGGATATAGCGCGAAGAGAACTCCACGGTTGACGTGCAGGAGGCTGTTGGAAAACACCAGCAACCGCCGTTGCCAGCTTTTCTCGATCACCGCCGGTAGAATCGTTTCAGAGTCAATGATTCCGGTATCCGCCACCAGCCAGATCACATCAGTTACGGGATCAGCGGCTTGGAAGATATGGTGAAATTGTTGGATGGATTCACGTAGATCGCGCGCTTCGAGTGGTTCCAACTTTAGATCAAGCGCGGTGGCGGCGGTTCGAGCAAGCCCCATCAGCCAACGGTCGTAAGTGGGATCGAACACCACCCAAACTCGCTGTTTTGCGGGCGCGAGTTGCTTGAGTGTGGCGAACAGCAGGGCCGGATCGACAGCGAGGCCTACCCCCGCAACATTGGGGCGGGTTTGCGGGGAAGCGTCTAACGCACCGATAACCCGCGGCGTTTTCAGCCCAAGTCGTTCGTAGGTTTCGGTGGGCACCCGGCCCAAGGTGATAACGACGGCAGGCGCTTGCTGCTCCAACCAACGACGCAAGACGGGCACATTCGGCGCTTCGGGCAGTGCGTACAAACGCACCACCTCCGTGGTCAACCCTTGTTCGATCCCACTGAGAATGTCCGCGAAAATTTTCCGATAGGGCGTGTCGGTCTCAGGGTAGAGCACCGCCACCACGCGCGAGGTAGCACCGACAACCACGCCGCTGACCGCGCTCGTGAGCAGAAGGCTCATTGACAAACCCAGACCTAGACTCAGCGCCACCACACGGCGCAAGCGGCGGGTGTGCATCGCGGCTGCTAGTCACTCCTTCCGCGCCAAAATGGCTTGTCATTTTTGTTGAAACCACGCACCCAGATCCATCAAAATCGGGTAGTTATTCCCTGAATGGCTGAACCAAGATCAAGTGGTTGGCAAGCCCGCTGGCCACCTTACAAGGTTGGATCGTCCTGAATACCTTTCTTGGCTTTCACTTCGCCGAGTAACGGCTCTAGGTTGATCGCGTGAATGCTGGTCTTCAACCAGTATTGATTACGCTGCGATTCGGGGCCGGCCAGCCACGTCAACAAACCGCGTAGCGTGCGGGCACACAAATCCGCTTGCAGCGTGGTTCGCGCCGCTCTTTTCTCCAACGTCATTTGCTGGATCACGTTCAACACGGCATCGACCGGATCGGAGCGTCCGTCCTGCCGATTACCCTCTCCGTTTTGCAGCTTATTGAAAAATTCGAGGACGCGCTCCGGTGGATACAGCGTCAGACCGATCAGGGCCGCCGCCACCACCCCGGAATAAAACGGTCTCGGTTCGGGATGGATGCCATCGAGCAATTCCAGTTCACGCTGGAACACGGCGACGGCCCGATACAAATTCACCTCGGGCAGGGCGCGGCGCTGCTGCCCTCGGATGCCTCCTCGCAGGGCAATGTTCAGCGCGTCGTTCAGAAAGCCGTGCTTGAGGCGCTTGGACCGGGGTTGGAATCCACACGCCCGGAACCCCCCGTAAACTTGATCGTAGCGCGTCTTGGCGGCGGTGGACGCATCGAAGACCTCATAGAGCGCATCCAACTCCGCTCGGGACGAAACCGGATAAATCGTGACATGCAGAACGGCCGGTCGCGGTAGTTGACCCTGCGCCCACAGATCACTTCGGGTGTGGCCGTCCACTTTATAGTACGTCCCGTCAAGACACGCTGCGACGACGTGGGCCAGATGCCGCGCCACCGCGCCCACCGCCTGTTTGGCTTGCTTGAGATGTGTGGCTCGCGCGTGGCGGGCGGTATTGCGCTGGTGCGGATGGTTGGGGAGCGCACTCCACGCCTCCACCGTCATTTCAGCGGTGATGACGCCATCGACCTCCGTCAGAATGCGGAAATCGGATTCGGGAACGGGATTCGGAGCGGGTGCAGGTTTGGCGGTCCTCAGCCCGGACTCTTTTCGCAAGGACTTTCTGAGCAAGATCCATCATCCTCGTGAACAAGACTTTTTCCGATTATAGATTATTTTTTTATTAAAGCGGCTCTCAGAAAACTTGAATTAATCATATTTCTGTTTTTACTATAAGCAGCAAGCGCATAAATACTACCGGCCATCTAGGCAAATCCCATGGATGGAAGCCTCGACGCGGTCACCATCACCAGGTGGAACAAATGGACTTTTTAATCAAACCCATTGATTAATCATTCTATTCTGATGGAGAACCCATGCAAGTTCGCACGCGATTCAAACAGATCGACCCTCGGGGAGAAGAACGCGGCGATGATCTTGCGTTCGCCGTCATAGGGACTATCATAGAGGTATTATCGATAGCCGTCCCCCTTGGGGCAAAGGCAGCCCCCACCGCTAAACACGGTGAGGACCTGACCACAACTGCAAAATAGGTGCAATCATGGCTACTCACCGCTCGCATGATACGGGTTTGGCGCCCGATGTCGCGTTCCAACTCGCGCTTGGCGTGCTGGAGGCCTCCGAAGACCTCGCCACCCACCGCCGACCCATCACCCCCCACGCCCTCGCCCGCCAGCTGCGCGCCCGACCGTCCGGTGTACGTCCCACCGTACCGCAAATTCAGGACGCCCTGGCTCAGGTCCAGCGCTGGCGCGACCAGCTTCTCACCCGCGACCTCCTGCGGCATCGGCGGCAACTCGTCGCGCTATGCGCTCACATCGAGGCGGAACAGCAGCGCTTGAGCGAGGATTGGGTGTACTTGACCCGCATGCTGCGAGAGACTGATGCCCTGTTACACCATAGTCTGACGACCCCCAGCGGACCCGAACCCCCAGCGGCGCGGGCCACAACCGGCGACCCCTCGGCGCTACAATAGCAAACCGTCCTCGGTGATCGCCAGCCATGCCCCCCGCTCAGACCCGAACCCTTATGCGCCGGCCCCCCCGCCAGGCGACCGGGACCGGACGTGGGGTCCGGCGTCGGCCAATTGCCGATTACCGGATTAATCACTATGCTTCAACGATGGTTATTGTCGGGCACGAGGTACCGCACCCCATGAGCTAGCCACACGCAATCGAACACCCTAAAAAGCAAAACCCCCAGTCAACGCTGACTGGGGGATTCGGCTGGGGAATGTTGGAAGTCGTCCGTCGATCCGCTTAGGACAACCATCGGGAACACCTCAGAGATGTTCTTGATTATAGCGGCTCGCGAAGGGCTTGCAAGACCCCAAGAGGTGGTTATTGGCCTTCATTTGAGGGGATCATCATGCACGTCCACACGTTTGAACCGCGACTTTTCACCCGCGCGACCTCAATGATTCGACGCCCGTGGGAGCGTGAACCGCCCAACTCGATGCGGTTGTAGCAGTTTTCCGCCCAGTCCCTCGGCCTCGGCCCCGGCTCGCCTCCCCAGCTTGGGAGGCGCCGGTCCGACCCGAACCTGTCCTGGCCATGTCGCCTGGCTTGCCTTCCGTGCCCCTGTCCGGCGCTCTCGCGGCGCCGGCGGCTACGTGCGGCCCGCCCTTTCCGAGCGCGCCCCCGGACCGGCTGGCGGCCGCCCTCGCCATCACCGGCAACCGCTGCGGGCACGACCCGGCCACTCCGCGCTGGTTCGAACCCCCGCCCCAGCACGCCGCTCGACCCAAGATCCTCCTGCAACTCCAGGAACGGGTTCGCGCCTACTTCGACGACCCCAAGGTCCTGCCCAGCCTCAACGCTGCCAACGGCTCACCCCGGCAACAGCGCAGCGAGCGGCGGGAAGCCTGCCTGGACCTATTGGGGGCGCTGGTGCACTACCTTGACCTGGCCACCCTGCGGGTGGGGATACCCCAGGCCGACGGCACCCTTCAGGGGCTATCGCTGGCGTTTCTAGCTGAAAAAGCCGGACTGGGCCGGCGCCGCGCCGAACGGGCCTGCCGCGACCTGCGCAAGGCCGGACTGGTCACCGTCTACCCCCGCGCCCAACCAACCGGGGACGAGCGCTACCGAGGCCTACCGGCCATTCGCGGCGTACCCGAAGCCCTGTTCCAAGTCTTCGGGCTCAGCAAATGGCTCCAACACGAACGCGACAAAGCGGTCAAGCGCCATCGGCGCCATCGGCGCCGGCAAGACGCCGCCGCCACGGCGGCCGAGCAAGGCCGGCGCGAACTGAACTTGGAAGCCCTCCGGCAGCGCGCCGAAACCGCCGCCCCAGCGGTACCCACTGAAACGGCGGCCATGGACACCGTGCGACGCGACACCGCCCACGCCGCGCTGGGCGCGCTACTGGGCAAGCTGCGAGGGCGACCGCCCGACTGAAGCGGGGCGTCCCCGCCCCGACCCCGACTCGCTCCCCGCCACCCCCTCGATCTTATCGGGGTCAGGCCCGCGCCGCCGCGCGTCGGCCATCTCTCATTTTCCCGTACCCTTCGCCTCCGATCCCCCACCGAACGGACCGGGCGGGCGATATCCACCGCCGAATCGGACCCGTCACGACCCGCCACGGCTCGCCACACCCCAATCGGCCGTCATTAAGTGTCGAACTCTTTCCCCATAACTGTCGAGCGCCACGCGGAACCGCCCCTGAGCCTTCCATTAGTGTCGGATGATCCCATCGTTAGGTGGTGGTGCTTTTACTCAGTAGCTTCTTTCAGAACCCTCCATTCAAAAACCTGCAAACCTCAACATCCCGATACGCAGTCGGAACGACGATCCCCTGGCGACCATTCCCCACGCCCAACACCGACCAAGAAATGAGGATGTGAACAGCTTGGTTTTGAGTACCATGGAGGGATAACGTGCGAACGGGCTAGAGCGAATCATGAGTAAATCCGATCACCGCGCCATCCAGACCCTCCATGACCGCTTGCAAGAACGGTTTCCCCTGGCGTTTCCGAAACACTACGATGACCTTCGACCGCTCAAGCTCGGTATCCTCACCGATGTGATCGAACAGCTACCCGACGTCGATCCGACCGCATTGCGTCGGGCGCTGGCCAACCATACGAGTCGGGATGGCTACTTGCTGGCCCTGATTCACGGCCGGGGGGATCGCCGCTACGATTTGAACGGCCAACCCACCGGCATCGTGACGCCCGAGGAGCGGGCGGAAGCCCAAAAGCGGCTCGATGCGTCCACGAAGCGAGGCCAGGACAAGGCGGCACGAGTGCGGGAGCACAAAGAACGGGAGGAGAAACGCCGCCAGCAGCGCGAGATCGAGCGGAAAAACCGCGAGGCGAAGGCGGCAAGGAAAGCCGAGCACGAGCGCGTCCAACAGGAGATCGCGGCCCGCAAGGCGGCCCTGATCGCTCAGGGCATCACGCCGGAGTCTCGTTCGGAGCGCAGGCGTCGACTGGCCCGCGAGGCGGCCGATCGCGCGGCGCGTGGACCTCACGCTCAAACCGTGTCACGGGACACGAAATTGGAACGGTTTCGTTCCCCCTCCGGCCTGGTTTCCACCCAACCCGGTCCACCAGAACCCGCGACCATCAAGCCCACGCCCGGCCGACCACCGGCGTCCCCTGGTGAACGACCCGAGCAACTCCCCGATCAAGTCCGTACTCCCCCTGCCAAGCCCATGCCACCGGTGGAGTTCAGGAGGAGACGCCGGTTCGTGCCGCCGCCGAACGGCGGGAAGAACGACTAGCGAACTTCATCGTGAGGATTGGCGTCACCCACCACGACATAGTGATGTCGCCGCCGTTGCTTCTGGATGGTAGCCACTCGCGCCAAGCCTTCCGCTTGAGAGCTACAAGGGAGCGACCGAACTCGACCCAGCCGGGTTCCCCGCCGACCCCATACTTGCGTGAGTAACCACTCACCCCACAGGTCTTGGTGCAGATCAACCGTGTAATAGCGGACGCCGTACTTCGTTGGTTTTTCCCAGCGTAGGCGAAAACCTTGTTGCATAGGCGATCACCCCAGGCGTGAATGATGCGTGTGGATACCAATCAACTCACCCTTAAGCGCTCCCTGATACCCTGATATTCGTCCAAGGAGGTTACGGTGATAGTAATACGTACTTTTCCGGTCTTCGAGTAACGGAGCTTGACATCGGCGCCTAGTTGCTCGCTCCAGAACATTTGTTCGCGAGTAATCTCATCAGCGATAACACGACCCGATTTTTGTTGGGATCCCTCCAGAGGTTTCGCGATTTGACGTTCGAGTTCTCGCACGCTCCATTCCTGTTCCGCTGCATGTTGGGCTAGTTCGAGTTGACGTACCTTGGACAGCCCGAGGAGCAATTCTCCATGCTTGGCTGTTAACACGCCTTGCTCGATGAGTTCCTGGACCGACTCCGGTAGCTTCAATAACCGCAGGATCCGATTGACCGTCTTGAGGTTTTGGCCGATGGCTTCAGACAGTTCAGTTTGGGAAAAACCGTGTTCCTCCACTACGCTTTGGTACCCTCTGGCTAGTTCCATGGGATTAAGATCGCTTCGGGCAATATTTTCCGCAAGTGAGTACAAGGCGGTACATCGCTCGTCCAAGGTGCGAATTATGGCGGGTACCGTGCTCATTCCAGCTAGTTGTGCCGCTCTCCAGCGTCGCTCACCAGCCACGATTTCATAGTGATCACCAGGATGGCTATCCAAAGGGCGGACCACGATCGGTTGGATGATACCCAGCGTCCGAATGGTCGTGACCATTTGTTCCAGTTCCGTCGGATCGACGGTTCGGCGCGGCTGATTTGATCGCGGAACGAGTGTTTCAATGGACAACTCCCGTTTCAATCCGTTGGTAACGGTAGGGCTCCCTAGTTCGGCGAGATTAAGAAATTCCGCCATGCTTCTGCGTTTATTTGTCATGTCTGGCCTCTGTTCGTGGATCCATTTCGGTGGCACGCCAGACTTGCCATACGTGCTGCATGATCTCGGCATTCACGGTGTTCATCGCGTCGATAGCTTTGAGATACGTTTCGCGTGCGCCACGCGGGATCTCGATCTCGTAGAGGCTCATCTGATCACCCGTTGCACGTTGAAGTTCGCGAGTTTGCGGCATCCGATTGGTCAAGAGGAATTCGCCGTAAGCCTTGTTCAGCAGGGTCATGTTGGTTCGGGTTTCCGGAGCACTGTCGGTGCGCGTCATCAACAGAGAGAGTTGCTTGACTCGCAACGCGTTCGCATAGGTGCTGGCCAACTGGGACACGATTGCAAAGTATTGAACACTGCTGGCGATGTCGTAAAAGTTCGGTGTGATCGGCATCAGAATCATATCCGCCGCCGCAATGGCATTGAGGCTGAGCATGCCGAGGGCAGGTGGCGTATCCATCACGATCAGATCGTAACGGTCAGCCACCTGTTCTAGTGCCTGGCGCAGGCGCTGGGGTAAGGGTCCGAGGTGTTGCTGATCGCCATCACGGGCTTGCAGCATTTGCCAATCGGTGTATTGCAATGACAGTTGCGCGGGCACCAGATCGATGTCATCCCAACGAGTTTGTTGAATGCTTCGCAGAATCAGCTTCGGATCAGCGGTCAGGCTGGGACCGATATCCTCGTCCGCGCCCACGTTTAGTCCGGGGACCAGTCCGAAAGCAGTGGTAAGTGTGGCTTGGGGATCAAGATCGACCACGAGCACGCGAAATCCTTCGCGCGCCGCATAATGGCTCAAGTGCAAGGCGTGGCTGGTCTTGCCGACCCCACCCTTGAGGTTGCTGAAGATAATGCGCGCGCAGGATACTTGGCGGCTGCTGTCTCGCTTGAGAAGACGTCGTATCTGACTTATTTCGTTATAGTTATAGACCCGCCGATCCAGCGAGCCGACCCGCGCGGTACGCGGCTGCGGGAGCATGCCGTCTCCTTCCCGGTCACGGAGATGTTGGCTGGTGCAGCCGATGATTTCAGCCGCTTTTTCGATGCCGAAATTGGGCAAGCCGCGCTGCTCGTAGTCACGCTCCAGATAGGTTTGCAGGTTACTCAATAGTTGCCGGCCGCGTTGGGCAGCGTTCTCGGCCAATTGGGCTAAATCGAATCCACTTACGAGCATGTCGGGGCGCTCCTTCAATCATGACAATGCATTTGCAATAATGATCAATATTTGCATATTTTTAGCAAACAATATATTTCTTTGCAAAATTTCTCACCGGTGAGAAATTTCAGTTTTGCGAGGGGGTAGTGGATTACATCTGGGTGATATGGGGTAAGAAAAATTGTAGGAGTTATGCGGTTGCCCTGTATATGGAGTAGAAGGGTGGCATGAATTCGTCTAAAGTCGGTAACCACGATTACATCAATTTTTTTTCTAATGGCCACACCGAAGGTATGTAGCACGCCTGAAGGGCACGGGTGCAGCCTGAACAACCCGAGCTATCCATGCATGATGCCTTTACCCGTCTGCTGCATCGTTTGGAGCCTGACTCCACGGCACTTTGCGGCATGATCAGCGGCAGCACATCCAGAGCGCCTACCGCAACCGGCGCAAGCGGTGGGCGGTGCGGGATTTGTTCGATTGATCGAGGTGAGACGATGGCCGACCCGAACCTAGCCGTTGCCGATCCCGCGCCCGCGTCGGCACCCAACAGCTTGGCGCTAGCCGAGACCTACCCAGCCTGTTTCGATGGCGAGAACCCCCGGCCGCTCAAGCTCGGTATCCACCGGGACCTGATGGCGGCTGGCTTCGAGAAGGCCGCCGTCAAACGGACACTGGCGCGCTACTGCAACCGACCGCGCTACCGGAAAGCGCTGTGCGCGGGTGCGATCCGCATCGATTTGCAAGGCCAGCCGGCGGGCGCGGTCACGGCGGCCGAAGCCGAAACCGCCCGGGCCGACCTGATCGCTTGGACCGCCCGGAAAGCGGGCCAACGGGCACCCTCGTGCCTCGCCACATCCCCCTTACCCGCCAACGATACCCCCTTGCCCCAGGAAGCCCTCGTGCCCGGACGTCTCGAACTCACCGTCAAATTTTCCGAGTTGCCGCAACCGCTGCCCGTCCAAGGCGGATTGAAAATCGGTATCCAGACTGGGGAAGGGATCGTCACCGCGATCCTGCCACCCAAGATTTGGCGCAAGCTGGAACAGGCGGCGAAGGACTATCCCCAATGGATCGCGGCCCTGAGCGGGTCGCTGGCGCGGTTCGCGGATGGGGAGATCGCTCTCCAGCATCCGAGCGTGCAGGTGTTTGAGCGGAAAGTCCGGCCCGAGGCTGAATCCGCCCAGGGAGAGACCGCATCGACATCGATCCCGGTACCGGCATCGATACCGATACCAAAAGCACCCGAGACAACCGAACCCGCGGCGAAGGTTTCCCCGATGCCGCCTGGTGCGCTTTCATCCCCGTTGGGATCCACCTTTCCCAAACTGCGCCTGAAGGGGCGCGGCCCATCCGAGGCGGGCTGAAGAGACTCCGCGGGGTGTGGGGAAGACTGGAGCGGCGGTGTTGCTGGCGACTCTCGACGAGGATAGTCGTGCCGAACACGAAAGGATCGGAGAGTTCATCGAGCCGGCGACGACTTGGGTACGGTTTAGCGAATACGCGCCGCAACGGTGCATTCTCACCGCCGTTGGCCCGCGCGGAATGGGCTTTGCGGGCCGAGACGCGGGTTTCGATCGTCACCGGCAACGGCCGGTCAGCACCTCGAAACCCCTCGGGGGGCAGCGCGAAAGGAAGTCCGGGTTCGGCGTCGAGCGAGCTGAAGCGGATCGGCCTCCGGGAAGCGAACGAACCGGGGATCACCGGTCCGGGTACAAGCCGGTGATCCCCGTCGCGCCCGCTCAACACCGTCGATCCCGACGGGGTCTGTCCGCCTCCGCGCATTGCGGCGGCGACGGAACCCGCCCTCAGTGGACGGGGTCGGACTTTTTCGGGAGGCATCGCCGCGGAATTGAGCGCCGCGTTCGTCGGCGATGCCGAGGTCTTGCCGGCGCTGCTGGAGTAACTGCCCGCCGATGAGCTGGTTGCCGCTGTCGCCGGCGCGGTGGCGTGGTCGCCGCTGGCGGATGGGCGAGAATCCATCCACGCACCGCCCTTGTCGAGCACCTCCAGCAACAGGGTGCCAAGTCGTGGAAAATCGAGAGCGGTGACCACCGCCGCAGCCTGGCCGAAACGGCCATGCTTCACCTCAAAACCCGCTTTGGCGACCCTTTGCGCAACCGCCGTTTCGACACCCAGACCACCCATGCCCGCCGCCGCCATGCATACCAGGACGCGGCTCGGTATGCCCGATACCGTCGTGGCTTGCTAAACCCAAACCCCAGCGGGCAAACCTCATCCCTCATTCGATTTATGCAACAAAGCCGGGCAACGCTACGCTTTTGTCTAACCTACGACTACTGGTCTGTTCCATTTTGACAACCCTTGGTTCGGCAACAGGACAAACAAATCATGAATGAGTTACGCCACTATTTTGTGGTCGACACCCTCAGGAACGGAACGACGGTGACGATTCGCGCGATCCGTCCTGAAGACAAAACCAGGCTCGTTAGCGCGTTCAAGAACCTCGACCGCGAATCGATCTACACGCGCTTCTTCCAATATGTAAGGGAGCTTACGGATCAGGATCTGAGACGCGCGACGGAGATTGATTTCGACCGAGAGGTCGCCTTGGTGGTTACCGTGAACCTCGGAGACGAAGAAACCATCATCGGTACGGGACGTTACGTTGTTTTTGAAGAGGCACACGCCGGACGCAGCGCCGAAGTAGCCTTTATCGTCGAAGAGGACTACCAGGGTCTTGGCATTGCCAGTCGCATTTTTCGGCATCTCGTCCAGATCGGGCGGCAAAAAGACGTGTCCCGGTTCACAGCCGATGTGCTCTCGGGAAATCAAGCTATGCTCAGAGTGTTCGCCAACAGCGGCTTGCCGATGAAGCAGCAGCGCGATGGCACGGTGGTCCACGTAACGCTGCACCTGGGATAAAACAGGGGGTGAGTATGAATCTCATCGGTCGGCTGATTGGCTGTTTGCTGATGGGGATCTGGGCGCTCGCGGCGACCGTCCACGCTCAGACACCGACCACGCCCTATGAGCTACCCGATGTTACCGCGCGGTCCTGGACCGGCGACCTGGACGGCATGATCCAGCGGCGGCAAATTCGGATTCTGGTGCCCTATTCCAAGACCTTCTATTTCGTTGACCGAGGCACCCAGCGCGGCTTGGCTTACGACATCGGCCATCTGTTCGAGGATGATCTCAACCGGAAGCTCCATAACCAACACATCCGCGTCCATATCGTGTTCGTACCCGTGGCCCGTGACAAATTCATACCTTACTTGTTGGAAGGTCGCGGGGATATTGCGATGGCTAACCTGACCATCACCTCGGAACGCCTCCAGCAGGTGGATTTCACCGAACCGACCCGCCGCAACGTCGCGGAAATCGTCGTCACCGGTCCGGCGTTCGCGCCGATTGCAACCGCACAAGCGCTATCCGGCCAGGAAGTGTACATTCGCTCGTCGTCGAGCTTCCGCGAAAGTCTGGAGCAGCTTAACGCGGAGTTCGTGAAGGCGGGCCAGGCCCCGGTGACCTTGCGGTTTGCGCCCGAGGATCTGGAGACCGAGGATATTCTCGAAATGGTCAACGCCGGTCTGGTCAGGGCCACCATCGCCGACGATTACGTCGCCGGATTCTGGCAACAAGTCTTCCCCAAGGTCGTACTCAACAAAGAGGCGGTGATTCGCACTGGCGGCGACATCGGTTGGATGATCCGCAAGGACAGTCCCCAGCTTAAGGCGGAACTTAACGCCTTTCTCGCCCGCTATCCCCAGGGTTCGGTGCGGCGGAATCTGTTTCTGCAACAGTACTGGAAGAGCGCCAACTACGTAAAAGACGCGGTTTCCCAGGAAGAACGGGCCAAATTCGAGCAGATGGCGACCTTCTTTCGCCAGTACGGTCGCCAGTATCGACTGGATTACCTGTTGATGGCGGCGCAGGGTTATCAGGAATCGCGGCTCGACCAGACCGTCAAGAGCAAGGTGGGGGCCATCGGCGTGATGCAGGTGATGCCCGCCACCGGTCAACAATTGCAGGTCGGCAATATCCGCCAGTTGGAGCCGAATATCCACGCGGGGGTGAAATACATCCGCTTCATGATGGACCGATATTACGAGAAGGAACCGATGGACCCACTCAACAAGGGCCTGTTCACCTTTGCCTCGTATAACGCGGGGCCAAGGCGCATCGCGCAACTGCGCCAAGCGGCCGCCCAGCGGGGACTTGATCCCAATATCTGGTTCAACAACGTCGAACTGATCGCGGCGGAGAAGATCGGTCGCGAGACCGTGACCTATGTGTCGAACATCTACAAGTACTACCTCGCCTACACGCTCATTACCGAGGAACAGGCGGAACGGGCCAAGGCCAGGGAAGCGCTGAAACAGGAAACAGGGCGATAAGGCGAGATACCCGTGCTCAAATCTCTTGCGGGCCCACCATCGAGCAAGGCCACCCTGGCTGATTTCGCTGCTGTAGATGGGCGTGACCGTGGTCGGCGGATTGGTGCGGCCGCGCCTGGAGCAGGAATACTGCGCCGCCTACAGCCATGGCATGTCGGTCGCGTCGGCCCAGGCGACGTTGTCCGCCATCGCTTCGGGCATGATGGCGCTGACCGGCATCGTGTTCGCGCTGGCCTTCGTCATGGTGCAATTCAGCGCCATCGCTTATTCCCCGCGCCTGGTCGCCTGGTTTGGTCACGATCCGGTGCTTTTCCACGCGCTCGGCTTGTTCACCGCCACATTTTTTTATGCCATTGTCACCCTGGCCTGGATCGATCGCGGGGGGACGGCACGGTGCCTCTGTTCTCCATCCTGCTCGTGACCCCGTGCTGCGGCGCGCTCTTAACCGGGATTACAACGCTCGCGCCCGGGGTGCCGAAAGGACCCAGAATTTCCAGCGGGTGAGCGGGGGTGGCGGGTTCAGTCGTGGCGATGGTGGGTTCAGCCGGGGTGGCGGTGGGCGGCGGCGCTGAGTGCGGCGGCGGGGTGAGGAAACCATGTTGCAAGTCAATTTCGGAAAATCGTTACGATTGGTCCTGCTCCCACCGATACTGGTATTGCTATCGGCCTGCGCCAGCATCGGAGCCGGCTCCGTCAACCGGGATCGGCTGGATTACGCCGAAGCGCTGGCGACTTCCTGGAAGGAGCAGATGCTGCTCAATATCGTCAAGCTGCGTTACGCCGACACGCCGATGTTTCTTGATGTATCGTCGGTCATCAGCTCGTACCAGTTGCAGAGCCAGGTGAGCCTCCTGGGCACCGTTTCGACCGGTTTGACCCCCAATCTTGCGGACACCTGGGGGCGGGGCACCACTGTGGGGGTAACCGGTTTCTACACCGATAGGCCCACCATCTCCTACACGCCGCTGCAAGGGGATAAGTTCATCCGCGGCCTACTGCGGCCGATGGCGCCGGCCGCTCTGTTCCAACTGGTGCAGGCCGGCTACCCGGTGGATCTGGTCTTGCAACTGGCAACCCGCGCGATCAACGGCGTCTACAACCGCTCCAACCGTGCGATGGGGAGCCGGGATGCCGACCCGGCGTTCTACCCGTTGCTCGACGTGCTACGCCGCCTGCAGTTGTCGGAGGCGATCGGGTTCCGGCTCGAAAAACGTGGCCCGGAGGAAACCTCGCTCATCACCATCCGCGGCGAGAAGGTCACCCCGGCGGTCGAGCAGGATAGTCGCTTCATCCGAACCGCGCTCGGTCTCCAGCCGGACGCGCGGGAACTGATCCTGACCTTCGGGGCCGTCCCGCGTAACGATCGGGAATTGGCCGTGCTCACCCGGTCCATGCTGGAGATTCTGCTCGAACTGGGCGCCCAGGTGGAGGCGCCGGCCACCGACATCAAGGACGGACGGACTTTGCCCCTTCCGCCGCCTCGCCCGGACAGCGGACCTCGCGACCAGCCCTTGGTGAAAATCCACTCCAGCGCCGAACCGCCGAGCGATGCGTTTGTCGCGGTGCGTTACAGCAAGCACTGGTTCTGGATCGATAATCGCGACTTTCGCTCCAAAGGCATTTTCACCTTCTTGCTCTTGCTGACCTCGCTCGCCGAAACCGGCGTGGCGCCACAAGCCCCAGTGATTACCGTACCCGCGAACTAAACTGAAATTAAGCCACGAAAAACTGTTCCCTATGGCCACCCCAACACCCCACGAACCCATGTTGACCGCAGACGAGGCGCTCCAGCGTCTCATCGACGGCAATCTGCGCTTCCTGCGGGGTGAAGCCCGGTTTCCCACCGTACAGAAGGAGATCCTGGCCGATCTCGCCCAAGGCCAGCGACCCTATGCGACGATCCTGGGCTGTAGCGATTCGCGGGTTCCCCCGGAACTGATCTTTGACGCCGGCTTCGGCGAGCTGTTTATCGTGCGCGTGGCCGGTAACGTCCTCTCGCCGGAAATCATGGGCAGCCTGCAATACGCCGGTTTGCACCTGCATACGCCGCTCTTCGTCGTGCTCGGTCACAGCGGCTGCGGGGCGGTGCAGGCGGCGCTGGAGACCCAACGGCACGGTTTACAACACCGTGCGCGCATTCAAATCCTGATCGACAACATCCTGCCCGGATTACCCGGCCCAGATCCCCAGACCCCTCCGTCGACACAGCTTGACCAAGCCATCGAAGCCAATGTCCGCTGGACCATGCGGCAACTTCTGGAAACGCCCGAAGGACAAGCCCGTCTGGCCGAGGGGCGAATGAAACTCGTCGGCGCGGTTTACGAGATAGAGTCCGGAAGCGTCCGGTTTTTGTCATGACAAAGTAACTGTGGGCTGTGATCAATCATGCTAAAGATGCTAAGGATAGGTCCACCGAACCTGCCGATCTGGCTCATTCCGCTGTTGTATGTGGGCGTGACCGTCGTTTGCGGCTTGGTGTTTCCGCGTCTGGAGCACGAATACCTCGCCACCTACGGCCACGGCATGTCGGTCGCTTCGGCCCAGGCGACGCTGTCCGCTATCGCTTCCGGCATGATGGCGCTGACCGGCATCGTGTTCGCGCTAGCCTTCGTCATGGTGCAATTCAGCGCCATCGCTTATTCCCCGCGCCTGGTCGCCTGGTTTGGTCGCGATCCGGTGCTGTTTCATGCGCTCGGCCTGTTCATCGCCACGTTTCTTTATGCCATCGTCACCCTAGCCTGGATCGATCGCGGGGGGGACGACAAAGTGCCCCTGTTCTCGGTCCTCCTGGTGACGGTACTGTTGATCCTCAGCATGATCGTTTTTGCCCGACTGGTACAGCGGCTCAATGATCTACAGATTACTAGCGTGCTCCACTTCATCGGCCAGCAGGGGCGCGAAGTGATTCGGACGATGTTCCCGCGCCTGGATACGCCAGCGAGCGCAACGCCGGAGTCGTGGAGAAAGGCAGCCGAGAAAGTCCAACAGCGTCCAATCACGCAGACCCTGCGTTATTCCGGCGAACCGATGACCGTCACTCGATTCGAGATCGGCGTCCTGGTCCGGCAGGCTCGGGTGGCGGATGCCGTGATCGTGATGGAGTGCGCTGTCGGCGATGCCCTGGTCGAAGATACCCTGCTGTTGCGCGTGTATGGCAGCCAGCAGCCGTTGGCGGAAGCCCCACTCCGGCAGGCGATTCGGCTAGCCCGGGAACGCACCTTCGAGCAGGACCCCAAGTACCCCCTGCGCCTGTTGGTGGATATCGCCATCAAGGCCCTTTCCCCGGCGATCAACGATCCGACCACGGCAGTCCAGGCCATCGACCAGATCGAGGATTTATTGCACCGCCTCGGCCGCCGCGCGCTCGACGCCGGCTGCGTGATGGACGAACAGGGTGTTTTACGTCTCGTTTTCCCGACACCCACCTGGGAGGACTACCTGACGCTCGCTTTCGACGAAATTCGCCAATATGGCACCAGTTCGGTTCAGGTGATGCGGCGGTTGCGCTCGGCCCTTTGGGGTTTGGCGGACTCCGTGACCGAGACCGAGCGCAAGGAGGCGGTACGGCGGTATCTCGATCATTTGAACGTGGTGGTGGAACACTCGGTGCTTGATGCCGAGGATCGAGTCATAGCGCTGCAGGAGGATCGGCAGGGCTTGGGCCTGTCGCGCCGGCCGGCCGAACCCGAGCAGGACACCGTGGTCGAGCGCTGACGAATCATACGGTTTCGATGAGTGCTGGGGAGGATGTGATGCAGCCAGAGAACTTGACCGCCACCGCGCGCTTGCGGGCGCCGCGTGCCGCCGCCATTGCCGGCATCTTGTTCGCGGTGCTGCTGATGGCCAGCTTTGGGCTGATTCGCCTAGCCGTCCCGGCTAATCCGTTGGAAGCGGGGGCTTGGCTCCAAACTCGTTCGAATACCGTGGTACTGGCGTTGAACTTGGTACCGTTTGCCGGCATCGCCTTTCTCTGGTTCATCGGCGTGCTGCGCGACCGTTTAGGGGAACGGGAAGATCGCTTTTTCGCCACCGTCTTTCTTGGCAGCGGCTTACTGTTCATCGCCATGCTGTTCATGTCGGCGGCGATGGTGGGTGGTCTCATCATCGCTTACACGGCGGACCCCAGTCGGATACTCGGTTCCACGACCTTCACCTCCGCTCGCGCGATCACCTATGAGGTCATGAACATCTACGCGATCAAAATGGCGGGCGTTTTCACGATCGCCACGTCCACTCTCGCGCTTCGCACTCGATTCATCGCCCGCTGGATCGCGTTCCTCGGCTACACCCTGGCGCTACTCCTCCTGCTCAGCAGCCGCTACATCGAGGGGATCTTGGTGGTCTTCCCGCTGTGGGTGCTGCTGATCAGCCTCTACATCCTGATCGATAACCTGCGCCGACCGTCAAGCGGCGGTGGCCACCATATCGGAGAAAAAACGCCATGAGTAAAACCAAGGTTGCAAAAGATCTCGATGAGCCCCAGACAACCGAAAAACTGAAGACCAAGGACTACGACCGGGAACTGACGAAACTGCACATCGAACTGGTCAAGCTGCAAGAATGGGTCAAGCACCGGGGACTCAAAGTCTGCGTCGTGTTCGAGGGCCGCGATGGCGCGGGCAAGGGCGGCACCATCAAGGCGCTCACCGAGCGGGTCAGCCCGCGCGTGTTCCGAGTGGTGGCCTTGCCTTCGCCGACCGAGCGCGAGAAATCGCAAATGTATGTCCAGCGCTACATCGCGCATTTTCCGGCGGCCGGCGAAGTGGTCATCTTTGATCGCAGTTGGTACAACCGCGCCGGCGTCGAGCGAGTGATGGGATTCTGTACCGAGGAGCAGGTCAAGCGTTTTCTCGAGCTGGCTCCGCTGTTCGAGAAGTCGATGGTCGAATCTGGCATTATCCTGCTCAAATACTGGCTCGAAGTCAGTCCCGAGGAGCAGACTCGGCGGCTCGAAGCACGCATCGAGGATGGGCGCAAGATCTGGAAGCTGTCGCCGATGGACCTGCTGTCCTATAGCCGTTGGTATGACTATTCGCGGGCACGCGATGCGATGTTCGCGACGACCGACACATCGTGGGCGCCGTGGTTCGTCGCGCGCTCCGACGACAAGAAGAAGGCGCGGCTCAACATCATCCGCCATCTGTTGAGCCAGGTTGCTTACGAAGAACTGCCGCGCGAAAAAGTGAAGCTGCCCAAGCGGCAAAAGGCGGGGGACTATCGGGAACCGGACTATCCGTTCAAGCACATTGCCGAGTTGTATTGAGGGATGGGCATCCGATGCTCGGAACGATTCCCTCGATCAGGATCGATGTGGCGGTGAACGGAAAACCCTCTCAGGCAATGCACGGGACGGCGGCGTCATGACCCAGAGGTTTCTGGACCCCCCAGTGCGGGGAGGTCAGCAGCGATCGTTCCGAACCCTACTTGAGGCGTATTCATGAACATCACCACCTTGGGCGAAGCCCGCTTCCCGTCCCCCCAGCGGCGCACGGTCAACGACCAGGCTCGCGTGTCCTCCCATCTGATCCGCGACCCCGACGCACCCCCGGTGGAGGAACTCTGGTTCGAACTCGCCGGCCCGCGCGCTTGCTTGTTCTTCGACCCCCGGCAAACCCGCGCCGGCATCGTCACCTGCGGCGGGCTGTGCCCCGGCCTGAACAACGTCATCCGCTCGCTGTTCCTGGAACTCCACCATGGCTACGGTGTACGGGAAGTGCTCGGCTTTCGTGGCGGCTACCAGGGGCTCGATCCGGCTCGCGGCATGGAGCCCTTCGTGTTGACTCCCGCATTCGTCCACGACATCCACAAGGACGGCGGCACCGTGCTCGGCACCTCGCGCGGCCCAGTGGATGTCGGCGTCGCCGTGGATCACTTGATCCGGCGCGGTGTGAACATTCTGTTCACCCTGGGCGGCGACGGCACCCAGCGCGGCGGCAACGACCTGTTTCAGGAAGCGCAACGGCGCGGCCACCCGCTGGCGGTGGTCGGCATCCCCAAGACCATCGATAACGACGTGGCCTTCGTCTCGCGCAGCTTTGGCTATCTGACGGCGGTTGAGGAAGCGACCAAGGTCCTGCATTGCGCCCACACCGAGGCGCACAGCGTCCGCAACGGCATCGCCTTGGTGAAGGTGATGGGCCGCCATGCCGGCTTCATCGCCGCGGGCGCCACGGTGGCCAGCCAGGACGTCAACTTCACCCTGGTCCCCGAAGTGCCGCTCCAACTTGAGGGCGAAACCGGCCTGCTCGCCGCGCTCAAGCAGCGCATTCTCCAGCGGGCGCACGCGCTCGTCGTTGTGGCCGAAGGCGCTGGCCAGGAGTGGTTGGCGGCCAGCGGCGGGAAGCGCGACGCCTCGGGTAATGTCAAACTCCAGGACATCGGCCCGTTTCTGCGCGAACGCATCGAGCGGTACTTCCAGGCGGAGGAGATTCCGGTGACGCTGCGCTATTTCGATCCGAGCTATCTGATCCGCAGCGTCCCGGCCGACGCCGAGGATTCCATTCTCTGCGATTTCTTCGCCCGCAACGCCGTGCACGCCGCCATGGCTGGTAAGACCGGCCTGGTGATCGGCCTGCTGCACGACCTCTTCATCCACGTGCCCATCGAATTGCTCGTGAGTCGCAAGAAGCACCTGGACCTGGACGGACCTGGCTGGCGCGCGGTGCTGGCCGCGACCGGCCAAGCGTTTGGGGAAGACGCCGGTCCGATCCGAACGACGCCCGTGTCCCCCTCGGCGACGTGAGTGCGGCCCAGCCAACGCCATGCCGATAGAAAATCCCGATACCTCATCGCTGCCCGCTCCCCGCCCACCGGAGTCGCTCTCGGTCGTGGTCGATCTGCTGGTGCATACCGGTAGCCTGCTGCTCCAGCACGGCGCCGATGCCGCGCGCGTGGAAACCAGCCTGCAACAAATGGAACCGGGTCTGGGCATCGACCGGATCGATGCGGTGGTCATGTCGAAAACCATCCTGCTGACCGCGACCCGCCAGGACGTCCACCATACCCGGGTGGCGCGTGTACCGATCGTGGGCGTCAATATGAGCATCCTGAACGAGGTGGAGCAATTGCTGGGACTGTTCCAGCAGGGGCGGGTGACCCCCGGACAACTGGAAATGCTGCTACAACGGATCGCGACGCTTCCACATAACTACTCGCGCGGTGTGGTTGTGGTGGCGGTCGGTTTGGCCTGCGCGGCATTCTGCCGGCTGTTCGGCGGCGACTGGGCGGCAGTGGCGATCACCGCCGTGGCCGCCGCGATGGCCACCTGGGTACGGATGTGGCTCAATCGGCGACAAGTCAATTATTTCCTGGTGGTCCTGCTCACCGCGCTGACGGCCAGCCTGGTGGCGAGCAGCGCGCTCTGGCTGAGTCAGACCCCGCAAAGCGCGCTGACGGCGGCGGTCCTGCTGTTGGTACCCGGGGTGCCGCTGATCAACGCCAGCGTGGACATTCTGCATGGGTACATCTCCGCCGGCATGGCCCGGGCCATCACCAGCCTGGTGGTGGTCCTCGGGATCGCCCTGGGCTTGGGGATCGTGGTGCGGCTGTTCCAGGTCAAATTATGAGCGGCGCCGAACTGGCTTGGCCGCTGGCTCAACAGGGCTGCTGGGCGGTGGTGGCGACCCTGGGATTTTCGGTGCTGTTCAACGTGCCGAAGTACGCCTTGCCTTATTGCGCGCTGATCGGCGCGCTCGCCTATGTGGTGCGGGCCGGGCTGATGAACGGCGGCATCGGCATCGTGTTGGCCACCTTGCCCGCGGCGCTGGTCATCGGGGTATTGGCCACGGCTCTGGCCCAGCGCTTCGCGGTGAGCGGGGTGCTGTTTTCCGCCAGCCCGGCAATCCCGCTGGTGCCCGGCAGCTACGCCTACAAAGCGGTGATGGGCCTGGTGATGGTGGCGGATTCGCCCCACCTGGAACACAGTGGCGACCTGCTGCTGGCGGCGTTCGATAACGGCATCAAGGCGACGCTGATCATCCTGCTCCTCAGCTTCGGGATTGCGCTGCCGGGCCTGGTGTGGAGTTCGTTCCGGCGCGCGAATTGACGCGAGCGCCACACGCCGCACGGGAAACCCATTCAACGGCACTGTCCAGTTGCCGGGGGCGCTTTGAATCGGTTAGGGGAGCGGGCCATGAAAATGCCATCCGATCCTTATCGCGGTCACCGCTTTCCCGCCGAGATCATTGCTCACCCGGTCTGGCTCTATGTTCGCTTCACCCTCGGCTTTCGAGACATCGACGAACGACTCGCTGCCTGGGGCATCGTATTGACCCACGAGATGATCCGCCCATGGACTCTCCAATTCGGTCAGAGCTTCGCGAACGAACCGCGCCATCGGTAGCCCAGGCGGGGCGATCAATGGCACTTGGATGAAAGGGTCATCACGACGAATGGCCAGCACCACTCGCTCGGGCGGGCGGTCGATCAAGAAGGCTATACCCCCTCAGTCTCGTCCAGCGCCGACGCCCTGCCAAAACCGCTCAGCGGTTCTTTCGCCAGTGACGCAAGGGCCTCCAATAGGTCCCTTGGGTGCTGATCACCGACCCGCTCAAGCGCTACGTCGCCGCCCAAGAAAAAGGTCATGCCGGGCGTCGAGCATCGCCAGCACCAGAGCTTGAAAAACCACGCCGAGCGGTCCCACCCACGCGCGCGCCAACAAGCGCGCCCGATGCGGCGGTTCAAATCGTCCCGCCAGGTACAACGCGTTCTGTCCGCTCACCATCCGATGAACCATCTTTTCCATCTGCGGCGCCATCGGATATCGGCCACCCCGTATCGGGGTGCCCGCGGAGCAGCGTTCGAGACGTGATCTCGGGTGATGGGCGTCCAAAAAGCAGCGTAACCGCTGTCCCATACCGCCATCATGCGATAAACGCGTCATGAGCCCATTAACTTGACAGTACACCCTTCGGGCGCCTGGCCGCCGCTATGTTTGTGCGCAATGTCTTGCCACAAAGCGCTTAATTCGCATTAAAGAGGACGGGATAACCCCGCCCTCTGATTCAGCCCGCCGCTGGCTGTGATTTACCGGTGGCTATCCGCTCCGCTTCGTTGACCCAGCCACCGCCCAGCGCCGCATACAGGCTGACCATCGCGGTGTACAGAGTTCCCTGATCCTGCACGTACTGGAGTTGCGCGGCATAGAGATTGCGCTCGGCATCCACCACGAGTAG
>WBZV01000323.1_pt1 | contig 30641 bp, 20 predicted proteins | sample 5204221 | NCBI WGS metagenome assembly WBZV01 (sample SAMN12344360, study PRJNA552823) | activated sludge metagenome | biome: Activated sludge suspended growth; feature: Nitrification reactor; material: Wastewater; isolation source: activated sludge from nitrification reactor of wastewater...
ATCCCCGCCAACCTGGAGCCAAGCTGTTGGCCGCAGCAATCACCTCCCGTCCGCCGCTACCGACGCACACCCTCAGTGCAGCGGCGGTGGTCGTCAATGACCTGAACCAACTGCTCCTGGTGCGCTCTCCTCGCCGCGGCTGGGAGATGCCCGGCGGGCAGGTCGAACCCGGCGAAACGCTGGAGCAGGCGGCCATCCGCGAGGCGTTTGAGGAGTCGGGCATCGAGATATGTATCACCGGCTTTGCCGGCGTGTTCCAGAACGTCGCCCGTGATCGCTGCCACTTCCTCTTCCTGGCCAGGCCGATCGGCGGCTCGCCACGGACCAGTCCCGAGAGCCTGGAAGTGGCGTGGGTGCCCTTGCCGGCGGCCCTGGAGCTGGTGACCCACGGATCCTTTCGGCAGCGGATCGAGCGGACCCTGGATCGAGCCTCATGGCCTTTCCTGGCGGTGGAAGGGGCCTGAGCGGCACCTTGCCATGACCGGAGGCGGACTTCGCCTCCCCTTCACCGCGACGCCACCATCTTCAGCACCCGCCCGTCCGGCGCCACCGTCACCCGGACCACCTGCTGCACCAAGCGGCCCTCCGCCGCCGGCAGGCGCTTCTGGAAGGTGTAGATGCGGTTGCCGCCGGCCGCCTGGACCGTCGGTTTCACCCCTTGCAGCGCTGCGAAGCGCGCATAGACCTGGCGGCAAACCGCCGCCTGCGGGTCGGACACGGGCCTTCCTCCTCCTGGGCCTGTACTAGCCCACCCGCCGCTGCGGCGGATCGAAGCTGTAGGCCCCCCGCTCCAGGTCCAGATGCAGGCTGCGCGGCAAGAGCTGCAGCCGCCCCACCGGGGCCGCCCTGCGCAGCGGCTGGCGCTGGCGGACCGGTCCCGGCAGGCCCAGGCCCAGGAGCATGACCTGGGCCGCGCCCCGGAGCGTGGGGTCTTGGGCCACCCCCGCCATCACCTGGCAGCCCGACGGCAGGAGGGCTTCCAGGATGGCCACCGCGTCCGCCACGTCGTGCAGCTCCAAGCCCTCGCCCCCCGTCACCTGGACCAGGACCGAGCGGGCCTGCCTGAGGGCCGCCATGTCCGTCAGCGGGCTGGCCAGGGCCGCCCGCATCGCCCGGCCCGCCGGCTGCGGCCCGCGGCCCAGGCCCAGGGCCAGGCAGGCATCGCCACCCTCGGCCAGGAGTTCTTCCGCCGTCGGCAGGTCCAGGCGAACCCAGCCGTCGCAGGCCGACAAGGCCACGAGGCCCGCCGCCGCCTGGCGGATCAGGTCGTCCGCCACCCGCAGGGCCACATCCAGGCTCTCGGACGCCGCCGCGCTGGCCAGGAGACGGTCGTTGTCCAAGGCCACCGTGCTGTCGCAGGCCGCGCGCAGGTGGCCCAGGGCCTCCTCGGCGCGCCGTTGGCGGAGGCTCGACTCGAAGCCGAAGGGCATGATCCCGAAGCCGATGACCACGCAGCCCGCATCGCGCAGCAGGCGGGCCACCTGGGGCGTGGCCCCCGCGCCCGTGCCGCCCGCCAGGCCGCCGGCCAGCAGGATCACTTCGGCCGGCCCCACCGCCTCCAGGATCACTGCCGCCGCCGCGCGGGCCGAGGCCTCCGCCAGGCCCGCGTCGCCGCCCGTGCCCAGGCCCTCCGTGCCCTCGGCCAGGAGCACGGTCCGCAGCGCCGGCAGGTCCGGGTCCTGGGCCGCACGCTCGCGGGCCAGGCCCAAGACCTGGCCGCTGCTGTCCACCGCCACGAAGCGCAGACCCTCGGGCGCAGCCTCGCGCAGACGGAGGATGGCCCCCACCCCCGCCCCGCCCACGCCCACCGCGGCGAAGCGGTCCGCCCGGGCAAAGGGGAAGGGGGCGGCCGGGGTCCAGGCGAAGGTCGGCTGCCGGCTGGGGGGCGTCGAGCTGAGTGCGGTGGGCATGGCAAGTCCTCCGGACGGGGCGCTAATGCGAGAGGGCCAGCTTGCGGATGGCGCCGCGGGCATCCACCGTCACCCGCACCACCTCGTGGCAGGACGCGCCCTCGGCCATGGGCAGGTCCTTCGTCATCGTGATGACCAGGGGGCAGCAATCGCCCTCCGTGATCAGGGCCTGGCTCTTGGGGAAGGCCCGCCGGGCCGCCTGGGCCGTCTCGATCCGTACCTCGCCCTCGGCGAAGGCCGGCAGGCGGCGGGCCACCACGCCCCGGACCTGCTGCACCAGGGCCCGGGTGGCCGAGGCGCGCGGGGCCGGAGCAGCCAGCGGCGGGGCCGCGGCCAGGCGCTCCGACCGCAAGCCGCAGCGGTCGGACCCTGCCGACTTTGCGCGCCCTCCCGATCGGCCCGGTCCCGGCCACCGGCCCTGCCTGGCCTGTCCCGCCAGGCCGGGCCGGACGGGCGCCGTCCCCACCGACGGCGCCCGTCCGGTCCACTCGACGGGATCCCCCTCCCCATCCGCCTGCGCCGCGTCCTCAGCCCAAGGTGACGGCGCCTGGCAGACCAGGCTGGGATCCCCGTAGAGCACCAGGTTGAGGACCGCCTTCTCGTCCTCGGCGTCCAGGTAGCCCTGGCGAGCCAGGGTCTCCTGGACCAGGGCCCACTTGGCCTGCGCCAGGGCCCAGCCCACCGGCAGGCCGCCCAGGGCCGCCTGCCAGAAACGGGCCGCCACCAGGTCGCCGGCCACCAGGGCGCCGTCCAGGCCGCCGTAGCTGACGCCCGTCGCGCCCACGAAGCCCCAGGCCCCTCCCGCCAACGCCGTCAGGGCAATGGAGTCCGCGCGCGCACGGCCCGTCAGGTGCGCCCCGTAGCAGGCGGCGCTGACATGCAGGCTGCCCGGCGCTGCCGCCAGGTCCTCCGGCCGCAGGGCGACCGGACAGGCGTCGTAGGCCGCGGGAAAGGCCGGATCCAACTCGCCGTACCAGGCCGCCGAGTCGGACAGTCCGTGCAGGTTGTAGTAGCGGAAGCGCGGCCCCGCCTCGCCGGGCTGCGGGGTCAGGGCCCGGGTCAAGGGCGGCGAGAGCCGCAGGCCCCGCGGATCGCCGATGGTCCCGTAGACCTCGCGCGCCGCGCGCTTCCAGACCGAGGCCGAGTAGCCGAAGGCCTCGGGGGCCAGCAGGGCTCCCTGGCCGGCCGCCAGCCGCAGGTGGGCCGCCGTGGCCACGCGGATGGCCTGCACCAGGTCCGCCAGCTCGCCCAGGGGCAGGCGGCCGACCGCGCGCCGCGGCCGCAGCGGGTCACCGGCGTCGGTAGCGTAGAGGTGGTCGGAGCGCAGGTCGCCCTCGTCGTCCGGCGAGGGGTTGGCCGGCCGGTCATGCGGCAGCACGCCCTCGTCGCCGATCAGGAGCAGGTAGCGCACCCGCTCCTCCGTCCAGCTCAGGCGGTCGGCCACCTCGCGGACCACCCGGGCCAGGTCGGCGGGGCGGCTGCTGTCGGCCGGCAGGACGCCCAGGCGGGCCAGGAGGGGGCTGTCATCGACGTAGAGCAGGGTGGCTGAGAGCTTGCGGGCGGCCATGGCGTCCATCAGCTCGCCCAGGGCCCGCTCGATGGCCTGGAGGCCCTGCGGCCCGTAGCGCTGCCAGAGCCGATGGCGGCTGCTGGCGATCAGCAGGGCCGGCAGCACCGGCTCCGGCTCGGGGGCGATGCCCACCAGGGGGCGCAGGCGCGGCAGGCGCTGGCGGAATTGGAGGATCATCGGGCTGCCTCCGCGCCGGCGGGCGCGTCCTCGATGGCCACCACCCGGTTGACGAAGTGCATGGCGCTGACCGCGGCGTACTGGGCGTAGGCCTTGGGCGACATCGGGGCCAGGCGCAGGGCGGTGCGGAACATCTGGGTGGCCTGCTCGTACTCGCGGAGCAGCTTGTAGGCCAGGCCCAGCTGGTGGAAGACCTCCGGGTTCTGCCCGTCCCGCTCGCGGGCGGCCTCGAGGGCGGCCACCGCCTCCTCCGGCTGCTGGGCGGCCAGGGCCAGGCGGCCGGCCGCAAGAAGCGGCCGGGCATCACGGGGGGCCAGGGAGCGGGCGGCGTCGAGCTGCTCCCGCGCCCGGGCGGGCAGACCGGCCTGGTCGCAGGCCTCGGCCAGGGCCAGGCGGGCCTCGAGGTCCTCGCCGTCCAGGTGCACCGCGTTCTCCAAGGCCTGGAGGGCCTCGTCCACCTCGCCCAGGCGGAGGCAGACCTCCCCCAGGGCCTGGTAGGTCTCCGCCCGGCTCTGGTCCAGGCGCGCCGCCTCCTCCAGGTGGCCGCGCGCCTGCTCCAGGTCGCCCGCGGCGCGGGCCGCCAGGCCAAGGCCCTGGTGGAGGGCGGCCGAGTCCGGATGCCGATCCAGGCTGCGGGCCAGGAGACCCCGCGCCTCGGCCACCCGGCCCTCGTTCAGGTCGATGCGCGCCAGCAGCAGGGCGGCGCCCAGATGCTGGGGTCGGCGCTCGAGCACCTGGCTCAACAGCAGGCGGGCCGTGGCGCCGTCGCCGTCCCGGCTCAGGGCCTCGGCCTGGGACACGCGGTACTCGGGTCGGTCAGGATCCAGCAGGGCCGCCTGGGCATAGCGCTCGGCGGCCTGCTCGTCCTGGCCGGTGGCGCTCAGCACGTCGCCCAACTGGGCCTGCAGTTCCGGGCGCCGGGGCGAGCGGGCGATGGCGCGATCCAGGGCCCGGATGGCCGTTCCGGTGTCGCCGCGCTGGAAGGCCGCCTGGGCCCTGAGGGCCTGCAGGTCGCCCTCGTCGACGCCCTGGGCCAGGGCGCGGGACAGGGCGGCCTCGGCCGCGGCCGCGTCGCCGCGCTGGAGCTGGGCCCGGCCCTCCAGGACGTCCAGGTGCGGCGCCGTGGCGCCCAGGGCCCGGGCCATGCCCAGGCTCTCCAGGGCAGCCATCGCGTCGCCCTGCAGCAGACGGGCCCAGGCCAGGAGAACCAGGGCTTCCGGGTCAGGGTCCTGGTCGGCAGCGGCCTCGGCGGCGGCCAGGGCCTCATCGATGCGGCCGACGCGGCCCAGGACCTGGACCAGCGCGCGGCGGGCGGCACCCGCCGCGGCTTCTCCTTCGGCAGCGATCCGCAGGCGGGCCAGGAGGGCCTCGGCATCCAGGTCCGCCGGCAGGGCCGGGGCCAGGCGGGGCAGGGCCAGGTCCAGGGTCCAGCCCTTGACGGCCATCGCCAGGTCAGCGGACAGGGCCGCGTCGCCGGCCAGGCCCTGCCCCCCGCTGCCCGACGCATCGATCGGCGCGGCCGCAGAGGCCGGCGCTGCCGCCTCGGATGCGGGGGCGGCCGAGGGATCGGCGGCGGCCACCACGCGCTGGGCGAGCTGCGAATGACCGGCCGCCATGGCGGCTTCGGCCAGGCCCAGGCGGTAACGGTCCACCGAGGGGGCCAGCCGCAGGGCCTCCTCCCAGGCGGTCATCGCCGCCTCCGCCAGGCCGAGCTGGCGGTAGGCCTGGCCGAGGAACGCACAGGCCTCGGCCTGCCCGGGATCGGTGGCCAGCAGGGCCTGGGCCAGGGCGATGGCCTCGTCGCTGTCGCCGGCGGCCAGGGCGGCGCGGGCGGCCGCCAGGGGGTCTGCGGCGGACGAGGCGGCCCCCGTCCCGGTGGCGCCGGCCATCGGGGGCGTCACCGGGTCCGGGGCCGCCGGCAGTGGAGCCGCTTCGTCCGCCGCCAGGGCCAGGCGCAGGGCTTGGGCCTCGGCGGCCACCAAGGCGCTGGCCGGGGCGCGGCGCTCGGCTTCGTCCAGGCTGGCTGCGGCCTCGTCCAGTCGGCCGGCGTCGCGCAGGACCCGGGCCAAGGAGAGGTGATCCAAGGGCCAGATGCCGTCCAGGGCCACCGCGCGGCGCAGGCTGTCCACCGCTTCCATGGTCCGGCCGGCCGCGGCCTGGGCCAGGCCCAGGTCGGCCAGGGGGCCCGGGGCGCCGGGATCGGCATCCCGGGCTGCCTCCAGGCTGGCCAGGGCCTCCGGGTAGCGGCCGAGGGCCAGTTGGGCCCGGCCCAGGCGACGCAGGTAACGGGGCTCGGCCGGAGCCAGCTCATGGGCCCGTTGGAAGGCGCGCAGGGCGCCCTCGCCGCGACCCAGCTCGGCCAGGACCTGGCCCAGGGCGTCGTGCCAGGCGGCCTCGTGGGGGCGCCTGGCGAGGGCGCGGGTGAGGCCCTGCTCGGCCGCCGCCAGGTCGCCGCTCTCGGCCAGCAGTTCCGCGCCCGAATAGGCATAGCCGGCCTGCTCAGGGGCCAGCTCGGCCGCGCGGGCGAAGGCCCGACCAGCTTCTTCGATCCAACCCTGGGCCCGGTAGGCCTCGGCCAGGGCGGCCTGCACCTCGGCATGCTGGTCGGCCGCGTCGCCGGCCTCGCTCAGCGCGCCGATGGCCTCGCCGGCCCGGTCGAGGGCGATCAGGGCGCGGCCGTAATGGGCCAGGTAGCGGGCCTCCTGGGGGTCGCGAGCCAGGGCGGCCTCGAAGGCCGCACGGGCCGCCTCGTGGTCGCCGCCGGCCGCGGCCAGCTGGCCGCGCTGGAAGCTCAGGTCGGCTTCCAGGCGATCCAAGGCCTGGCCCGCCTCCACCAGGGCCGAGGCGGCACCTTGCCAGTCCGCACGCTGCTTGAGGCCCAGGCCCCGCGCCCGGGCGGCCACGAAGGCATCGGCCCAGCGCCGCAGGGCGGCTTCCATCGCCGCGGGCTCCGTGTCCTCGGCCGGGGCCGGGGCGCCGGGCAGCTGGCCTTCGGCGGCCGGCCCGGCCGGGGCGGGCTCTTCGTCGCGGCCTGCCGCCAGCCGCAGGCGCCGGACCAGGGGCGCCAGGGCAGCCCGGCCGACCATCGCGTCGGCCAGGGACCGCAAGCTGCTCCCAGGCAGTCCGCGCTCGGGGCCGAGCAGGGACTCCACCAGGCCCAGGGCCCCGCGGGGCGCGTCGGGAAGGGCGCAGAGGGGGATGCTGAGGCAGCGGGCCACCAGGTCCGGGCCTTCGACGCCGTCCAGGGCCAGGGCCAGGAGCTCGGCCGGGTCCGACACCTGATCCAGGATGGCGGCCAGGAGGGCCGCGCGCCGGGCCGGATCCAGGGGGCCGAGCTGCTCCAGCAGGGCCGCAGGACCCTGCTCGGCGCGGGCGGCCAGGGCCGAGGCCGCCAGGTGGGTGGCCAGGAGCGGCTCGACGAAGGCCAGGGCGGTGCCGTGCGGCACCACGGCCCCGGAGCGGACCATCCGTTCCCGCGACACCGCCAGGCTCATGACCACGGTGTCCACCTGGATCAGTGCGCCCTGGCCCAGGCCCTGCAGGGCCACGTCGACCAGGGCGCTGCGGAAGGCCGCACGCTCGGGCCGGGCTTGGGATTCGAGGAGCAGGTGGAGGAGGCTGTCGAGGACCTTCGAACGGCGCCAGGCGGCCGGCTCCGCATCGTGCAGGGTCTCGAGGAGGGCCTTCAGACCCAGGGGCAGACGGACGGCCTGGGCCAGGTCCGGGTCGCGGGCCAGCCAATCGCGCAGCACCGCCAGCTTCTCGGCAGGCAGGGCTTCGCGCAGCAGGGCTTCCAGGCGGCCGCGGTCCAGGGGCCTGAGGGTCAGCTCTTCGATGCCCTGGAACCAGGCACGGAAATGCGGCCAATCGGCCGTGCGACAGGCCACGACCAGGCCCGGGCCGGCCTGCCCCCCGGCCCGGAACAGCATCTCCAGGCCCTCGAAGAGGTAGAGGTTGGGGCTGAGGTGCAGGTTGTCCAAGAGCAGGACGGTGGGGCCCAGGTCGGCGAGGCGCGGGCCTCCGTCCTGAGGCAGGCCCAGACAGCGCAGGGCCAGGTCTTCCACCCCTTCCCAGGGATGGCCCGCGGCCAGGTCCACGAGGATGGGCAGGCGGCCACGGCCATCCTGCCAGGCCCGGGCCTGCTGCAGGGCCAGGTGCCGCAGGCTGGCCGACTTGCCGGCGCCCGGCGGCCCCAGCAGGACGGCCGGCGGCGCCGAGGCCAACCAGGGCAGGAGCTTGCCGGGTCCGTCCGGCAGCTCGGCCTCGAGGGGCCAGGGATCGCCCGGTTCCTCGGCCTCGGTCAACCGGGCGATGAGGCCGGCAACGTAGGGCTCGAGCGCCCGCCGGGACTCCGGCGCCGGCGCGGAGGGGGCCGAAGGGGGCGGTGTGGGGGCTGCCGCCGATGCTTGCATGTCAGGGCTCCTTGGGTCGGGCTGAGCTGGGCGGCTCAGCGCACGAGCATCCAGAAGGCGAATCCGCAGAGGGCGCTGCCGATGACGCAGAGGAAGGCCCCCACGCCCATGGCGGTGCGGATGAGCTGGTTGACCGCCTCGACCAGGCGAGCTGAGGCATCCAGCATGGGGCTGGCGCCGAACTCGCTGAGGGCGCGGGCGTGGAGGCGGCTGGACTGGGCCGAGATGCCCTTGAGGGTGCTCTGGTAATCGCGGGAGAGCAGGGTCCAGAGGCCGGCGGCAATGGCCAGCAGGCCCATGGAGAAGACCGCGAACACCATGATGTGGCGGAGGATGAGGGTCTGGTCGATCATCGCTTTCCCTTGTGCCGGCGGAGGCCTGGGCGGGCCGGGCCCGGTTCGGGGACCGGGTATGCAAGGAGCGTGCCAAGGCCGGTGAGGCGGGCGGATCGGGGACCGGTCCCGGGACGCGAAGCCCGCCAGCGTGGCTGCGGTTGGGGGCCTTTCCCCAGGATCGCGAAAAAGCCCCGCCGTCCTTCGGTCCTCAGGCGATGGCCTCTTGAGCGAACTTCTCCACGCGGTAGCGCAGTTCGTCACGGGTCAGACCCAGGAGGCGGGCGGCGGCGCTCTGGTTGCCGCGGCTGCGCGCCAAGGCCTCCTGCACCCAGGCGCGCTCCCAGCGGGCGATGGTTCCCTTCATGTCGAAGCCGGCCTCCGGCAAGGCGCCCGGCAGGGCCAGGGTGGCGCCCTCCGAACCGGTCGGCGGGGCGGCGGTGTCCGCAGGGACCGCGGCGGATCCGTCGGACGCCCCCGCCTCCCCCTCCGCGGCCGCACGCACAGGGTCGATGCCCGGGTCCTCGCCGTCAAGGTCGGCGCCGCAGCTCTCCTGGCAGCGGGCCTCCTCGGCCCGGGCTGCATTCAGGATCTCCGAGGGCAGGTGGGCCAGGTCGATGCGCTCCTCGCCGGAGGCGAAGATCATCGCCCGCTCGACCGTGTTGCGGAGCTGCCGGATGTTGCCGGGCCAGGGGTAGCGGCACATGGCCCAGAGGGCGTTCTCGGTGATGCCGGTGACGCTGCTGCCAGTCTTGGCGCGCAGTTGGACGATGAACTTCTGGATGAAGAAGGGGATGTCGACCACCCGCTCGCGCAGCGGTGGCAGGTCCACCGTCATCACGCAGAGGCGGTAGTAGAGGTCGTCACGGAACTCGCCCTTGTCGATGGCCTCCTGCAGGCTGCGGTTGCAGGCCGAGACCACGCGGACGTCCACCTTGCGCTCCTGCTGCCCGCCCACGCGGCGGATGCTGAACTCCTGCAGGGCGCGCAGCAGCTTGGCCTGCATGTCCATGGGCATGGTCACCACCTCGTCGAGGAAGAGGGTGCCGCCGTGGGCCAGCTCGATCAAGCCCTTGCGGGCCTCGACGGCGCCGGTGAAGCTGCCCTTCTCGTGGCCGAAGAGCTCGCTCTCCAGGAGCTGCGCGGGTACGGCGGCGCAGTTGATGGCCACAAAGGGCCCCTTGGCCCGGTTGGAGCAGTCGTGCAAGGCCCGGGCCACGGCCTCCTTGCCGGTGCCGCTCTCGCCTTGGATCAGGATGCCGGCGTCGGTGGGGGCGAAGCGCGTGACCGTGGACTCCACCTGGCGCATGCGCGCTGTCTCGCCGATGTCCCAGCCGCTGTGCTCGCGCAGGCGGGCGTCGCGGAGGGCGCAGATCGCCCGGCGGGCCTGGCAGAGCTCGACCCCGCGCTCGGCGATCCTCAGGAGGATGTTGAGGTGCAGGGGCTTGACGACGTAGTCATAGGCCCCGCGGCGGATCAGCTCCACCGCGCTGGCCGCGGTGTCGGTGGAGGTGGCGATCACCACCGGCACCTCGGGCGCCAGCTCGCGCAGCAGGTCGAGCAGGTCGCGGCCGTCGCCGTCGCCCAGGCCGAGGTCGATGAAGGCCATGTCGACGGTGGTGGAGGCCAGCACCTGGCGGGCGGCTTGCAGGCCCGAGGCTTCCAGTACCTCGTAGTCGTTGGCCCGCAGGCTGCGGGCCATGAACTCGCGGGTCAGGTCCGTGTCTTCGGCCACCAGGATCGTCGGGCGGGTCATGCGGGGCTCCTTGGGGGGGTTCAAGGCGGGTTCAAGGCTGGGGCGGCGGGCCTGGGCGGGCGCCGACACCGGGCGAAGGGGGTTGGGTCGCAGGCAGCCTCTTCAGTCGCGCAGGGCCGGCAGCCACCAGCGGAAGCTGCTGCCCTGGCCGGGCCGGCTCTCCACGTCGATCTGGCCTCCATGGTCCAAGGCCACGCGACGGGCGATGGCCAGGCCCAGACCCGTTCCGCCCCGCTTGTGGGTGACGTAGGGGTCGAAGACCAGGGCCTGGGCTTCGGCGGGAATGCCGACGCCGGTGTCACGGACCTCGATGAGGACGCCGGGGCGTCCGCGGCTCTCGCGGCGGCTGGCCAGGACCACCTGGCCGCCGGGTGGCGTCGCGTCCAGGGCGTTGTCGATGAGGTTGCTGAGGGCGCGTTCCAGGCAGGAGAGGTCGGCCAGCACCTGTTCGCCCGAGGCCAGCTCTGCGTTCAAGGAGACCCGGCGCTGCTCGGCCTTGGCCCGGAACCGTTCGCCGGCCTCCAGCACCACCATGTCCACGTCCAGCTCGACGCGGTCCAGGTCCCCGGGACGGGACAGCCAGAGCACGTCCTGGGCGATACGGGTGGCCCGCTCGTTCTCGCGCAGCACGCGGGTGACGGTCTCCTGGGCCTCGCTGTCGGAGGCCAGGTCCTGGGCCAGGCGCTGCAAGCCGCTGTGCACGGCCGACAAGGAGTCGCGCACGTCGTGGGCCACCAAGGAGACCAGTTGCGACTGGGCCTTGAGGCGCTCCATGCCCGCCCCGTCACCTTGGGAGCTGGAGATCAGGGCGTAGCCGCTGCCCGGCACGTCGCCGGCCAGCCATTCCAGGACCACCGGCCGCTGCCCGGCCCGGCTGGTGACCAGCACGGACTGCGCCTGGTGGCGCTGGCGGGCCTGGGCGAAGGCCGCCTCGGCCGGCCGGGGCATGCTGAAGACCTCTTCGATCCGCAGATGCCTGAGCTGTTCGATGTCCTGGCCCAGCACCCGGCTCACGGCCTGGGTGATGCCGGCGATGCGCCCGTCGGCCGCCACCTCCAGGGCCGCGGCGCCGGCGGCGCTCAGGGCCTGCATCACGGTGGTGCCCTCGCCGGGCGGCAGGCCGCCGGGGCTGGGCGCGGGAGCTGTCGGCAAAGGACCGACCTCCCGCTCGGGGCTCACCCCGATCCACCAACATGCCTGGCGGTGGTCGAAGCGCAGGCGGAGCCGGGCGGGCAGCAGGGCGCCACCGGGGAGCAGCAGGGACACCGCCAGGCGGGTCTCCCCCCGCAGCAGGCAGGCCCTGCCTGCTTCCTGGGCCGCCGCACGATCGGGGGGACTGAGGAGGCGGGGCCAGGGGGCACCGAGCTGGGCCGCCTGGTCCCAACCGGTCAGGCGGCCGAGTTCCGGCGAGAGACGCAGGATGCGCCCATCGCCCTGGGCGGCCTCCAGCCAGAAGGTCGGCTGGTCCGCGGGGGCTTCGGGCGGCGGCTGGGTTGACGGCGGGCTGAGGGGGGGCATGGTGGGGGGCTAGCCTCCATCCTCTCGCTAGGGCACTGGTTCTATGGCGGAGCGGGCGACGGCGTGGGTCGAGCGGCGGGTCCGCGCGAGGATGGGCCGGAGGCACCGGGCACGACGGCCGGTGGGCAACCAGCCTCGTCCCGCCAGGACCCTCCGTCCTCGATGGAGCGGGGTCGGCGCAAGGGCCGCCCGCTCCCGCGGAATAATCCCCAGATTATCAAGATATCGGCTGTCGATGCCAGCGGCAACCGCTCCGAAAACCCAATGCCAAGCCAAAAACGTGGCTGAACGTGGCATCGACGCTGGCTAGCATAGCGTTTGCGTTCACGAGCGTCAAAAAAGTGTGCGATGCCGTGCGTATTGCCGCGGACGCCGACGCGGACAGACCTTGGCTCCCGGGTCGGGCCGGCGGCGGGGCGGAGGCCCGGTGGCCGGGCATGCTATCGTTTCCACCCGTGACCACCGTCTACGTGGATTCAGAGTTGTTGGCCCAGGCGACCGACGCGCCGCTCTTGCCCGGCCTGCGCGAGCGCGGTGTCCGGGTCGGAGCCTTGGCCTTGGGCGATACCGGCGCCCAGGATCCGCAGTCCGAGCCGGACCTCGCCCGCATGGCGACCCTCCTGCGCCAGGCGCCGCCCCCGGTCTACGTGGTCAGCGGCAACTGGGCCCTGGCCCGCGCCGCCGAAGGCCTGGGGGGCCGCGGCCTCCTGGTTCTGGACGGTCGCGAGATGGACGAGGTCCTGGGCGAAGCCGAGGCCGAGCCGAAGTCCCTGCCCGTCGCCGTCGACCTGGCGATGGCGGAGCGCTACCTGGAGGCCGAGTTGGCCGAGCAGGAACGCCTGGGGCCCTTCCGCTTCGCCCAGCCGGCGGCGGCGGTGGCCGGGGGTCGCCCGCCGGCCCTGAGCCGAGGCGACCTGCTGCGCCTGCTGGGCCTGGTGGTCCTGGCCGGGTTGACCTTCGCCCTGGGGGTGGCCTACCTGCTCCAGGAGGCCTACCAGACCATCAGCGTGCCCCGCGCCCTCCAGTGGCCGGTCAAGTTCCTCACCCTGCAGTGGATCCCGCAGACCCTCAGGGGCCTCATGTTCCTGCTGCTCGGGGTGGCCATCGGTGTGGCGGTCACCCGCGTCCTGAGCCGCCTCAGCCGCGCTCGCCAGGGCTGACGCGCCCCGGACCTTGGCCGGCAAGCTGAGCTGGCGCATCGAGGGCCGCCCCCTGCCGCCGCCTGCGGGGGCGGACCTGGCACCCGGGGATTCCAACGATCGCCGGGCACCCCGGTCGCCGGCGGCGCGTCCTCGTCCCTGGAGCCGGCGCAGCTTCAGCCTGGTCCTGCTGGCCGCCATGGTCCTCGGCTTTGCCTTCGGCCGCTGGACGGAGCTGGAGGTCCGCCCCTGGCTGGGCGTGCGCGACAGCCTGGAACTGAGCCGCTGGGCCCTGGAACGCGGCGACCTGGACCTGGCCGCAAGGACCCTGGACCCCTACAGCCCGGCCGCCTGGCGCCAGGCGGAACTGGAGCGCCAGGCGGCCCTTGCCACAGCACCGGGTCCCGACGCGCTGTTGGGGCTGGAGCGCCTGGCACCCGACCTGGTCCGCGTCCGGCTGGACGGGGCGACGGACGGCGGGGCGCAGGAGACGCGCACCTACCGCCGCCGGGGCTCGCGCTGGCTTCAGGCTCCGTCCGACCTCGCGACCTCGGCGTCACCCGGCTCCCAGCCGTAGCGGCCCAGGTCCACCCGCCCGGCACCGTCCACCGCCACGCCCTCGGCCTCCAGGCGCTCCCGCTGCTCCTCGGCGGCGCCGGGGTGGCGGCTGATCGAGATCCGCCCCTGGCTGTTGATCACCCGCCACCAGGGGACCGCGTCCTCCAGCTCCGGCGGCAGCCCGTGCAGGGCCCACCCGACCATGCGCGCGCCCGCACGGCGACCGGTGACCCGGGCGGCGACGGCGCCGTAGCTGGTCACCCGCCCGCGGGGGATGCTCCTGACGGCCTGGTAGACGCGTTCGAAGACGGAAGGCGGAGGCTCAGGATCGCGGCCCTGCTCGGGCCTGTCGTCAGGCATCATCGCTGCTCCCTGCGGCGCCGCGGTCGCCGCGGTCCGGCAGAAGGTCCGGGGGCAGGTCCGGTCCCGGCGCAGCCCGTCCGCCCAGGTGGCGGTAGCGGGCCAGGACCCGCCAGGGGGGGTCGAAGGGCGAGAGGACCGCGCGCAGTTCGGCCCAGGAAGTCCGCCGCATGGCCTGGATGCGGCGCCGCTTGACCAGCATGGGGCCGATCCGCCGCCAGGCCTCCAGGCGGCCGCGGAAGGCGGCGTCCTGGCCCTGGACCAGGAGGCGGTAGGGGGCCGAGCCCAGGTCGTAGGCCAGGACGAGGGGGAACCAGGCCAGGAGCGGCCGGAAGGGGTAGTTCTTGACCAGGGTCCAGACCTTGTTGCGGGCCAGGAGGCGGTTCTTGAAGGGCGAACCCTCGCCGGAGGAGGCACTCTGGTGATGCAGGACCCGGGCCCGGGGGGCATAGACAGCCTCCCAGCCGGCCAGGCGCAGGCGCCAGGCCAGGTCCACGTCCTCCAGGTACATGAAGAAGTCCGGGTCGAAGACCTTGGGCCGACCGTCCGGGCCGGGCTCGGCCACCGCCGCCAGGGCCGCGCGCCGGTAGAGCGCCGCCCCCGCCGAGGCCCCGAAGACCCGCGCCGGGGCATCGCCGGCCGCATCGGGCGCCCCGCCCAGGCGGTCCCAGGCGATGCCCGTGGGGTCGACGGCGATGCCGGTGGAGTTGAGGATCCGCGGCTGGTCCATGAAGGACATGCGGCTGGCCACGGCGGCCAGGCGCGGGTCGGCCTCGGCCGCGGCCAGGAGGGCCTCCAGCCAGCCGGGATCGACCACGGTGTCGTTGTTGAGCAGCGCCACCCAGGGCGCGTCCGTGGCCTCGATGGCCAGGTTGTTCGCCTCGGCGAAGCCCAGGTTCCGGCCCAGCTCCAGCAGGTGCACCTGGGGCCAGGCCTCCTGCAGCCAGGCCTGCGACCCGTCGGTGGACCCGTTGTCGGCCACGGTGACCCGGAAGTCCTGGAAGCACCCGCCGGCCAGGGAGGGCAGGCAGGCCTCCAGGTGCCGGCGGCCGTTCCAGTTGACGATGATGACGTCGACGCGCCGGCCCATCATGGCCGCACCCCCGCGTCGAGGAGGGAGGCCGGGCCGCGCCACAGGCGGGCGCGCCAGCCCAGGGGCGGCGGGGAACCGAAGAAGCGCTCCAGGCCGAAGCGCAGGGCGGCCTCCTGCAGGCAGGCCTCCGCCCAGGGGCGGCCGGGCACCGGCGCATAGGGCCGGCCCAGGTGGGGGAGGACCTCCGCGTCGGGGCGACGGCGCAGGGCCTGGACCTGGGCCCGCTGGGCGGCGAAGATCGGCCAGTCCAGGTGGAGGTCCAGGGCCGCCAGCCGGGCCCAGCCCCGCCAGCCGGGCGACGGCAGCGGCAGCCCGGCCTGTGGCTGGAGGTCGGCCGCGCTGCGGATCAGGGCCCGGGCCTCGGGCCAGGATCGGGGGGCGGCGCGCAGGGCGGCCAGGGCCAGGGCGGCGGGCAGGACGGCCTCCAGGGCCTCGTCGCCAAGGTTGCGCAGCAGGGTGATGAGGGCATTGCGCTCGTGCAGGCGGGCCCGGCGGGCGGCGCCCAGAGCGGCGGCAGTGCCGTGGTGGCGGTGGTAGACCAGGGCGGCGGGAACCTGCCGGACCGCCCTGCCGGCCAGCCAGAGCCGCCAGCCCAGGTCGACGTCCTCGTAGTAGGCGAAATGCTCCGCGCTGAAGCCGCCCAGGGCCAGGAAGGTCTCGCGCCGGATCAGGAGGGCCGCACCGCAGGCGAAGAGGCTGGGCCGGACCGCGCTGTCCACGGCTGCCGGCCGGCGGCCCACCCCCAGGGCGTGGCCGTGGCCCGTCAGGGAGGCGGCCCCGCCGTCGAAGTCGATGCGCGCCCCCTCCCAGTCCAGCAGGCGGGCCCCGCAGCAGGCTTCCGGATCGGTGGCGGCGGCGGCGAGGACCCGGAGGAGTTGGGGATGGACGCGGGTGTCGTTGTTGAGGAAGAGCAGCCAGCGCGCCGCGCCGAAGGCTGCCGCGGCGCGGTTGTTGCCCTCGGCGAAGCCCCAGTTGTGGCCCAGGTCCAGCCGTCGCAAGCGCGGGTGTCGGTCCGCCAGCCAGTCCAGGGAGCCGTCCCGGGACCCGTTGTCGGCCACCAGCACTGCCTCTGGTCCCGCCAGTCCCTCGAGGTCCAGCAAGGAAGGAAGGCCCGCCTGCAGGTGGGGCAGGCCATCGTGGTTGAGGACGATGAGGCCGATATCGCCGGGGCGGCAGGCGACCGGGGTCGGGCCGGGGGTTGGGCTGGAACTGGAGGTGGGGCTGGGGCTGGCCGGCACGGCGCGCTTCCCTCGGGTATCGTGGGGTGGAGCGCGAAGTATAGGGAATCGCGGCGCGGGCGACTCTGAGGGATCCCCTTGCAGGGCAATCGCAGCAAACGGGAGGCCGATCACCCCCCCCGCGACTTCAGTCGCCGGGGGGTCGGAGCCCGCACGTCTTGATGCGATTGCCCTGACCCCCCTTGGCAAGGACGATGGTTAATGTTATACTAACCCAACGAAACAATAACCGGCGTCGCGCTCCTGCTTCGGGTGCAGGCCGCGGCTCCCGCGCGATCATGGTCATCGGGTCGGCCCACAGCCCCAGGGTCACCGGTGGCGGATCGTGCTCCGTTCCCGTCGAGTCTTGTCGTATCTGTTGCCGCAGGAGCTGACCATGAAGCCTTCCGTTGTCCGACGGACGCGACCGGCGCCTCAGGCCCGCCGCGCCCCTGCCCGCGCCGCCCGGGCGCTGGCCCTATCCTTGGCCGCCTCCCTGGTCCTCGGGATCTGGGGCGGCATCCACGCCTTGCCGGCTGCCGCCGCGCCCGAGCAGGCTCCGCCCGCGCAGAGCGCGCCGGAGTACAGCAGCCTGCGCGTCCACGGCTATCCGGTGGTGAGCAACCCCAACGGCCCGGCGCAGGGCAACTGGCCGGCTTCGGCGGGTTCCAACAGCCAGTTGGACCCCCGGACGGGCCAGATTCCGGAAGACCCGCCCTACACGGATGACGAAGGTCCCTTTGACCCCTACCATCCCGAGGCGCCGGAGATGGACGTGGTCACCTGGAACCCGGCCTGGATCTCCGAGCGCCTGGCCGACCCCTTGCTGCGCGGCCAGTGGCCGAGCCTCACGGGCGTCGACGAGGTCTCGGCCGCGGCGAATGTGCGTGCCAGCGGCGTCAACGCCTCAGAGAAGGTGACCTTGCGCCACTGGTACGAGCCCTTCCACGTGGACATGGACCTCAACGCCGACGGCCGCCTGACCGACGCCAACAACGACGGCCTGCCCGACGCGCCCATGAACCCCTCCGCCTCGGCCGTCGATGAGTGGTACCCCGCCATCATGACCGAGCTGACCTACCTGCTGGTGGACAACGAGAACCTGCCCACGGCCCGCCCCTCGGCCGAGGCCCTGGGCCGCTCCGCCCCGCGCCCCTTCTGCGGCGCGGCCGGCACCACCAGCATGGTCTTCCCGGTGGGCATCGCCGCCGCACAGACGGACCCGGCCGCTTCGGCCGCCGCCGACGGCCACGGCCTCACCAGCCTGGACGCGGACTTCGACGGCGCGCTGGACATGGTGCAGGTCACCGACGAGCGCAACCTGCCCGCGGTCCTGGGCGGCATGCGCCTGGACTTCGACGGCGACAACGTGCTGGACACCTTCAACTCGGACGGGCGGCCGAACAGCTGCGACGAGATGGCGGTGCTGCACACCGAAGGTCTCAGCCTGGGCCTGGGCGACAAGGCCCAGTTCCTGGATCACTTCGTCACCCTCTCCTCGGTGGGCAACAACAGCGCGGTGCTGGAGATCTGGAATGCCTCCAGCAAGGTGCCGCGCAAGATCGTCTCCCGCTCCTTGGGCTTCGGCGCCGCCGTTCTGGCGGGCGATACGGGGCCCCTGCTGAGCATCGCGCCGGGCGGGAGCAACCTGGGCACGGTGCCGCCGGGCGCCTGGTTCGCCTACCTGGTGGACGCGGACGCCGACAACGACACGGCCGTGGTCATCCTCGGCCGGGCCCTGGGGGCGCCCTGCGCCTCGATGACCGACGGCGCCCTGCGGCAGAACCTGCGCGCCGGCGGCCCCTGGTTCCTCAAGCGCTTCTACGTGGACGGTCATGAGTACAACCTGGCCTCCATCGGCACCTGCCCCACGGGCGCCTTCCAGTCGCTCACCCTGCGCGCGCCCCTGCCCAAGACCGACGTCACCCTGGAGCTGCATTCGGTGCGCCTCCAGAGCTACGCGATCACCAACCCCCGGCAGCTCCCCTGGCTGACCCTGCCGCCCCCCTTCAACCACGAGCACACGGTGCTCGAGGACGTGGTGGCCAAGGCCCGCCTGGACGACCTGGACCCGGCGCCGGCGGCCGACGCCCCGCGGCCCACGGTCCTCTACACCGGCGGACCCATCGGCCCGATCGCGCCGGTGCTGCACGAGGGCGAGACGCAGCCCTACACCGGCCGCCTGACCCGGCTGGCCCGCGGCTACGCCGACATCCGCGCCCTGCGCTGGACCTACGTCCACGAGACCGAGAACCCGGCGATGAGCGGCCAGATCCAGGAGCGCGTGGGCTACTTCCGCGAAGGCGACCTGGGGCCGGACAGCCCCGAGATGGACTTCGGCGACGCGCCCAGCGCGGACGGCTACCCCACCCTGTTGGCCCAGAACGGCGCCCGCCACCTCCTGGTCCCCGGCGGCCCGCTCCTGGGGCACTGCGCCGACGGAGAGACGGATGGGCAGCCTGACGCCACCGCCACCGGCGACGACCGCGGTGGCCTCTGCCCGGATGACGAGGACGGCATCGCCTTCCTCTCCGAGCTGCGCCCGGAGCAGACCACGGACCTGCGCGTCTCCACCGGCGGTTCGCCGGCCGGCGGCTTCCTCAACGCCTGGCTGGACGTCAACCGCGACGGCGACTTCGATGATCCTGACGAGCAGGTGGTCCAGGACCGACCGATCTTTGCCGGTCAGAACTCCTCCTCGGCCATCTACTTCGATGTGCCGTCAGGTGCCCGGACGGGCAGCACCATCCTGCGCTTGCGTGTCAGCAGCCAGGCCGGCCTTGGCCCCGCGGGCCTGGCCGCCGACGGCGAGGTGGAGGACTGGCAGGTGACCCTGCTGCCTTCTCTCTGCCCCTTCTCGCCCATCGACACCTTCGCGGTGTCCAACGATCCCACCTTGGCCACGCTCTTCCTGGTCGACATCAACGACCCCGGCCCCAAGGCGGTGCTGGACGCCGTCCCGCCGGAGGTGGCGCTGGGCGGCTTCCGCTTCCTCGAACTGGGCCGCTACACCGGCGGCACCGAGGGGCGGCCCGTGCACCAGGTCTTCACCCGCGTCCGCTTGGAGCGCCTGGAGTACGCGGCCAACTCGGATTCCCGCTCCCCCTTCCGCCTGCTCTATGACCGCAACAACGCGGGCCTGAACGAGGACTTCAGCAGCCTGGACCGCATCCGCATCTTCTACCTCTTCGACGATTCGGGCATCGCCGCCAGCACCCCGGTCACGATGCGCATCAGCGACGGCGTCGACACGGCCACCCTGACCCAGAACGTCCTGGGCAACAACGTACCCTTCGTCTGGGACTTCGTCTTCAGCGCCTTCACCGGCATCGGCGCCGTGGACCTGTCCAATGTATTCTCGGTGGAGGTGAGCTTCGACACCGCCTCGGCCCAGGACATGATCGTCGACGCCATCCGGCCCTGCCTGGGCCCGATTCCGGGGGCCACCAGCACGCCCATCCAGCCCACGGCCGGTCCCAGCCCGACGCGGCGGCCCACCCAGGTGCCTTCGCCCACACCCACGCCGATCATGGGCGGCGAGGACATCGGGGTGGACAGCTTCTTCTTCAACGAGCAGGTCTGGACCCTGCCCTGGAACTACACCGAGTTCCTGATGCCGGACCAGCCGGACCCCGCCCGCGGCAGCTTTGACCCGGACCGCTACCACGTGGCCACGGGCTTCACCGATCCCTATGCCCGCTGGCGCCGCTGGACGATGCCGGACGGTTCGGTGCCGGCCCTGATGCCGCCCACCCCGCCCGACCTCACCACGGACGAGGCCTACGCTCCCGGCGGATCCCGCCGCGCCACCTTCTGGTTCGACCCCGACACCCCCGAGGACGATCCGGTCAAGCTCTGGCAGGACGACAGCGGCCTGCGCCTCTTCGGCGGCATGCCGGAGGACGGCTTCGCGCCCGGCTGCGATCCCGAACGGCCGCGCCTCCTGGCCGGCGCCGGCGACTTCGACGCCTACGATCCGCGCAACGGCAGCTTCCCGGTGGAGGTCTACCCCTACACCGATCCCTGGGCGCCCTTCACCTCCCAGCATCCGCAGTCCCCGCGGATGGACAGCCTGGCCGTCAACCCGGCCTACATGGACGAGTTCCGCAACTCCGGCGAGGCCCTGACGGCCCTCTACGAGCAGCTGGCCAACAACGGCCAGAACGCCCGCGAGAAGGTCTACCACCAGGCCTGGTACGAGCCCGAGTACAGCGACAAGATCCGCTACACCCGCGACTGCAGCCGGGACCTCAGCTTCCCGGCCCTGGTCCAGGAGTTCACCTACCTCTACCTGGACACCGCCGACAACCCCGCCGCCGCGCCCCCGGGCAGCAGCCGCTTCGGCTTCCCCATGGGCACGCGGGCCCAGGAGCTGCCGATGCCCGGTGCGGACGGCCAGCTCCCGGCCGGCGGCGAGCTGGGCTACGGCCTGACCACCTTCGACGCCGACTTCGACGGGCAGCCGGACGCGGTGACCGTGCATTCCGAGGAGACCCTGGCGCAGGACTTCGACACCGCCTGGCAGTCCAACCGGCCGCGCCAGCCCGGCGCCACCCCGGTGCCGGTGGCCGGCCCGGTGCTCAACTTCGACGGCGACGCCAACCGCGACGAGCTGGACGAGGACAACGACATCCTCTCCGGCGACGAGATGGTGGTCTTCGCCGTCGAGGACCTGGTGCTGGACCTGGATCCGGCCACGCCGGCCAGGTCCTCGGCCATGTTCCTGGACCACATGGTCACGGTGGCCAACGTCACCCGCGGTGCCCGGGCCCAGGTGCAGCTCTGGTTCACCGGCGGCAGCGGCGGCGACAGCCGGCCGCAGAAGCTGGGCGGCCTGCGCAGCCTGGACATCGGCGACGCGGCCCTGGCCGACTTCCACCAGAACAAGGTGGTCATCGTCCGCCCTGGGCAGCAGAACGGCGGTGTCGACGGAGCCTGGTTCGTCTTCCTCAAGGACGTGGCCACCACCGAGGACCAGGTGACCCTGACCATCGGCCGCGCCCTGGGTGCCGCCCACTCGGCCATCGACAATGGGGCCGGGGCGCACGACCTCCTGGCCGGCGACCCCTGGTACCTCAAGCGCTTCTTCGTGGACGGCCACGAGTACAACGTGGTGGCGGCCATGGTGCTGCCCGGCAACCAGACCACCGACCTCTTCCAGTACATCAGCATCCGCACCCCGGTGCCGGTGGGCAACTACTTCAACAGCCAGGACACGCTCCTGTTGCAGGGCTACTTCAAGGACGGCCTGCCGCGGACGGCGTCGGTGATGCCGCCCTACAACGTGGACCACACCATCCTCGAGGACATCGCGCGCCAGCCGGCTGCCGACTTCGCCCACACCCGGCGCTACGACAGCTGCTCGGGCCTCCTCCGGCCATTCGGCCCCTTGGAGGAAACCGCCGTGACCATGGGCACCGAGGCCCGCTACGGCACCGAGCTGCGCGAGATCTTCCGTGGGCCGGTGGCCGAGGCCACGCCCCCCATCCGCGATCCGCGCGGCCTGGGCTGGCAGACCGACCAGCAGCTCACCCTGCCCAACCAGTACCTGGACCTGCGCCTCTCCGAGGGCCAGACCTACCTCTATACCTCGAGCTGGACCTCGATGGTCAGCCGCCTGCACTTCTACGGCTGCCTGCCCGGCTCCAACCCCACCGAACCCGGCGTTCCGGACCTGAACGGCGACGACCTGGCCGGCCTGCGCAGCCTCTGGAGCGACGGCCGCTACGTGCCGGCGCCCAACCAGTTCAACCCGCCGCAGCCGGTTCAGGCTCCGCCGGCCGGTGAGCGGCCCTTCTATGCGCCCTACTACGACGCCGCCCTGGGCCAGCTCCCCGTCCGCGTCAAGCTCTTCTACGATCCCGAAGAGCCGATGAACGACATCTACGTCAACCGCGGCACCCTGCCCTGGGGCATCCCCACGGTCAGCCTGGGCGACGCCGTCTTCCAAGATACGGATGACGACGGCCGCCGCGACGCGGGCGAGCCGGGCATCGCCGGGGTGACCGTGCAGCTCTACCGCGACACGGACGGCAACGGCAGCTACACCCAGGGCGTGGACCAGTTGGTCAAGGCCACCCTGACCGACGCCCAGGGACGCTATGCCTTCGGTGACCTGGACGAGGGGACCTACATCGTCCTCGTGCCCCAGGCCAACTTCGATCCGGGCGGCCCCCTGGCCGGCCGCAACTCCAGCCTGGGCAACACCGTGGCCCCCGATCCCGACGACAACGTGGACGAGGACGACAACGGAACGCCTCTGCCCGGCGTGGGGGTGGTCAGCGGGGTGATCAGCTTGAAGAGCGGCGAGGAGCCGGGGACGGGCGGGACGGACAACCCGACGGTGGACCTGGGCTTCACCCGCCTGCCGCCGACTGTGACCCCGACCGTGGCGGCCAGCAATACCCCGCGGCCCACCCTGAGCGCAACGCCCTCTGCCAGCAGCACGCCCTCCAACACCCCGACGTCCACCGCGACGTCCACCCCGACGAACACGCCGACCGCCACCAGCACGGCGACGGCCACCGCCACCATGATGCCCGCCGATCGGCTCTGCCTGGGCGACATGGTCTGGGAGGACATGGACGGCGACGGCCTCTACGAGCCGGGTCAGGGCGAGGTGGGGATCGCCGGCGTCAGCGTAGAGATCTACCAGGACACGGACGGCAACGGCAGCTTCACCGCCGGCGTCGACACCTTGGTGGCCACCAGCAGCAGCGACGTCAACGGCGGCTACATCTTCTGCAACCTCCTGGCGGACGACTACGTGATGGTTCTCCCGGCGAGCAACTTCGCGGCGGGTGGCGCCTTGGCCGGGCACAACTCCAGCGCCGGCGGGGTGGATCCGGACAACGACGTCAACAACGATGACAACGGCGTGTCGCAGGCGGGTGGCGCCGTGGCCTCGGCCGCCATCACCCTGAGCCTGGGCGCCGAGCCGCAGAACGACGGCGACATGGACCCCAACACCAACCGCACCGTGGACTTCGGCTTCGTGCCGCCGGCCACGCCCACGCCCACGGCCACGAACACGGCCACCCCGACGAACACCGCCACCCGCACGCCCACCCCCCGGCCGACGAACACCGCCACCCTGGTGCCCACGCCGCCGGCCTTCGCCGCCTCCTGCGCGGCGGTGGAGGGCGATGCCACCCGCCTGCGCCTGACCTGGGTGGACGCGACCAGCTTCGAGACGGAGTTCCGCATCGAGGTGATGGTGAACGACGGGGCCTGGGCGCCCCTGGAGCAGGCGGTGCCCAGCAGCAGCGGCCCTCAGACGGGCCAGCGCTACAGCTACACCAGCCCCCTGCTGCCGGCGGACACCCTGGTCAAGTTCCGCGTCCAGGCCCGCAGCGCCCGGACGGGCGAGGTGTCCAGCTTCGGGGCGCCCACCGGCGGCTGCCGCACGGAGCGCAAGCCGAACACCAGCCTGGGCTGCTTCACGGGCCAGGTGACGCTCCAGGGTCGCAGCCGCCACGGTCTGGCCTGGATCCGTCTGGACGGCTTCCCCGTCCTGCAGGCCCAGGCCGACGGCAACTTCGACCTCTGCGGGGTCAAGCCGGGCAGCCACGTGGTCAGCGCCTGGGCGCCGGGCTACCTGGCGGCCAAGGCCGACGCCCGACAGATGGCCGCCGGCCAGACCCAGCGCCTGGGCCAGACCCAGCTCTACGGCGGCGACATCAACGGCGACGGCACGGTCAACCTCTTCGACCTGGTCCGCGTGGGCGCGGCCTACAACAGCCAGCCGGTCACCGATGCCGGGGCCGACCTGAACGGCGACGGCAAGGTCAACCTCTTCGACCTGGTGCTGGTAGGCTCCAACTACGGCAGCACCGGCCCCACGCGCTGGGGCTGGGTGCGGCCGACGGCCGGCGGTCCGGGCGGTGCGCGCCCGGCCGGCGCCGCGACGGGCTCCGCGGCGGCCGCGCCCCTGGCCCTGGTCGAACGCAGGGATGGCGAGGGCCGGGCGGTGGACATCGTCCTGCGCCAGGCGGCGGGCGTCTACGGCGCCGAGCTGAGCCTGAGCTTCGACGCCACCAAGGTCCGCGTCCTGGACGCCCTGCCGGACAGCCCGGGCATCCAGCTCCAGCCGGGGGCCGTCTGGGCGGCAGGCCAGTCCTTCGTGGTCACCAACGAGGTGGAGGCCTACGCGGATTCGGGCCGCGCCCGCTTCGTCGCCAGCCTGCTGCAACCGGCCCAGGCCATGCAGGGCGATGTGGTGCTGGCCACCCTGCGCCTGGAGCCCCTGCCCGGGGCCTCGGTCGAAGGGGCCTACCGCCTGGATGCGGCAGCACTCTCGGATCGCGACGGGCAGCCCATCGCGGTGGCCTGGAGCGGCACAGAGCTGCGACCGGCCGGGGGAGGGGCCTTCCGCCTCCTCCTGCCCGCCCTCATGAAGGCCTTCGAGGGCGCCAACCCCTGATACCGTGGGCCGGCCGGGCTCCTGCGTGGGTCCGGCCGGCGCGGCAGCCGCTTTGAATTTGCGAGATTTGGCGTTCGGGAGTCCCCACCCTGGGCGGCGGCAGGCCGTCGCCCGGGGCGGGCGACCCACACGACGGATCAGGGTCGCCCGCCAGTGAAGGGCGGCGGCGGGGCCGCCGAGCTGCCCGCCCCTCACCACCGAATCTCGTCCGTTCCTGGCCCACCGCGGGCCAGCCCACGTCGGCGCCGGACCCGAACCGGCGGTGACGGTCAGCTCCTGGAGGCGGGGGTTCGCACGGCGAGCCCCCGCCTCGGGCGTTCGGAGCATGGCTTCAGCGCTGAGGCCCCGCTGGTCGCCTCGCGAGGACCGTCCGCGGCGTCTGCATCGGCCGGCGACATCGGGGGGGGCCTTCCGCTCGCAAGAGCCCAGGGCCTGCCGGTCCCTCCGCCTCAGCCGCCCCGCACCAGGAGGATGGCCAGGCCCAGGACCAGGAGGCCGAGGCCCAGGTTCAGCCGGCCCAGCCAGGAGGCCTGGCGGCGCAGGCGGGCCAGCTCCTCGGCCGGGGCGCCGGCCAGGCGCCGCGCGGCGGCCTTGGGGCCCAGGACGAAGTCGTGCAGGGCGCTCAGGCAGAACATGACGGCCACGAGCAGCAGCTTGATGGCCAGGAGCCGGCCGGGCTCCGCGGCCCAGAAGCCGGCGCTCAGGAGAACCGACCAGGTCCAACGACCCACGGCATTGACCAGGCCGGTGACCACCAGGATCCCCATGGCCCACCAGCCCAGGCGGCGGTAGCGTTGGCCCACCAGGCTCATCAGGCGCGACAACAGGGCCGGGTCCTGGGCCCCCCTGAGGGCGGGCACCAGGACCAGGCTCAGGAAGAGCATGCCCCCCAGCCAGAGCAGGGCGGCCAGGAGGTGCAGGTAGACCGAGACGAGGTAGAGGGTACGCAAGGCGATTGAGGACGGGCCCGTGCGGAGCCGACTACTTGAGCGTGCGGACGTAGGCCACCACGTCCAGCAGATCCTGGTCCTGCAGGGCCGGGTTGCCCCCCTTGGGCGGCATGTCCACGCCGGTGGTGTTCAGGGGGTCGGTGGCCGGGCGGCCCACCTTCAGGAAGTCCAGCATCTCCTGGTCGCTGCGCTCGGCCACGAAGGCGTTGGCGTGCAGGTCCTTGCCCAGGCCTTCCATGCCCTTGGCATCCGGCCCGTGACAGCTCGAGCAGGTGCCGGCGTAGACCTCGGCGCCGTGGGTGGCGTCGCCGGCGGCGACGTCGTCGGTGTCGGCGTCGGCGTCTTCCGCTTCCTCACCGACGGCAGCGGAGTCGTCGGAGGATGGCGGCGTCTCGTCGTCGCATGCGGCCAGGGCCAGGGGGGCGGCCAGGAGGGCGGCCAGGAGCAGGTGTCGATAGCTGCGCATGAGGGTCTCCTTGAGCGTCGGCCCGCGACGCTGGGCGCCGCGGGCGCTTCGGTTGGATGGGATCGCCGGTCGGCGATTGCGGATGGGCGAAGGGTCCAGGCGGAGGAGGGCCGGCGGGGGGCTAGGCCGGCCCGTCCGCCGGGGCCTCCCCCCTGAGGGTGGCGAAGTCCAGGACGGTGGCCCCCGCCTGGCCGGCGGCGAAGGCCTCGGCCGCCGCCGGCGAGCCGAAGGCCGCCAGGCCCGAGGCCATGGGTGTGCGCAGGCCCGGCGCCCGCACGTAGGTGGCGGTCGTGCCGTCCAGCCAGGCCTCGGTCGTGTGGTCGTGGACGTACCAGCGAACCGGCGCCGGCTCGGGGTGGCTGCGGTGGTAGCGCAGCATGTCGCCGATGTCGTCGAAGCGCAGGGGCCGCAGGCGGTCGCCGTCGGGCAGCAGGGTGGCGGCGGCGTAGCGCGCCTCGGCCAGGATCATGCCGCATTCGTCGCAGACATCCTCGCCGTAGACGATGGGCGGCGGCGCCGGCTCTTCCGGCTCCTGGCGACAGGCCGCGCCAGCAACGAGGGGCAGGCCGAGGCCGAGGAGGAGGAGGCGGCGCCGGCTGATCAGGGGAGGTCCCTGATCGGGCCGCCTTCCGGATGGTCCAGAGAGGGGAAGGCTCATGTGATGCTCCGGCGGAGGAAGACCCAGCGGGCGGCCAGGAGGGCCAGGAGGGTCCAGAGGAGGAGGCTGCCGGCCAGGACGGGCAGGAGGGCCGGCCCCAGGCTGCGCGCGGCATAGACCCCGGCCGGGCCCAGCACCTCGACCCCGCCGGTGATGGCCTGGATGGCCGCGATGCGGTAGGCCTCGATGGGGTTGAGAAGGGCCAGGGCCAGGAGGGTCTCGGCCGGCAGGCGCATGGTCAGGGCGGTGCCCATCAGGCCCAGGTCGCCGAGGAAGACCAGGCCCAGCCAGACGAAGAGGGCGATCCCGGTGGCGGCGCTGCCGCGGGCGACGAAGCTGGAGATCAACAGGCCGATGGCCAGCATGCAGAGGGCGAGGAGCAGGGCCAGGAGCAGCAGGGTGCCGTAGGCCGCCGCCTGCCCGCCGCCTCCGCCGGCGGCGATGAGCGCCGCCGCCAGGCCGAAGCCTCCCGCCAGGGCGGAGCCCAGGGCCAGGCCCAGGCCCAGGGCCTTGCCGAAGAGCACCTCCGTGCGGCTGAGCGGCTGGGCCAGGAGGGTGGCCAGGGTGCCGCGCTCCCGTTCGCCGGCCAGGCTGCCGGCGCCCAGGGTGAGGCCCATCAGGGGCACGGTGAGCAGGACCAGGTTGATCAGGCTGGCCGCGGTGCGGCCGAAGCCGGCCAGGCCGCCGGCCCCCGCCTGGTCCAGGGAGAGCCGGGAGAGGGCCAGGGCCAGGCCGGCAAAGCCCAGGGCGTAGAGCTGGAACCAGCGCGAGCGCAAGGCGTCGCGCACCTCCTTGCGGGCCACCAGGAGCAGCACCCCCCAGGGATTCACGATCCCTCCTCGAGCTGGGCGTCGAGGATGGTGATGCCCGCGCTCGCCAGCAGGGCCAGGGGCGCCCCGTGCCGTCCGGCCGGCGCCTCCACCCGCAGGCCCACGCCGTTGGCCCGGGCCTTGAAGCCCGCCTCATCGAGCAGCCGCAGGGCGAGGGTGGTATCGCCCTCCAGGCGCAGAGCCAGGCGGGCCGGCAGACCGAGGAACTGGGCCAGGCCCTCGGCGGCGCAGTCGCCGCGGACGCGGCCGCCCTCCAGCACCAGCACCCGGTCGGCCAGGGCGGCCACCTCGGCCAGGCGGTGGGTGGTCAGGAGCAGGGTCTTCCCGGCCGCCCGCAGCTCGGCGATGAGGCTCGTCAGCTCGGCGCGGGCGGCGGCGTCCAGGTTGGCGGTGGGCTCGTCCAGGAAGAGGATGGGCGGATCGCCCAGGAGGGCTGCGGCCAGGGCCAGGCGCTGCTTCATCCCCCCCGAGAGGGCGCCCACCGCCTTGGCGGCCTGCGCCTCCAGGCCGAGCTGGGCCAGCAGGGCCCGCGGCGCCTCGGCCGGGGCCCCGCGGATGGCGCCGAAGAAGCGCAGGAGGCCCAGGCAGTCCATGTCCTGGTCGTAGGCCAGCTGCTGGGGCACGTAGCCCACGGCGGCCCGGGCCGCGCGGCCCTGGGTGGGCATGGCCAGGCCGGCCAGTCGGACCTTTCCCTCGAAGGGCACCAGGCCCAGGAGGGCGCGGATCACCGTGGTCTTGCCCGCGCCGTTCTGGCCCCAGAGGGCCAAGGACTGGCCCCGCCCCACCTGGAAGCCCAGCCCGTCCAGGATCTGGGCCCGGCCCAGGCGGACGCGCAGGTTCTCCACCTGGATCATGTCCGCGCCCCTTCCCGGCGCGCGGCGGCGGCATCCGCGCCCAGGGTCAGGCCCCAGCGGGCCACCCCCAGGGCCGGCAGCAGCAGCGCGGCGCCCAGGAGGGCCAGGGGCCAGGGGTCGGCGGGGGCCAGGGCGAAGGGGGCGGGGAAGGGCCGCACCCGCGGCGCCTCGTCGGACAGGGTGGGCGGCGGCTGGAAGACCGGGAAGGCGCGGGCCGCCAGGTCCATGGCGTCCTGGGCCGGGCTGAGGGCGAAGAGCCGCAGCCCGGGATGCCGCTCCAGGAGGCTGGCGAAGAGGCCCCGCTCCACGTGCGGCAGGTCGCCGATGCCATCGCCGTCGGCGTCGAAGCCCACGTAGTTGGACCAGTGGTTGCCCAGGCCCTCGGGGCTCCAGTCGTTGTCCTTGAAGTCGCCGCTGGTCACCAGGGCCACCTGCTGGGCGTTGTCCACGAAGCTGTTGCCGCCCAACCGGTTGTGCTTGACCGCCGGCAGGAAGGCCGCGCCGATGTCGTTGAAGGCCAGCAGGTTGCCGTGGATGCGGTTGACCGACCCCGCTTCCGCCGGGCTGTTGTCGAAGTAGATCCCCACCCGGTTGCCGGCGATCAGGTTGCCCTCCACCGTGATGCGATCGGAATCCTTCAAGGCCAGGCCGTAGCCGCTGGAACCGTGGCTGCCCTGCAGGAGGTTGCCCGCGTAATGCAGGTCGGAGGAGTACATGGCATAGGCGGCCACGAGGTTGCGGCGCAGGCGGTTGCCCGTGACCCGGCTGCCGCCGGCGTACATGAAGTGCAGGCCGTAGCGGCTGTCCTCCACCAGGTTGTCCTCCACCCGGACCTCCTGGGAGTACCAGATCACCAGGTCCCGGCCCCGCCGCACCCGGTTGCCGCGCACCACCGAGCGGTGCGACTCCCAGAGCCGCATCGCGTCGCCGCGGCGGGACATGTCCAGGTCCATCCCCTGGATCTCGTTGCCCTCGACCAGGCTCTCGGGGGCGGTCTGGAGGTCGATGCCCAGGAGCACCTCCTCCAGGCGGTTGCCGACCAGGGTCACCTGGCCCTCGGCGGAGATGCCGGCGTCCTCCTTCTCCAGCAGATCGCCGGAATGGCGGATCACGAAGCCCTCCAGGCGGGCGCCGGGGCGGAGGAAGCGGACCACCGTCCCCTTGCCGCCACCGTCGATCACCGGCCAGCCCTCGCCGCGCAGGCTGACGGCCCGCTCCACCAGCAAGGGCCCGCGGTGCAGGCCGCCGCGCACCAGGATGCGGTCGCCGTCGCGGGCGCCGGCCAGGGCGCCGGCCAGGTCCGTGTGGGTGCCGCCCGCGCCTACCACCCAGTCGCGGCCGGCCGCGGTGGCCGGCCTGGCGACGGCAGTGGCGGCGGCGGGGGAGGCAGGCCCCTGGGCCGCGGCCGGGCCCCAGCCCAGGGCCAGGACCAGGAGAGCGGCCGCGGTCGCGGGGACGCGGCGGAACCCGGCCGGCGGAAGGACCATCAGGCCGCCTCCGCCCCTTCTTCACGGCTGGCGGCCTGGCGGGCCTGGCGGCGCTCGTGCAGGCCCCAGAGGATGCAGAGGGAGGCCAGGGAGGCCATCCAGAAGCCGCTCATCACCTTGGCGTCGGTGGAGAACTGGCCGATCACGCCGTGGCCCAGGAGGGTGGGCGTGAAGGGCTTGACCGAACTGGAAAGGGCGGCGCGGGGGTCCAGGCCCTGGCCGTAGCTGTGCAGCCAGTAGTACATGTCGGCCAGGAAGACCAGCGGCAGCAGCATGGCGGGCAGGACCAGGGGGGCGAACCACTTGCGGTGGATGAAGGCCGTGGCCAGGATCATCAGCACCATCGCGCCCATGGCGAAGGGGGCGAGGGTGCGCTCGAGCTGGGCGGCGCCGCCCAGGGGTGCCATCCCGATGTAGTGGTTGAGCCCGTCGATGGTGCTGATGTCGCCCTGCATGTGGTCGATGTAGACGGTGAGGTCCAGTCCCTGGGGGAACTGCGGCGCGTTGAGGCGCATGTGCCAGTAAGGGAAGAAGATGGAGGCCACGATGAGGGCTGCCGCCGCCACGAAGAGCAGGGTGGAACGGATGAATCCTGGCTGGCGGACCAGCCGGCGGATCAGGGGAAGGTCGTGTTCGCTGGCGCCGAGGGCGCGCTGAAGGGTGGTGGTCATGGGATGCCTCGCATGGCTTTCTGCGGGGACGATGCTGCCTGCGGATGGACCGGGATGCAAGCCCCTGGGACTTGCTTCGACAACAAGGGGCCGGGCCGGCACCGAGGCACCTGCCCGGCCCCCGAAGGCGGGGCACGGCGGCTCGCCGCGCCCCGCCGTGCCGGGACGTCGTGTTACTGCGCGGCCGGCGTGTCCTTCACCAGGAGGTAGCCGAGCATCTCCAGGTGCAGGGCCGAGCAGAACTCGGTGCAGTAGAAGGGG
>WBZV01000325.1_pt1 | contig 30477 bp, 26 predicted proteins | sample 5204221 | NCBI WGS metagenome assembly WBZV01 (sample SAMN12344360, study PRJNA552823) | activated sludge metagenome | biome: Activated sludge suspended growth; feature: Nitrification reactor; material: Wastewater; isolation source: activated sludge from nitrification reactor of wastewater...
CACGTCCACCCACGGCGCCCTGTCAACGATGGTCGAGCGATCCTTCTGGGCCAGACACCCTCCGACAGCGATCTGCAGGTCGGGGTTCGCCACCTTCAACGGGCGCAGATGGCCCAGGTTGCCGTACAGACGGTTGTCCGCGTTCTCGCGCACCGCGCACGTGTTGAACACGATCAGGTCGGGGGTCTCATCTGACGGCGCCCGAACATACCCCGCCTCTTCGAGCAGCCCGCTGAGGCGTTCGGAGTCGTGGACGTTCATCTGGCACCCGTAGGTGCGCACTTCATAGGTGCGAGACATGGTGCTACCAGGGTACGCAGGCGCGATCAGCCGGCCTCATCAGCGCCGGTGACCTCATCGACCGCCGCCGCGATCGCCGCGCGCGCCGCGTCCAGACCGTGCCCGCGGCGCATCAGAAAACTCACCAGCCGCCGCTCATCCTTGACATCGAGCGGCAACTGGCAGCGGGCCACCCGGCCGCGCACCTGGTCGACAGCGGCAGACAAGGTGTCCTCCGGATCCACCTGCGACAGAACCTCGTCGATGATCTGGTCCGGCACCTTCCGGGAACGCAACTCCCGGCGCAATGAGGCCACCCCGAGTCCACGCGTTCTGATCCGCGACTCGATCCACAACCTCGCGTACGCTCGATCGTCCAGCAGCCCGACCTCCACGAAACGCGCGATCAGTTCGTCAGCGACATCCGACGGGATGCCACGCGCACACAAGGTGTCGTGGAGCTCGCGCTCAGTGCGCGGCCGCGTCTCCAACTGGCGCAGAGCGATGAGCCGCCCCACCTCCCGCGGATCGGACTGCTCAGTCACAGATCCAGTGGACCGGGTTCGGGCACCGCCCCGGTCAGATCGACCAGCTCCTCATCGGCGGGCAGGTCGAGCCGGGCTCCGATGCCCAACTTGTCCTTCAGCCGCTTCTCCAACTCGTCGGTGAGGTCGGGGTTGTCCCGCAGGAAGGCGCGGGCGTTCTCCTTGCCCTGCCCGAGTTGATCACCCTCGTAGGTGTACCAAGCCCCTGACTTACGGACCAGACCCTCCTCAACACCGAGGTCGATCAGTCCGCCCTCTCGCGAGATACCGATCCCGTAGAGGATGTCGAATTCGGCCTGCTTGAACGGAGGGGCGACTTTGTTCTTCACGACCTTCACCCGTGTGCGGTTGCCGACGGGCTCCGTCCCGTCCTTCAACGTCTCGATACGGCGCACATCAAGGCGCACCGACGAGTAGAACTTCAGGGCCCGGCCACCGGTCGTGGTCTCCGGCGAGCCGAACATCACGCCGATCTTCTCGCGCAACTGGTTGATGAAGATCGCCGTTGTGCCCGTGCCCTTCAGTGCACCGGTCATCTTCCGCAGCGCCTGGCTCATGAGCCGGGCCTGCAGTCCGACGTGACTGTCGCCCATCTCGCCCTCGATCTCCGCACGCGGCACCAGCGCGGCCACGGAGTCGATGACGATGATGTCGATGGCGCTCGAGCGGACCAGCATGTCGGCGATCTCCAGGGCCTGCTCACCGGTGTCCGGCTGACTCACGAGCAGGGCGTCGATGTCGACCCCCAGTTTGGCCGCATAGTCCGGGTCGAGCGCATGCTCTGCGTCGATGAACGCGGCGATGCCGCCAGCCTTCTGGGCACTCGCGATCGCGTGCAACGCCACTGTGGTCTTACCGCTGGATTCCGGTCCGTAGATCTCGACGACCCGGCCGCGCGGCAGCCCGCCGATCCCGAGCGCGAGGTCAAGGGTGATGGAGCCGGTGGGGATCACCTCGATCGGTGCCCGGCCCTCATCGCCGAGACGCATCACCGACCCCTTGCCGAACTGCTTGTCGATCTGCGCGAGCGCCTGCTCGAGCGCCTTCTCGCGCTCCGGGGCGACGTTCCTGCCTTTGTCCTGAGCCATCTCGGTGGTTCCTTCCGCTGCGTGCCGCTGTTGCGTGGGCTACGTCTGCGACGCTACCCAGGCGGTGCGACATTCTGGGCCAGCCGCGCCCGACCTGTGGACAACACTAACGAACGTCTGTTCGACATGTGGGAACGACACGCCCATCACCGATATCTCGGCGGAAGCCCCAGGTTGGCGACAACCGCACGCCAGACCGCCTTGGTGTCCTCGCCGTCGCGCAGCGCCTGCTCCACCGTGCGACCCCCGAGTTCGGACAGAACATGATCGTGTGCCCATGACGCGTAGTACCCCGCACCCAGAACCTGTTCCATCCGGGCCCAGAACTCCGTGAGTCGCACCGGGCCAGTCTGTCAGTGGGATCCGCGCCGCACGTCGGGCTCCACCGGCTTGCCCATGGCTCGAGAGCGATGACGTGACACGGGGCACAATGAACGGGTGCCGCACGTCGAACTCCCCACCGAGATGGGTGAGGCGACGCGCACCTGGTTCTCGCAGGCGTTCGCCTCCCCGACCGAGGTACAGACCCAGGCCTGGGAGGCGATCGGATCCGGGGCCGACACGCTGGTCGTGTCCCCCACGGGATCCGGCAAGACCTTGGCCGCCTTCCTCTGGGCTCTCGACAGTCTCTACCGGGCTGAGCAGTCACAGGCAGGGTGCCGGGTCCTGTACGTCTCCCCGCTGCGCGCGCTGGCCAGCGATGTCGAGCGCAACTTGCGAGCACCGCTGGCAGGTATCGAGCAGTCTCTGCGAGCCGCCGGCGAGGTCCCGCCCCCGGTCCGCACCGCCATCCGCACCGCGGACACCCCCGCAAGTGAGCGCCAACGGATGGCGCGAACGCCGCCGGACATCCTCATCACGACGCCGGAGAGCCTCTTCCTCCTGCTCACCTCCCGCGCGGGCGCCTTTCTCGCCGACGTCGAGACCGTCATCATCGACGAGATCCATTCCGTGGCCGGGACGAAGCGCGGGTCCCACCTGAGCCTGTCGTTGGCCCGCCTCGACCTGCTGACGCAACGACCGGCTCAGCGGATCGGTCTGTCCGCGACGGTCACCCCGGTCGATGCGGTGGCGGAGTATTTGCACAGCGGTCATGACGTGCGCATCGTCGCCCCGCCCACCATCAAACCGACCGAACTCCAATTGGCCGTTCCGCTGGCCGACATGACCACCTTCGACGAACCGGAGGAGGGGGGGCCGCGACGCGCATCCATCTGGCCCGCGGTGGAGCAGTCCATTCTTGGGCTCATCGAGGAGCACACCTCGACGATCGTGTTCACGAACTCCCGACGCGTGTGCGAGCGGTTGTCCAGTCGCCTCAACGAGCTGGCGTCCGACGATCCCGCGGACGACTCGGTGCCCGCCGAGATCATGGCCATGGCCGGTGCCGCACGGGGTTCCGAGCAGGTGGTCGCGCGGGCCCATCACGGCTCGGTCAGCAAGTCGGAGCGGGCCGTGATCGAGGATGCACTCAAGGCGGGTCGCCTGCCCGCGGTGGTCGCGACGAGCAGCCTGGAGCTCGGGATCGACATGGGCAGCATCGACCTCATGGTCCAGGTCGGGTGTCCCCCGTCCAGCGCCTCCGGGCTGCAGCGCCTCGGGCGCGCCGGGCATCGTCTGGACGCCGTGAGCAAGGGTGTGTTCTTCCCGACCCACCGTGCCGACCTACTGGCCACCACGGTCGCGGTCCGTCAGATGAGGGCGGGCCGGATCGAGGCCACGAAGGTACCTCAGCATCCCCTCGACGTCCTGAGCCAGCAGATCGTGGCGATGGTCGCCATGGCCGACTGGCACACCGACGACCTGTTCGAGGTGATCACCGGCGCGTCGGGTTACACACGGCTTCCGCGCTCCGCGTTCGATGCCGTCCTGGACATGTTGTCCGGACGGTACCCGTCCGACGACTTCGCGCAACTGCGACCGCGGCTGGTCTGGGACCGGACCACCGGCATGCTGACCGCACGTCAAGGCGCACAGCGCACCGCAGTGATCTCCGGCGGGACGATCCCGGACCGTGGGCTGTTCCCCGTGTTCATCGTCGGCACCAAGGACTCCCGGGTCGGCGAACTCGACGAGGAGATGGTCTACGAGTCCCGGGTGGGCGACGTGATCTCGCTGGGTGCTTCCTCGTGGCGCATAGAGGAGATCACCCACGACCGGGTCCTGGTCACCCCTGCCCCGGGCCGGCCGGGGAAACTCCCGTTCTGGCACGCGGATGCGCAGGGCCGCTCCTTTGAGATGGGCGAGGCGATCGGCAGCTACCTGCGGGAGGCCGAGTCGGCCCGGCTTCCGGAGTTCGTCGGATCGGATCTTGCAGGCTTCGCCCGCGAGAATCTCGTGGCCTATCTCACCGAACAACTCGCGGCCACCGGCATGCTGCCCACCGACCGACGGATCATCGTGGAGCGCTTCCGCGATGAAATCGGAGACTGGCGTCTGGTGGTGCATGCGCCGTGGGGCGCCCGCGTGACCGCACCATGGGCCCTGCTGGTGTCCAGCGAACTCACCGCCCGACTCGGGATCGACGCCGATGTCATGGCCACCGACGATGGCCTGGTCCTGCGACTGCTCGACACGGAACAGGACTCCGGGTGGTGGGAGGCCCTCCTGGACGCCCTGCTCGTGGATCCCGATGATCTCACCTCGCTGCTCACCCGTGAGATCACGCGCAGTGCGATCTTCGCCGCGAAGTTCCGCGAGTGTTCCAGTCGAGCACTACTGCTCACCCGCAACGCGCCGGGACGTCGCACCCCCCTGTGGCAGCAACGCCAGCGCTCCGCGCAACTGCTGTCGGTCGCGGCCGACTACCCGAGCTTCCCCATGGTCCTGGAAGCCGTGCGCGAGTGCTTGGACGACGTGTACGACGTACCTGCCCTTCGCCACGTGATGACAGGCCTTCGCGACGGACTGATCGACCTCGAGGTGGTGGAGACCCCGACCGCGAGCCCAATGGCCCAGTCCCAGATGTTCTCCTACGTCTCGGTCTTCATGTACGAGGCGGACAACCCCTTGGGCCAGCAGGCGGCGGCCCTCGAGCTCGATCAGGGGTTGCTGGCCGATCTGTTGTCCGACGCCGACCTCCGGTCGATCATCCCGCAGGAGGCCATCGACGCCGTCGAGGGCGAACTGCAGTGGCGCCAACCGGGCCGGGTGGATTCCGTGGACCGCCTGACGGACCTCCTGCGGGAGGTGGGATTCCAGACCCACGACGAACTCGCCAGCCGAGAGATCGATCCGGAGATCGTCGCTCAGGCACTGAAGAGCCGTCGTGCGTTCACCGTGCGTCTGACCGGGCAGGAGGTCGTCGCCGCGGTGGAGGACCTCCCGCGTCTGCGGGACGCGCTCGGTGTCGTGCTCCCCCCAGAAGTGCCGCTGGCGTTCACCGAGCCCGTGGCCGATCCGGTGGGAGACCTCATCGGCCGCTACACGCGAACGCACGGACCCTTCAGCTCCCGGGAGGTCGCAGAGCACCTCGGGCTCGGCTTGGCGCTGGTGGAGCAACTCCTGCGCGATCGCAAAGAGCGCGGTCACCTGCGCTGGGGCCGCTTCTCTGCGGTCCGCGCGGACGGCCAGTGGGTGGATCCCACGGTGCTGCAGCGCATTCGCCGTCGCGCGGCGGCCATTCTGCGCGGCGCGCAGGAGCCGGTTCCGGCGCAGCGGTTGTGCACATTCCTGCCGCGGTGGCACGCGCTCGGTTCGCCAGGGCGAGGACCCACCGGCGTGATGAACGCGATCGACAGACTGGCGGGCTACGTGGCAGCAGCCACCGTATGGGAACAGGATCTGCTGCCCGTGCGCGTGAGCGACTACGCGCCCCACCTGCTCGACCAACTCACCTCGGCCGGAGAGCTGATCTGGTGCGGCACGGGCCGACTGGGCGCTCACGACAGCCTCATCACGCTGGTCCCCGCCACGCACGAGGATCTGCTGCCTGCGGTGGACGACGAGGATCTCACCGAATGCGAGCACGCGGTCTGGGGTGTCATCGGCGGGGGCGGAGGCTGGTTCTTCCGGGACATTGCGGCACGATTGCCCGACCTTGGGGCGGACTGCCTGGAGGCAGGTCTGTGGGGACTCGTCTGGCGTTCGATGGTGACCAACGACTCCCTCGAGCCGCTGCGAAGATTGCGCCGCGGAGCCCGGCCGCAGCGGGCACGAAAGGCGATGGCTGCTCCCATGCCCGGGCGATGGTCGGCGATCCACCGCGCCAACGCACCTGATCGAGGGCTGCTGTGGGCAGAGACCCTGCTGCGTCGGTACGGAGTGGTCGATCGGACAGCGGTGGCCGGCGAGCGGATCCCGGGGGGCTTCCACGCACTGTTCTCGGTGTTGCGCCGACTCGACGATGCCGGCCGATGCCAGCAGGTCTACGCCGTCCAAGGTCTCGGGGGCGCGCAGTTCGCAACCCCCGCCGCCCTGGAACAACTGCGCCAGTCCCGGACCTCCGGACCGGTCCTGCTGGCCGCCACCGACCCCGCGAATCCCCTGGGCGCCACGGTGGCATGGCCGGAGACAGAGGGGGGACGCCCGATGCGCAAGGCCGGTGCCCTGGTCCTGATGGGCGATGAAGGACCACAGTTCTACGTCGACGCCTCAGCGCGGTCGCTGGTGGCGTGGGGGGAGCCGAACGCCGATCACCTGCGCGCGCTGCGCGAACTACTGACACAGCGCCGGGAACGGATTCTCATCAAGCGTGTCAATGGAAACGACATCTTCACCTCCGAATGGAGGGAACACCTGATCGAAGCGGGATTCCGCCTCACACCGTCAGGACTGCGTTGATCAGTTGCCGGCGCGGGCCGCGTTGTCGCTGACCGACCGCATCACTTCACTCAGCGGCACCTCGAGGGCGCCACAGATGGCAGCCAACAACTCGCTGGAGGCCTCTTTCTGACCACGCTCGACCTCGGAGAGGTAGCCGAGCGATACGCGAGCGGATGTGGATACGTCCCGCAGTGTCCTGCCCTGATCCATGCGTCGCCGACGCAACTCATCGCCAACGATCTGTCGCAGTACGACCATCTCTCCTCCTTTCGTTGCAACGACTGTAATCGAAGCCTGTGTCATCAGCATCTGCTCACCGGCAGTGTTAACGACACATTTACTCCAACGAAACAGCCTCCCTCCCGTATTCCAGGGCGCGCAGAAGAAGTTCCATGGCGGCCTGACAGGTCTGCTGCCGGATGTCGTACCTGTCGCCCTCGAGGTGGAGTTCGATCACCTCGCTGTAGGGCCCCGACAACCCCACGAAGACCGTTCCGACCGGCTTGTCCTCCTGCATCGCCGGACCTGCGACTCCGGTCGTGCTCAACGCCCAGGTCGATCCGAAGATCGCCAGGATCCGGTCGGCCAGCGCCACGGCGACTTCTGCGGACACCGCGCCGTGCTCTCGCAGAAGCACCGGGTCCACAGCCACCACGTCCCGCTTCGCATCGATCGTGTAAGCGACCACACCGCCACGAACGACCGCCGATGCACCAGGGACATCGGTCAACGACGCGCACAACAATCCGCCCGTCAGCGACTCCACGGTGGAGACGGTCTCACCGCGCTGCTTGAGGGCGTCGATCAGTTCAGGTGCCGTCTGCACGCCGGGCTCTTTTCATCGCTGTCCGCTCACTGTTCCTCCGCAGATGTATGGCCCGCACGATGTAGTCGATACCTGTCAGCACCGTCAGAGCCACGGCGACCAGCATGACCCATCCGCGCACATCCGCAACCCAGCCATCGACGGGGATGATGTACAGCAGGATCGCGAGCATCTGCATGACGGTCTTGGCCTTGCCCCCCCGGCTTGCGGGGATCACGCCATGGCGGATCACGATGAAACGGGTCACCGTGATCGTGATCTCACGGCCGAGGATCACGACAGTGACCCACCACGGAAGTTCGCCGAGCCAACTCAGGCCCAGCAGGGCCACCCCGGTGAGCGCCTTGTCGGCGATCGGGTCGGCGACCTTGCCGAAGGTTGTCACGAGGTTCCGGGCACGGGCGATCGCACCGTCGGCGAGGTCGGTGGCGCTGGCGACCACGAACACGATCGCGGCCAACCACCGGGAACGCTCGGACTGCCCGGAGTCGACAAGTAGCAGGTAGCCGAATACGGGAACGAGCAGGAGCCTCAGCATGGTCAGCGCATTGGGCAGGTTCCACAGCCGTGACGGACTCGGCGGGTCCGCCATCGGGTCGGGGCGGCCCCAGCGCCGCGGCTGCTCGGTCATGATGTGATCTCTGCTACCAGATCCGCCCCTTCGGAATCCACCACACGGGCGACCACCACCGGCGCGACCGGATCCCCGAGCAGTCGCGTGGAGCCGTCCTCGGGACCCTGGAACTGCGTCTTTCCGGCGTCGACCACCACCCGCACGGACTCCCCCACACGCGCCGCTGCCCGCTGCGCCATCACCTGCTCAGCGACCCCGGCCACCAGGTCGACCCGAAGTGCGATCTCGTCCGGATCGAGGTGCTCGGGCAGGGAGACCGCCTCAGTGCCCTCCTCATCGGAGTAGCCGAATACGCCGATCGCATCGAGCTGGGCGCGGTTGAGGAAATCGACCAGCACGTCGAGGTCATCGGCCGTCTCACCCGGGAACCCGACGATGAAGTTCGAGCGGATCGCCGCCGCGGGGTTGACCTCCCGGATCCTGTCGACCAACGCCAAGAAGTCGTCCCGACCACCGAACCGTCGCATCCTACGCAGGACCGCGGGACTGGCATGTTGAAACGACAGGTCGAAATACGGCGCCACACCCACAGTGCTGCCGATGATCCGCACCAGATCCGGTCGCATCTCCGCGGGCTGCAGATAGGCCACCCGGACCCGCTCGAGCCCAGGAGTCCCCGACAGGTCCTCCAACAGACTCTCAAGAAGGCGCAGATCGCCGAGATCCTTGCCGTAGGAGGTGGAGTTCTCGCTGACCAGGTTCACCTCCAGCACCCCTTGGTCCACCAGCCAAGCCACCTCGTCGATCACCTCGGTGGGGCGCCGGGACACGAAGGCCCCACGAAACGACGGAATGGCACAGAAGGTGCACCGCCGATCACATCCGGAAGCGAGTTTGACCGAGGCCACCGGCCCTTCCGACAGGCGCCTGCGCACGCCGATATGGCCCGGCAGGACCGTGAGGTCGCCGGAACGGTCCGAGGGCGCCGACGGTTGGAGTCGCCGCCGGTCATGGGGGGTGTGCGAACTCAGGTGCTCGCCGGCGAGCAGCCTGCGCAGGGCCTTCGGCATGTCCGGGTACGCGTCGAAGCCGAGCACCGCGTCAGCCTCGGGCAACGACTCCTGCAACTGCTCCCCGTACCGCTCAGCCATACAGCCGACCGCGACCACCTTGCCCGGCAGGTCGGAGGCCTGCATCACCACGTCGATGGAGTCGCGCTTCGCCGCTTCGATGAAGCCGCACGTGTTCACCAGGACGGTGTCGGCGGTTTCCGGATCAGCCACGAGGTCCCACCCGTCGCGGGCGAGATCGGCCGCCAACTCCTCGGAGTCCACCTCATTGCGTGCACAACCGAGCGTGATGATGGCGACCGACGGCCGGGTCACGGGTGGTCGCCGCCCACCCCGCGCAGATCCGCGATCACGGCCGGCAGGTCATCCGGGGTCACGAGCACCTCGCGCGCCTTCGAACCCTCGCTGGGGCCGACCACGCCGCGCACCTCGAGCAGATCCATCAGTCGGCCGGCCTTCGCGAAACCGACCCGCAGCTTGCGCTGCAACATCGACGTGGAGCCGAACTGGGTGCTCACGATCAACTCCGCGGCCTGGCAGACGAGTTCGAGGTCGTCGCCGATGTCATCGTCGATGATGGCCCGCGAGCCCTGGGCCTGCGCGATGTCCTCCCGGTAGGTCGGAGCCATCTGGGCCTTGCAGTGAGCGACGACGCTGCGGATCTCGTGCTCCGGGACGAACGCACCCTGCAACCGGATGGGCTTGCTGGCACCCATCGGCAGGAAGAGCCCGTCGCCCTGCCCGATGAGCTTCTCGGCCCCCGGTTGGTCGAGGATGACGCGACTGTCCGTCTGGCTCGAGGTCGAGAACGCCAACCGTGAGGGCACGTTGGCTTTGATCAGGCCGGTGACCACGTCCACACTGGGTCGCTGGGTCGCCAGGACCAGGTGGATGCCCGCCGCCCGCGCCAGTTGCGTGATGCGGACGATAGCGTCCTCCACGTCTCGCGGCGCGACCATCATCAGGTCGGCCAACTCGTCGACGATGATGAGCAGGTACGGGTAGGGCTGCAAGGTCCGTTCGGTGCCGGGCGGCGGCACGACGGTGCCGGCCGCCACCGCCTTGTTGAAGTCGTCGATGTGGCGGAAACCGAAGGCCGCGAGATCGTCGTATCGGGTCTCCATCTCCTTGACGACCCACTGCAGGATGTCGGCGGCCTTCTTGGGGTCCGTGACGATCGGCGTGATGAGGTGCGGGATGCCCTCGTAGATGCTCAACTCGACGCGCTTGGGGTCGATGAGCACCATCCGGACCTCGTCCGGGGTGGCACGCGACAGCACGGAGGTGATGAGGGTGTTGATGCACACGGACTTGCCGGCGCCCGTCGCACCCGCGACCAACAGGTGCGGCATCTTGGCGAGGTTGCCGCAGACGTATCCGCCTTCGACGTCCTTGCCGAGGCCGATGAGCATCGGGTGGGTGTCAGATTGCGCGACCCGACTGCGCAGCACATCGGACAGGCTCACGTTCTCCCGGTCGGTGTTGGGTATCTCGATCCCGATCGCGGACTTCCCGGGAATGGGCGAGAGGATCCGCACCTCGGGGCTCTTCACGGCGTAGGAGATGTTCTTGCTCAGCGCCGTGACCCGCTCCACCTTGACCGCCGGCCCGAGTTCGACCTCGTAGCGGGTGACCGTCGGGCCCCGGCTGAACCCGGTCACCCGGGCGTCGACCTCGAACTGCTCCAGGACACCTGTGAGCGCAGCGACCACCTGGTCATTGGCGGCGGTGGCCGCCTTGTGCGGGGGGCCCGGCTTCAGCAGATCCAGTGGTGGCAACCGGTACACCACATCCCCGGAGAGGAGCAGTTGCTCGGCCACCGCCATGTCGAAGTCCTCGAGCATCTGGGCCGGATCGACCTCCATGGTCAGGTCCTCGTCGACCACAGGCATGTCCGTGAGGTCGATCTGTTGGGTCGCCTCCTCGTCGGACTCCGCGGCGGTGGCCACCGGGCTGACGAACGCCTCGTCACCGGCGAGATCCTCCGGGATCTCCTCCGAGGTCGCCTTGCCCGAACCCAGACGTTGCTTGACCCACGCGCCCGCACTGCCGGTCTTGACCTCCTCCGCCTTGCGTCGAAGGTCTGCCACCGACGTCCCGGTGGCCATGAGCACGCCGGCCACGAGGACGAGGAACAGGATGATGCCGGTCAGGACCGGCCCCAGTAGCGACAGGAAGGGCGTGGTGGCCAGCCACCCGGCCCAGCCGCCTCCGGCACGCATGGCTTCCTGACCGTCGATCGGCTGGGCAGCACCACGCATCACGTGCAGCAGACCGGCCGCGGCGAACAGGACCACGAGCCCGCCGATCACATGGTTCGCCTTGAACTTCTTCTCGGGATGGCGAAGGGTCCGCCACGACATCCAGGCCAGGAACACGGGCACGAGGATGTCCAGGCCTCCGACCGCACCGGACACCACGAACGAGACGGCAGGTTCCACACCGCCCTCGGCGCCCCACCAGGTCACAGCCCCCACAAGGATGGCGAGCAGGGCATAGAGCAGACCTAGCCCGTCACGACGAAGCGCCGGGTCGAGGTCCTTGGCGCCATGGCCGATGCGCCGCACAGCACCACCGACGAAATGCGCCGTGCTCACCCACGCAGTGACCAAGGCCCGCAACACACCGCGAAGGAACGCGGAGAACCCGCCAGAACCACGACCGGCGGTCTTCTTCGATGACGAGGAACTCGATCTGCTCGACTTCTTGGCCGGGGGTTTGGACCGCGACGAACGGCCGGAATTCGGCCGCGAGGCGCGCGTGGACGTGCGGGAAGCCATGGGGTCAAGAGTATCGGCCAGAGGCGACACCGCCTCGCCACCGCAGCCACGGCGTGTTCGTGCGTGTCGCCCGGATCGGGTTTCCTCCCGCCGCACGACCGCCTACCGTCTTCTCCATGGCCCGGCAGGCGTACAGCGACACGCAGATCCTGCAGGCACTGCGTGCGGCGGCGGCGCTCACCGGGGAGCCCATGAGTCACAGCCGCTACGACGCCGTGGCCGGTCGTGTCACCGGGCCGTCATCGGCGCGGATCATCCAGCGGTTCGGCACTTGGCGCAGCGCCTGCACAGCAGCAGGTGTCACGACGGGCGCCACTTCGCGCGAGTACCGCCCGAAATGGGACAGTTCGACGGTCGCCGCGGCGGTCGCCGCGTACCTCGCATGGGAGGAGTCGACCGGCACGTACACCGACTACCAGGCCTGGGCCCGTGGACACTCCGACCGGCCCAGCGGCCCCACGGTCCGCAACATCATGGGCGGATGGAACGAGGCGAAGTCAGCAGCGGGGCGCGACGTCACCCCTCGATGACCACAGGAATGATCATCGGGCGCCGGCGGTGCTGGGCGCTGACCCATTTGCCCAATGTGCGGCGCACGACCTGGGTGAGCGCATGCTGGTCGGTGACACCGTCCTCGAGCGCCAGAAGCAACTTCTTCTCGATCTCCGGGACGACCGGATCGAAGACGTCGTCGGAGTCGGCGAAACCACGCGCGTGGATCTCAGGACCGGAGAGGATCTTGCGCTCGACGTGGTCCACGACGACGACGACCGAGATGAAACCCTCCTCACCGAGGATGCGACGGTCCTTGAGGCTGCCTTCGGTGATGTCGCCGACGCTGGCACCGTCGACATACACATATCCGCAGGGCACATCCCCCACGATGCTCGCCACCCCGTCCACGAGATCCACGACCGTACCGTCCTGCGCCACGACGATGCGATCGCGCGGCACTCCGGTCAGCTCGGCCAGCTTGGCGTTGGCGTACATATGGCGGACCTCGCCATGCACAGGCATCACATTGGCGGGTTTCACGATGTTGTAGAGGTACAGCAACTCCCCCTCCGCGGCGTGCCCGGACACATGCACCATCGCGTTGCCCTTGTGCACGACCCGCGCGCCGGTCGCCGTCAGACCGTTGATCACCCGGTTCACCGCGTTCTCGTTGCCCGGGATGAGTGACGAGGCCAACACCACGGTGTCTCCAGGACCGACCCGGATCTCATGATCGTGGGCCGCGATCCGCGACAGGACCGCCATCGGCTCACCCTGGGATCCCGTGCACACGAGGACGACTTCATCGTCTCGCAACTCCCCGATCCGGTCGGAACTCACGAGCATGCCCGCCGGCACCTGCAGGTAGCCGAGGTCACGGGCCACGTTCATGTTGCGGACCATCGAACGGCCCACGAGGGCGACCTTGCGACCGTTGCGCGCCGCCACGTCGATGACCTGCTGGATCCGGTGGACGTGGCTGGCGAAGCTGGCGACGATGACGCGCTTGGGCGTGCTGACCATCACCTGCTCGAGAGCAGGCAGGATGGCCGACTCGGACGTGACGAAACCGGGCACCTCAGCGTTGGTCGAATCGACCAGCAACAGGTCGACCCCCTCCTCGCCGAGACGACCCAGCGCCCGCAGGTCGGTGATGCGGCCGTCGAGAGGCAACTGATCCATCTTGAAGTCACCGGTGTGCACCACCCGGCCGGCCGTGGTGTCGATGACGACCGCGAGCGCGTCCGGGATGGAGTGGTTGACGGCGACGAAGCCCACCCGGAATGCACCGAGCCACTCGGTATCCCCTTCGGCGACCATCTGCAGCGGCGGTTTCTGCCGGTGCTCGCGCAGTTTCGCCTCCAGCAGCGCCAGGGTCAGGCGCGAGCCGTAGATGGGGATGTCGGGGCGTTCCCGCAGGAGGAAGGGAACCGCGCCAATGTGGTCCTCGTGGCCGTGCGTGAGCACGAGCCCCACGATGTCGTCGAGGCGGTCCCGCAGGTAGTCGAAGTCCGGGAGGATGAGGTCCACGCCGGGCTGGGACTCCTCGGGGAACAACACCCCGCAGTCGACGATGAGCAGCTGCCCATCGCACTCGAACACGGTCATGTTCCGACCGATCTCCCCGAGCCCGCCGAGTGCGACAATGCGCAAACCACCCGCGGCCAGGGCCGACAGTGCCTCAGCCAACGCCGGCCTCCAGTGCGGTGAGGACCCCGGCGACCTGGGCCTGGGTGGCCGCGATCAGGGGACTCCGGACCGGACCGCTCGGCAGACCCTGCCTGTTGAGCACTCCCTTGACCGTCATGGCCGCCTGAGTGACGAAGATGGCATCGGTGGTGGGCAACGTGGAGAAGTGGACCTTGCGTGCCATGGCGATGTCGCCGGCGAGGAAGGCCTCCCGCATCTCCACGAGGGCTGGTGCCAGGAAGTGCCCGGACACACTCACGAAACCGGTGGCCCCGAGCGCCAGCAGCGGCAGGTTCAACACGTCATCGCCTGAGTACCACAGCAGGTCGGTGGCCGCCAGAACTCGTGCTGAGGCAGCGAGGTCCCCCTTGGCATCCTTGACGGCGACGATCCGGGGGTGCTCGGCCAACGCGATCAGGGTGGCGGTCGCGATCTCAGCGGCGGACCTGCCCGGGATGTCGTAGAGCATCACCGGCAAGTCGGTCGCATCCGCGACGGTCCGGAAATGCTGAAGGATGCCTTCCTGCGGCGGCTTGTTGTAGTACGGGGTCACTGCCAGCAGTCCGTGCGCGCCGGCCGCCGCCGCCTGCCGGGCGAGTTCGACACTGTGCGCTGTGTCGTTGGTGCCGACTCCGGCGATCACACTGGCCCGGTCCCCCACAGCCTCGCGCACGATGCGTACCGCCAGCGCCTTCTCCTCGTCGGTGGTCGTCGGCGCCTCACCAGTCGTGCCGTTGACCACGAGACCGTCGTTGCCGATGTCGACGAGGTGCGAGGCCAGTCTCGCCAGACCATCGGTGTCAAGCGCGCCTTCGTCGGTGAAGGGGGTGACCATCGCGGTGATCACGGTTCCCAGTGCGTACTGCATGGCCTCCACGCTACCCGTAACGGCAAGACCTACGGCGCGACCCGGCCGTTGTTCTCGAAGGCGGCGTGCGTCAGCGGCATGAGTTCGGCCCAGTAGTTCTCCATGCGATCAGCGACCATCTCGATCTCCCGCTGCGGGAAGGATGGGAAGGCCGCATCCGGGCGCTTGGTCCGCAGCGACAGGAAGTTCATCAGCGACCGCGCGTTCATCGTGACGTACATCGAACTGTAGGTCGCCACCGGCAGCACGCCCCTGGCGACCTCCCTTGCGATGCCGGCATCGAGCATGGCCTGGTAAGCGGCGTAGGCCTGCTCGCACGCAGCCTTCGTCTGCGCCACCACCACTTCGTGCTGCGATTCGTCACCGTCGACGAACTCGTAGGCCCCCGGCTTGCCCTGCTGGACGAGTTTGCGTTCAGGCCCGGGCACATAGAACACGGGGTTCAACTCGCGGTAGCGACCGCTCTCCTCGTTGTACGAGGCCATCCGATGCCGCATGAACTCGCGGAACACGAATATCGGCGCACTGACGAAGAACGTCATGGAGTTGTGCTCGAACGGGGAACCGTGCCGGTCACGCATCAGGTAGTTGATCAGTCCCTGGCTGCGCCCGGCATCTGAGTCCACATCCTCGAGCGACTGCTCACCCTTGGTCGACACCCGCGCAGCGAACAGAACGTCCGCATCCTGCGCGGCTGCCCGCACCAACTCCACGGTCACGTCACTTCGGAACTCGACATCTGCCACGAAGGACACTCTAGGCAGGCCACGGGGTCAACCCCGGCAGGCTCGCGGATCACGCCTGTTGCTTGGCGACCTCTTCGCGCACCGCGTCCATGTCCAGCTTCTTCACCTGGTCGATCAGGTCGGCCAGCGCCGGCGCCGGAAGCGCACCCGGCTGGGCGTAAAGCAGGATTCCGTCACGGAAGGCCATCAGCGTGGGGATCGACGAGATCTGCGCCTGTGCAGCCAGCGACTGCTCGGCCTCGGTGTCGATCTTCCCGAACACGATGTCGGGGTGCTCCTCGGATGCCTTCTCGAAGACCGGCGCGAACATCCGGCAGGGTCCGCACCAGGCGGCCCACCAGTCGATCAGGACGATGTCGTTGCCCTCGATGGTCTCGGCGAAGTTCGCCGCAGTCAGGTCAGTAGTTGCCATGAAAGTCTCTCCAATACCCTCTCGGGGTATTCCAACCATAGCGTGTCGGGATCTATTCCTGCCCGCTCAGAGAATGGGCAGCATCCGATCCGTGAGGGACACGGAGGTCGACCGAGGGATCTCCGGAAGGCTCACGGTTGCGCAGCGCGGGCACCAACCTCGCTGGCCTGGTCACAGGGTGGCGAGCCAGTTCCGCAGCAACTGCACCCCCGCCGCCCCCGACTTCTCCGGGTGGAACTGGGTGGCTTTGAGGGGTCCGTTCTCCACCGCCGACACGAAGCGGTCTCCGTATTCGGTCCACGTCAACAAGGGAGGCCGCACGGCCGCCGTTCCGGCGTCAGCAAGGTCCAGAGAGTGCGCGGCGTAGGAGTGCACGAAGTAGAAGCGCTGATCCCCCAGACCCTCGAACAGCACCGACTCGCTGGGGGCTTCGACCGTGTTCCAGCCCATGTGCGGCAGGATCGGCGCGGACAGCGCCGTCACCCTGCCCGGCCACTGAGCGCACCCCGGACTCACCAAGCCGTGCTCCTCGCCGGACTCGAACATGATCTGCATCCCGACGCAGATGCCCAGCACCGGGCGGCCGCCCGACAAGCGGCGTTCGATGATCCGCTGGCCCCCGACTGCGCGCAGCCCCCGCATGCACGTCTCGAAGGCCCCCACCCCGGGAACCACCAATCCGTCGGCGGCAGCAGCAGCCTCAGCGCTCGCCGTCACCGAGACCTCGGCACCCGCCGCCTCAAGGGCACGCTGAGCTGATCGCAGGTTGCCGGACCCGTAGTCCAGCACGACCACGGACGTCATGAACCCAGCGTCCCCTTCGTGGACGGGATCCCCGAGACGCGGGGATCGATCGCGATCGCCTGCCGAAGCGCCCGCGCGAAGGCCTTGAACTGGGCCTCCACGATGTGGTGGGCGTTGCGGCCGGACTGCACGCGCATGTGCAAGGTGACGTTCGCGGTGGCGACGATGGACTCGAAGATGTGCCGGGTCAGGGTGGTGTCGTACGTACCGATGAGTTCGACGAGTTCGGGCTCCTCGTGGACCAAGTAGGGCCGGCCTGACAGGTCGATGACACACACGGCAAGCGCCTCGTCGAGCGGGATCATGGCATTGCCGTAGCGCTGCACGCCGGCCTTGTCGCCGAGTGCCTCCCGCAGTGCCTGCCCGAAGGCCAACGAGGTGTCCTCGACCGTGTGGTGGGCATCGACCTCGAGGTCCCCCCGGGTGCGCACGGTCAGATCCAGGCCACCGTGGCGGGCGACCTGATCGAGCATGTGGTCGAAGAAGGGCACCCCGGTGGTGATCTCCGATCTCCCGGTGCCGTCGAGGTCGAGCTCGACGAGGACGTCGCTCTCCTTGGTCGCGCGTTCGATGCGGGCGGTACGGCTCATGTCGTCTCCCTGAGATCGTCGAGACCGCGCAGTGCGGCCACCAGTAGTGCCATCTGATCCGGCGTGCCGATCGTGACTCGCAGCCATCGAGACAGCCCCACGTCGCGCACCAGGATGCCCTCTGCCAACAGCCGCTGCCACGCCTGCGGTGGATCGCTGAACGGGCCGATCAGCACGAAGTTCGCGTCGGACGGCGGGCAGACCCACCCGTCGTCGGTGACGGTCGCGACGAACTCGTCGCGCGTGGCACACAACTGCCTGATCTGATCGGTCAACCGCGGTGCGTACGAGATCGCGACCTCGGCCGCGGACTGCGTGAGTGCCGACAGGTGGTAAGGCAGGCGCACGAGCAGCAGGGCGTCGATAACGCCCGGGTCCGCGGCCAGATAGCCCACCCGAGCACCGGCGAACGCGAAGGCCTTGCTCATCGTGCGCGTGACGATCAGTCTGGGCCGTCCGGCCAACAACGTGATCGCACTGTCCACGCTGGCGAACTCGGCGTAGGCCTCGTCCACCACGACGATCCCGCGATCGGTCTGCGTCACGGCGTCGTAGGCGGCCTCGATGGCCGCCAGTGGCAGGGAGTCGCCGGTCGGATTGTTCGGGCTGCACAGGAACAACACGTCCGGGCGGTGCTCCTCGACGGCCGCCACGATGCGCTCGGTGGGGAGCAGCAGACCCGCACGGGGCTCAGGGACGAATGTCGTGCCTGTTGCGTGGCTTATGAGTTCGTGCATCGAGTAACCAGGGGTGAAACCCAGCGACACCCGTCCCGGACCGCCGAAGGCCTGCAGTAGTTGCTGCAGGATCTCGTTGGAGCCGTTGGCCGCCCACACCTGCGACGCGGAGACCGCGACACCCGTCTGCGTCGTCAGGTAGTCGGCAAGCGCCTCCCGCAGACGTACCGCATCGCGGTCCGGGTACCGGTTGAGAGCAGGGTCGACCCGCCGGCCGATCTCCTCGATCATCTCGGCGGGTGGGGGGTATGGATTCTCATTGGTGTTCAGCGCCACCGGCACGTCGAGTTGGGGCGCGCCGTAGGCCGTGCGCCCGACCAGTTCGGGTCGCAGGGGCAGGTCGCTCACGCCTGCGTCCCGGAATCCCGGCGGATCGTCACCGCATGGGCGTGCGATGGCAGGTCCTCGGCCAGCGCCAGCGCCTCCAACTCATCGGTCAGTCCCGACAGGGCGGCACGTTCGTATTCCACGACCTGCACGCTGCGCAGGAAGGTCGTGACGTTCAGGCCGCTGGAGTGACATGCGCACCCGGCGGTGGGCAGTACATGGTTCGAACCGGCCAGGTAGTCGCCAAGGGACACCGGGCTGTACGGGCCCACGAAGATGGCGCCCGCGTTGGTGATCCTGCTGGCGTCCTCCGCGGCGTCCCGGGTGTGGATCTCGAGGTGTTCGGCCGCGTAGTCGTCCGCGGCTGCGAGCGACTGCTCGATTCCCGATGTCAGCACCACGGCGCTCTGGCGGCCGGTGAGCGCCTGCCGGATGCGCTCACTGTGCTTCGCCTGCGCCACCTGGATCGCCAGTTCAGCATCCACCGCATCCGCGAGTGCCTCGGAGTCGGTGATGAGCACGGACGCCGCGACGACGTCGTGTTCGGCCTGCGAGATGAGGTCCGCTGCGACGAACGCGGGATCGGCGCTGTCGTCGGCCACGATCGCGATCTCGGTGGGGCCCGCCTCGCTGTCGATGCCGACCCTGCCGCGCAACAACCGCTTGGCCTCGGTGACGTAGATGTTGCCCGGACCGGTGATGATGTTGACCGCCGGGCAGTCCTCGACCCCTAGGGCCAGCATGGCGATCGCCTGCGCACCTCCGGCGGCATACACCTCATCGATCCCGAGCAGACTGCAGGCGGCCAGAATCGTCGGGTGCGGCCAGCCGCCGTGATCGATCTGCGGAGGGCTCACGACGGCCATCGAGGACACCCCCGCGACGCGGGCCGGCACAACGTTCATCACGACGCTGGACGGGTACACCGCTCGCCCGCCGGGCACGTACAGCCCGACCCGTCGGACGGGGCGCCACGTCTGGCGCACGACCGCGCCGGGGTCGAGTTCGGTAACGCCGTTGGCGGGCAACTGGTCACTGTGGACGCGCGTCGCCCGGTCGATCGCTGTGACCAGTGCCCTGCGCACGAGCGGATCGAGCCCCTCCTCCGCCGCTGCGATGACATCCGTCGGGACACGCAGGGAGGGCGGCCGGACCCCGTCGAAGCGTTCACCGGCCGCGAGGACCGCTTCTGCGCCGCCGCTGCGGACCTCGTCGATGATGTGCGCCACCGCGGCGGCTTCCCCCTGCGGCAGAGCGCGGGGCACTTCGAAGGCCTGACCGGACCTCAGGTCGATGCGGCGGAGCATGGAACCATCGTACGAACCTCGCCCAACCGATAGGTTCGGGCCTGTGGCGGCGAAGAAGAAGGGCGCGTCGACGCCCGCGCTGATGGCCCTGCAACAGTCCGGAACGGCCTTCGCCGTGCACGAGTACAGCCACGATCCGAACGAGACCGCGTTCGGCCTCGAGGCGGCGAAGGCGCTGCGCCTGGAGCCGGAGCGGGTTTTCAAGACGCTGGTGGCCGATGTCGACGGTCAGCTCGTCGTGGCCTGTGTGCCAGTGAGTGGTCAACTGAGCCTGAAGGCACTCGCGGCCGCGGTCGGTTCCAAGCGAGCCGTGATGGCGGACCCCAAACTGGCCGAGCGGACGACGGGGTACGTGCTGGGCGGGATCTCGCCCCTCGGTCAGCGCAAGAGTCTGCCCACGATCGTCGACGACTCGGCGCTGCACCATTCCACGATCTTCATCTCGGGGGGCCGGCGAGGTCTGGACATCGAGGTCAGGCCGGAGGACCTGATAGCCCTGACGAAGGCTCGGACGGCACCGATTCAGGGGTGACCCGGTCCCGGGCGAATGCCGCCGCGAGCACGACCACCAGCAGCGCTGAGAAGACGCCGAGCAGCAGCACCCCGTCGGCGCCGACCGTGATGGGCAGCGCGAACGTGCCGTCGGACAGCGTCGCCACCTCGCGACCGGCGACCCACCAACCGATGACGCGCCCGGTGGCGGCGCAGACCACCGCAGCGGCCATCGCCCCCACCACGTGGGCCCATCCCCCCACGAATCCCGTCCTCGCCAACCGGCGGGCGGCGAGCACCCCGATCACGACTCCGGCCGCCAGCAGAAGCGCCCCGAGGGTGAGGTCGGTGATCGCGAAGCCCTGCGGGTAGGCGTCCACGAAGTCCGCATCCGCCACTGAACGCACGAGCACACGCGGCGCCCACCACGCCCACAACAGCCCCACGGGGACCCCGAGTGCCGCGCCGAGGACGATGTAGCGGGAGATGACCCCGGCAGGGCGCATCGGTGTCACGGATTCGGCAGGCAATTCGGCCCCAGCAGTGCCTTCAGATCCGCACCCAGCGATGAGGTGGCCGAGACCCGGAAGCCCTCATCGAGCCGCAGGACTGTGGTGCGGGTTCCCGATGACATCTGCAGATGCACCTCCGTGGGCCCGGGGTGCGCCCCAAGGACGGACTTCAGCCGGTCCACCGTGTCCGGGGTGCATTGCTGGGCGGCGACCGTGATCACGAACGGCGTGTTGCGATCCACCGAGAGATCCGGCGCGGAGACCTCCATCGCCATCAACCGTGGCGAGTCCTCACTGACATCGAGACGACCTTTGACCACCAGGATGGCGTCGGTGTGGCAATACGGCGAGACCGCCTCGTAGACCTTGGGGAACACCATCACCTGGATCTCACCGGTCAGGTCCTCGATCGCCATCTGGGCGTACGGCTTGCCGCCCTTGGTGATCCTGCGGGCCACCTGGGTGGCCAGTCCGGCGATCGTGACCACCCGGCCATCGGCGTTCTCCGAGCCGGCCAGGTCGGCGATGGATCCGTCCGCAAGCCCGCGCAACTGCGCCTCCAGCCCGAACAGCGGATGGTCGGACACATACAGGCCGAGCATCTCCCGCTCGTGGGCCAGCAGCACGGACTTGTCCCACTCGCCGACCGGGATCTGCAGTGCCATCGGCCCGCCCGACTCATCCTCGGCCATGTCGCCGAAGAGGTCGAACTGCCCGATCGCCTCGGCTCGCTTCTTCCCGAGCGCCTCGTCCACGGCGGCCTCATGGATGCTGATCAGTCCCCGGCGGGTGTGCCCCAGTGAATCGAAGGCTCCCGCCTTGATCAGGGACTCCACAACGCGCTTGTTGCAGGCGGAGGCCTCCACCTTGGCCAAGAAGTCCTGGAAGTCGGCGAAACGACCCTTCGCGGTGCGGGATTCGATGATCGAGTCGACGACCGCCTCACCCACGTTGCGGACCGCGGACAACCCGAATCGAATGGTGTCGTCGACCGCGGTGAAGCGGGACTGGGAGTCGTTGACGTCCGGCGGCAAGACCTTGACGCCCATGTGCCGGCACTCCGCGAGGTAGATGGCGCTCTTGTCCTTGTTGTCCTTGACGGACTCCAGCAGTGCGGCCATGTACTCGGTCGGGTAGTTGGCCTTCAGGTATGCGGTCCAGTAGGAGACCAGCCCGTACCCCGCCGAGTGGGCCTTGTTGAAGGCGTAGTCCGCGAACGGGACCAGGATCTCCCACAGGGTGTTGATCGCCGCGTCGGAGTAACCGTTGGTCCGCATGCCCTCGGCGAAGGGCCCGAACTCCTTGTCGAGGATCTCCTTCTTCTTCTTACCCATGGCGCGGCGCAACAGATCCGCTTGTCCGAGGCTGTAGCCCGCGACCCGCTGGGCGATCGTCATGACCTGTTCCTGGTACACGATCACGCCGTAGGTCTCCGAGAGGATGTCCTCGAGCGGTTCCGCGAGTTCGGGGTGGATGGGTGTGACCGGTTGCCGGCCGTTCTTGCGGTCCGCGTAGTCGTTGTGTGCGTTGGCCCCCATGGGACCCGGCCGGTACAAGGCCAGGACGGCGCTGATGTCGTCGAACGAGTCGGGCTTCATCGAGCGCAGCAGTGCGCGCATCGGCCCGCCGTCCAACTGGAAGACGCCGAGGGTGTCGCCGCGGGCCAGCAGCCGGTACGCCTCCGCGTTGTCCAGGGGCAGGTCCTCCAGGACCACCGTCTCGCCCTTGTTCCGCTCGATGTTGGCCAGGCAGTCGTCGAGGACAGTGAGGTTGCGAAGACCGAGGAAGTCCATCTTGAGCAGACCGAGCTCTTCACATGCGCCCATGTCGAACTGGGTGATGATCGAACCGTCGTCGCGCATCCACAGCGGAACGACGTCCAGGAGTTTCGCGCGGGACAGGATCACTCCTGCGGCGTGGACCCCGGGCTGCCGCTTGAGGCCCTCGAGCCCACGCGCCGTGGCCACGACCTGTTGGACCTGGGGGTCGGCGTCGTGCAACGTGCGGAAGTCGGCGGCTTCGGCGTAGCGCGGGTGGTTCTGGTCGAAGATGCCGTGCAGCGGGATGTCCTTGCCCATCACCGGATCCGGCATGGCCTTGGTGATCTGGTCGCTGAGGGCGTACGGAAGGCCCAGGGCACGGGCGGAGTCCTTGATCGCGGCCTTGGCCTTGATGGAGCCGTACGTGACGATCTGCGCGACCTGATCGGCCCCGTACTTCTCCGTGGCGTAGCGGATCATCTCGCCGCGCCGACGCTCGTCGAAGTCCATGTCGATGTCAGGCATCGACACGCGGTCCGGGTTCAGGAACCGCTCGAAGATCAAACCGTGCTCGATCGGGTCGAGTTCGGTGATCCCCAGCGCCCATGCGATGAGCGCGCCGGCCGCCGAACCACGCCCGGGACCCACGCGGATCCCGTTCTCCTTGGCGTAACGCACGAGGTCAGCGACGACAAGGAAGTAACTCGGGTACCCCATCTGGTTGATGACCGAGATCTCGTAATCGGCCTGCAGACGGTGCTCGTCGGGGACCGGGTGCGGGGCGAATCGCGCCTGAAGTCCGCGCATGACCTCCTTGGCCAGCCACGACTCCTCGGTCTCCCCCTCGGGAACGTCGAACCGCGGCATGAGGTTGGCGGAATCGTCGAACTCGACGTTGCACCGCTCCGCGATCAGCAGTGTGTTGTCGCAGGCCTCGGGCAACTCCGACCACACCGCACGCATCTGCTCGGGGGACTTGAGGAAGTAGCCCGAGCCGTTGAACCGGAACCGTTTCTCGTCGTTGACCGTGGCCCGGGTACCGATGCACAGCAGGACGTCGTGCGCCTCGGCGTCCTCCTCCCGCACATAGTGCAGGTCGTTGGTGGCGACCAGTGGCAGATCCAGGGTCCGGGCGATCTTGAGCAGGTCCTCCCGGTGCCGACGTTCGATGTCGAGGCCGTGGTCCATCAGTTCGCAGTAGAAGTTGCCTGCGCCCAGGATGTCGCGGAAGTCGGCCGCCGCCGCCAGCGCCTTGTCGTACTGCCCGGCGCGCAGCCACATGTTCACCTCGCCACTCGGGCACCCGGTGGTGGCGATGAGTCCCTTGCCGAACTGGTCCAGCAGTTCGCGGTCGAAGCGCGGCTTGCGGTAGTAGCCCTCGATGCTGGCCAGGCTCGACATCCGGAAGAGGTTGTGCATGCCCTGCGTGGTCTCGGCCAACACCGTCATGTGGGTGTAGGCCTGCTTGCCCTTGGTGGTGGGGACACCGTCCTCACCGACATCGTCGCCGGGTACCTCCCCGAAGTCGTACGGCGCCCGGGTGTGCCGGCCCTGTGGCGCGTAGTACCCCTCGATCCCGATGATCGGCTTGACCCCGTACTTCTGGCCCTTCTTGTAGAACTCGTAGGCGCCGAACACGTTGCCGTGGTCAGTCATGGCGATCGCCGGCATCCCGAGGCGCGCGGCCTCGGTGAACAGGTCGTCGAGTCGGGCGGCGCCGTCCAGCATCGAGTACTCGGTATGCACATGAAGGTGCACGAACGAGTCCGACATGGATCACCTCAGAAGTGGATTGGGCCTCCAGACTAAGCCGATCCGGCCGGGTGCCGGGACAGGACGCGCCATTGAGTCGCAGTCAGTCGCGTGAGCGGCGGTGCCCACCGATGCGGGGGCTCCCGTCAGTCGGCAGCGTGACTCCCACCCGGGAAGCAAACGCCCACCCGGGAAGCAATTGACCGGGTCTTTTCCTTCCCCAATGGCCATGTGCTTCCCGGGTTCCATCACCGGGCCGCCACCGGATCGCCACCGGGTCCGACACGCCGCAAGCGGATCGAACCTTCGGCGTGTCCGACCCAGCGAGGGCGGCTCAGCCCTGCCGGATCACCTCGAGGGCGTGCGCCAGATCCTGCGGGTAGGGGCTCTCGAACGACACCTGGCGACCACTGCCGGGGTGGCGGAAACTGAGCCTGACCGCGTGTAACCACTGACGGCTCAGCCCGAGGCGAGCGGCCAGCACGGGATCGGCGCCGTAGGTGGGATCCCCGCAGCACGGGTGGCGCAGTGCCGCCATGTGGACCCGGATCTGATGGGTCCGCCCGGTCTCCAGCGTGACCTCCACCAGGCTGGCGAACCGATGTCCCTCGAGGGTCTCGTAGTGGGTGATACTCGGGCGGCCGTCGGCGGTCACGGTGAAGCGGTGGGGATGGCGCGGATCCCGGCCGATGGGAGCGTCGACGGTGCCGTTGGCCGGATCCGGATGCCCCTGGACCAGTGCGTGGTAGGTCTTGTCGACCTCACGGTCCTTGAACGCCCGTTTCAGTGCCGAGTAGGCACGCGCGGACTTGGCCACCACCATCACACCACTGGTTCCGACATCGAGCCGGTGCACGATCCCCTGCCGCTCCTCCGGACCCACCTCTGCGATCCGGTAACCGGCGCGGGCCAGCGCACCCACCACCGTGGGGCCCTCCCACCCCGGACTGGCGTGGGCGGCCATACCGACCGGCTTGTCCACCACGATGATGTCGTCGTCGGCGTACAGAACGGGCAGTTCCATCTCGGGAGGTGGCGCGATCGGCTCGTCGAGATCGGAGACCGCGATGACCTGATCCGCGAGCACCCGCGCCGACTTGGGAACCAGGTCCCCGTCGAGGGTCACCCGTGCGTGATCGACGAGGTCGGCGGCCTTGCTGCGCGACAGGCCCAGCATCCGGGACAATGCCTGATCCAGGCGTTGCCCGTCGAGGCCTTCGGGGACGTTGTACGTGCGTTCGGTCATGCCGTCGCGGTATCCGCCGACTCGTGCCGTGGACGGTCGTACGGCACGTTGAACAGACTCAGGCTCACGATCATGATCGCGGCCACGGTCAGGCTCATGTCGGCCACGTTGAACACCGGGAAGTTGGGCAACCGCAGGAAATCCACCACATGCCCCTGCAGCGCCCCTGGTTCCCGGAACAGGCGGTCGATGAAGTTGCCCAGTGCCCCGCCCAGCATCAGGCCCAGCGCCACCGCCCACCACATGGAGACCAGTCGGGTCGACATCCGCACGAGTACCACTGCCACAGCGATGGCCACAAGACTGAACACGATCGTGGCGCCACCGCCGAGTCCGAACGCCGCGCCCGGGTTCCGCACGAAACTCAGGCGCAGCAGGTCACCGACGATCTGGCGGTCGGGCTGGCCCTCCAGCACCGCCACCGCCCAGGCCTTGGTGACCTGATCGACGATGATCACGGCAGCCGCGGTCGCCCAGGCGACGAGTACGGCGGGATGTCTCATTGCGAACACCGTAGACCGGCGCATCGGGCACGACGGCAGGTGGGCTCACTGCTGCGCGAGCTGCGCCCACCGTCCGGGCAGACTCTCCGGGGGATCATGCACCTCGATCCGCTTCGACCTCGAGGTCAGCCCCGCCACGATGTGCACCGATGACCGGCGTACCCCGAGTGCCTCGGCAAGTGCGGCCACCAGGGCTTTGTTCGCGGCACCGTCGGCCGCCGGGGCGGCCACACGCACGATCAGCGCGGGCGGATCGCCGTGCACCCCACCGACCTGCGTGCGCCGCGATCCCGGCTTCGCCCAGACCTCCCCGCGGAAGGGCTGACACGTCATCTCCCCACCGTAGACGCGACTTGCCACGAGCGCGGGACCAGCACCTCGCTACCCTCGAAGGGTCCCCAATGAAGGAGCCGAATGTACCGCCCGGTGCCCGCGAAGATCGATCTGCCGCAGATGGAACGCGAGATGATCGCCTTCTGGCAGAACAACGACGTCTTCCACCGTTCGTTGCGGCAGACAGCCGACGGCCCGCAATGGACCTTCTACGAGGGCCCGCCCACCGCCAACGGCACGCCCGGTGTCCATCACGTCGAGGCCCGGGTCTTCAAGGACCTGTACCCGCGTTACCGCACCATGAAGGGCTACCACGTCCCTCGCAAGGCCGGCTGGGACTGTCACGGGCTGCCGGTGGAACTGGCCGTGGAGCGTGAACTCGGATTCAACGGCAAGCCGGACATCGAGGCATACGGCATCGAGGCCTTCAACCAGAAGTGTCGCGAGTCGGTCCTGCGCCACGTGGACGCTTTCTCGGAGATGACATCCCGCATGGGCTACTGGGTGGACATGGACCAGGCGTACTGGACCATGTCGCCGGAGTACATCGACAGCGTCTGGTGGTCGTTGAAGAAGATCTTCGACGACGGACTGCTCGAGCAGGACCACCGCGTCTCCCCGTTCTGTCCGCGGTGTGGCACGACGCTGAGCGACCACGAACTCGCGCAGGGCTACGAGACCGTCGTCGACCCGTCCGTGTTCGTGACCTGCGAGGTGCTCGACGGTGATCTGGCCACCCGGTTCCCCGGCGTGCAGCTGCTCGTCTGGACGACGACGCCGTGGACACTGGTCTCGAACACCGCGGTCGCCGTCTCGCCGGAGGCCACGTACGTGGTGGCGCGGGCCGGCGAGCGCACGCTGGTGGTCGCCGAGGATCTTCTGGAGGCCACGCTCGGTGACGATGCTGAGGTCCTGGCCCGGATGCCTGGCCGCGATCTCGAAGGCCTGCACTACCGGCCGCCCTTCGACTTCGTCGAGATCCCGGACGCGCACTACGTGATCCCCGGCGACTTCGTCACGACCAGCGACGGTTCCGGCATCGTGCACCTGGCTCCGGCATTCGGGGCCGACGACCTCGCGGTCTGCCGCGGGTTCGGCCTGCCCGTGGTCAACCCGGTTCGCCCCGACGGCACGTTCGAGGAGGGCATCCGACTGGTCGGCGGACAGTTCTTCAAGCACGCGGATGAGGCCCTCGTGGCCGACATGCAGGAACGGGGGCTGTTGTTCAAGCGGGTCCCGTACGAGCACGCCTACCCGCACTGCTGGCGGTGCCACACGCCGCTGATCTACTACGCGTTGCCCTCGTGGTACATCCGGACGACGGCGGCCAAGGACGCACTTCTGGCCCAGAACGAGGCGACCAACTGGTACCCCGAGACGATCCAGTGGGGTCGGTACGGCGACTGGTTGCGCAACAACATCGACTGGGCCCTGTCCCGGTCGCGCTATTGGGGCACCCCGCTTCCGATCTGGCGTTGCGAGAACGACCACCTCACCGCTGTGGGCTCCCGCGCCGAGCTCGCGGAATTGGCCGATGAGGACGTCGCGGGCATCGATCCGCACCGGCCGTATGTGGACGACATCACCTTCGAGTGCCCGCAGTGTGAGGCCACCGCCACCCGGGTTCCCGAGGTGATCGATTGCTGGTACGACTCCGGCGCGATGCCATTCGCGCAGTTCGGCTACCCGACACACAACGTCGAGGACTTCGAGAAGTCGTATCCCGCAGATTTCATCTGTGAAGCCATCGACCAGACCCGCGGATGGTTCTACACGCTCATGGCCGTGGGCACCTTGGTCACGGGAAGCAACTCGTACCGCAACGTGGTGTGCCTCGGTCACATCCTCGACGCCGAAGGTCGCAAGATGAGCAAGCACCTCGGCAACGTGCTCGAACCGATCCCCCTGATGGACGCCCAAGGAGCCGACGCTCTGCGCTGGTTCATGCTCGCCTCGGGGTCGCCCTGGCAGGCCCGACGGGTCAGCCCGGAGGCCATGCAGGAGGTCGTGAGCAAGGTGCTCTCCACCTTGTGGAGCATCGCGTCCTTCCAGGCGCTGTACGGGGGCATCTCGGACTGGGAGCCGGGGCACGGCGGTGCGGAGTTCACGCTCATGGACCGGTGGGCGCTGTCACGCACCCACAGCACGGTGCGTGACGTCGATGCGGCGCTGCAGAGGTTCGACTCACAGTCCGCCGGACGGCTCATCGCGGACCTCATCGATGACCTCTCGAACTGGTACGTCCGGCGTTCCCGGCGGCGGTTCTGGAACGCTGACCCGACGGCGCTGCAGACACTGCATGTCTGCCTACGCGACCTGCTGTTGATCATGGCCCCGTTCACGCCGTTCATCACCGAGCGGCTGTGGCAGGACCTCTTCGCCACGGCCGAAGGTGTGGACAGTGTGCATCTGGCAGCGTGGCCGACCGTGGACGAGGCACTGATCGACGAGGACCTCGAGGAGCAGATGGCTCTCGTCCGGCGCCTGGTCGAGCTGGGCCGTGCGGCACGCGCGGAATCCGGGATCAAGATCCGGCAACCGCTGTCCAGGGCCCTCGTAGCCGCCGAGCGGTGGGCCGACCTCGATGAGCAGGCACGGCAGCAGATCGCCGACGAGCTCAACGTGCTGTCCCTGGAATCGCTGTCCGACGCCGGGGCATTGGTCCATGTGACGGTCAAACCGAACTTCCGCACGCTCGGGAAGCGTTTCGGCAAGCGCACCCCCCTGGTGGCCGCCGCCATCGGGGCGGCGGAGGCCTCCGAACTCGCGGCGCAGATCCGGCGCGGGGAGGGTCAGGTTCAGGTGGAGGGTGAGACTCTGAGCCTCACGGCCGAAGAGGTGATCGTCACCGAGGTGCCGCAGGAAGGGTGGACCGTCGCCAGCGGTGGGGGTGAGTCGCTGGCCCTCGACCTGCACCTCGACGACGAGTTGCTCCTGCTCGGTACCGCTCGGGACATCGTGCGCACGTTGCAGCAGGCCCGTAAGGACTCCGGCTTCGAGGTCACCGACCGGATCACGGTGCTGTGGCAGTCCGACGACGAGCGCGTCGCACAGGCTTTCGCGGCCCACGGTCAAATGATCGGGCAAGAGGTCCTTGCCACTGAGATCGTCGAAACCACGGCCCCGGCCGCGATGAGCCTGTCCGATCCCGACATGCGGGTGGCACTGCGACGCGCCTGATCAGAACCGCGCGACCACCGCGATCAGGATCTGCAGGCCGATGAACAACACCAAGAACGCGACGTCGAGCGAGATGCCCCCGAAGCGGATCGGCGGGATGATCCGGCGTAGTGCGCGCAACGGAGGATCGGTCAGCGTGTAGATGATCTCCGCGATGATCAGCACGATCCCCTTTGGCTGCCAGTCCCGCGCGAGCATCTGGACGATGTCGAAAACCAATCGACCGATGAGCACCAGCAAATAGAGCCAGAGGACGTTGACGATGACGCTGGCAACGGGGCTCACAGTCCCGAGCCTACGAGATCAGGCTGGACCGCACAGAGGCGGCGACCTCAACACCCTTCGGGGTCAGCAGGAAGACCTTGCCACCGATCCGCTCGATCGTCCCCTGCAGCCCGAACGTCAGGCCTGAGGCGAAGTCGATCATCCGCTTGGCGTCGTCGGAGGTCAGCCCCGACAGATCCATGGAGATGACGTCACCGGCCCGGAAACCCTCGCCGATCGAGCGCACGTCCGCGTAGGCCGACGGCGTCATGCGCACGACGTCGTACGCAGCCTCGATCCGTCGCGGCCCCTGGGTCGGGGCGAACCCGCCGGCGCTCTGCTCCACGGCGATGTCGGGACGGCCGGAGTGGCCGCGCTCATCGCGATCGTGTCGCTCGTCGTACTCAAAACCGTAGTCCTCCTCGGCAAGCCCGAGGTAGACGGCGACCTTCTGGCGCAAAGTGCTCACTGCGCTTCTCCTTCGTTGTTCTTCCCGCCCTTGGATTGACGGTACCCGACAGTCGGCCGACTGCC
>WBZV01000330.1_pt1 | contig 30228 bp, 35 predicted proteins | sample 5204221 | NCBI WGS metagenome assembly WBZV01 (sample SAMN12344360, study PRJNA552823) | activated sludge metagenome | biome: Activated sludge suspended growth; feature: Nitrification reactor; material: Wastewater; isolation source: activated sludge from nitrification reactor of wastewater...
AAATCTGTAATGAAAACAACTGGAAGCGTAGGGGAAAAAAAGATTAAAAACACTTCCACAAATGTCAAATCTAAGCGGTCAGGGAGCAATGGAGCATAACGGACGGGTATTTGTGTCAGGTTTTGCCTTGCACAATGCTCAATTCAAAGGACAAATGTTGATGGCAAAACTTGCACAAATACCTTGTTAGCAGCAGTAGCATACGATACAGTTAATTAGAAGTGAAAAAAATAATAAAACTTTTTTAGGGTGGGAATTAAATCTAAATATTATGTTCAATCCATACAGAATTATCTTGTAAAAGATTGGTGCTTACATAAGCATTATGCAAAAAAAATACCTTCTGTTATTCAGTATAGCTTTGGATGCTTTGATGAAAACAGAATGATGATAGGAGTTGCAGTATTTGGATTGGCTGGAAACAGTAACTTGAATGAATTAGAAGGTTATCCAATATTGGAACTAACACGACTAATATTGAATGATGAAAAGGAAAAGAATGTTACAAGTTACTTTGTAAGCCAATGTCTGAAAATGTTACCACACAAAGGGTTTATAGTTTCCTTTGCTGATGCAAACCAAAAACATCACGGGTTTATTTATCAAGCAACGAATTGGATTTATACTGGAGAAAGTGCAGCAGCAGAAATTTACACAAATGGTAATATAGAAATGCACAGCAAAACATTTTCAGACAAATACGGCAGACGGGATAAAGCATTTGCAAAAGAGAAAGGATTTGAAATAATTAAAAAGCAGCCAAAGCATAGGTATTTTTTTATATTAAACAATAGAGTAGAAACGAAAAAGATGAAACAACTTTTACAAGATAAATTTGGAATTAAACCATATCCGAAAGGACAAAATCAGAACTATGATGCAAGTTACAAGCCGAGTATTCAAACTCAACTGTTTTGAAAAAACAGAAGTGGGTGGGCAAAAAAGTTTTATTATTTTTTCGTCCAAGTTACCGATGAACTTTGATAGATGCACGGCTATTGCTGCTAACTCATTTATACACGCTAAAAAATATCGTTTATCTAAAATAAAAAGCAATGGATAGATCAATTAAATTCAGATTTTGGACATCATTCCTTATAAACCGCTTTTTGGACATACAACGGGCAGACAAGCGAAAACAATTTGGATGGCTTTTATGAAGGGTGTGTCCGACAATGGCATATAACGGTTTGCGTGTATAAGAAGTGGCGGATTAGAACTCCAAAACTTTCAGCAAACGCAGAACTTAATTAGAATTACAAAACTTAATATTAACCGAGAACCCGCCATTTTTTATAAACGCTGTTAGTGGCTGGGTTTCTAAAATTTAATAAAATGGAATACACTTTAAAATTCAACTTTACCACATTAAAAGTAGGACGTGGTGGAAGTATCAAAGGCGGTAATGGTGGCGGTGAATGTGATATTACAACTGACTACCCATTAGATGAATTGAAAACGAAAACTGATGATTTGAAATCAATTGCTTATGGCTCATTGGTTGATAATCCAAAGGTTAAAAAAATGGGTTCAATTCAGTCTATTGATATTGTCGATGTGGTGGCTCGTTAGCCTTGCCACTAACGTTCCGATTATTTGCGTTCGGCAGGGCTTAGAAGCACAAAATATTGTTTAACAACTAAAGTTTAATAAAATGAAAAAAACTGAATTGACAACCGAAACACCTGCTGACGCAAATAATGTGTTAGCGGTTCGTTCTTGTGTGTTGGCAAAAGATGATATGGGTGATGATTTATGTAAATATTGTCCACTTGAAAAGAAAGGTGTTTACGGAGTAGATGGTGGATATATGGCAGGATGTGAAGGTAGTAGGTGTGATGATGCTTACGAAAATTATTTAGACGAGTGCGCGTTGGTGAATGACCGCTAACTCATTTATACACGCTAAAAAATATCGTTTATCTAAAATAAAAAGCAATGGATAGATCAATTAAATTCAGATTTTGGCGAGATGGAAGAATGCAATTTGCAACTCAACTAAATGCTTATGTAAATACAGATAATGAATTTCAAGGAGATGGCGAAGTATTAATGCAATACACAGGAATACAAGATGAAAACGGTGTTGATATTTATGAGGGAGATATTGTGATCCCTGTAAAGTTTAATGACATCCCAAATGTTATAACGTATGTTTCACATGGTTTTTACAGAGTAAAGAAGCATGGAGAAAGAGTATATTGCAATATGCTTGGTTCTTGTAATATAAAAGTTATTGGAAACATTTTTGAAAATGCAGATTTATTAAATATAAACCAAAACCAATGACCAAAGAAAAAATCTTCCAGCAGATTGAAAATCTGATCCGGCCAAAGTTTGAAAACGAAACAACGGTCTTTAAAAAATTACTGCTCTCTCCATATCACCCAATGGTGGTCGTGGAATATGTAAAAAGAGTTTCAACAAAAAGAGCCAACGTCAAAGAGAAAGCAACTCAAAGCCATATTTGGAGGCATGAAACAATGCACCTTCAGATACATCATTTTGAAGGAGCCGAGAAACTATATCAGAAATATTTAAAAGCAAGTTAATGGCAGTTTGTGAACGACATGGAGTATATTTAAAAGGAGAGGAGGTTTGCGGCTATTGCTTTCGGGAAGGATTTAAAGAGAAATCCATAAAGCAGAAATCAGCACCGGGCAAAAAGACTTCAAAGAAAGTTTTAAAAGACAAGGCTCAGGCTTTGTTTTCTCAACTTGTAAAATTGACTTATTGCAAAGGTCAGACATTTACGAACTGTTACACTTGCAGCAAACCAATCAGGGTAAATGGCAATGACCTAATTTCCACTACCCACGCAGGGCATTACTTCCCAAAGTCAACACATTGGATGTTAGCATACGACATTGAAAATGCTGCTCCCCAATGTTACCAATGCAACGTTTGGAATCAGGGAATAATCCCGGCCATGCGCTCAAAATTAGTTCAAAAGTGGGGCGAAGAAAAGATCAAAGACCTTGAAAAAAGAGCCTATGAATTTGCTATAAAAGTAAAAACCGGGCAGTTAAAAAGCACACCGGATGAAATATGGTTAATGGCAAAGATTCAGGAGTTGAAAGGAAAATTGAAATAATGTCGATCCAAAAACTATTAACCCGAAATCTGAATCTCTCTGAGGCTGCTTTTGTGCTTGGGGTGGCTCCAAACACCCTTCGGAAATTAGCAAAGGAGTTCGGATTGGAGGCAGAAAAGCCACGAGGTCAGCGAAGATATGACCCTGACAAAGTGGAGCGATTGTGTGGATTTTTGGCTCAAAAAAAGATGAAAAAATATTTTTCAACAAAAAGGGTAATATATTAAAAAAAAGAATATATTTGGGATGCCGAAAACACATAGTATGTATCTCAGAAAAACGAATTTTGTAAATATAGCCGCTCGTAAAGAGAGCGTGAGGACTGGTTCCTATGTGTGCCAGGGCAATCCGTTAACCGGGCTTCCTCCGCTCTCCTTATGGGCGGCTTTTTTTATTGGATCATGGCACTAAGAGATCAACCATATCTACCCTTATATATTCAGGACTTTATGACTGATGAAAAGTTGATTGAATGCTCCGCAATGGCAACCGGAGTTTATATACGGCTTATGTGTTTAATGCACAAATCGGAACAGTATGGTAAAATTTTGCTCAAGCAAAAGGACAAGCAAACTGACAAGCCAATTAAAAATTTTGCTTTGAAAGTTGCTAAAAATATGCCATACGATCTAACAACGATTGAAACGGCACTTGAAGAATTGACCCAAGAGAATGTTTTATCTGTTCAGGGCGATGAACTTTTACAAAAAAGAATGATAAAGGATTGTGTATTAAGCATTAAGAGGGCAGAAAGCGGAAAAAAAGGCGGCCAAAAATCCGCTTTAAAAAATGATTTTGCTAACAATTTTGCTCAAGCAAATAGCCAAGGAAACGACATAGCAAACTCTGAATATGAAAATGAAATTGAATATGAATATGTAAATGAAATTGATAATAAAAGTAAGAGCGGAAAAATTTTTAAAAAACCAACTGAAGATGAAACGATCCAATTTTTCACCGATTCCAATTCGACAAAAAACGAGGCTATAAAATTTTATTCGTACTACGAATCAAACGGCTGGAAGGTAGGCAAAAACAAAATGAAGGATTGGAAAGCATCCGCACGGGGCTGGATCATGCGAACCCTGACCGATCAAAAAAATGGCAAGTTCCAAAACGGAACCAGCCAACACCACCTTCGCAACGATTCAGGAGTGCTCGACATTTCAGCCGAACATAACCGCAAAGGAATGGAAAGATTAGGAATGATCCCAAAAACAGCAGAAGCATGACCACGACACAAGTAACCCAGGAACAAATGGATGCCTTTAACGCAAAATGGAGGCAAAGGACAGAGGAACAATTCGCACCACTTCCGATGACTGAAAAATCACAAGAGTATTGGGATAAGGTAAATTCCTTACCAGACCACCCGGTTAAAAAACAATACAGCGAAGATGAAGCAAAATTGATTTTTTGGAAATATTTGGTTTCGGTAATTGGTAAGCCGGGAAAAGAAATTTCCGATCAAATCAGGGCCGATCAATCCTATTCCAACGCCTGCAAAATTATTATTGATTTCATTTTCGGACTTCCAAACGAAACAATAAACGGAAAAGGCGGCCTGTATTTTTGGTCTGATCCTGGACTTGGGAAAACTACCCTGCTCCGGGCAGCGATCCAATCGGCTCACATTTCATTCAATGTCATTAAAAACCCTGGAATCGTTTTTTGGTCATCCATGACCAAGGACATTTCCAAAAAAATAGGAGGCCATGAAGTTGACCTGACCTATGCAAATGAAAGCCATTTATTTTTAGACGACCTAACCGAAAAGATTAACCAGGTTTCGCACTACGGAGATTACAAGTACTCCATGAATGAAATCTTCCAAAACAGGTACGAACTATGGAAATCAAAAGGTCTATTCACGCTCATAAGCTCAAACATCGTGGTAAGCGATAAAACGCCCGGAACGCTGTTTTCTTTTATGGATGGCCGAAGTATTGACCGATTCAAAGAAATGTTTACTGTGGTCGAATTATACGGCAAATCAAAGAGGATTTAATTATTCACAATAAAAAAAATGAATATGGAACAAACTTACGTCAAAGCCTACATGAGTCCAAAACTCAAAGCGAAGGTTAAAAAATTTGCAACTAAGACCGTAAAAACCATGTATCAGGTCGTACAGGAGGCGGTAAAAATTCACATGGCATAAAGCAGCCGGAGCCTGTCGAACGTCTGGAATTTGGCAGGCTCTATTTAAAGGTTGTTTTAAGTTGAATACAAGAATAAGCAAGAAAAACAAGCCATGACAAAAGAAGCAGTAAAGCAGATCATTTCAGACGAAACATTCAAGTTCATAAATGAAATGGAAAAAGAAACCGAAATGGGAGATTACCAAAGGAGAACAATGGTCGCAACGGCGGCCCAGCTAAAAATAAGGCTTCAAAACGCTATCAACAATGCGATTGAAACAAGACAGATCATTTAATCCCTGAAAGCAGGGAGCCATACTCAGTAAGTTAAGTTTTCCTTGCCGGAATAGACACCCGGCAAATCGCAGGGTATATCAATTGGTAGATTGCTAGCATCATACGCTGGTCGGTTGGAGGTTCGAGTCCTTCCCCTGCAACAAGATCGGATTGTCAATACATGACTTTCGATTGTTTACACGAATGACAGGGCGGCAAAAGTGCTGCCCGAATTTTAAACTAAACCTATAAAACATGAAAACAATATCAGAATTTAAACAAAGATTAATTAATTTAGTAGCTTGTACAGATGCACGTAATTGGGCAGATGGCAAAACGGCGTCCGAAGCCTGGGAGCAATGCGAAAGAGGCGATTGGTTATTGTGGTGGTCACAAAAAGAAAATACTGATTTAAGGCAATTAACCCTTGCCAAAGCGATGTGCGCAAAATTAGTCATTCATTTAATGAAAGATGAGCGAAGCATAAAAGCAGTTGAAGCTGCAGAAAATTACGGATTGGGATTAATTGATTTAGAAGAATTAAACGCCGCCGCCGCCGCCTACGCCGCCGCCGCCGCCGCCAGAATTGCAACATTAAAAAAATGCGCAGACATCATCAGAGAAAATATTACACCTAATTTTTTATAAATATTTAAACCTATAAAAATGAGCAATAAAAAAGAAATGTACTGCGGAAGCGGAAGGGCAATTGGGAACAATGGAATAAAAATACAATTAGACTTAACTCAACTTGGCGAATATCTGAAAGGAGAAGCTAAGGACAAGCAAAGAAAGTGGACAGACAAAACCGGGAAGGAACACAAAACAATTGACTTGGTTGTATTTCCTTTAAAATCAGAAAACGTAACAGAACACCGGACACACTCTGTTAAGGTTGATAATTTCGTGCCTGATCCGAATTACAAAAAAAGCAAAGAGGAAAGGCAGCCTATAAAAGTTGACGATCCATTTGAAAACGTTAGCGATGATTTACCGTTTTAACCAATGGGGCTTATATACATAGCTAACCCTACCCGTTGGGTTAGCTATGTATATAAGCCCCAATTACAAACTACACCCGCCATTACTTATAGCGAGTGTTAGCACCAGTTGTTTATGAATAATTTTCCAAAAGAATATTACGAACGTCAATCAATGTTTCCAATAGACGACGAAACATATAAAGCTTTAGAACAACGTAGGCTTAAAAAGCTAAAGCATACGATAAAAACCAATGGAGGTTATGGTATTAAATTAGACACAAGAGATAATTTAGGCGATGGAATAGAATTAATGACAGGATACAATCTGTCATCGGTATGGGCAAAGCTATCTCACCAAAAAAGCCTATTTTATCCGTATTCGATTCCATTGCCTAAACAAAAAAGAAGCAATTTGGCCGTTAGTTATTCGCGAACTAATTTATTAGAAATTGAGCGAATAATAAAAACATACCTAAGAGGTAATGAGTTTTTTTTAGAAAATTGTTGCGGTTGGAGCACCTTTTCGACTATGGCGGCTTATTTTGGGTATAATGGCATTGGTTGTGATATTTGGGATACAGCATTAGAATACAGTAAGCAACAATATGAAGCCATTAAAGGATTGCCTAACATTGGTGATTATCAGATAATGAATTGCGATGGGATGAATTTACCTTTTAGCGATGATACTTTTGATTATGTATATTGCAACCCTCCATTTTTAGACATTGAGCTTTATTCTGGAAAAGAAAATGACATTGCAGATGGTGATTTTGATATGTTTTTGAATAAGTTAACGCGGTTATTATCAGAAAACTTTAGAGTTTTAAAAAAAAGCATGCTTTGCACGATGACAATTAACGATAAGCGTGAAAGTGGTAAGATAATACCAATGCAAAAATATTTGATAGATTGTGCTTTTAATGTTGGGTTTAAATTACATGATTTTGTTATTGCCGAAAACCCCACAGGCGGAAGTATGATAATGAGAAAAAGAGAATATAAATATCGTAGAACGGCAAAGATGCATGAATATGTGATAACATTTCAAAAGTGATGCACTGTCTTTTTACAATTGGTGCTAACGGCAACTCATTGGCGAAGGCGGGATTTCAGAGTACGTCCGCACAGCCTTGCAGAAATGCTAAATAGTAGTACTCCGTTGAGCATATAGCGTCCAGCCCCGCTTTTGCCAATGAAATGTTGGGCGCAGTTAATCTTTATGTACACAGAACAACAAATCAGAGAATGGAAATCTAAGGCTGAAAAATGGGATGCTTTAGGAGACAAGATTGCGGCATTTTATGTCGATGAAAATGGTGATGAACTTGAAGACGAAGAAGGTGGTGATTTATGTGATATAGGCGAAGTTGCCGCAGCAGCGTTTGGGTTTCTTTAATTACGCCCAACGGTACTCGGCTTTGCGAAGTGGCGGATTTTCAGCACAAATGTTCATTTGAAAAACTGAACTTGAACCTTGCACTAAACTGCCATAGAAGCACGAAACCCGCCATTTTGCAAAACCGATGTTAGCGGTTCGCCCTTCTTTTCTGTCGTGTTTGTTCGTTGTCATTTCGTGTCTGTCTTGGTGCGTTGGCTTGGTGGCTCTTTTGCAAAACTTGGCTTTAGCGTGGGCTTGTGCGGTTTTGCAAATGTGCCACCAAATGCGTGGGCTTAGATATACATATTTGCAGTGTTTACCGAACTGTCCATTGGGTAATAATTGTCAATAGGTGCTCGTTGTGCAAAGTAGTCTAACTGTGCTCTTTTTGCTTGGTCAATTAATTTGTTCCAGTCCCAAGGTGTAACAGAAATCATTGAATTACTGTCAACAATCCAGTCTGTCGTTTCCTGAATATCAATTGATGTTTTAACTCTGTCAACTACTTTGCCGTCACTTCGTCTAACTGCTTCGGTTGTAATTACAAGGTTAATATTGCCTTGATTTTGAATATCTACTCTACAGTAGAAATGCTGTAAAAATTGTTGTAATGTCATATTGTTTAGTTTAAAAGGATTTCTTCAATTTCTTCACTCGCTTTTTTCAAAAGTTCGGTTGTCTTGTCTTTGAGTTGTTGGGCTTGTTGTCTGATACTTGTAATGTGTTCCGCTATTTCTTTTTGTTTGTCAAGTGGTGGGCAAACAATCAAAATTGATTTCAAAGCGTCTTGGTTTATTTCAGGAATTACACCACCGTTGTTGTTTCTGAATATTTCAGATTGTCCAACTTTGCTTCTCAAATAGGCTTCCAAATAAACTGGTATCAACTTTTCTGTTTTCAATTCAATTTTAAAAATGTGAGAAGAAAGGATTGAATTTTCAATTTCAGGTTCAACAATATTTACAATACCTAAAGAACCTGAACGAGAAATTAAAATACAATTTTCATTTAATTTAATTCTGTCAGGAATTTCTTGTTCTAATACAAATCTTGGTGACTTATGATTAAGTCCATTTTTGCCTAAGTCGGTAACTCTTAAATATCTAATTCCACCTTCTTCAACATAGTTTCTAATTTCCACGCCATTTTTTAAATCAGCGATGTAGTGTTTGAAATTAGAAACTGGATATTTTGCTTTGCGTATTGCTTCAATAATTTTTATAAAACCGACTTGATGGTGGTATGGGTCAAATCTGTCATTTGTGATTGTCCTTATTGAAGTAACAAACATTCTATTCTTCAATGTATTTTCAGGTGGTTCAGGTAGTTTTATGCCTAACTCCTTCAATAAATAATCATCAATGCTTGAAAGCAGTTTTTGTGCTTCTGCTTCGTTCTTTTGCTTTTGAGCAATTACTTTATCGGTAATTTGTAAAATGCGTTTATCTTCAATTATTGGAATTGAAAGCAAAGCAGGATAATCTAATGCTGGGCGTGTTCCGCCTGTGCTTCTTCGGCTTGCTAATTTTTCCCCAATGTCTGAATTTAGAAAGGCTGCAAGTGTTTCGCTAATTTCTTTGCTTCCTGTTTTTATTACGCAAACGTGCTGATTAATATTTCCTTCAAAACCTTCGGGTGCAACCGATGCAACTGCCATTCGTCCAACGCCTGTAATTTTCACCAACAAATCACCTGCTGAAACTTGGCTTCTTTTCAGCATTCCGTTATGTGTTTCTTCGTTGATGTATTTGCAATCTTCAAACTCTAAAACTCCCGTTGGCGAAAGGTTTTGCACTCTTAAAAACGGTATTCCGTTTTCTTTTTCAGCATAATATTTTTCGCTTTCAGTTGTCTTTGGTGTTGCTCCGCTTGCCAAACCTTTTACATAATCTCTTAGCTTCTTTGGTTTCTTGGATAACACTTTCTTTTCAAGTTCTAAAAGTTCAGGAACATAAAAAAAAGGGTCAAAGCGTTTTTCCAATTCGCTTTTTTGCAAAATGAAAACTCGGCTTTTGTTGAGTGTTGGTGAAATTGTATAACTGCTCATCACTTCTCTGTCTTGTTTATGTGAGCAATAAACTTTGATAACTCTTTACCTATTTCAATCAACTCGTTGTTGTTGGTGCTTCTGCCTGTGGCATCATAGCCAATATCTTCGGCTATTGCCATAAAAATAGGGTAGTCGTCCAAAGCCGTTTGTTTTGCCAAAAAGTATTTTTCGGTCAATTCTTCTTTCAGCAAATTCACTTTGTCGGTAAATGCAGATTGAACAGCCGATTTATCGGCTTGTATCATTTCTGTAATTTCTTTTTTGTTGGCTTTCGGGTTTTTGGCTTTTGCGTCTGCTTCCAATTTCTTTATGGCATCTGCTTTTTCCTTTTCCCATTTCTCAACGGTAGCAATATACTTATTGTCGGTTTTTACTTGTTCTTTCAGTTTTGCCTTTTGGTTGCTGATTTTTTCGGTTTGCTTGTCTTTGTGCTTACGCAAAAACAAAACAGAACTTTTTACACCTGCACCTGTGGCACTAAAAGCGGTTTGAGGCATAGAAACAACAGCAACAATGCGATACATTTCTTCAATGTTGTCTCGCACATATTGCAAGCTACTATTGGTTAGAATACCGTCAGGAATTACAACTGCCAAATAACCAAATTCAACTAAAAATTTATGGCACTGTTCTAAAAACAAAACTTCGGTGCTTTGGCTGTCACGCAAAGCGGCTTTGCCGCTTGTATTTGTATTCAGCCAATCCACTTCTTTAACTGCCAAATTGTATTGGTGCATATAAGCCTTCTCGGTTTGCTTAATGCTACTTCCAAAAGGTGGATTGGTAATGATGAAATCAAATGAATTGAATTTAAACTCTTTGTTTCCCGATTTTGCTTGCATTTCGGTATCGCTTAAAAGTCCGTCCGATGCAATTACGTTGGTGTGTCCGTCATCGTGAATAATCATATTCATTTTGGCGGTTCGGGCAATTTGGTCGTTTATCTCAATGCCAAATAGGTTTTTCTCTGCGAAGTCGTGCCAATATTTGTAATGGTCTTTTTCATCTTTAATTGGGTCGTAAAATTCGTTGGCTTGTTCTCGCACTTTGTCCAAGGCGTAAAGCAAAAAACCACCACTTCCACAACTGGTGTCAAGCACTCTTGATTTATGCGTAATCGGCAAACTGTCAACAATGAATTTTACAATTGGTCTTGGTGTAAAATATTGTCCGAAGTCGCCCCTGAAATAACTGCCCATAAAAGTTTCAAAGGCTTTGCCTTTGCTGTCAAGGTCAGTTTTATTGAGGTTTATACGCTGAAAGTATTTTACAATGGTCAGCGTTTCTTGTGCAGTAAGTGTAATGCCGTCTTTGAAAACTTCGGGTGCTTCTTTTTCGCCAACTGCATAAATTTTCTTGATGCGTTTTAGCAAATCTTCAGGGTCTTCGTCACGGAAAATTTGAAAGTCGTAGGGTTCGCCTGTTTTTCTTGGGTGTTTCTCGTCCCAAATTTTGCAGAAGATAAGTTTATCTAATTCGTCAAATGCAACACTTGGGTTTCTTTGTCCACCGCCCCAAAGTGCTTGATGCGATTGAATGAAAATCTTTGTCAGTTCACTTTCGCTTACTGGTTGAAGTTCAAAAAATTTCTGTTTTACATTCGGGTCGGGTTCAGAAACAATATTTTTTGGTTCAATGTCAGTTTCCGTCTGCGAAATTCCACCTTTCACATATTTGTAAGGTGCAAGTTTGTTGATACCAAATTGCGGAATGTCGGGAATTTCAATTCTGCTTTTCGGCTTCTTGTCTGGAACTTCGTAATACTGATTTTTGATACGTGAAGTTGTCCAAACGTATTTTGCACCTTCGGCAACTGCATAACTGTATGCTTGGTCAACCGCAATATTAAATTGCTGGTCGGTTAAATCTTCTTTTTTACACTCAACTAAAATGTAGGTTTCTTCACATTCATCGTCTGAATAAACTGCAATGTCGGCTTCCTTTGTATCGGAACCCATTTGAACAGGAATGAACTGTTTAATTCTGTTTTCAGGATAGCCGTAAATCAAAACCAAAGTCAAGAAAGTTTCGGCTTGCACTTTCTCTTCGGGATTGTTGTAGTTCCGTTTTTTGTTTTGGTGAACGTATGTTATAAAATTTCGGTCTTCATCAAACCGAATAAGTCCTTGTTCTATTCCTGTATCTATTAAATTCATTCGTCTTTTCTCTTATTTATTTAGGTCGCAAAGTTAAGTTTTTAAAACCCGTTATTGTCAAAAATGCCCTTCAAACTGTCCGTTGTCCTGTTGTCGGGTGGTGGGTGGGCTTGGGTGCGGTTGGGCAAAATAAAATGTGCTGCAATTGTGTCGGCTTGTGAGTTGGCTTGCAGCTCTTTTTATTTTGCGAAGGGTTGGCATTTTGTCTGTCGTTTTACTGTTCGTTTATGTTTGTCGTGTCGTCTTTTAGGGTGACCGCTAACGCATTTATTGCAGCACAAAATATGCCGCTATACAACTAAAAATATTGATAAATGAAACCATTAACCACAATTTTATTATCTTTAATTTTCCTGATCTCCGGGAAATCGCAAAGACTTGAAATAGATAAAGCCGACCTTCATTTAGATACTTTACCTGGTTTTTATTTTGAATACAAACCAGACACCTCAGAGGCAATTATAACATATATTGACACATCAACTTGTGAAATAGAATTGATTAACCATTATCTTGAGACAGTTATACGAAGGGTAGGGGATCACAAAATATATTGGCTTTATGGCTACAAAACGGAGGAAAACGTCTTAGGCCGCAACAAAGAGCCACTACCTAAAAATATTATCCCTTTAAGTTTTTATTATTTTAAATGGAGCGACAAATGAAAACACTAACAGCAATTATCCTAATATCCAGCATGGCATTTTCTCAAACGAAATGCGTAATTGATCCCGATGAAGTGGAGTTGTCAAAATTTGGCAAAATACAAACTCAGGATGAAATTAAGCTTCAATTATCTGAAACGGGAATCGAGAACGATTTAATCTCCTTCTCCTGGTTAAAGGTTGACAGTATTTTCCACAATGGGAAACCTGACTGCATCCACGAATGGAGAGAGAATAAACCGGATTACTCCAAAATCAGGTACATAAAAAGACAAAGCGACACGATCAAAATGGAGTTAAAGAACTATACTCGGATATGCGCCAAGTGCATCAGGAGAGAAGCTGTCAGGGAGGAAAGCGGAACCAGGACACGAAATATTAACAAAAAAGATTGAGAAACATATTACAAAAAAACGTATATTTACAGACAAATTAATCCGATGTACATTGATTTGTGAATTTTAATTATTGGGTGTTTTGCGGCTGTGGTGGCTTACACTCTGTATAAAATATTCACACTCAAAAGGCCGGAAGATGAATAAGGTCGTTCAAATATTACGCTGGATGTGGAAAGGTTTAATAATGATATTGGAAGCAATATTCAGGAGCCTAACAAAAACCCAAGTAATGAGAAACCCAAAAGACAAATATTTTGCAATGTTCGTTATTTCTCTGTTCGTAAAGGTTGCATCCTGCGTTTATTATTACATTGATTCAGAGGGCTGTGCATATTGCGAGGAGGTCAATTTACATTTTATAGCCGGGCCGATGTGCGATGGTGATGCAGCCGATAAGCGGACATGGATCGACTCAATGCAAATTCAGGGCAACCGCAACGGCCAAAATTGGTTATGTGAAATAAGATGATATATGCCATTGAAAATAAATTTCATATCGGTATTTAAGCTCATAAAAAAGCTGGTCACTAAAAAGCCAAAACCGGTTCCAAACGAAGAAATCTTTAAACTTTAAAAGCAATATGACAGCAATCGAAACCGCAATTAACTCAGGGAGCCAATATGCTAATATATTAGACACCCTATTAAATTCTGGCGAAATATCCCAGACAGATCCCAAAACCACAGAAGTAATCGAGCAAATGATTTTAATGGTCAGGCAAACAAACAGTTTGCTTTCCAATTACGGCAAAAAAGAACTCAAAGGCCAAATCATTACTGGGGAATTTAGTCTAAAGGGCAGGCAAGACATAGACCCATCTTCCCCAATTGAAATAGAAATCTTCGGGAACAAAATAGCTATTTCAAACATTGAAAACATTAAGTCCGAAGTCATTGGCCTGATTGGGAGATTATTCACCATTGACCCCAGCGACCTTTTATTCTTCCATTCCTCAATTGACTACCGAGCCGACCAACTGGATTTTAATTTCGCATTCCAAACCAATGACGAAACACACCGAGTTGACAAAGGCACAGACATAGCCCTATTAACCCCTGCCCGAAAACTAACAACGGGCTACACTTACCGAAACAGAATTGACTTTTCAAACACAACGATAAAAGAGCTGCCAAACGAAATTTGGAACTACCCGAATTACAGCTTTAAGATTCCGTACTTTTTAACCAACGATCCGGTAGATTTACTAAGCCGAATAAGAATAGCAACAACCGGAAGTTACGGCGGCTATTTAGCTGACCTAAGATTTTGGGGGCCAACATTCAGATCTCAGGTTGACGGATTTGTGAATACTCTAAAAACAAACAAGTGGAAAACCATTCTCACCCAATGGGAGAGATTCTACCTAAATGCAGATGGCAACACATACAGGGCCATAAAAATGAAGTAAATAGATTTTGATTAAGTTTTGATTTTGATTGTTCGGGGAGTGGTTTTGATGAGGTTCCACTCCCTTTTTTAAAAGCAACCAATGAACAAAGGAACCATAGAATTTGATCTCTCAACTCCCGAAGGCCGGGAAAGTATGGAATTGTGTTTAAATTCCAGAAATCTAAAGAGCGCATTATTCAGAATAAGGGAAATCCTGTACAAAGATCACGAGGAAGCAAATAAACTAAAGGGCATTATTTGGAATGAATTTGAGGAAGTAGATCACTTGCTGGACTTATAATAATTAAAGTACTGATTAGTAACATATTAAAAAAAGTTATATATTTGCTAAGTAATGCCGCTAACAACCAAATTAGATATAAAGCAAATAGCCCGAACACTTTATAACAACAGGGCAAATCCTGACTATCAATCCAAGACAGGGCAAAGGAAGATATTAGGCGAACAGGGTATAAAAATGGCCAAAGCCACTTATGACGCTCATTATGACGAAGTTAGAGCCGAAATAGACAAACTCCACGATGCTGCATTCAGAAAAGAAACACGACCAGCCGAACGGGAAAGGATGGCAGAGCTGTTTTCGCAGATGGACTACATAACAGGATTGAAGCGAATTTGGGATGGGGAGCCGGACACTCAGGGCAAATATCCAACCTTTCGGGATATACTTCAAGCAGGAAAACAAGCTGCTGAGTTCTTTGGCTGGAACGCTCCTGCTAAGGTCGAGAATACACACGAAGCATCGGCCTCACTTTTAGAGTGGATGAGGACCGGAAGGCTTAAGGCGTTTAACGAGGACGGGGACCAAAATAAGGATTTTAAAGAAATTCTGTGAGAGCCGAGTTAAGCATTTGGGAAAAAACTACTCAGGTTTACCACCACTTGCGCAGAACAAAACACCGGGTTGTTGTCGCACAAGGCGGCGGCCAAAGCTCCAAAACCATTTCAATACTTCAATTTTTAGGTGACATTGCCATCAGCGAACCGAGAGTTACGATAAGTATATTTGGAATGACCTACGATCATTTGGGGCGGGATGCCATGCGTAATTTTAAAAACCTGATCGCAACCAATGAGGCATTTGCGTTTTTTATCGAAAACCCGGAAGCGAAAGAGGGACCATTTCAATTTAAAAACGGGAGCATTATTGAGTTTATCGCGTTGGATAACCCGGTTAAAGCATTGGGAGCCAAAAGGGAGTATTCCTATTTCAATGAGGCCAACGCGATTAATTACGAAACATACGAAAGAATTTATCTAAGGACATCGAAGCGGGTTTTTATAGACTACAACCCAACAGCCCAATTTTGGGTACATGAGCGCGTACTTCCGTTCAAGGACGTTGCCTATGGGTTTATTTCAACGTTTATGGATAACGATTTTTGTCCTCCGGCGGCGGCGGCAACATTAAAGGGATATTTCCTTAAATGGAAACAAACCGGCTCTGAATATTGGAAAAACCATTGGAGGGTTTACGGCTTAGGGCAGACCGGAGTCCCGGAGGGGGTTGTATTTCCTGATGTAAAGATCGTAGATAAGTTCCCAGAAATCAAAGAGTTAAGACACTTTGGATATGCTATTGATTGGGGCTTTGCACAGGATCCGACCACTGTTTTAAAATGTGGCATAAAACTAAACGGGGAATTTGTCGGCCATGAACTATTCTACGAAACCGGAATTAATGCATATTCCTTTGATGAGTTATTCCCGACACTTGGGCTCACAAAAAACGATCCTATCATTGCTGACGGGGCCAACCTGGATGCAATTGATTGGTTGGCTAAGAGGGGCTGGAACATTATGCCAGCCGACAAGCCCCCCGGATCAGTAAAACAAGGGATCGAATTACTTAATCAGATAGGTATTAACATCGTTCAAGGCTCCGACAATTGGATAAAAGAACAAGGAATGTACATCTACAAAACCAAAATGGGTGTGATCGACAAAGATGAGCCTGTGGATAGCTCAAACCATTGTTGGGACGCTGCCCGATACTTTGCAAAGTTTGCAGTCCTGAATAAAGGAGTAAACCCACGCAGGGTCAAAACAGGTAAAAGAAAGTTTTATGTAGGGTAAAAAATAATGTATCAGAATTGCTACATATTAAAAAAAACGACATATGTTTACATGACCATTTTATAACCAAAACCGTAACTCAATGGCAGTAAATACGAAAGTCGGCCTAATTACAGAGATCGACAAGCTAATCAACTCAACAGAACTCAACCAAGAAACGCAAGGACTCCTCCAACATCTTTATGCAGGAGTTCAACAAGTTGACAGATCATTTGTCCGGGAAACCAACTTTAAAGCAAAGCGCAAGGGAGGAACAACAACACCCAAAACCAATATGCCACCGAACTACGCTCCAACACCGGAGGAATTGGCAGAATTGGAAAAAAAAAGAATGATGCCGACTGTGCCACCTGTTGACACATTACAGGAGGAGCCAGCTCAAACAGTTGCCGAAGTAAAGCCACAACCAAATGAGGCCGAATTACTCGACCTCATCACCGATGGATTGGAAAAAGCAAAAGAAAACTACAAAACCGCAAAAGTATTCGCAAAGAAATTAAAGTCCATTGGCATCGAAGCCGAGGGCAAAACACATGAAGAACTTTTCAAAGCAGCCAAATCAAAATTTGACGAGATAAACGCATGATCCTTGTAAGGTTACAGAGATCAGATGGTCAATATTTGGAACTCAACCTACCTGAAACACCATCGGAGCTGACACTTAACCAAAAGGTCGAGTTCGATTTCGCTCAAATGGATGTGATCTCATGGTTAAAGAAGCATGAGGATGATTTATTTAAGAATCGAGCCGGGTATCTGCTTTGCATCGCAAAAGGAATAAGCCGAACTTTTGAAATTGATTTGTCTCTGATTATGAATTTAAAAGGTGGCAACCTCTTAGAGATTAACGAGAATGACTTTTTTGAGCATTTGGATTATTTGCAAAAGTCAGTCAAAGGGATAAATAAGAACCAATTGGAGGAAAGCCTTATAAATATTTGGGCTTTTATTTCCAATATCGTTAACCGGGCAAAAGAAAACCCAATGCCAACAGAAATCGAGTACAAAGGCCGGGTTTATCAAATGCCAAAGGTAGAGAAACACCCTACGACCGGAGAGCTGATGCACAAATCAATAACCTACAAGCAAGCTATTGAAGCGATCCAAACAAACAATCATTATGACAGTTGGCTGAGTGATAATAAAGAAATGTGGCAAAGCGAAACTCACGCTGGAATGATGTTCACAAAGTATCTGAGCGAAATCGTTTTACTGCTTCATGTGGATGAGATACCAATTGATGAGGATGAGTTTAAGATTTGGCTCGCTCAGCAAATAGAACACTTTGCGGAGATTGATTGGCAAACTTGTTTTTGGATTGAGCAATGGTTCGATGGCTACATTAAAGAGCTGAGAGAGAACAAGGAAAACACCTATTTTTTTGAAAGCACATTTGAAGCACGAAACCCGGAAGAACGACAAGCCGAGTTAATGGCAAAAGCAAAGGCTAAACAGATTTTCAAAAGAGTTGGAATGAAATCAGTTACAGCGCAACTCATGGAATTGAACCCATTTCAAAAAGATGGAATGTCAAAAATAGAAAGCATTATGAGAGCATCCTTTTCACAGATTGTAAACCTAATTAGTTCGCACAATGCACGATCCTAAATTAACACATGACACCGAACACGACATCGAAGTCGATTTAACTCATGGAGATTTTGACTTTGAGAGGCCGCAAGGTGATGTCGCTTTTTTGAATGATGTACAAAACAACCTGAATAAAGAATGGAGGCTCCGATAGATAAAACCGGATGGAAGGATAAGTACACCTTAAAGGAGTACAAGCAGAATAAAGATCAACTTTTGAAGTTGGCCGAAATGCTGCCATCACCAATCTATTTAACGAAACTCAAAAAGGTTCCCGGATTTGAATTGCTTTCATTAGGGATTGAATACTACAAAAATGAAAAAGTGATACCGTGGTATGAATATACTTTCACAGAACATGAACTTGTCAATCATGATGAAATGTTGAAAAACATTTTCATGGATAAAGGGATGCCCGGAATACAGGCTTATGTCCAATTGGATGTACCGATTTATTTACACAACCATTCAAGACAGTTTCCTGACCTATATCGCAAACCAAACACAACAAATTAAATATGAAACGATTAATTTTTATTCTTTGCCTTTTCTTTTCAATTTCGAGCCATGCACAGGACACGACCAAAATCGACACGGTTCAATTGACAATGTTGTGGAGCCAATGCAGTTTTTGCAATCCACAAACTGACATCGGATTTGCCACCTTCCGCAATAAGGGAACACCCGAAAAGCCAAACGCAGAGCTGATCCAATACCTTGACCGGGATTTGCAACCATTAAAGAGTCAGGCCATTGTATGGATGATAAACATTCCAAAACGAAATAAGTAAATGTTAAAACCAAGCCAAGCACCCTACACACTAAACCGCTTCTTTCAGCACATGAGAGAGGCGGTTATGTATTTCGATAACTCAGGAAATATAAACCTAAACACATTTATCTGGGTCGATGTATTGTCGGATTTAATTAGTTCAAACTTTGGGGCCGACGTTCGTTTTCACAATAGCGATTATTTTTATTCCAAAAGATATGATAAGAAAAAGAGCAGCATCATGGAACTTGCGGCTCCCGTTTTATTGGTTCAAGAGATTGGCGGCACATTTGAGAACATCCACAAAGAAGCAAACAGGCCGACGCAAATAGCGCATAGGATAAGGATAACTTTACTTGATACCTATGTCGATTCCAAAGATCAGGACAAGACTAAGAACGACAGAGAACTGCCCGACGTTTACCGGGATTGCCGGATCATCCTGAGAAAGGCCATGAAATATTTGAACGCTGTCCGTTATTGCACCATCACGCACTTGGACGCCAGCACCGAGAGCGGATATTTTAACACCGATTTATTGACTTATAAGGTATCACAAAGTGAGATCACGTCATTTGTTGCAAAAGAAACAGCGATAAACGAAGCCTTTAAGTCAATGTTACAATTAAACTCTAATATACAATACGAACTGATTTTGCCACTCACAGGGGCCAATTTGGCCGGTGTGCAAATTGAATTTAGTTTAATTGAAAATATATGTGAAACAGTGGCCTTTGATTTTACGCAAACAGGAAATGATTTTGTCTATGGAAGTAAGTAATATAAGATTCCAATGGTTCCACAGTCAAGGGATATTCTCTGACGGCGCAGGGAGTTATCCGTATGCCTTCCATTGTTTGATTCAAAAGAATAAACGACTTGTAAGTCCAGAACTTGTTTCGCAGTTATTTCAGCCTAAAAACCCAATAAACCCACAATTGAATTGAATTTAACCGATCAAATAAAAGCGTTATTCCAAAACAAGGGCAGAGCCTTAAGCGAAGAAATCAAATCGGAACTTAAGGATCAGGGCCATTTGCACACGGGAAAACTCTTTAACTCGATTAAGTCAACCGCAACAACAGAAGGGAAGGAGGTCGCTCTCAATGTTAGTATGTTGGATTACTTTGAATTTGTTAATCGTGGAGTTCGGGCGAGCCGTATTCCATTCGGAGGTAAGCGCACCGGGAAGAAACGAAGCAAGTACATCAAAGCTCTTATAAATTATTTCAAGCAAAAAGGCAAAAGCATTCAGGAGGCAAAAGCGGCAGCGTTCGCAACAGCACGGAAACACTCAGATCCAAAAGGGCCGGGTATGCCAACAAAAAACAGTTATTCAAAGGAGTTTTCAAGCAACGGAAAGCGTTTGAGATTCATTGAGGAAAGCACCGAAGTGAGCAAATCAATTGAGGAGCTGGACACGCAAATCCAGGATCAAATTGAAAATGAATACAACCGAATATTTGATAAATTTGAAAAAGCGGTAAGGTAATGTCAACAAGGCAGCTCGGTTTTAAATTGGTAACGATTGGCAATGACAAAACATTGTCAGAGATTGACAAGATCAACAAAAAAATGGATGAGCTTTCATCCAAGATCAAGGCCATTCAAAAAACACCGATAAAACTTTCAACTGCATTTGACACCAAAGGACTGAATGAACTCCTTAAAGTCCTTGACAAAGTGGATAAGACAAAACTCAATCCTGCAATTGTTTCCACGATCAAAGAATTAAAAGCGCAGTTAGGACTCCTTGAAAAGCAAGTCGGCACAACTCAGGAGAAGTTAAACAAAATCAGCACTCCACAATTAACCGATGTAGAGATAAATAAAATCAATGGCTCTTTTGTGCAACTCAATGGATCAGCAGCGAAGGTCATGGAAACGATCTCAAAGCTGAGGCCATCCATTGCGAATATTGACGATGAGAGCATCCGAAACACTTATGACAGTTTAGACAAAGTCTATGCACGATTAAAGACATTAAAGGAAGAAAAGAAAGCTATACTATTCGACAAAAACACTTCTGAGGTGGAAACAGCCTCAGCATTGGCCCCACTCATAAAAGAGCAACAACTCCTCACAATCCAAAAAAAGGAACTTGAAGCACAATCCAAAAAAACAGCTCAGGCACTTTTGCAGGAAGGTAAAAATATTCCCATTGATTCAACGGTCGGGATGAGATTAGAATTGAATAAACTCATAAAGGAATACGAGAACCTGAGTAAAGCCGAAAAGCAAGCAGCCAACGGCCAAGAGCTTAAAAAGAAAGTCATCGACCTGAGCGCAGAGGTATCAAAAGAGGAGCAGTCAATCGGGAATTTCAGGCGCAACGTTGGAAACTATCAAAGTGCACTCGCTGGATTGCTGCCACAATTGGAGTCATTACAACGGGAGGGCTTATTTGCAGGACAAAGCCTTGAAAATATCTTTAAGGCCGATTTAATCGCAAAAGAACAACAACTCCGGGCAGAAATTCAAAAGCTCGGTGATGAGTTTAAGGAATTAGGAACAGACATTCAAAATGCAGGGCAGAGGGCTAATTTATTGGGCCAAATAGATGACAAAGTAAGAGAACTCGGATCGGTAAGAGGAACACTCGACCAAACAGGAAACAGCCTCACCCGTTTAGGTGGAAAATTAGCAAGTATCAGCGACATTGTAACGGGAGGACTTATCGGAGGCGGTATTGTTGCCACACTCGGAGCATTGACAGGATTTGCAAGAGGATCGCTCCAAGAGTTTACACAAGCGGAAACAGCACTCGCAAAAATAAACCAACAGCTCAAAATTACGGGCAATTCATCAGGTCAGAGCGCAGAGGGTTTGCAGGAAATGGCTAAGGAGCTGGAAGTATTAACCGGGATTGATGGAGATCAGATATTAAACGACATTACATCCGGGTTATTGAAGTTCACACGAATACAGGGCCAAGTTTTTCAAGATGCACAAAAAGCAGCGTTGGACTTGTCCACAGTATTAGGAGGCGATTTATCAGGAGCAACTCAATTACTTGGCAAAGCACTTGAAAACCCAATCAAAGGGATAACGCAATTACAAAAGGCAGGGATAAGCCTTGACGCATCTGCTCAAAAACAAATCAAACAGGCCGTACAACAAAACGATATATACAAGGCGCAGTCGATTATTTTGCAGGAGGTCAATAAACGATTTGGAGGACTTGCAACCGCAGTCAACCAAACAGACTTGCAAGGGATCAGAAAATTAACGGTTGATTTTAACAACTTCAAAGAAGCGGTTGGAAAAGGACTCATCGCAGCGACAAACACGATAATAAAATTCTTTTCCGATGTTTCGCTTGGTGTTGATGTATTCAGCGAAAGTACCCGGACACTTGAAAGGGGCTTAAAAACTTTAGAAGAAACAGCGATAAAAGAAGTCGCAAGTATAAAAGGAGTAGTTGAAGCATTAAAAGACGAAACACTAAGCAGGGAGGGCCGGGATGCTTTAATTTCTGAGTTGATTACAAAATATCCCGATTTAATCGACCAATACGATTTAGAATATGCAAGCATTGACAGGCTTAATGAGATACAACAGGAGTTAACAACAACAGTCCTGAAACAGGTAGGGGAGAGGATAAAAGCACAAACAAAAGAAGCATTAATCACGGAGCAAGTAAACAAAAGCATCGAGATTGCTTATTTAAAAGCAGGGCGTTTGTCAGCAGGACAAAAATTTGCTGCCGGAATAACCGGAACAAACCAACAACAGGCCGTGCAAAAGTTCATTGCACAAAAGGAATCAGAGATAAAATCATTACAAAGCCAAATAAACGACATAGATAAAACTTTTGAAGAATATGACAAAACAATAGCAAAGGCGATCGGACTTCCATTGACCGAAGCGAGCTTCACATCCGCAGAAAAATTAAACACTCGTATAAAAGCGGTCATAGGTGAAACAGCCGAAGTACTAAATAATGACAAAGCAAGTCAGGCCGCTAAAAACTATGCAGCCAAATTAAACGCAGAATTTAAAGCCGTTCAAAAAGAACTAAACGCAGGAGATTTAAGCGAAACAAGGCGGCAGGAGCTAATAAACAAAGCAGCCGCAGGACTTCAAGAGCTGGCGAGGTTATCCGCAAAACGAATAATAACAGCAGCAGACACAACAGAAGAAGAACAAAAACTCGCTGAAAAAACAGCCGATGCAATCGCTGACCAACAAAAGCGGATTAACGAGTTAATAAATAAGATCAAGGACATTGATTTATCTGCAATCCCTTCCGAATTTGAGAGGAGCATCGAGCAAGCCAAAGAAAATACAGACAGACAAGTCAGAGAGATACAGGCATCCATTGAAACATTGGAGGTAAAAGAGATAAAAACCGATCTCGACAAAATCGAAATTGCAAAATCCAAAGAATTGATCGAAGCGGTAAAGACAGCAGGAAAATCCGCAGTCGATAAACTAACCGAAGCAAGGCAGGAGCAAATCAAAAAAGCGGCTCAGGAACTTGAAGAAACAAGGAACGAAATTTTAAAAATCATTACAGACATTAACAAAACCGAAATTGATTTGCAGATAAACCAAGCCGATTTCGATTTGCAACAAGCAACACGAACCATTAAAATAGACTTTGAAAGCAATGTCGATGGATTCAAAAAACAATTGGAGGCCGGAGTTATAACTCAGGAAGAATATAACGATCTCATCACTCAAAACGAAATCGACAAGCTGGATGCAATTGATAAATTGTACGAAGGATTTAATCAAGAGTACATTAAAAAATTAGACATCCGATATAAAGCGGAGTTGGATATTGCCAACAAATTAAAGGACAGCGCAAAATCAAAAGCACTCACGGACTTAACCAAAGCAAACAGAGAGGTTGAACTTGACTTTCAGGCCGGAACATTAACCATAGAACAAGCACTTGACAAGCGAATATTAAACCACGCAAATTATGGACTCGCACTCGAAAAGATTGATCAGGAATACGCAACAACAAAGCAAAAACTTGATAATCAGTTAATCGAAAGTGAGCAAAGGGTTAACGACTTGGGAGTCGATGCTCACCGGGCGGCTGAGGATGCAAAAACGGAGTACACGATCAACAAAAATAAGGAAATAACCGAAGCCCAAAAACGAAACCTTGAAACCCTAAAAGACCAAGCCATTGGATTATTTGAGGACATTTCCGGAACATTGTTTGAAATCGAAAACGCCCAGAGCGAGAGGTTATTTGAATCTCAAAAATCAAGGCTGGAAAAGAATTACGAAAATCAAATAAAACTCGCAGCAGGAAACACTCAAGAGATCGCACGACTTGAAGCAGAGAAAGCCAAAAAGATTGAAGATTTGGAAAGGCAACAAGCAAATAAACGAAAGGCTCAGGCTATCCAAGAGGCTATTATTGCCGGAGCGTTGGCAATCGTTAAGGCTCTCCCGAATTTCCTTCTCATTCCTTTTATTGTGGCTGCAACCGCTTTACAGATAGCAAGGATAAAAGCTCAATCATTCGCAAAGGGAGGAAAGGTAAAGGCATACGGAGGATTTACAGGCGGATCATACGCACCTCCGGACGAAACAGGAGAGCGGCCTGTGGATGCACAATTGCACGAAGGAGAGTACGTCAGCACTCGCAGACAGGTAAATAAAAACTCATGGCTGTATGATATTTTGGAGGCAGATAGAAACCGAACGAACGCAGGAGCATCGACTGACTTGGAACAAAGAATCGCAGAAACAATACAAGCAAGGAGGCGAGTTGTTTTTAATCTTCAACAGGACAATAAGTTAAAACGATTTGATCCGATTATCCCGGTCGTTATTCCACTCGGAGGATCAGGAAAGCAACAGGCCGAATTTACAGACGAGCAGATCGAAAGGCTTGCTGATGTAATGGCTCATAAAATAGCGCAACGATCAGGAGAAGCGATTTACTCCGGCACGGTCGAAGGTAGCAAAAACGCAACCAAACAAGCATTGAGATTTGAGAGAACCCAACAACGTAAAGTAGTATAAAATGGCAGTCGTTTTAAATAGTCAACCCAAAACATATTGTCCGGCTCATTGGTCTGTTCCCTTTGGCATTTCATTGTCGGATTTAGGAACGCCACCGACTCGAATAGATTTCGGATATTACTTGGCAGAAAGCGGAGGCACTCGTTTAATGGAAGATAAGAAGTACACACCATTTGCCACAGCAACGGAGTTCACAAAGGATTTTAAAAGTCTTTGCAGGGGTTTGGTTTATACGTCATTTCCGGCAGAACTCGCAACGCAACAAACCGACTCCAATATCATCAAGGCCGTTAAATTAAAATATGGTGAAGTCAGTTACAACTCCAATACTTGCGCCACAGTTAAGACGATCACTTTCGATTCAAATGTGTTTTACCTTTTAAATGCAGGGGCCAATACAGACACCCAGGCATTATTTGGAACATCATCAGGATTTACCGCACCACGAACCGGATTGCTTTTAAGTCAACGGCCTGACTGGTGGGAATTACAACACGGGGCTAAAGACTACCTTTGGTTTTTAGGCGCTGGAACAATTACCGTTAAGTATTACAATGGCACAAGCCAACTCGGAAGCACTCAAACATTCAATTTTTCCGGAGCCACAACAGTAAAATACATTTGCCTGGATTATTCTCTTTACTCCATAACCACAAATCCGACCCATGCAATCGTAACAATGTGGGATGGTGCGAACGGGGATAACGGGAAATCTTATCGGATCAATTACTGCTTTTGCCCGGAGCAGGATAATTACCTGGGAGTTTTATTCTTAGAGCCAATGGGAGGCCGGGGAATGCTATCTACCGGAAAGCCTTTATCAATTGACCAGGAGCGCACAGCCACGACCATTTACAAGCCAATGGACTTAACCCAAAGCAACCACAAGACCGGAGGCCGTTCGGTTATCATTCCCGTTGGAACCCGAAAGCTGACCTTTGAAAATCAGATCGACAACGCACCGGGTACGACTCGCTGGCTGCAAAACTTTATCAGTTCACCGGGACATCACGCACAGCGTGGCTATGGTGCAAATACACGTTGGGAAAAATTCATCCTTGACACCGGATCAGTAAAGTTAATCGAGCGCAATAAATTGATTAACTTTCAATTCTCCGGCTACATATCTGAAGAAATTAATTCACAAAGCGAGGACATTTAATGAACGATATTAGGTTAAGATATAGAGATACTGCCCCGGACAATGTTTGGATCAGTCCGTTATGGATGACGGGTAATGAAATTTTCCTTGACATTGACGAAGATTTCAATGTTTCGCTTTCAAAGGAAATCCAAAAGCTGACCAACATTAACCAAATCACTTTAGAAACGGTCGTTGATACTTCAATTCCGGCAACTCAAAAGAATTTGGCCTTGCTTGGTATTTCGATTGATCCCAACGTCATAGACAACACATACACAGATCACGACATTGATTTAGAGATTGGTCCGGCAAGTTTGCCACACGACAAATTGAGAATCGTTGAATACAGCGCAGAGGACAACCGGATCGAAGTGCAAATTTTACCAAGCGAAAGCCATTGGATCGAAAAGATTAAAACCCTTACATTAGACCAGTTGGATTTTGGGGAGTTTACTTTTAACGAAGATGATCTGGTGACCAATTGGACTGACGACAATTTGTATAATGACGGAGACCCCGGTTATTATTTCGGACACGTATTTTACGGAGCCTATGCCAAAAAGCAATTAGGCAAAATCATTTTAACCCCGGCAGACTTCAGGCCATTGGTTCACGCACTTAAAACCATGCAACTTGCATTTTGTGAGGCCGGCTGGAAATTTAGCTGCCCCATACTTGAAACCACAACAGGCCGGAAAATTGTTACTTACGTAAACTCGGAGAACTTTGCCAGCACCGAAGATGATTTAAAGCGAATCAAGTTCAAAGCAATCACAGATGGAACATTCCGCTTTCAACACAAAGGCATCGGACTTGATTACTTATGCACAAAACTTGCAAACTCCGGTGGGAATTGGGTAAAAGTAAAATTCAACATTGAAGTTGAAGACCCTGGGGGAAATTACGACCCAGCAACAGGAATCTTTGAACGGGCCGGAATCTTTGATATTTACGCAAACCTTACCATTGACTACCTTATCAACAAAGCTTCAATCTTTGGGGCCGGATCAGGAATAGGGTTTAGATTGGTGCATGAGTACACAGACGGAACCAAAATAGTTTTGGATGAATACGACACAGGTTTCACAAAAGACCCACTTGCAGAATTTGGTTTTGAATTGAACTTTGCAGGAACCGGAATTTTGGTCAACCCAGGTGAAAAAATTTACGTGGAGTATTACAACACAGGCCCAAAGGTCGCAGTATTAAACATCCACAATGCAAGTAATTTTTACAACGAGCCAAGAAAGAGAATAATCCAAACAGGGGACACTATCGACATTGGAGCAAACCTAAGACATGATTCATGCCTTGATTACTTAAAAGGGCTTTGCCACTTGTTTCAATTAATGATATACACCGATTGGAGTTCTAACACAGTGCATTTCTTAACTCCTTTTGATGTGGATTTCTTTGGTGATAGTGTTTCAGGTTATTTTAACTCAAGTCTCAATGACTTAAAGCCAAAGATGATCGAAAGGTCGGAGAAGTACAATCAGATCGAAAAGGTTTTAAAGAACAGACGATACAGTTTCAAAAAATCAACAGACGCAAAAATAAAATCCTTTGAGTGGAATGAATACGAACCATATTCACGGTTTATTGACAAAGGATTTGACCAAAAAGTCAGCGATCAAAATGAAGTATTTGAGAACCCATATTTTGAACCTACATTTTCGGCAGACACCGGAGCCGAGATAAGAGGGGGAATCTTAGAGGCCCCGTTCATGGTTGATAATCTAAATGGTGAAATCAGTTACAATATTGCGCCAAGAATATTATTAGCCAGTGGATTTGAAAATACATTTTATGAGACCAGAACACCAAGCGGGGCAAAGAGTTTTAAGGTAAGTGAGTATTACTTATGGAATTACGGAAGCGCAACTCAGGTAGTACCTCATTGTTTTCAAAAATGCAACGTTGGAACTTCCATAACAGGGACATTCCCGGATTACACTTTAGGAATACCGGACATAAAACTGACTTACGGACACCATGAAGACGACCTATACGAAATCATCCATAAAAAATACGACCTATTTATTCGGAATAATCCCTCATTTACTTTTAAAGTATTTTGGAACCCGGAAGATTACCACAGCGAATTTTTCAGAGAGCGGGCAAGAATAAGCGCAAAGGGAGCGCATGACGGTGACATCATGGGAAGACTGACACAAATAAATTCCTTTGATGCAAAAACAGGCATTGCAGAATTAACGATGATCCCGGACACACAAGTCCTGGATGAATGTATTGGTTTTGAAGTTCCTTTGTCCTGCCTTAATTATCCATACATAAAAGTTTCAAAGGTCGGAACAGTTTATACTTTCAGTTATGGAGGTGACATTGCAAGTCCCATTAACACGGTTACATGGCAATACAAACAAGAAGGCGCAAGCGGCTGGACTACCGGAAATGTGGTAACAACCCCAACAAAGAACACACAGGTCTTAATGACCATGACGTTTTCAAATGGTTGTCCTCCGATAACACTCCCTTATCTTATCATAGTGCAACTTAAGCCAAAAGTTGTCTTGACAAAAATTGGCAACAAGATTGAGGCCGAAGAAAATGGAACGCATGAGATAACTGTTTCAAGCACAGATATTTATTGGTCAAAAGACGGCACAAATTGGCATTTGTACGAAGACATCATCGACATCAGCCGTGATACGAATGAAAACTATTACTTCAAGGCGGTTGTGCTTTATTCATCCGGTGAACAAAGAGAAAGCGATATAACCGTCATAAGCCGGGAACCAACGGAAGGCGAATGTCCCGACCCGGATCAGTTTCAATATCCTCCGACTGTCATCATTACAAAAACGCCACAATCTTATTTCCCATATCGAACAGGCGAATACAACGGGGCAGCCGTTTATGACTTCATCCAATACAGGGAAAAAGGCAAAAATCAGGAATGGTCAAACTTTGACAATGAAATCATTTCACTTCAAAAATGTTGGGAGTTTCGTAGATCAATAATTTGGTGCGACAAAGGATGTGAGCCTTATTGTTCCCCGGTAGTGGAAACAGATTGCGGGGCGTGTGTCGGAACTTCAACCGTTTCAATTACACCATCATCAGCAGTTTGCACTCACGAACAGAAATGGGAAAACCCGGACACGCCAGCGTCATTAACTTGGAAGGTAGAACCCATTGCAAACAGTATTTATCATGTGCCAATAATAAGAACATGGATAGAGCAAAACGCAGGCGCACCCGTTGAAATACAGGAGCGATCAATCGTTTGGTACAAGTGGAATTTTAGAACCGAAGTAATTTACACGTGGAACATTGGGGCCACAATAAACACCATCCAGGTAAGCGAAGCGGTCGGCCTTATCGTTGGAACCCAACACACTTTGAACGTGAATGTTACATACACATCCGGTGATGATAACGACACCTTGAAATTAGCCGTACAAAATGCGATACTTTCAAGTCTTGCCGAACTTGGATTTGCACAGGAGCAGGATTTTATTTTATACGTAAACGTTTCGGGGGGAGGCACTAAAACCCTTACGATCGGATTTGTAGCCAAGCACAATCCAACAGTAACATGGTTGGGAATGAACAACGCCACAGACGTTTTGGCAACCAGCGCGGGCAATGTAACAGCATCCGGGAAAGAATTTCAACTTGAAAGCAACTCTGCCCCGATTTTGGAAAACTATTCACCATACGGAACAAGTTTCAAAGTCAGGTTCAGAGTTTCTACTGTTAATTATTTCCTGGATGACGCAGCCTCCAACTTTAATGAAATGGTGGCAAATGCAAGTAGTCCAATTTTGACGGACACTTTAAGCACAGGATTAACAGATACGGGTAAAAAATTCAGTCTGACCGGAGGCATTACAGGCTGCCCCGGTACGACCTTATGGCAATGGCTTTACGGTGGGGTAAAGAAACCGGAAAGCGGCAAGGTGATAAGCAGAGTAAGCACAGCCGAAGTCTTTATTCAAAGTGCAACGGAAGTGATTTTGATTGCAACTTGTCAAAGTACGGGATATTGTACCTATGAAAAGCGAACAATGTTAACACCATGAGGATAGAACGGATACCAGTAGATGAAATTCCAAAAATCAAGTCAGCGCACG